>Ga0073936_10011020_pt1 | contig 11016 bp, 7 predicted proteins | sample AliMusrvi5mmetaG_FD_87041 | JGI IMG/M metagenome (GOLD analysis project Ga0073936, IMG submission 87041) | Freshwater lake bacterial and archeal communities from Alinen Mustajarvi, Finland, to study Microbial Dark Matter (Phase II) - Alinen... | ecosystem: Environmental > Aquatic > Freshwater >... | reverse complement strand
CCCCCACGCAAGATCTTCAGTCGCCCTCAATTGATGATCTCCTAACCCGCTCTCCTCTCACCCATCTCCTGCGTCAGCATCATCCAACGCTATAGCCACTGAAAAATCCAAGATGCGCACTGCCGGCCGCGTATCCCAGACCGAGCACGCCGTAAGGTTGGGTGGAAGGCAGAACCACGCTTGAATCCCACTGCCAGGTACGCCAGAGACTAGTCGCGAGGTTCTGGATTCCAGGGTAGTAGCCGAGCGAGTCGGAGAATTGCGGCGCCGCCGGGCGCCCCGGAAAATCCGCTTCCTCATGGGCGAAGGGAGGTTTGAGATGGAAGTCCAACGTCGGCCACCGGCTGAAGGGAGCGTCGCGCATCGAGCCACGGCTGAAGACAATGCCTAACTCGTTGGAAACCCCATGTGCCAGCCAATAGGGGTCCAGGTAAGGCTCGGGATGGGAGTCCACCACCAGCAACTTGCCTTTGGGACCGAAAGAGGGCGGATCAGTGAGGTAGTTGGCGATGCTGTTGTCGTAATACCGATCGTTTTCATACCAGACGAGCAAGCCCGTATTGGCGGGGCCAAAACGGAAGCGGGTGTCGCCGAGGGCTTGATCATAGCCGCCGGAAGCGGTGGTATTGCGCCACTGGAGGTAGTAATTGTGGGAAGAACCATTGGCTGGTAATTCTATCTTCACGGCTCGAACGAGGTTGCTCGTTGCCGGGAAACGGCTGGCCTGGCCCAGCTTGACCGAATAGACCTTGGTGGGGTCGTTGACGAGGAGCGGCGTGAGCCAGCCCCATTGATCGAGGTGCATGGGGTCCATCGCCTGGGGCAGGAAGCCGAGAGGGAATCCAACCCAATTGTCCGACATCGTTGTCCAGAAGCCCGCCGAGGTCTGACCATCCCCGTAGGTATAAAGATCGATCGCGCCAAGATTGTGTCCGAACTCGTGAGCCAGGACGGCGATGCCGGCGTTTTCCGGCATCATGATGTAACTGTAGGCGGACACTCCAGGAGCCACCTTGTACGGCGAACTGAGGCTCCAGGAGTGTGACCACATGCCGCCTTCGCCGTAAGGAGTGCGGTTGAGCAAGGCTGGATTGTCCTCCTCGCCCAAACCCGCGTGGATGATCCACAGGCGGTCTATGAAGCCGTCGCCGTTCTGGTCGAAGGAAGCCCAGTCCAGGTCTGGGTAGGCCGCCTTGGCGCTGTTCAGGGCATCAATGACGAGTGACCTGGCGTCGCCGCCTCCGGGAATGGCCCCTTGAAAGGCGGGTCGGAGTGAGGTCGAGCGAGCGCCAGGCAGGCCGTCTCCGCCGTAGTACCAGATCGAGTTTGTCACGCGTATCCAACCCAGGATGGTGCCCGAGAGCGAGTAGGCGCCTCCTGACAAATCTTCGTAGTAGTCCCGGACCGACTTGCCGGTGAAATCCTCATGCACGAGCGAGCCATCTTGACGGGGATAATCAAACACAACGCCGTTTCCGAAAATGATGTTGCTGTAGTAGCTCGAGGAGAAGTCCGGCATCCAGATCATTGTTTCGGACGGATCGTTGATGCCCTGGGGCCGTTGGATCTCATTATGCAAGGGACCGAAGTAGGTAAAATTCGTTGGGGCAGTGATCCCGTATTTCTGGGCGAAGAACGTTGAGGCTGCCGAGTTCGCAAGGTTGTTGCCGTCGAACTCGGTATTGTCACAACGGCCAAGCGGGTCCCACGTCGAGGAGCCAGGTGTCCAGGTGAACTGATTGGTTCCGACGAATTCGACCAGGATCACAAGGACACGGTCGGTTCCGACCAGGCCAAACGGTTCGATACCCTCTCCGAATTGCCGGCCCGTCGGGGTCTTCGGGCGCAGGGCTCGCCGCGCCTGTTGCTCCTGAAGGCGGCGCATGATGCGAGCGCGGTCGATGGGGTTGGGGGTGTCGATTTCCGTCCTGAACTGCTGCTCGGACTCGGGCGAGGCGGATACTGAGCCGTCCCGGGGCGGGTTGGCCGGCGCCACCTCCGGGCGCAGCAAGATAAGAACGAGGAACAAGAGCGCGGTCGGAATGAAGCCGCAGAAAGGATTTCGCACTGGTATGAATTGGTCTGTTGCGCGCTTGTATGCACCGTATGTAAAGTGTGCAGCGCAGCTGGGGGGAAATTGGCTCCGGAGCTTGCTCATGACCGGCGCAGGATAACCCGGCTGGTTGGCTTGTCGATCAGCAATTGGAGGGGCTGGGGGTAATGCCGAATTAAGAAATCAAAGAAGGGCGACCCTTTTCAGGCCGGCGTTTCCGCCAGTGCCGATGCGCTGACCCGCACACGGACCGACTTATAGGCCGGCGTACCGCTTTCCGTGCAGATATGGTTGATCGGGATCAGCCGATTTGATTCTGGAAAATAAGCCGCCACACAGCCTGGCTTGATGGGATAGGGGATGGCGTAATACCCCTCCAACTTCCTGAGCTGGTGGTCATAATTGCTGGTGAGATCCACCGTCTGTTCGGGTGCGATATTCCGCTCTTCCATGTCCTGGCGATTCATGAACAGGACACGCCGCTCATTGCGGATGCCCCGATACCGGTCGTTGAGGCCGAAGATTGAAGTATTGAACTGGTCGTGGCTGCGGATGGTCATGAGCAGAAGTTCACCCAGTTCCGGCACCGCCTGCTCCAAGGGGGAATCGCTGAAGTGAGCCTTGCCGTCCACCGTTTGAAAAATGCGCTTCCTGAGGGGATTCGCCAGATAGTGGGCTGGTCCTGAAGTCGGCAACGAGTCGAGCTTGGCCAGGGCGGGGACGGTTTGAGACAGGGCAACCCGAATCGCTTGATAATCCTCTCCGAGCCGCTTCCAATCAACCCTGGACCGGTCCCCCAGCACCGCCGCGGCCATCCCCGAAATGATAGAGACTTCACTCCTCAAGGAACCAGAGGCGGGAGGAAGACAGCCCTGGGAGAAGCCGATCTTTCCCGTGGAATCCTCGATGCTCACCACTTGCTTGACCCCGTTCTGGATGTCCTCCTCCGACCGGGCCAGGCAGGGGAGCAAAAGGGCTCTCATACCGGTGACGAGATGGCTCCGGTTCAACTTGGTCGAGATCATCACCGTGAGGCGACAACGCCGCAGCGCCTGCTCGGCAAAAGTGGTGTCCGGAAGCGCGGCCGCAAGATTGCCTCCGAGAGAGACGAGGATTTTGACCCAGCCCGAGGCCATGGCGTTGAACGCCTGAATTATCCCCATTCCGGCCTCTCGAGGTGCCGACACGCCATAGTGGCTTTCAAGGGATTCGAGGAAAGAAACCGACACATCCTCATCTACTCCCGCAGTCCGAACCCCCTGAATGTTACTGTGACCGCGGACGGGGCAAACGCCGGCGCCCGGCTTCCCGATATTCCCCCTGAGCAACAGGAGATTGACCATCTCGCGGATCGTGTGGACCGCATTGCTGTGGTGGGTAATCCCTAGGCACCAGGAAGCGATGACATTCTTTGCCCGATAATAGACTTCGGCCGCTTCCACGATTTGACGTTTCTCCACCCCGCTGGCGGTCACGAGTACCTCCCACGGGGTGTTCATGACTCGGTCCCGATACGATTCAAAACCGCTGCAATGCTGACGGATGAAATCGTGATCGAGGATACCTCCGGCACGATCCTCCGCTTCCAGGGTGGCTTTGGCGATACCACGGATGAGGGCCATGTCGCCATTGATGGTGGGCTGCAGGTAGAGTTGGGCCAGAGTCGTTTGTTTCCCGACATAGGCCCGCGCTTCCTGGGGATTCGCAAAGCCTTGCAGACTCGCTTCGAGCATGGGATTGACCGCCACAATCTTGCAGCCGCTGCGGACCGCCTCCTGCAAGGACGACAACATGCGTGGATGGTTGGACCCGGGATTGTGGCCGAAAATGAAGATAGCATCGGCTTTCGGGAAGTCCTCCAGTCTGACGCTACCCTTGCCATAGCCCAGACTCCGGGCCAGAGCCACGCCTGAAGGTCCGTGGCAGAGATTCCCACAGGTTGGCAGGTTATTGGTTCCCAGTGCCCGGGCGAACAACTGATAGACAAAGGCCGCTTCGTTGGAGGTCCGGCCGGAGGCATAGAAAACAGCCTCGTTCGGGTCGGCCAGCGCCCTTAGTTCGTCGGCGACCACCGCAAAGGCCTGCTCCCAGGAAACGGGACGGTAATGGGCGGCGCCTTCCTCCAGGATCATGGGTTCGGTCAGGCGCCCTTGTTGTTCCAGCCAGTAATTCGGGGTGAGCAGCAGGTCCGGCACGGCCCACTTGGCAAAAAACTCGCCGCCAATCAACCGGGTAGTGGCCTCCGCACTGACATTCTTCGCGCCATTCTCGCAGAATGCAAATCGCGAGCGGTGATGATCGGCATTGGGCCAGGCACAGCCGGGACATTCAAAACCGCCGATCTGATTCAGCTTGGTCATGATCTTGCGGCTGCGCTGCATGCCCGTCTCCTGGAATAGAAAGCCAAGTGAAGACAATACGGCCTCAATACCTCCGGCACATTTGGCGGGATCGCCGTGCGGCAGGCCGATAACCCGCGCCGCATCCTGATAGAGATCGACGGACTCAAGGGAGCGAACCGCGCGCAGGATTTCCCTGCCTAGTCCCTCCATGCTCGCGAGCAAGGAAATCCTCTCTTTCCGGCGGTCTGCTTCCTCAGGTTTAAGCACGTACGGGGTCAAGCCGCCCGCCACCATTAGGCTGATCAGGGCGGGTACGTCCGCATCGGGGATTTCCTCTCGCAGCACGGCGTCCCTTATGGTTTGGTGAGCGGCGATCACCAGCCCCAGATCGGGTGAGAATAGTTCCTGATCCGGTGTTGGATCCCTCAGGGTTCGCTTCCTGGGGCTTAACGACCGGCTGGACTGCAGCGACTCCAGGACCAGGCGGTGCAGCGTTTTGGCGCGAGCCGCGACCGGAGCTAACGCTTGATCGATCGGAATCGCATCTTCGAACACTGACAGACAACGGAGCGCTTCTTCGAGGGCGGCATCGCCGCTATCAGTCGGCTTGAGCACCGTCACCTTTTGCCAGTCATCATTTATCAGTCCATGGAAGGAAGCATCGAAGAGCAGGGCGCCGGCCAGGGTGAGATCGAATACCTGTCTGGGGACCGGGAACAACCGGCCCGAAACGGGATCCGTTGCCAGCAGCAGGAAACGTTGGGCATACGTTGGCACGCGAGTACAGGGCATAGCAGGACCTTGCCGGGGTTTTCGTTTTATTGTCAAGCGGAAGGGGTTGTCTTCGGCGATGACCCCTGGTTTCGCATTGACCCGAGTCAGCAGAGGCACAGAATCCAATGCTATGAGTTCTCAGTCCCGAGATGGAAACTAGAATCGCTGGCCTTGGAAAAGTGACGGTCGCCTCCCTGGTGGAGGGATCCCCTACCATTGGCTCGAAGATGGCGTTCGTGAGAGGGCAGGCCTGAATTCTTGTGACCGCGATTCATCAGCTATTCATTTCCGCGGGGCACGAGTTCTTTGGGCACCACGGTCAGCCCGCCGGCAGCCATCCCATACAGGAGCTCGAGGAGGTGGAATGCGTGGCTGGCCGAGGATTGCGAGGGGACCGCTTTTTCGATTATCGGGAGAACTACAAAGGGCAAATCACCTTTTTCTCGCTCGACGTCTTCGATGAGCTGCAGGAAGCATTGCAGCTTTCTCAAGCTCGACCTCAAGCCACCCGGCGCAATGTGTTTGTTCGCGAGGTGGAACTTAACCAGTTAGTCGGGATGTGCTTCGAGATCCAGGGATTGCGTTTCGAGGGCGTCGAGGAGTGTCGCCCCTGCCATTGGATGGACACCGCCCTGGGCCCGGGTGCCGCAGCGTGGCTTCGGGGACGAGGCGGTTTGCGTGCCCGTATACTCACAGGTGGATTTCTCCGCCGCAGCTTATGAAGCTGAGCGCGGTCATCCTCGCCGGGGGCGAGTCGCGCCGCATGGGTGCGGACAAAGCCTGGCTTAGCGTTTCCGGCCAGCCGCTGCTGAATCGAGCGCTCGGAACCGTGCGTGAATTGGGCGCCGTTGAGGTGTTCATTTCGGGCCGGCCGGGAGTGGATTACTCATCCTTGAATTGCCCGGTGCTCCTGGATCCACAGCCCGGGCTGGGCCCCCTCGCCGGCATTGAGCGCGCCCTGGGAGCCGCCGGCTCGCCGTTGCTATTGGTATTGGCTGTTGACCTGCCCCGCATGACGACGCTTTTCCTGCGGCAACTTCTCGAACATTGCGAGCCGGCTGCGGGAGTGGTGCCGGTGCTGCACGGTCAGTTCGAGCCCCTGGCTGCCATTTATCCAGGGCGTTGTCACGCCGTTGCCCACGAGTTCCTGGCTCAGTCCCGTTACGCCGTTCGGGATTTCGCTGCCGCTTGCCAACTGCAACGTTTTGTTCGGGCATACGCGGTTTCGTCCGACGATGCTGGTTGTTTTGCCAACTGGAACCAACCGTCGGAAATGGCCTAAATCTCGAAGTTAACTCCAATCTGGCGACCTTTGATCAGATCGGGTATCGCGCGATGTAAAGTCCCGCACCAGGTCAGGTAGTTTGCAGCGCTCGCAGATGGCATTGGAGTGATCGCAGAAGTCGCGCACCATCTGGATCAGGCCCTGTTGAGCGGCGGCGCCGGGCAGGGCACGCGGGGAAGTCTCGCCGAGCAGCCGTTGGCGTGCGAGGCGGAGCACGGAGTTGTCTTCCGCGGCGGGCCAGGCGAAATAGCGGCGTTCGAGGGAAGATTGCATCGCGGCGTTCTTCCCTTCGACCGCCCGAATCCAGAGCCAGGGCAGGACCACGTTGACCGCCAATTCCGTGACGCGCATAGCGCCCAGAAGCGGCTGCGCCTTCTTGAATCGGGCCGAGCGGAATGTGCAATGCCAGGACCAGAAATCATCGGACTCAACTTGTAGCGCCTCCAACAAGGAACCGGCCAGGGCCGAATCGGGCACTTCACGGACGCACCACCGTTCCAGCTTCGAGGCGAGCTCGCCGTCCAGCGACCAGCGGGAGGCGAGGGCGACACGGCGCTGGGGGTGGTTGGCAGGGCGAGAGCCGGCCAAGTGCCAAAGCGACCGGGGGAGGATGCAGTCGGCGAACTCGTCGCGCTCGCGCCACCATTGGTCCCAGACGCGTCGGACATAATGGTCAGCGCCGGTCTGCGCGCGGGTCAGTTCCACTGGCAGCAGGCCGCTGATGCCGAACAGGCGGGCCTGTAAGGCGAGCGGCTGGGTGCATGGCGCGTGCCAGCGTGGGCGGAGTTCGGCCAGGCGCTGCATGGGCCAGACGTTGTGTTTGTAACCGAGGGCCCGAAAGAGCCCTTCCCAGAGGGTTTGCTCCCAGCCAACGTGTCGGGCGCGGGCCTGAAACTGCGAGGCCTTGCTCTGCAAACGAACGTAGGCTGCCTGATGGAGCAGGTCGAGAAGTTGCGCCCGGGGCACTGAACGCAACGGGGCGCAGCATTCGCCGCGCAATTCTTCCGGCAGAGTCTGCGCGGCCTCGCCACCAAGCCAAAGGCTAAGCTCACCCAGGGGGGCGTCGAGTGCCTGCCGCACTACAAGCGTGGGCGGCGTGTCGGCGGCCGTCCGTTCGCTCTCCCAGACGACGTGCAGGATGACTTTCTGGAAGGCGGGGTTGCGGTCGTGGCCATGGGCGCGCCAGCCGCTGGAGCGAAGGTCAACCTCGATATCGCCGGTCTGTGGCGGCGCGTCGTCGAACTGCACGATTGCGCCGCGGAAATCGGGTCCTCCCTCGAGGCTGCGGAAACCAGGATGAAGGATACGGACCGGTTGACCGTCCAAGGATACGAGTTGATCGCGAAGCAACCGTTGGTGCTGCCAGATCGTTTGCAGGAGGCGTTCGGGCGGCGAGTCCCGGTCCTCGCGCAGGACGGGAACCACGCCGGACCGCACGCGCCACTGGGCATAAAAGCTGGCCAAGACCGGAGGCACCTTGCCATTGCTTTTGCGCCTAATTGTCGGCATTGTCAAGCTTTGGACGCTGCGGGGCACGGGCGCTCCCAGGAAGCCCCATGACCAGCTCGGAGCGCAGCCTTCAGGCTGCAGCGGCATTTGACATGAGGGCGCGGTTTGAATCGGCCGGAAATTATGACTTATTGGACGATTCTGCAGCCTCAAGGCTGCGCTCCGAGGTTGACCGCCCTTGCAGGCGGCGTAGAAGATCGAAGGTCTGCAGCGAACGGGTTGACGTTTGTTATGATTATGAGATTGCGAAGAAACCAAGGGCCAGGCAGATGGTTGACCATTTTGCTACTGGTGTGGTGTGTGGTTGGGACTGCACCGTGTGGCTGGGCTCAAGCACCCGAGGTCGACATGCGGCGCGACGCGACGGTGTTAGCCGTGGAAAAGGTGATGCCAACGGTAGTGAACATTGCCACGAAGACGATTATTCAAGTACGGGACCCGTTCGAGGAAATCTACCGCCAGTTCTGGGGCCCGTATTACCGTCGGCAGCCGCCCAATTCCCAATACAGCCTTGGCTCGGGAGTCATGATTGATGAGGCGGGCTACCTGCTTACCAATGACCACGTAGTGCGGCGGGCGGACGAGATCGGGGTCAAGTTCTGCACTGGAACCAACCAATATTCCGCGACGGTCGTGGCGAGCGATCCCAAGAGCGACGTGGCTCTGCTCAAGCTGAATGCCGCACCGGGCGAGAAATTCAAGGCGATCCAGTTCGCGCGCGAAGACGATTTGCTGCTGGGCGAGACGGTCTTGGCGCTGGGCAACCCCTTCGGTCTGGGTGGTTCGGTCACCCGGGGCATTCTGAGTTCCAAGAGCAGGGCGTTACCCAAGGAAGACGAGCCTCTGGACATTCCGAACTGGTTGCAGACCGATGCCCCGATCAACATGGGCAACAGCGGCGGACCGCTGGTGAACTTGCGCGGCGAGTTAATTGGCATCAATGTCGCTGTCCTGAATGAGGTTATGGGGCAACGGGCGCAGGGTATCGGTTTTGCGATCCCCATACGGCGCGTGCTCGAAGCGCTGTCGGACATCTTCCCGACCGAGTATGTGAAGTCATACTGGTTTGGGGCGCGGGTGAAGGTGGGTACGACGCCGCTGGTCATCACCAGCGTGCAGGCGCAGAGCCCGGCCGGCAAGGCGGGCTTGAAGGCAGGCGACGCCATCCTGGAGGTGAATGGCAAGGCACCGAAAAGCTTTATTGATTTCGCCGACCAGTTGGCTGCCGGTGCCGGATCTCAGGTGAGGCTGGCCCTCAAGCGGGGCAGTGGACAGAAGGAGATCGCGGTGAAGTTGGTGCCGGAGAAATCCGTATTCAACGCCGGGATGATCCGCGACCGGCTGGGGCTTAACCTCGAGGAACTGACGTCCCAAGTGGCGGCCCGCTACGGCGTGGGGGCAGGGGATGGTTTCCTTGTGACAGGGGTGGAAGACGATAGCCAGGCGGCGACAGCCGGATTACAGCGGGGCATGTTGGTTATCGGCATCGACGGGCGAATGCCCGCGGACCTAGGCGCTGTCGCCAAGCTTCTGTATCCGAAGAAGAAAGGCGACCACGTGCAACTCGATTTGGCCATGCCGCAGCGCATGGGCGGTTTCAATGTCCTGCGCCAGGGCTCGGTCGAATTGCCAGTGCATTAGGCGGAGAATTTATTGGCTCCAACAGCCCCTTTAGGAATAGACTCGGCGATACGCCGGATTCGATGAGCGATGATTTGATGATCGAAGTTGCCAACCTGACCAAACGATACACGGGCCACACCGCGGTGTCGGATATCTCCTTTGCGGTCAGCCGAGGCGAAATCGTTGGCCTGCTCGGCCCCAACGGGGCGGGCAAGAGCACGACGATGAGGATTCTTGCCGGCTACCTGCCGGCGACTTCGGGCACAGTACGGATCGCGGGGCTGGATGTTTTCGCGCAATCGGATGAGGTGCGCCGGCGTATCGGTTATATGCCGGAGAACAACCCGTTGCACCACGATATGCGCGTACGGGAGTACCTGAAGTTCCGCGCCCGATTGAAAGGCCTGAGCCGCGCGCAGTCACGGGAGCGCGCGGATGTGGTAATGGAACAGTGTGGTCTCACTGAGGTGGGCCGGCGGATTATCGGCCAACTTTCCAAGGGATATCGTCAGCGCGTCGGCCTGGCGGATGCATTGGTGCACGAGCCGGAGCTGATCATCCTGGACGAGCCCACGATCGGCTTGGACCCGAACCAGATCCGCTCCGTGCGCCAGCTTATCAAGGATCTGGGTGGCGCGCACACGGTGCTCGTCTCCACGCACATTCTGCCAGAGGCGGAGCTCACCTGTAATCGGGTGGTGATCATGTTTGACGGGAAGATCCTGGCGGCCGATACACCGGAGAATTTGCAGAACCTCATGAGCAGCGGCAGCCAGGTCATCGCGGAAATCGCCGCGTCGCCCGCGGAGTTGCAGGAATGCTGGACGCAAATGGCGGAGATCGAGCAATTCGACGTCTCGCCGAGTGATGGGGAGTACTCCCGCTGCGCACTGACGCCGCGGGATGGCTTGGATCTGCGGCCGCAGATTTACTCGCTCGTCTGCGAGCGTGGCTGGCCGCTGCGTGAACTTACCCGCAGCCGGCATTCGCTCGAAGATATCTATGTCCAGGTGACACGGCCGGAAGTGGAGGAAAGCTGATGCAGGCTTATTGGACCCTCGTCCGGCGAGAACTGGCGGGCTTTTTCCTGTCCCTGGGAGGTTACATCATTATCGCTGCGGCGCTGTTTATGATGGGCTATAGCTTTGTCGTCATCCTGGTTAAGCTGCAGAAGGCGACATTTGTGCCGGCTACCGAGCTGTTTTACAGCACACCGTTTTTCTGGCTGATCCTGCTGCTGACGACGCCGGTCATCACAATGCGACTGTTTGCCCAGGAGAAATTTGCTGGCACGTTCGAGACGCTGATGACGACTCCCGTAAGCGACCTCCAGGTGGTGGCAGCCAAGTTCACCGCAGCGCTTGTGTTTTATGTAGCGATGTGGCTGCCGCTCCTGGGCTGCCTCTTGGTGGTGCGGCACTATACCAATG
>Ga0073936_10011017_pt1 | contig 11019 bp, 13 predicted proteins | sample AliMusrvi5mmetaG_FD_87041 | JGI IMG/M metagenome (GOLD analysis project Ga0073936, IMG submission 87041) | Freshwater lake bacterial and archeal communities from Alinen Mustajarvi, Finland, to study Microbial Dark Matter (Phase II) - Alinen... | ecosystem: Environmental > Aquatic > Freshwater >... | reverse complement strand
TTTCCATAGTATAACGATTTTGTAATTATTATCATTTATACTATATTTATCGGAAAATGTCTATCCCGTTCCCAGGTTCTGCCTGGGACGGGATTTAGTACAACATGTCGCTAACCGCAACAAATTTATCCTGATGAAAATTATAAAGAACATTGAACATTAAACGGCTGCTGAAAAATCGCTATTCCCAGCAATGCTTACGCAAAGTTGTTCGTCAAAGGCGTTGCCTTTGAAGCGCTTAGCAGCCCAACGTCAGGCAAAACAGCTATCATGCAGACAATTTATCTTTTTTTATTCCCAATTCTTAAAAGGAGGTTTTATGAATATTCAAAAAGTTAATCGATTCTGGCAAAGCGCAAATTTGTTTATTGCCCCTGTACTATTAGTCATTCTAATTTATTTTAGAAATTCCATGTCGTATTATCAATTTCTTTTATGGCTTCACTTACCCTTTTTAATGATTCATGAATGTGAAGAATATGTTTTATCGCCATTAAGTTTTAAAGAATTTTTCAATTTAAAAACTTCTTTTGGTTCAAAAACCGATCCCAACTACCCTCTTGATGAAGGCTATGTATTCCAGGTAAACATTCTGATTGCATGGCCGGCGGTGATAATCGGCGCCCTCCTGGCAAATATTGCACCATGGGTTGGTTTTTCCATGATGTTATTTGAATTAACAATCAACAATTTAATGCATACAATAATTTTTCAACCCGAAAAGCCTGTCTATAATCCTGGTTTGATTACAAATTCTGTTTTTCTTCTGCCGCTTGGCACAATAACATTCATTACCGCCCTCCAATTCTTTCATTGGTATGATTGGATTTTCTCAATTATTTTGGGGACAGCAGTGGTTGGATTATTGGCCTTTAAAACGACAAGCCGTTTAGGCAAATTAAAACACCGATAAAATTTTTCACACTTTATGCAAATACAAAACAGCAAGATTGCCTCCTTCATTATCAGTTACCCGGTAACTTCAACTTACATGGACAATAATCCGCATTTGAAATGAAACCCCTGATCACCCTGATTTGCATTCTGGCATTGCTGATCAGTTGTAAAAAAAATGATACTCCGGAAGTTTATACCTATGCTAATGTTAATGACAGCATGAAGAGTCTTATTTTTCAAAAAGGCTCATATTGGATATATAAATCGGATTCATCCCAGGGTACTGATTCAACGTATATTTATTCAATTGAACATAATTCGTGGGAAATAGGATTTGGGTTAAATCAAAATTTAATTGTTGAATATTACATGCTTACTTATGCGTCATTTTCAGCAATTAAATATTCAAGCTATAAAGATTATATAGAAACGAATCATATGCTGATAAATCCCAGGCTTATCTATCCTCAGGCATACGGGCCTGTTATTTATTGTCTTAAACCTCTTACCGGCAATTTCTATCTATCAAAGAATCGCTACCATGATTCATTGACTATCAATAATCATACTTTTTATAAAGTTCAGGAGAGCCGGTTCCTACTTCATGGCGATTCAACTGTTTTCTTTATTGAACCAAATATTGGATTAATCAAAAAAGTTGTTTATTCAGATTCCATTATTTACAGTTGGGGTATAATAAAATGGAATATCATCAAATAATACTTTGCCTGAGGAGCCTGCAGCCGCAACAATGCTAACACAAACCTGAGTTTGCCGGCAAGGAGTCTTTAGCATACTGTTAACCTGTTAGTTGATTAATTTTATATTCAACCATGATTTTCAAATACGGACGGCCAGGATTAATCATATTGCTTTTGTTTACAAGTATAGCCTGCAATGCCGGGGATATCGTCATTAAAAATAATCTGCCTGACAAAGTAGTCACCTTCGGGAACTCTCACATAACGATCACCCTTGATTATAACATGAAATGCGCTGTAAGCAGCCTGACTATAGATGGCCGGTCAGTAATCTCAGGTCCTGCCGGCATTTTCTCATCCATAAGAACATCAGCAAACTCTTACTCTACCGTGAAACTCGAATCGGTCCCGACAGTAATGACCGGTGAAAACACCGTAAGCATAAGCAATATTAATTACGGTCAAAAAACTGAAACGGCAATAGAAAAATGGAGGTTTATCATTACTGAGAATGACATCCGCCTTGAAATCGAAAGAACTTTTCCAAAACCCCTATTGATAGAAGAAGCCTCATTCCCTTCATTCAACTTCAACAGCATAAATACCTGGAACGGTGCGTTTCTCGGATACGGAGGGCTGGCCTGGTTTTATCTCTTCAACCAGAAATTATGCACTTACGGGGTTCATTCCGATTGCTCGGTATTCTGGAACAGCAGCACCGGCGACGGATTGAAGGTGGCAATTACAGCCAAAGGGAAAAAAGTTGCAATGAAATACAGCCGTTCAGAAGATGATCACCTGGTGTTTAACGTAGCTGTTTCGGATAGTGAACCGTGCTACCGTTATGAGGCCGAAAAAAGGAGCAGGTTCATCAGGGGAAAGACTGATGTGTGGGCTGCGTCTGCTGTCCGGGCTGGAACGTATATTGAAACCATAACCCTATCCGCAGTCAATTATAATGAAGAATACAGGCGCGGGAAATTTGCAGGGATCAACGGACAACAGGTGACCAATGTATTAAATACCATTGCAAGGATAGGGGTTATTGATGAACAGCATTTCGGGGGCAATAGCTGGCATACGCCCTATGGACCGATTTGCCTGCATGAACAGTATATCGCCCAGTTTGCAATCGGGATCAATGATTCGACGTATACCGAAGGTTATAAACGATGCCTTGATTATTACCGTGATAATGCCATAAAACCCGACGGGAGGGTGATCTCGCGCTGGGCTTACCTGGATGAGGACGCCATGCAGGGTACTGTGACCAAAGCGGGTTTTTATGAAGCCCAATGGGGATATCTTATGGATTCGAATCCCGACTTTATTGCAAATGTTGCGCAGGTGTTTGACCTCACCGGCGATCTGAACTGGGTTTCAAGCCACAAAAAAACCTGTGAACTTGCGCTTGATTATATGCTGAAGAGGGATTCGAACGGCAATCATTTAGTTGAAATGATGACTGATTCGCAATCTGCAAAAAAGGGCAGCGACTGGATTGATATCATCTGGGCTTCATATGAAAATGCCTTTGTCAATGCCAAATTATATTATGCTTTGACTTTGTGGGCGGATGTGGAAAAGCGGTTAAACGACCGTGTGAAATCAGGCTATTATTCAGCATTTGCCGCAGAGCTCAAAAAGAGTTTCAACAAATCAACCGGGGATGGCGGGTTCTGGGACGATAAAAACAAAGGGTACATCCACTGGATCGATAAGGATAAGTCGGTACACGGCGATAATCTTGTGGTTCCCGTAAACCTTATGGCCATTGCATACGGGATCTGCGACGACACCCTAAGGCGCAATGCCATACTTGACAGGATAGAGGAACAAACGAGCGCTGAAAACCTTTTCTTCTGGCCTATTTGTTTATACTCATACGCGGCAGGCGAAGGAAATGACTGGCAGTTCCCTTTCCCGAATTATGAGAATGGGGATATCTTCCTTTCATGGGGCAGCGTTGGAGTTGAAGCCTATGCAGCTTATAAACCCGAGTTGGCGTTAAAATATGTTGAAAACGTTTTGAACCGCTACGAAAAAGATGGGCTGGCCTTCCAGCGGTATGGCAGGGTGCACCAGGACGGGCTTGGAGACGACATACTTTCGGGAAACAGCCTGGCCCTTGTGGGTCTGTACAAAGCCATCTACGGGATCAATCCTTTGTATAACCGGCTTTATTTAAACCCTCACCTGCCCTCAAAATTATCAGGCACTGAATTAATTTACAATTTCAGGCAGGATAAATTAATAATAGGACTGTTAGCTGATCACTATTCTGTTTCAAACAGGCAGTTCAAAGTAGGGTCAAAAAGTGACTTTGGCTTTTTCCCGGGTAAAAACGAAGTGCTGTATTTCAAAGGCAAGGACGATCTTTTTTCGCTCAGGGCCCAGACTGCCGGACAACTTTCACTTGAAATATTAAAATGGGATGCTGATGAATATGACTGGCTTCAGTATTCAGAGGCCCGTAAAGGAAAGATTGCCTACACTCTGCGTGTGTCGAAAGCCAACAGCTTATATACTATTTACGACGGGAACAAAAGAATGAGCGGAAAAAGCGATCATGACGGGCTTTTGAAATTCGGGGTAAAAACAAATGGACAGGAGAAGCATTTAATAATACGCTGAAACAGCATCCGAATACAATAATAGGTGCTTAAATCTGTAAGAATACCCAGGTTGATCAATTCACGCAGTATATGCGAACGCGGTACATCTTTTTTCAAAGCTGATAAAAACGACAATTATGCTCAGGTTAATAGGCAATCAATTTAAAAAACCCACAGGATTATTGGGAAAAATCATAGTGAAAATTATGATCAGGGGAAACAAACCCGATTATGATAAGATAATCCCTGAACTTGAGATTAAACATCATGAGAAAATATTGGAGATAGGCTACGGTCACGGGCTTGGAGTGAACATGATCTTATCGCATTACGACTGTCATGTATCGGGAATAGATTTCTCGGAACTAATGTTCAGGCAAGCTACAAAAAGGAACAGGAAATATATTGAAAGTAAAAAAGCCGAATTGATGTTCGGGGATTTTTTAAAGCTTGAAACCGCTCCCGATCATTATGACAAAGCGTTTTGCGTGCATGTTATCTATTTCTGGGATAAGCTTATTGAACCATTTTCAAAGATACAAGCAGTACTAAAAGAAGGTGGTATGTTTTGTTTGCTTATGGCCAATATCGATTTTATTAAAAAGATGAAATTCACAAAAGATGGTATCTTTAATAAATATTCAATAAACCAGGTTGTTGATGATTTAAGAACGGTTGGATTCAGAGATGTAAATTACATTACAACCCACAAAGGGTATATTATAAAATGCAGGAAACCCATTCAAGGGAATGCATGATGCATGTCCAGGTCTTTAACAAAGGTTTATTTCATCATGCCTTTAATGATTATAAATCACCATATGAACAAAGCGATCAGAATTTCAGTTGTTGCAGGGATCCTGCTTTTTACTTCCTGTGCAAACGATATTAAAAACAAAAAAGAAGGACCAGTTTCAAACAAGCCCAATGTGGTCCTGTGTGGCAATGTGCTGACCGCGGAGGAGCAGGCGAAACTTACTCCCGACGCTGTTCTTAAAGATTTAAAAGAGGGGAATACGCATTTCGTCAGCAATTCATTAAGCCCCCGAAATTATCCGGAACAGGCAAGAAAAAGCCATACGGGACAATTTCCAGAAGCGGTAATCCTTTCCTGCATGGACAGCAGGGTTCCCGTCGAGCTTGTATTCAACAAAAGCATTGGTGATGTGTTTGTTTTACGGGTTGCAGGGAACCTTGTCAATGACGATATGCTGGGCAGTATGGAATATGGCTGCAAAGTGTCAGGCGCAAAATTAATCCTGGTACTGGGACATGAACATTGCGGAGCAATAAAGTCGGCGATCAATGGAGTTAAAATGGGCCATATTACGGGAATGTTGAAGAAGATACAGGCTGCGATTGACAAGTCCTCAGGTTTTAAGGGTGAAAAGTCTTCAAAGAACGATCAGTATATGGACCTTGTTTGTCTTAACAATATCCTGCTTACAATCAATGAAATCAAAACACAAAGCCCGATTTTAAAACAAATGTCGGATGAGGGCAAAATCAGGATAGCAGGAGCGATATATCATCTTGAAACAGGAACCGTGGAGTTTTTAGAATAAGTTCCCGACGCAGAAAAAAGCCCCGGAAGTTTAAGATTCTTCGGCCACCTGAAATGAATGACAGGCAATGGCCAGCTAAGGTTTTTATAAAAACCGTACCTTTATTGCAGTTTATTTTATCGCGGGAAACGAAGATGCAAACATTTCCCGGGAACATGGCAGGAAGCAAAGCCTTGTCAAGGGGGCGGGCAGGAATTTACGAGTGACTAATCCGCCTGCCGTTATTATTGGATTGTATACAGAATTACCGTTAAAATGGAACAAACTTTTACAGAGAACAGGATTTACGAAAAAATTGATTTCAAAGAAAGCCCCCTTCTTAAGGGGGAGTATGAAAACTGTATCTTTAAACAATGTGATTTTTCGGGCGCTGATCTTTCATCAACCAGGTTTGTGGATTGCAGGTTCCTGGGCTGTAACCTCAGCCTTGCGAAACTGAACAAGACAGCCTTCAGGGTCGTACATTTTGAAGAATGCAAGATGCTGGGGCTCAATTTCAGCGTTTGCAACGATTTCGGGCTTTCGTTCAGTTTTACAAACTGTTCCCTGAACCACAGCTCGTTCTATAAAACCAAAATTAAAAAGACCCTTTTCACAAACTTAAAATTGCAGGAAGTGGATTTCACCGAATGTGATCTTACAGCTTCAGTATTTGAAAGTTGTGATTTCAGCGGAGCTGTATTTGACAGGACCACGATTGAAAAAGCCGACTTAAGGACATCTTTCAATTATTCAATCGACCCGGAGATCAACAGGATTAAAAAAGCCAAATTTTCGGCAGCGGGAATAGCCGGGCTGCTGAATAAATATGACATTGTAATTGAATAGTAAAGCAACAATGGAGCCCAGGATTGTAAAGTGCGATACTAAAAAGTTAGTCGGGAAACGTTTGAAGATGTCGTTATCTGATAACAAAACGCATGAGTTATGGCGCAGCTTCATGAAGGAAAGGAAGGAAATTAACAGCCGTTGCGGTTCGGTGCTGTATTCCATGCAGGTTTATGACCGTTCATACTTCAGCAATTTCAAGCCCGAGGCGGAATTTGAGAAATGGGCTGCCATTGAAGTTGCCGGGTTCGAATCAATTCCCATTGGCCTTGAGCCCTTTACACTTGATGCCGGTCTTTACGCGGTTTTTTTGCATAAAGGAGGTGAGAGCGCGGGACCAGCGACATTTAAATATATTTTCGGGACCTGGTTGCCTGGTTCTGGCTACAGCCTCGACAACAGGCCGCATTTTGAACTGTTGGGGGAAAAATACAGGAATGGAGATCCGGATTCAGAAGAGGAGATATGGATACCCATCAAACCAAAATAAAAGGGCAAACCGCAAACCTTCAAGAGAGCAAGCAAAACAAAGAAAAAACAGGGCAGCAGGTTCAGTTTACAAATACCGGGCAGTGCAACAAACAAAAACAAGGATATGAAACTTATTAAAAACACTATCTTACCCGTGCTTTTAGCAACAATCTGGATCAGTATTTCGGAATTTGTGAGAAATGAATTTATAGTAAAATCATACTGGATCCGGCATTACCAGGCCCTGGGCCTTAACTTTCCTTCGGCACCGGTTAATGGGGCCCTTTGGGGGATCTGGTCGATGCTGTTCGCTACGGCGATCTTTATTATTGCACGGAAATTCACAATGATTCAGACTGCTTTACTCTCGTGGTTTGTCGCCTTTGTATTGATGTGGGTAGTTATAGGGAACCTGGGGGTGTTGCCATACGGCCTTTTGCTTTACGGGGTTCCTTTAAGTCTTTTCGAAGCTTTTATTGCAACTTTGATTATAAAACAATTCAAAATCAGTGAACCATGGTGAAGAATACAAGCATGAAACATATACTGATACTGCTGGCTGCCGTTATCATTTTCATCAATGGATTTGCCGCATCGGTAGATACCGCTGTTATTTACAGCCAGGTAATGAAAAAGGGGATAAAATGCGTTATCATAAAACCTGATAATTATACAAAGGATCAAAGCAGGTATCCGGCGGTTTATTTATTGCACGGGTACAGCGACTGTTACAATACCTGGGTAAAGCAGGTCCCGGCCATTAAAACCTATGCCGACCAAATGCGACTGATCATCATTTGCCCCGACGGGGGTTACGGAAGCTGGTATTTTGACAGCCCTGTCGACACAACTTTCAAGTATGAGACCTATGTGAGCAGCGAAGTGGTTCATTATATCGATGCGCATTATCATACCATTGCGAACCGCAACCACAGGGCCATCACAGGGCTCAGCATGGGAGGACACGGTGCGCTCTACCTTGCGCTGAAACATCCCGATGTTTTCGGCTGTGCCGGGGCTATGAGCGGGGGAGTGGACCTAAGGCCTTTCCCTGCCGGATGGGACATAGCAAAGCGGATAGGAGATCCTGAAAAATACAATGAGAACTGGCAAAAAATGAGTGTTATCAATATGATCGATGATCATCCTGCTCAGCCGGTTGCATTTATGATTGAATGCGGGACTGAGGATTTCTTTTACCAGGTTAATTACCAGTTGCACCAGAAGATGATGAAGCTTAAGATAGTTCATGATTATGTTGAAAGGCCCGGGCAGCATACCTGGAAATACTGGGCAAATGCAGTTGAGTACCAGTTGCTTTTTGCAAGAAAGTTTTTCGACCTTCAAAAACAATAAACAGGTTATGACCCAAGGTAAGCCCTGGACCCGGGGTTCGCAACGATGAGGGGAATATGCCGGTAAAAATTAATAAAATGGCTGCAGCGATCACAGGAAGGCTTGTTGAAAGAGAAGAGAATTGCCGGGTATGCAATGAAAAATCCGGGGAACAGATCGCCATTGTGGATTACTGGGATATTAAAACCTCGAGGCTTATCAGCTGCCCTGTTTGCAATCATATCCAGCTTGACCCGATGCTGAACGATGAAGAAACGGCAAAAGGATGCCTGGCCTATTATATTGAGGAGTCGCTGAGAACCGGCACAAAAGAACAGATTAAAAACTGTATAAGGAATTTCAGGCGAGGGCTTGTTTTTGGTCTTTCGCTGAAACACAAAAAAATATCTCCCCTTTCCGTACTGGAACTGGGTCCCGGTTCGGGGTATTTTTCGGCAGGTTTGCAGTTTGTATTTCCAGCCGCAGAAATAAGTGTTATGGATGTTAACACTGAAGTGCTCAAGTTCAACCAGGAGCATCATAACTACAAAATAATACAGGGGATTCCTGATAATTTTTTGCCTGGACACACCGCTAAGTTCGACCTGGTGATAGCCCGGGATATTATCGAGCATGTAAGCGACATTTCGAAAGTTTTAAGCAACATAAACCTGTATCTTGGCCCGAACGGGTATTTCCATTTTTTAACTCCCAACGGGCATGAGGACGTTTGGAAGCACTACCTCACTGCGGTGCTTGCCAATGCGCCATCGGAACTCCTGATCAATCATGTGAATTATTATGACGGGAAAGGGCTTAAAGATTTGTTATTACAAAAAGGCTTCAAACCTGTGGATTATTACACCTATAATCTGAAAACCACCATGAGGGGGGCCGGATGGAAAAAAGACAGGAAACTTATGAGCCCTGTATCCAGGAAGTCCTCTGCTGATTTCTTTTTAAAAGAAAAAGCAATAGAAGTTTCAAATACTGAGTTAATAAAGAAAACCATACTCGATCAATGGTATATAAGGAGCAGGGCAAAATGGATTACATATGCTTACAGTTTGTTCCAGCACTTTTCACTGATCAGGGTTAATCCCGGGTATAATGCGGGGCATGAGATTTATGGGTTATTTAAAAAGACTTGATTCAAGGATATCCTGAAATATATGTTGCAAATTAAGCGACTTAAGGGACCCAGGATTATTTTGTAATAAAGAAAACCAAAACCAAAACCATAGTATGAGACCTTTAACATTCGCTTTTCTTACGGCAGTGGTCCTTCTCTTCACTTCCTGCCACAAGCACTGCAATTATCATGAAGGACAACAGCCGTCACAAACAACGATACGGATTGGGGCTTTGCTCTCGCTCACAGGCAGCGGCAGTTCCACAGGCCAGAGTTCACAGGTTTCGATTGGCTTTGCCCAGCAGGACATCAATGCCTGGCTCAATTCAATCGGCCGCAATGCAAGTGTACAGTTGCTTATTGCCGATACAAAAACAGACACGGCAGAAGCCCTGAAGCAGCTGAAAATTTTTTACAACCAGGGCATCAGGCTTGTGATCGGGCCGTATTCCAGCGCCGAAGTCTTGGCAATCAAACCCTTTGCCGATACTCACGGAATCCTGGTGGTAAGCCCTTCAAGCGTGGCTGTTTCATTGGCCATACCGGGTGATAATATCTTCCGTTTCGTTTCGAGTGATGTAATCCAGGGACAGGCAATGAGTAAGTTGCTGGTTGAAGACAGCATCAGGGTTATTGTTCCAATAATCCGCAACGATGTGTGGGGGAATGACCTGCTGGGGGCAACCAGCACAAATTTCACCGCCCGGGGAGGCGTGATTTACAGCCCTGTAAAATACGATCCAAAGGCAACTGCTTTCGGTTCAGAGCTGACCCAGCTTGATGCAAATGTAAATACCCTGCTTGCCACTTATTCTCCTTCCCAGATTGCTGTTTATTTGTGCTCTTTCGGAGAAGGGACAGGCATTCTTTCATCAGCGGGGAATTATTCCCATATTAAAAGTGTTTCCTGGTACGGGAGTTCGGCATTTGCCCAGAACGGTTCTTTGACCGCCGATACGGCAGCGAGCGGATTTGCTGCATCACATAACCTTCCCTGCCCTATCTTCGGGCTTGATGAATCGGCCAGGGACAAGTGGGGACCTCTTACCGACAGGATCACCGAAAGTATCGGGCGAAGCCCTGATGTATACGCACTGACTGCGTATGATGCAGTATGGGTGGGATTGAAGACCTATCTTACCACAGGCACTTCTGCTGATATTGCCACCTTTAAACTTGCTTTTACGGATGAAGCGGCAAACTACTTTGGCGCTTCGGGAAATACCACGCTGGATGTGAATGGTGACAGGGCTTTCGGGAATTATGATTTCTGGGCGTTAAGGCAAAATCCTTCAGGATATTTATGGCAGGTCACAGCCCGGTACAATTCAGCAACAGGAGTTCTCACGAGGGTGATTAATTCTACTTTGGTACATTGAAATTATAATAACGTGCAATATCTCGTTGACGTTGAAGATGTCGTTTCTCTAGTTGTTCAAAGCGTTTGTCATCACTTGCATAATCATCTCCGGAAC
>Ga0073936_10011011_pt1 | contig 11021 bp, 1 predicted proteins | sample AliMusrvi5mmetaG_FD_87041 | JGI IMG/M metagenome (GOLD analysis project Ga0073936, IMG submission 87041) | Freshwater lake bacterial and archeal communities from Alinen Mustajarvi, Finland, to study Microbial Dark Matter (Phase II) - Alinen... | ecosystem: Environmental > Aquatic > Freshwater >... | reverse complement strand
TAATGATACTCCTCCTTAGATATAAAAAATTCTTGTAAATAACCTTTGATCTTGACTAATAAAATATTAATCACAAATAAAATAAATTAAATTAAATTGTATAATTAAAATAAATTTTCTTTTATTATGAAAAAAACTTTTACATTATTTTTAGTAACAATGTTACTAATGCTTTCAGGACAAATTTTGAAAGCACAATACCAAAACATTCCAATCTCTCCAGGAAGTTTTACAGGAGATGTTGTTGCCAATGGTGCAGCGACTTCTACAAACTCAACAACAGTTGATGCGGATGATGCGGGTTTTTGTTTCGTTAGTTCGGATTTCAATCCCGGCAGTGGTATTTGTACAGGAAGCGCAGGATACTTTTGGCCTTCCACAATAACCAGCCCGGGTGTTACAGGTTTAACTTATACTTTGCAATCTGCCACCGGAAATAATGTATTTCAAGTTGGTTCAACTGCTATCGGTACTTTAAACCTTGCTACACCAACAGCAGTAAATAAATTATATGTTCTTTTTTGTAGTGCCGTTTCTGGTTCAAGCACTATTACAAGTGTTGTTGTAAATTTTAGTGATGGGATTAATCCACAAACATTTTCAAATGTGGCTGATATCAACTGGTGTCAATCACTCTCTCCTTCTACCACTACATTTTACAGAACAGGAAGAAATACTACTACTACTTGTGCAATAGGTACCTGTCAATATTTAACCGAAATGACTCTTGCATTAAGTGCAGGAAACCAGTCCAGGCTTGTATCTTCTATTACATTCAACAATGGTTCAGGTAAATTAAGCGTTTTTGCTTTAGGAGCTTATGTGCCAAATGCACCTTATTTATTGGCAGCTCCTACTTCACTGGCATTTAATTATATTGCTTACGGCAATACTTCTGCCGCACAATCATTTTCTCTTAATGGAGGTATATTAACTTCAAACGGGACTATAAGTTTAACAGCTCCTACAGGATATTCTATGTGTTTAACTTCCGGTGGTACATATACCAATTCACTATCTATTCCTTACACTGGAACTACCTTACCTGCAACTACCATTTATGTAAAGTTTACACCACTTGCAGCTAATACTACATATAATAGTAATATTACTGCTTCAGGCGGTGGTGTTACTTCATATACAATACCTGTTACAGGTACCTCTTCATTGGTTTATTGTACTCCTACTTATTCGTTAGGTGGTGCTTCTGACTATATGACACAAGTGACTTTAGGCACTTTATCACAGGCAACAGCAAGTAATACATCACCATATTATATAGATTATACCACTACGCAAAACGCAGTTCCAAGTTTAATGCCGGGTTCGTCATATAATTTAGTTTTGACATTTGGTGCTGACGCAAGTCAATATAATGGCGTTTGGATAGATTTTGATAAAAGTGGTACATTTGATACCGGTGAGTTTTTTACTTCTAATACCAATGCAGGAGCCAGTGGAACGGCAACAGTTGTAATAGCAGTGCCAGCCAACGCAACACCAGGTACAACCCGAATGAGAATTCGTGGTGCTGATGACTCTCAACCAACATCAGCACAAGCTTGTGGAGCTTCAAATTCAAGTTATGGACAAGCACAGGATTTTAGTGTTAATATATTGTCATTAACAACTCCTTATTTAATTTCTTCTCCAGCATCAAATAATTTTAATTATGCTGCATTTGGAAGTTCATCGGCTTATCAAACTTTTAATATATCAGGCGCTAATTTAACAGGGTCACCAGGCAATATTACAATAACAGCACCAAGTGGATTTCAAGTTTCATTGTCATCAGGTACAGGTTATGGATCATCAGTTAGTATAGCTTACACTAGTGCTACTTTAGCATCAACACCAATTTATGCAAAATTTGTACCTCTAGCTGCAAATACAAGTTATTCAGCAAATATGACTATAAGTGGTGGTGGTGCAAGTACTACTGTGCTTCTGCAAGGAACATCCTCGTTAATCTATTGTACTTCTGTACCTGAAGTATCAGGTTATGATTATATCTCAAATGTAACTTTTGGAGGTATTAATAATAGCTCTGGGGTGTCCTATTATACTGATTATACAAGTTCAGTTGCTGCGCAGGTTACACAAACAATAAGTGCTCCTCTTTCTATTACTATTGCTAATCCAGAGTGTACAACCTGTACTAATTATTTTGCTGTTTGGATAGATTTAAATCAGGACGGGGTATTTAATCAAACTAATGAACTTGTTTATAGTGGAACCTATACAGCAGCAACAACGTTAAATACTACTATTACTATACCTACTACATCAACTACAGGCACAACAAGAATGAGGATAATTACTAATTATTATTATCAGCCGACTACTGCTTGTTGGACATATCCAACAAATAATTATATTTATGGAGAGACCGAAGATTATAAAGTAAATATAATAGCAGCAGCAGCTTGTGTTGCTCCAACTGTACAACCTACCGGTATTACTTTAGCACCAGCTGCTGGTGGTACAGTAACAGGTTCGTTTACTGCTGCTTCAAATGCAGATCATTATCTGGTTGTAAGAAGTAAAAGTTCAAATCCAACACCTCCTCAAAATGGAACTACATACACAGTTGGGCAAGTTATTACCGGCACAGGCACAAATAATGATACTGTGGTTGCATATCAATCCGGAATATCTATATCGGATGCAGGTTTATCAGCTAACGTTACGTATTATTATTATGTTTATGCAGCTAATTCAAACTGTACAGGTACAGTACCTATGTATTGTTCATTAGCCCCACTTTCAGGAAATGTCACTAATACTTGTCTTGCTCCTACTGCTCAACCTACTACTTTAGCATTAATTCCCGGGGCAGGCGGCACTTTAACAGGCTCTTTTACAGTATCAACAGGTGGTTCCGATCATTATCTTATTGTAAGGAATACAACAGGAAATACTCCAATAGCACCAACTAACGGACAAACTTATTCTGGCAGCAACCCTTTAGGAACAAGCACTTTTGTTGCATATTCAACAAGTGGCGCTTTTTCTGATGCAGGTTTAATTGCAAACTCTACCTATTATTATTATGTATATGCTGAGAATTCAAATTGTGCAGGTTCACCATTATATTATAATGCAAATCCTTTATCAGGAAGTGTAGTTAATGTATGTTTGGCACCTACAGCACAGCCAACTGCTTTTGTTTTAAGTTTAGGAGCTTCTAACACTATATCAGGATCTTTTACAGCTTCTGTAGGAGGTGCCGACCATTATTTAATAGTACGAAGTTCAAGTACTAATCCAACACTACCTTCAAATAATATCACATATAATACAGTAGGGCAGATTATTACTGGCACAGGTAGCAATGACACTGTTGTAGCTTATCAAACCGGTACATCATTCACAGATATTGGTCTTGCAGGTGTATTAAATCCCGGTAAAATATATTATTATTATGTTTTTGCTGCAAATGCAAACTGTGCAGGGACTCCACAATATTGTGTAGCAACTTCACTTAAAGGGACTGTAACAACTCCATTTACTAGCACAGGTTCATGGGTTTGCCCTACAGGAGTTACTTCTGTTACCGTTCAATGTTGGGGCGGTGGTGGCGGTGGTGGATATACTACAGGTGCAGCTTTTAAAGGTGGTGGTGGTGGAGGTGGTGCTTATGCTGCCGGAACATATACTGTCACACCAGGAAGTAGTTATACTTGTAGTGTAGGTAGTGGAGGTGTAGGAAGTACCGGTGGTGTAGGAGGTAAATCTTCTTTTGTTAATGTTAATACTATTATGGCAAACGGTGGTACTGGAGCATTAGCTGCTACTACAGGAGGTGCCGGGGGAGATTCTGCAACATGTAAAGGAAATATAATAAGAAGATATGGAGGAAAAGGTGGAGACGGTTCTACTAATAGTGGAAGTGGTGGAGGTGCTGCCGGTCCAACTGCAAACGGTGGTGTTGGAAGTGGTACAAGCACAATCGGTGGTACTGCCGGGGCAACAAATCCCAATTCAGGCATAGGAGCTGTAGGTTTAACTACTAGTGGTGTCGGTGTTGATGGTTCTCTATATGGTGGTGGAGGTAGTGGAGCTTATAGCACAGGTACTGCTTATGCAGGTGGTAGTGGAGCCAAGGGTGCAGTTATTATTACTGTTAATTGTAATACCCAGCCTACCGGCTTAACTTTTACACCAGCTCCAACTTCTATTGCAGGCACTTTTATAGCCTCAGCTAGTGCCGATCATTATTTAATAGTAGTTAATACAACAGGTACCGTTCCTACAGTACCTACTAATTCAAAAATATATAATACCGGAGATACATTAGGAGCAGGTACAGCAACTGTAGTATCATATCAAACAACTACAACATTTAACAATACAGGCTTAACCGGTAACACTCATTATTATTATTATATATATGGTGCTGTTGCAATACCATTTGGTGGTGGAGCTACTTATTTAACAACATCTCCTCTAGCAGTTAGCACTTATACTAGTTGTGCAGCTCCTACTGTACAACCAACAGTATTAAATCTTACACCAAGCACTTCCAGTATTGCAGGTTCTTTTACTGCATCTGCTTCAACAGATCATTATTTAATTTTAAGAAGTACTTCAAGTACTTATGGCTCAGTATTACCAGTTAACGGAACTACTTACAGTGCAGGTATGGTTATAGGAAATGATACTGTTGTATCTTTCCCTGCCACAACAACATTCAATGATAATGGTAGTGCAGGTGTACTACATCCTAATACACTCTATTATTATTATATCTTTGCAGCAAATGCTAATTGTACCGGTGGAGGCACAGTTTCTTATTTTACAACATCACCTCTTTCTAATAGTTCTTATACCAGTTGTACTGCACCTACTACTCAACCAACAGTTTTAACATTAAATCCTACTTCTAATTCAATTTCCGGCTCTTTTACAGCCGCAACTACCGCAGATCATTATCTGATAATAAGAGCAACGTCAAATACTCTTGCTGCAATACCAACAAATGGAAAAAGTTATTCCACAGGTGATACATTAGGAAACGCATTAGGAAAAGTTGTTGCTTATCAAACTACCACATCATTTAGTGATCTAAGTTTGAATTACAATACGCATTATTATTACTATGTATATGCAGCTAGAGCAAACACTTGTTCAGCTGGTCCTGCTTATTTAACAACATCTCCACTTACACGTGATACAACAACTCTTTGTGGTTCTCCTGCTTTACAACCAACAATATTATCATTAACACCTTCTTTCAACTCTGTAACAGGTTCATTTAATCGTTCAGTAACTGCAGATAATTATTTAATTTTCAGGAGCACTTCTGCTACTTTTAGTTCATCATTACCAGTTAACACAACAACATATCTTCCTGGCAATACTCTGGGTGTAGATACAGTTATTTCATTTCAAACTGACACTTCATTTATTGACAACTCTCTTATTTCAAATATCGATTATTATTATTTTATTTTTTCTACTAATGCTAATTGTACAGCCGGACCTGTTTATTTAACAACATCACCACTTTCAAATTCAACAACTACATTAATAAACACTCCATGTGTTGCTCCTACAAATCCACCTACCGGTTTAACTTTGACTCCTGGAGCTACAACAATAGGAGGAACATTTACTTCCGCAGTTGGTGGTGCAGATTATTATCTTATTATAAGAAGCACATCCGGGACATTAGGTTCAACTCCACAAAATGGCGTTTTATATACTACAGGTAGTTCATTTGGAGGAGGAGTTATTATTGCGTACCAATTAGGGACTAGCACATCATTTACTGATATTGGACTTACTTCAGGAACACATTATTATTATTATATTTATTCAGCTAATTCTATTTGCACCGGAGGTCCACTTTATTCACCAACATCTCTTACGAATGATAGTTATACAAATTGTGTAGCTCCATTAGTACAACCTACAAATTTAGCTTTCATAGCAACAACCTCAACTATATCAGGTCATTTCACTCCTTCTGTAACTGCAGATCATTATCTTATAATCAGGAGTACTTTAAGTACTACTCCAACAATACCCGTTAACGGCACCACGTATAATCCAGGTACTTCAATACTTAGCGTAGGAGATTCTGTTATAGCTTATTCAACAGATACAACATTTATTGATAATGGACAACATACAGCTGGCGTACAATATTATTATTGGATATATGCAGCTAAGGCTTCTAATTGTTCAGGTGGGATTGTTTACTTAAATACATCTCCACTTACAGGGAGTACATATACTAGTTGTCTAGCTCCTACTGCTCAACCAACATCATTAGTTATATCATCTTCAGGAACATCTACTGTAAACATTTCTTTTACAGCTCCTACACCAGCACCTGATCATTATCTTATAGTAAGAAGTTCAAGTACTAATCCTACTCCACCACTTAATGGCACAATTTACAGCGCAGGACAGGTTATTATCGGAACAGGTAATAATGATACAGTAGTAGCATATCAAACAGGTACATCATTTACAAATACGGGATTAAATGCTTCAACAACATATCATTATTATATTTTTGCTGCTAATTCAACTAACTGTTCGGTATCTAAATATTTAACATCATCACCATTAAGCGGGAATGTTATTACCGGTCAATTACAGAATATACCTTGTATTGGGTTTAATCAGGATGTTGTTGCTGAAGGTGCATCTATTTCAACATCAACCACTACATCTACTGTCGATAATACAGCAAGTGTATTAGTATCTAATACTTTTACTTCTGGAAGTGGTAATGTTTGTACAACAACTAATACTTATACAACAACAATGCCAACAACTGGAGGATCTGGTCTTTCATATACTTTACAACCAGTTAATGTAAATAATGCTTTACAATTTACAGTAAATACTACTTCTGCCACTAGCGGTAGTGGAACTTTAACTTTAAATAATCCTATTTTAGCCAACAGCTTGTATTTCCTAGCAATGTTAGGTAACGGTTCAACAGGAGCTACTATTACTGCAACTGTAAATTTTTCTGATGCAACAACACAACAATTTACTAATCTGGCATTTACTGATTGGACTTCAGTTCCAACTGCAGGCTCAGCATTAGTAAATCATACTCCACGTGGTACATCTACTACTTGTACACTTTCTTTAACTAACTATTTCACAGAAAGTGCTGTATTGAATATTAGTGCTGCTAATCAGTCTAAATTGATATCTTCTGTAACATTTACAGGTATTGAATCTGGAGGACAAGGAACTTTTAATGTATTTGCTCTTAGTGGAGCTGTAATAATTACTCCCTGTTCAATTCCTGTTAATCAACCTGTAAGTTTAACATTATCTCCGACTAGTTCTTCTTCTATTTCAGGTTCTTTCCCAGCTGCTACAGGTCATGCAGATCAATATCTGATAGTAAGAAGTACTTCAAATACTCTAAGTTCAGTTCCAATAAATACTACATTATACACAGCCGGTCAACCACTTAATGGCTTTGTAAACGATACTGTAATTGGATACCAAACTACAAGAACATTCACAGATAATGGACGTAGTATAGGTACACGTTATTATTATTCTGTTTTTTCAGCTAATTCAAACTGTTCGGGCGGACCACTTTATCTAACTACATCTCCTGATACTGCAAGTAAAACAACTAATTGTCCTCCACCTGCAAATCAACCTACAGGTTTAACATTTAATACTCCAAGCTATACAACTATTTCAGGCTCTTTTACAGCTTCTACAAGTGCTGATCATTACCTGATAGTTAGAAATTCTACCGGCAATATACCTACTGTACCTATTAATGGAACTGTTTATACTCCTCTTTCTTCAGTATTAAGCCCTGGCGACTCTGTTATTGCATATCAAACAACTACTTCAATATCAGATATAGGATTGATATCAGCTACACAATATTATTATTATATTTATGCAGCTAATTCAAGTTGTTATGGTGGACCTAGTTATTTGATTTTATCACCACTTACAGCAGTTACAAGTACAAATTCTACTCCTACAATAACAAGTTTAGGAACAACCCATGGTTGCATAGGATCATCTCTTACTATTAACGGGACCTATCTTTTAGGTGCAACTGCAGTTTCTATTGGAGGAACAAACGTTGCAAGTTTTACAGTTATTAATGCAACATCAATAATGGCAGTTGTTGGTAATGGAACTACCGGAACAGTCTCAGTAACTACATCTTTTGGAATAGCTACAAGTACAGCTACCTATACAGTTAACACAAGTAATCCTTTTACAGTAGCTCCTAAGCTTTTTGGTTCAGCATCAATTTGTCCGGGTGGTTCAACAAACTTAACATTACATGTTACAAATAGTGCAGGTCCATTTACATTAACTTATCACCCTTCAGGAGGAACAAATCAGGTTGTAACAGGATTAGTAGATGGAAGTACATTCCCTGTTAGTCCATCTGTGACTACATATTATCAAATAATAAGTGTAGTAGATACAAACACTTGCGTTTCTTCCGGTAACATTGTTTCAAATCCAAGTGGTGAATTAGGAACAACAGTATGGTCATTTACAAGCGTTGGAAGTGGGTGGATTGTAGAAAACACTCCTCCTGATTTCGCTACTTCTTCTGCATCTGAATATAAATCTCAAAATGTTGATTTAATAGCAGCTGGATATACAGCAGCTGAACTTGATTTACAACCATATATATATGTTTCAGATCAATATTCAACCAGAGCTGACCAAGCTGGATATTATGGATTCTTAACACAATTACGTAATGCAAGCAATACTTCAGTAGCAACTTGGGGTAATCCTTCGGGTTATGTAACACCAAGTACACCCGTATACAATACTCTTACTGCAAGTGTTCCATGGACTACTACAAGTTATACTTATCCCGGCACATACGGAACAGGTGTAAGATATGTCTATCTAGAAGATGCAGGACATGATGCCCAAAGCTGGTTGGGGAATTATGGCGCTAGAATGCGAAATACTACTGTAAATGTTTATCCTGTTGTAAGAATTGTTGGAAATACAATAATAGCTAGTCAATCCACTGCAACTCAAACACAATGCTTAAATAGCTCTTTTACTCCTATTTCCGTTAACGTTTCAAATGCTACTGCCAATACTACTTATCAATGGTACAGCAATACAACAGCAAGTAACATTAATGGCACTTCACTTGGCATAGTTAATGGAGCACAAACTTCAAGTTATACTCCACAATCAACTGTAGTAGGTACATTATATTATTATTGTGTTGTTAATGGCTGTGGAACGGCAGTAACCAGTGCAGTATCTGGAGCAATTATTGTCAATCCTTCTACATCTATTAGCAGTCAATCTACTTTAACACAATCAAGTTGTATCAACGGAACTTTTAACCCTATTTCAGTAGCTGCAAACGGAACTGGTACAATAACTTATCAATGGTATAAAAATACTAGTGCAAGTACAACAGGTGGAAATGCACTTGGCTCAGCAAATGGAGCTCAAACTAATTCTTATACACCACAAGCTACTTCCACAGGGACACTTTATTATTATTGTAATGTTCATTCAGATTGCGGATCTAACGTTAAAAGCACTATTTCTGGAGCATTTATTGTTAATACTGTTTCTGTTGGAGGAACTGCTACTGCAATTCATCCTATAGTGTGTTATAATAGTAACGATACTATTACTTTATCTGGTAACACAGGTAATATCCAATGGCAACAATCAGCAGATGGAATTTCAGGATGGGCAAATGTAACTGGAGGAAGTGGAGCTAATACTGCAACTTATACAACACCCAATTTAACCGTTAAAACTTATTATAAAGCTATTGTTACAAGTGGTGCTTGTTCTTCCTCAAACTCAAATATTGTTTCTGTTTTATTTCAAACACCAACATCACAACCAACTAATTTAACTTTAGCAACTGGTGTAACTACAGTTTCAGGTTCTTTCACAGCCTCAGCTAGTGCTGATCATTATTTAGTAGTAAGAAGTACATCAAATACTCTTACTGCTACACCATTAAACGGAACAATTTATAATTTAGGTGATATATTAGGCGAAGGTACTATTTCGGGATATCAAACAAGTACAAATATTAACGATGTCGGTCTTTTACCAAATACCTTATATTATTATTATATTTTTTCTGCCAATAATTTAAATTGCACAAATGGACCTGTATATTTAACAACATTACCACTTACAGGTAGTGCTCAAACAGCTATTCCACAAGTTACAAATAAAACTTTAAAAGTTATTGCAATGTTTCAGGAATATTTTAACAGTTCTACAGGTTTAATGAATCAAACACTAGGAATAAATTGGGATACAGGAGATTTATTTAAAAATTTCCCGGGAACTACAGTTGATACTGTAACGGTTTTAATTAGAAAAACGAATATTACTGCTGATGTTGTTTCTTCATTCCCTATTGATACTGTCTTTTATGGAGTTAATCTAAATAATGATGGTTTAATTACAATTTCATTATCAGCAGGAATAACCGGATACCATTATATTGAAATTAAACATAGAAATAGTATAGAAACCTGGAGTGATACTGTTAATTTTTCTACTGATACTGTTAAATATGATTTCTATAATTATATTTCTCAATTTGCTTATGATAACGGTATGTTACAAGATGGAACACATGCATGGATTTGGGGTGGAGACGTTAATCAAAACGGCAATCTCGAATCCGAAGATGCTACCATTATTTATGTAGCAGCAAATTCAGATGACCCAACTGTTAATAATGGCTATGTTATATGCGATATTGATGGAAATGGAAATTTAGATTCTCAGGATTATGGATTGTCTTATAACAATGCAAATACCGGAGCAAATATCATCAACCCATTTTCTTACTTAAAAAAGAAATAACAAGAATAAAAATTATATGGATATTTTAATTAATTAAAGATATTCATTATTAAAATTAAAAGCCCTTCTGTATGTATTTACAGAAGGGCTTTTTAGTTTTATAAACAGTCTTGTTTAGCATGCACATATATATTTAAACAACCATATAGAAATTTATCTATTTAATATTAATATTC
>Ga0073936_10011005_pt1 | contig 11024 bp, 9 predicted proteins | sample AliMusrvi5mmetaG_FD_87041 | JGI IMG/M metagenome (GOLD analysis project Ga0073936, IMG submission 87041) | Freshwater lake bacterial and archeal communities from Alinen Mustajarvi, Finland, to study Microbial Dark Matter (Phase II) - Alinen... | ecosystem: Environmental > Aquatic > Freshwater >... | reverse complement strand
TTCTCAGGCTTGGCAAAATCCGCAGCGCAACTGGCGGTAAATGCATAACTTGAGATCACGGCGACATCGACGGTACCGCTCATCAGAGCATCCAGATTTTCGCTACAACTGGAGAAGAACCGGGAAGTGCGCGGCTTTATCCCAGAGGCCGCGAGCATCAACAGGGGGGCCTGATATTTCTCGTAGGAATCCTCCTGGCCGAAGGCGACGCGTTTCCCTTGGAGATCCGCCAGAGTTTTGATAGGCGAGTCTTTCGGGGTAATCACCACTCCGGTCATGGTGGCGTGGTTGTCGGGGTCCAGGATATCGGCCACGCGTTTGAAGTTGCGGCCGGTCTGAGGGGGGAGGCGCACGGCTGTCCAAGGTTTGCAGATCACACCGTCGAAGTCCTTGGCCTTGATAGCTTTCTCCAAGTCCATCACTTCCATGAAATAAGTGATCTGCAGAGTGATGTGGTGTTGCTTAAGAGCGGCCAGGACACCGTCATAGCTGCGGGTAGCAATTTCGCTGATGCAGTCGCAAGCGGTCTTGGAGCAATAGATATCATTCACCCCGATACTGAGGGTGATCGGTTGGGAATTCTCAGCGGGAACGGGCACCGCTGCAAATGCGGTTTCCTCAGGCTGCGGGCCAGCCAAGGTGGCGACCTGAGTTGCACCCATACCCGCGACCAAGAAGCACAAGAGGCGGCGGAGATTCATGGAACGGGGATAATGAATAACACCAGAAGGTTCAGGGAGTGTTTTGAGCTGTCTGTTTACCGCGGAGGTTTGCCACGAAATCCTGGTCGCTCTGAGACAGCCGTGCGAGCGGCAGATCAAATGATTTCTGGCCGACCTGCAATCGGATCTTGCCATCACGCACAATAGAAGAGGTAGCGGCCGTCCCATCAAAAGCAATCAGCTTGCCCGTCACTTGATTGCCGCTCTGGGCATCCTTCCAAGTGCGCTCCACAGAGAGCCCGGCGGGGACAATTTTGCTAGAAGCAGCGTTGCTGGTGGTGGCGTTGCTGGTGGTGGCAGCGGCCGGGATTCCTGCGGGCGGGGCGTCGGACACACATTTGATGAGGCAACCTTTGCTGGCGGATGCGAGGTAAATGGCACCCTTGCTATCGACCGCCACGGGGATGGTGGAGCAACCGTTGACCAATTCGCCCAGGCCCTCAATGAGTTTGGCATCCTTGCCCTTGCGGTCGCAGATTTTCACCCGGGTGGGTGCCTTCTCCACGGTCACAATAAAGCCTGTACCTAAGGCGGCCACATTGACCGGATTGCAGCAACCGTGGAAGTCCTCGAGCTTCTCACCCCGGACGCCGAACTCGGCGTGCTTCTTGCGATTGGTATATGTCTGCACCTTGAAGGCACCTAGATTGGCGACAAACATGGATTCGCCGTCAGCCGTGGGACAGAAGTCGAAGATGCCGCAGCAAAGGCGGAATTCCCCTTCGATCTTCTTGGCAGCCGTGGCCTTCTCACTGGTGATGTTGAAAAATGCGATTTGGCTCTTTTTATAATCGCCCACCGCCAACTGATTGCCGATGAAATGGGCCGCAGTGGCGGATGACACATCGGGCAGGACAAACTCAGATTCTTTCGTACCGGTCGGAGTGAACACCCCGCAATTGGCACCACAAGCGGTTTTCCTTTTCACCTTTTTCCCCTGAAACTCGACTTCCTCGTCTTTGGATTTGGTCGATAACAGGTATATCTTGCCATTGGCCACTGTCATGGCCGTAGGCGGCGGATCCATCTTGGAGGCGAATTCAGCGGCGCTTTTCCCGCTCGAGTCATAAGTCGCCACGGTACCGTTTTTCAGAAGCACATAAATCTGGTCCTGGGGGTCCACCGCGATGCTAACTGGGGTGGCTTTGAGCCCTCCCGCAGCAAAGGATCCATCCACTTTGTAGGTGGGAACCTCCACTGCGGCGTACGCAGTGATGGCACATAAAGTACTGATACCACAAGATAGCCAAGTCGGATAGTTCTTCATAATAATAGGGGTAAAACAACATGGACTAACGTATGGATTGCAGAAATCCATCTTAAAAAACCGAAATGGCAGGATACGCTCAGCATTTGATGATTGAGGCGGAGCCGCCGCTATTTTCCCGCCCTCAGCGCATTCCCACCCGTCTCACTTGGCTTGGATGCGACGCGTTACCGAGCGTCGGCTTCATTCGGCCAGACACGCCGGCTGAAGCCAGCGCTCCATTGCTAATGGGTTAGGGGACAGGGAAATCGTCTGCGGGCATGAAGCGGCGCTAAAACCGGGGCTGGCAATTTGGCGAAAAGTGGGCACGTTTGGCGCATGATTTCTCGCCGCAAGCTCCAATACCCGGTGTCCTCACCGTTGCGGCAGTATCTCTATCACTTTGATCGCCTGCGCGACATCCCGCAGGTGTATTGGGAGCTGTGCCGCTTCAGTGGCGCGGTGCCCTACGAAGACCCGCGCGGCCGCGAAACCCTCTGGGTGACGGTGATGTACCCGCCCGAGGTGCTCGCCGAACTGCGCCCTCGCCTCACCAGTATCTACACCGAGCTGAAACTCGGCCGCGACGTCACCCAACACGAGCACCTGCTGGTTGACCGGATTGATTTCGGAGATTTTGGCAACTCCAAGCCATTCCGGGTGCGCATCACGAATGTGTTCAATGACAATTCGGACTATTTTTACGTGAAGCAAGCGGATGCCTCACGCATTTACGGACTGGAACTTGAGCACATCCTCTCGCCCAACCGGATCAACTATATTGTCAACGGCACGACGCTTATTGAGGAGCACATTGCGGGCGTGCCGGGAGATGTATTTCTGCGTGACTATCTATTGCAGCCGGGCATCAACAAGGTGCGCATCGCCAAAGAGTTTACCAAGTTCAACGAGCGCTGCTTCATCCGTCTGCTCGGCGACATGCGCAGCGCCAACTACATCGTGGAGATGACTCCCGACTTTGAAGAAGTCCAGTACCGCGTGCGGCCCATCGACTTTGATGAGCAATCCTACGAGGGCAATGGCAACACGTATCTGGCGCTGCGCTACAGCTCGAACCGGGCCATCACCCGGCTCGCCTTCGAGGTGCTTAACCGCAAGACCATCGACCAATACGTTGCCGAGGAATACGCGCAAATGTCCCGCCGCGCCAAGGTTGAAAGCACGCGCCTTCGGGCCTTGCTAGGCATCATGCGCCGCGAGGAACTTGCTCCGCACGAGCACGTCGTTCGGCTGGCAGCGGAGCTTGATCGCATCCATCACACGACCTCATTTGCGCAATGCAGCTCGATGGGTGAACTCACCGCCAAGCACCTTTCACTGATGTTAGAGATGTAAGAGACACCATAAGACACAAGACACACAAAGGACATGCTAAACAACCTAGATGCGACCACCCGTCGGGCCTTGCTATGGATCATTGGTGCCTGCTTTATCGCGCACATCTGGTGCCTGGGGTCGCAGTTCTATCTGGATGATTTAGTCGCAATCCGTGACAACGAGCAAGTGCGGAACCTGCTGTTTTGGGAAACGGGTGCCAACGCCTGGACCTGTCTTTGGTACGAACTCCAGGCGAAGCTTTTCGGCGTATCGCCAGTGGGGTTTCATGCGGTCAACTGGCTGTTGCACACGGCGGTTGCCTGTGTGCTCTATCTTTCCGGTCGCGACTACCTGCGGGGGCGGGCGGCCGGAGAGGTCGCCTTGTTTGGCGCGCTGTTATTTGCGGTGCATCCGCTGGCCAGTGAGATTCCCAATTATGCCCGTACCCAGGACCTCGCTTGGGTGACGTTATTTTCGTTACTGGCAGCCTGGTGCTTGTTCCGGGCGATGCATGGCGGCAGTTGGAGATATCTGGCGGGGTCGTTGTTATGCATTGTTGGCGCGAGTTTTTCCAAAGGTCCCGGCTTTATGCATGCTTTCCTCATGACCTCGGTCATTGGCCTGGCATTTCTCAAGCCGGAGCACTGGCGGATCGTTCGGAATAAGGCGTGGATTGGCGGTTTGCTGGCGCTTCTAGGTTTGCTGGTGTTGTGGCAAACGGGCATGCTGGACCGAGCCGCTCGGTGGTCGGAGCCGCGGGTGATAGGGCACGCCTATACGATAGGCCGGGTATTCTGGGAGTTTGCATGGCGGAGCGTGTTGCCCATCCATCTGAGTGCGGACCATCACATCGAGGAAACCCTGGTGCCGCCCGGTGTTTTCTTTGGCATCGCCGACACCACCGCGCTGTGGGCAGTGTTTGGCATGCTCGCGTTCACCGCCGCCTCTCTGGTATTGGCTTGGCGCAAACCGACCCGCATCATCGGCGTATGTTGCTTCCTATACGTCGCCACGATGCTCATGCGCGTGCTCTATTTCATTCCAGAGTTCATGCCCGAGTACCGCATCTATCCGGGCTTGCCGTGGTTTTGCCTGGGCACTGCGATCCTGCTGGCGGGCGCGTGGCGGAGCCTTTGCCGGTACTCGCCACTCATTCCTGCGGCGTTGCTTATATTTGGGGGGGCTGTCATGTCTGCCAGGCGTTCGTTTCTCTATCATGACCTCAACGATTTGATGGCCGATGTACTCAGGCAATATCCGTGCCAAGCCCGGGCCATCTGGATTCTGCAACGCAATGACTTCGAGGCCGGCCGCTGGCAAAAAGTCATAGCCCGCCACGAGCAGCAGCTTCCGCTGGTCAAGCGTGCGTTTTTGCGGGAAAACCGCCGCCTTGCACCGCGCCGGGAATTGCCAAGCGGGCATTTCGCCTTAGCGGAAGTCGGCTGCGGCGGACTTTACGCCCAAGCCATCGCCAAACAAATTTCGCCAAGTGCGGGTCTGCGGGAAATCAATCACTTGGAAGCCTACATGCACGCCCTGCAGATTGATACGAAAACCAATGCGATCCACTGGAGTATTTTTCATCATGCCAAAGGCCTGGTGCTAGAAACAGCCGGTAATTATCCGGCCGCCGTGGAATTTTTGATCATGGACGGGAGTCCCAGCGCGGATCGTAAGACCGACTTGGAACGGATCAAGGGCAAGCTCGGCAAGGAGAGGCTTTGAATTCCAGAACTCAGGCCTCTGCGCTCAAGACATGCCGCCGAGGCGGTGGTTGAGAGCAATGGAGCGGCGCAGAGCACGCATCACGACGATGAGGCCGCGATGGGACTTGACGGCCTCAGCGCAAAGCATGTCAGTGAAGGAATGGCGGCTGATGTAGCGGCCGATTTCGCCTTGGAGTTGGCGGATGCGAGTGTCTAATGCCACGATTTCGGCACGTAACAATGAGATTTCGCGGTTCGCTTCGCCAATCGTCTTAAAAATTTCGGACGCTTGGGAGCGGCGTTCTGACTTGAATGCTTCGATAGCGAGATCGATTTGGTCGAATTGCTTGTCGCCCTCAGTAATTTTACTACCGACGAGGCGACGCTCATCCTTGAGGGCGATAAACTCGCGGCTGAGTTCGGCGAGGCGCTCCTTGACTTTTTCGATTTGCTCGCTGCGCTCCGGTGACGGCGCGTGTTCCTTGGTGAGTACCTCGATTTTAATTTTGAGGCCGTCGTGGATGCGGCGGATGTCGCGAGCTTTGGTGACGATTAGGTCGCGCTCGCGGGTGAGGTCTTCGAGACTTGTGATGATGACGAGGCGTTCGTCGTAAAGTTTTGTTTGAGGGATAGGGGAGGCGTTGAGCAGGTCGGAGCGTTCTTTGTGGGTGTCATCGAGACGTTTTTCGCATGCATCGAGTTGGGCCTGCAGGCTGTCGCGGTCTTTGATGAGCTTGCGCAAGTTCCAGTATTCGATGGAGAGCCGTTCGATGGAATCGACTTTCTCCCAGACTTCCATGCCGAGGTAGGCCTCGGCTTCGCGCAGCAGGTGCATTTCGCTGGCAGCATCTCCCATGCGCTGGTTGCGGCGGAAGATACCAAAGGCTTGGGCAAATCGGGCGAGAAAGTAGCGGGGGGTGGTCATGGCAAGGCGAGCAAGTTGGGGCGGAACTCAGCGGGTGATGCTGCGTTGGAGAGTAGCCACCACCGAAAAATCTTCAAGGGTGGTGATGTTGCCAGTCACTTCGCCAGTGCAGACGAGTTCCTTGAGGATGCGGCGCATGATTTTGCCGGATCGGGTCTTGGGCAGGGCCGCGGCGAAGTGGATGTCATCGGGTTTGGCGAGGGCACCGATCATGTGGCCGACGTGGTTGCGCAGTTCCTGGCGGAGCGCTTCGGATTCCGCAAAATCCGCCTTGAGGGTGACAAACACCGCAACCGCCTGGCCTTTGATTTCATCGGGCCGACCGACTGCTGCGGCTTCGGCAACCGCCGGATGGGACACCAGAGCGCTTTCAATTTCGGCGGTGCCGAGGCGGTGGCCGGACACATTGAGCACGTCGTCAAGGCGACCGATGATCCAAAAATTCCCGTGCTCATCACGGCGAGCACCGTCGCCGGTTGTGTAAAGACCGGGGAAATCCGACCAGTAGGTTTTTTTAAAACGCTCCGGGTCGTTGTAAATTGAGCGTGTCATGGCGGGCCATGGCTGGCGGATGACGAGGCGGCCGTCCTGGTTGGGGGCGCACTCGTTGCCGCTATCATCGAGGATGGCGGCGTCGATGCCGAAGAATGGCAGGGTGGCGGTGCCCGGGATGCAGGGGGTGGCGCCCGGCAGCGGCGAAATGAGGATAGCGCCGGTTTCCGTCTGCCACCAAGTATCGACAATCGGGCACTTGCCGCCGCCGATGTGCTGGTGGTACCAAGTCCAGGCTTCCGGGTTGATCGGCTCGCCGACGGAGCCTAACAAGCGAAGCGACGACAGGTCGTGGGCGGCGGGGAAGGCGTTGCCGGCCTTGATGAAGGCGCGGATAGCGGTGGGGGCGGTGTAGAAAATACTCACGCCGTAAGCTTCGATCATTTTCCAAAAGCGGCCGAAATCGGGGTGGTTTGGAGCGCCTTCATACATCACCTGTGTGGCACCATTGGCCAGTGGGCCGTACACGATATATGAGTGGCCGGTAATCCAGCCGACGTCAGCGGTACACCAAAAGACGTCTTCATCGCGCAAGTCGAAGATATACTTGCAGGTAGCGTGGGTGCCGGTGAGGTAGCCTCCAGAGGTATGAAGGATCCCCTTGGGTTTACCGGTCGAGCCTGATGTGTAGAGAATAAAGAGCGGATGCTCGGAATCAAACGCCTTGGCCGTGTGTTTCAACGGGGCTTTGGCAACTTCATCGTGCCACCACACGTCAGTTTCCGGATGCATCGTCACCGCGTTGCCACAGCGCTGCAACACAATGACACGCTTGATTTTTCGATACTTTGCGACCGCTTCATCGACCGCCGGCTTGAGTGCGACGACCTTGCCCCGGCGCCAACCGCCATCGGCAGTGAGGATGGCTACCGCCCCGGAATCTTCCAGCCGATCATAGATTGCTTCACTGGAAAATCCGCCGAAAACCACTGAATGAACGGCACCGATGCGGGCACAGGCGAGCATGGCAACCACAGCTTCGGGCACCATCGGCATGTAGATGATAACTCGCTCGCCGGCCTTGATGCCGTTGGCTTCCAGCACGTTGGCAAAGCGGCAGACGTCCTTGTGGAGTTGGCCGTAGGTGATGACGCGCTGGTCGCCGGGTTCGCCCTCCCAGATGATGGCAGCCTTATTTTTGCGAGGGCCGGCTGCGTGACGGTCCACGCAATTTTCGCAGACATTGAGTTTGCCGCCAACGAACCATTTGGCGAAGGGCATTTGCCAATCGAGTACCTTTGACCATGGTTTGTGCCAGAGCAATTCCTCGGCTTCGGCGGCCCAGAATGCCTCGGGGTCGGCGATGGATTGCTGATAGAGCGTGCGATAGGCCTCCAGCGAGGGAATGCGTGCCTTGGCGGCGAAATCGGCCGGTGGCAAATAAATGGAGGCGGCTCCCTGAGTGGAAGCTTCTTGGGATGCTTGGGAGTGGCTCATAGGGGGTTAATAAATGAGGCAAGGTGTTTGGGTGCGATGTCTGCTAAAATGGCCGGAGGGCGGATTCTAATTGATGCTGGGCACAACGCAAGCGGCCAAGCGTGGTTAGCGGACCTTTTTTCGCGCGACGGGCGCGGCGGGCGGCTTGCCGCGCTTGCTCCGGGATTCGGGCAAGATGCCCGGTCCACTTTTGCCTGGTGCGCTTTTGCCCGTGGTGCGGGCATCCTGCCCGCTACCCCGGAAACCGGGCAAGATGCCCGGTCCACTTTTGCCTGGTCCACTTTTGCCCGTGGTGCGGGCATCCTGCCCGCTACCCCGGAAACCGGGCAAGATGCCCGGTCCACTTTTGCCTGGTCCACTTTTGCCCGGTCCACTTTTGCCCGTGGTGCGGGCATCCTGCCCGCTGCCCCGGAAACCGGGCAAGCTGCCCGGTCCACTTTTGCCTGTGGCGCGGGCATCCTGCCCGCTGCCCGATTTGCGTTCCTTCGTCGCGTCGCTTCTGCGTGGCGCTTGCGACGGCGCGGCACGTTTCCTGGTGGGCGCGGCCGTCCCCAACAACATGGCGACTTCCGGGGCTGTGAGCAAGGCCCAGTGACCCGGTTCCAGATCGCCGAGCCACAATTGACCGATGCGCACGCGCAGCAACTTGCTGACGGTGTAGCCCATGGTCTCAAACATCAGACGGATCTGGCGTTTGGCACCATGGTCGAGCACCACCTTGATGCGGCGGGCCGACAGACGCTCGATCGCCTTGGCACGCAATTTGCCGCCCTCGGTATAAACCCCTTCAAGAAACTGATCGAGGTGGGCATTTTCAAAGGACTGATTGGCGGTGACGAGGTACTCCTTTTCCACCGATTTGGACGGGTGCATCAGGCGTTGCGAGAGGTCGCCGTCATTTGTTAATATGAGCAATCCCTCCGAATCCCGGTCGAGCCGCCCGACGTGGTGCAATGCATGCAGCGCTCCAGGCAACAGCGTGTAGATAGTATCCCGCCCGAGTTCGTCCTCGCGCGAACACACGTAACCCCGCGGCTTGTGAAATGCCACTATGGTTACTTCGCGCGGCACCACCCGGCGACCATCCACCTTGACGTGATCCCCGGCCTGGATGCGGGTGGCCAGTTTCGTGCAGGAACTGCCATTCACATCGACGCGGCCGGTCTGAATCAATGCGTCACAGGCGCGGCGGGAGCCGATGGCACAGGATGCGAGGTATTTATTGAGGCGGGTTCCGTCGTTCATGGGGGGGAGGCTTGGAATGCAAAAGGCGCGGAACCTGGCAGGATCCGCGCACGCAGCAATTGACAACCCGCAGGGGCTTTACCCCTCGTGTTTGGTCTTGGGCAGGCCCACCGGCGAGCGTCCGGCCGTCCATTCGCCACGCTCCTTGAGGAGTTTGACGCGCTCGAAGCGTTTGAGGACGGAGCGCTTGCCGCCGACGGTGGTACTGGATTTGAGGCTGTTGTGCTTGGACATCGTGGAATGAGGAATAAATTGGCGGGGGACGCAGACTGATGCGCTCCACCACGGGTGGCAATGCAAAAATAGGGAAAATTTACAAAAAAGTGTGTCGTCTGTGTTGCCAGCGGCCAATATTACTGCTAGAGCTGCGCTGATGGGCCGCCTGATGTCACAGCTTGAATTCCGTTGGGTCTCGTGGCTGCGCATACGGGCCTCACCTACGCCGCCTCAGGAATGCCCGGACAAGACGGACAAAACTGACAGCAAGCTGACTGCATGGTGCGTTGAAACATGCAAGTCTTTAAATTTAAATGAGTTATCGAGGCGAGTTCGAGTTTCCTGGAACCCTCGGATGCAGACGACGGCCGGCCGTGCCTGGTGGCCAGACCGGGCCATCGAGCTCAATCCCAAACTCAAACCCCTCCCCCCCGAAGAACTCTGGCGCACACTCAAACACGAACTCGCTCACCTCATTGCCTATGAACGGGCCGGACGACGCCACACCGAGCCCCACGGCCCGGAATGGCAGGCTGCCTGCACGGAATTGGGCATCCCCGGAGAACACCCGTATCACACGCTGCCTTTTAAGCGCCGCCGCATGAAACGCAACTATGCCTACGTTTGCCCGCATTGTTTGACGACGTTGCAGCGCGTCAAACCGATCCGCCGCACCGTCGCCTGTTACTCCTGTTGCCGCAAATTCAACAACGGCGCATACCATGACCGCTTCCGCCTCGTCGCCCAAAAATCATGATCACCGGATTTTTTGAGTGGACGCAGCGCGGCAATTGAGGTTTTGACAACGGGCATGCAAGGACGCGCAACATCAGCCGCTGCTATGACCCACCTCGGGTGCGCCGCCGCAGGCACCGTGCATGCCGGCTCCGTCATCGCCTTGGTGGGTGGCCTGGGAGCTGGAAAAACCCATTGGACCAAGGGCTTGGTTGCCGCCTTGGGTTGCTCACTAGAAGTCACCAGCCCCACGTTTTCCCTGGTGCATGAATACACTGGCGGCCGCCTGGACGTGTTCCACTTCGATTTCTATCGACTGGAAAGCGCCGCCGATGTGCTCGCCCTCGGCTGGGATGAATACCTCGACGCCGCAGGCCTGGTCGTCGTCGAGTGGGCCGACAAATTTCCCGAATTGTTGCCGCCGGATACCCTCTGGTTGCATATCACAATGGAAGCTGATGCGTCGCGCAGGGTGGCTCGCATTGCCCAATACGGTTGACTCAGCACTTTGGGTTGTTTGAATCATCTATACCACCGCATCCGGCGATTTTCGCGGATATCCAATTCATGGGCAAATCCTAAAGGAAATTCGCCGTTGAGGTTGTAGCCTCCGCCACCTGGATCTTGTCCCACACGGCACGCTGGAACCATGCGGACATCGGGCACATTCATTTCTGACCGGTCACAACGCGAGCGATGCGCGGATCGCTGGCATCACCTCAGAACTCAGTATTCGACCTCAAAGGAGCCACGCTGTCGAGCAAGTAGGATTCCCTCTTTCGAGCAAGTAGGATTCCCTCTTTGAAGCATCCTGGAGGGATGGCAGTCATTAGCCCGGGGTCGAGGCCGCAATGCGGCCGAAAACCCCGGGATTGAGAGTTCCACCGGAATCCGACCCTGAC
>Ga0073936_10011003_pt1 | contig 11025 bp, 10 predicted proteins | sample AliMusrvi5mmetaG_FD_87041 | JGI IMG/M metagenome (GOLD analysis project Ga0073936, IMG submission 87041) | Freshwater lake bacterial and archeal communities from Alinen Mustajarvi, Finland, to study Microbial Dark Matter (Phase II) - Alinen... | ecosystem: Environmental > Aquatic > Freshwater >... | reverse complement strand
GTCTTACCGAACGCGACATCTTTTTTATCACGCGGCTCAAGGGCAATGCCGCCCCGACAACCGAAGCGGTGCTCTCCGCCCCCAAGGGCAACATCCTTTCTGACGAGATGATCAATCTGCCCGGCAGCGGGGCCTTTGGACAGGCAAAAAAATGAATTCCAGCATGGAGTATCAGCGAGCCGACTGACAGAATACGATTGGAAGCATCACAGCAACCGGTCTGGGTTGTGTGGGCTGAAATGAGTATGTCGGAAGGAGGCTGGCCGGAAGAAATGGGGTCGGCAAGGATTCTCACTGCACCGGAAGCACGAGGAGCCATGAGTATCCGGCGACAGGGGATGTTGCCCGCGAGATATTCAGCCTGCGGCCAAGTGGAGCCTGTCGGAACGCTGCACCTCATCTCTCGGCGAATTGGACCGCCCTGACGTCCGCAAAAATGCAGAACGCTTTGCTTAAAAGCGGGAATGAAATCGAATGGCTGTCCGTGGAACTCCCGATGCCTTCATTGTCAAATTCCGGATATGAGTAAAGGCCACCGCACCCTCTCAAGCATTACTCCAACGGGAAGGTGACTGGAGGGGGACAAAGTGATACCACTGGAGGGGATCCTGAAGGAATTCCGCATGGAGGGCGGCAGCGATCTGTCTGGTGCAATCCGGGAGGGCCTCGTCGCGGGGGCGGCTGCGGTCGGCGCGAATGGGTGCTCCGGAAAGGATCGCATACCGGCCGGATTGTTTGCGACGGACACATACCGGAACGATGGCACAGCCGGTCATCCACGAGAGAAGAGCCGGCGCCAGAGAGTAGGAAATCGGGCCTCCGGGGAGCTCGATGTCAAGCGAACGCCCTCCCTGCGGGCGATCCACAAGCATGGCGGTCAGCCGTCCGCGTTCGATCGCCTCGACGGCGCGGAGCGAGGAGAACGCGTCATTGCCGAGTTCGATGGTTTCGGCTCCCCAGCGCGATCGGTAATCTGCGCGCCAGCGGGTGAGTGCGGGCGAGGGCTCGGCATGGGTGATGACGCTGACCGGAAATCCCATTTGTCCGAGAATAAGGCCGCCATACTCAAAAAAGCTGTAGTGTCCGGTGGCGAGGATCGCGCCGCGTCCATCGGCGCAGGCCGATTTCAAATGTTCGAGGTCGCACTCGAGATCTGCCAGCGCAAAGCCCTCCGCACGCGAACAGGAACCGAGCCAGAGGTAGTCGGCCAGGGTGACGGCAAAATTCTCAAAAACACGGACGGCATCGGCGCGGGGGATCGCGCGATTTTCAAGAAGGGACAAATTCTCCGCCACAATCTTCACGATCGCGGGTTGGGTTGAGGAATAGATGCGCGCCAGTCCCCGTGCGAGATGTGAGCTTCCCTTTCTTCCCAGCCGGCGAGCGGTGCGCGAGAGGAACGAAAAAAACCACGCGGTGTAGCCAACGCGGTAGAAGAGTCGCCCGGTATGAGGCTTCACCGGCATGTCTAAAAGACACGGCTGCCGTGCGGGATCACGCAGCGGAATCCGGCATCCGCCAAGCGTCGGAGCAGAAGATCCAGGGTTTCCACGCTGCGGCGTCCGTGCGTGCCATCGTGCAGGAGGATTATCGCCCCCGGCGAAACATGGCGCAGGATGCGCCCGACGACGGCTCCGGGATCGCGGCCGGCCGGGCCGTCAAGACCATCTGCCGACCAGCCGGCGACGCGCAGCCAAGCGCGGGCGGCTGCGGGATGCACGCAGGGATTTGTCATGCCAACGGGGGATCGGAACCACGAGGGGCTCACGCCGGCGGCGACGCGAATGGCATGGTTGCAGCGGGCGATTTCGTCACGGATCGCGCAGCAGGGGAGCGTCCAGAAGAGGGCCGAGGGGTGCGAGTAGGTATGGTTTTCGAGCGAGTGGCCCTCCTCCACGATGCGGCGGCAGAGGGAACGGCTCGCATCCACCCGCCGGCCGACAACAAAGAACGACGCGCGCGCTTCGGCGGCGTCAAGGAGGTCGAGAATCCGGGGAGTTTGCAGGGGATCCGGGCCGTCATCAATGGTGAGCCAGACTTCACGGCCTTCGGGGTGGAAGTGCTTTGCCAGCGGGCCATGCCAGTCGTTATTGCGGATGAGTGTTGGAGACAGGCGGAGGATTTCATGCAAGGCCCAGGCGATGGCGCGCGGGCGACCGTGCAGAAGAGCGGTTGCTGCGGCGGCAAGAGCGCGTGCGGCGCGAAGTTTATGGCGTTTGGTCAGGGGCATATCCGGTGCATTCTGAGAAGACGGGGAATACGGGGGAACAGGCCGAAAAACAAGCGCACATGCACGACCGTGAGCAAAAGATTGTCCCGCACATAACGAAAATGCGAGACCCCGCCGTCTTCGCGCGGCGGATAGCGCACGGGAACCGGGCGGTTGATCGCCGGCACGCCGGCCCAAGTGAGACGCACGGCCAGCACGGTGTCGAAGTCGAACCGCCTCCCGGATTTCGTGTGTTCCAGAATTTCCAGCGCGGGAGCGACCGGATAGATTCTGAATCCAAAAAGGGAATCCCGCGCCCCTTTTCCCAGTGTTTCTACCCAGGCGAAAAAGTTGCCGATCCGACGGCCTTTGACGCGTTCGGCGGGGGCGTCGGGACCGAAAACCGGATACCCGAGGATCATCGCGTCGGGATGCGCTTCGGAGAGCGCCATGAACGTCGGAATCGATTCGGCCGGATGCTGGCCGTCGGCGTCCATGACCAGGGCATGAGTGAAGCCCGCGCGGTGTGCCTCGCGCAGGGCATGAAGAACCGCGCCGCCTTTGCCGGAATTTTTCTCCATGTGCAGCACGCGAAACCCCTCCGGGCCAAGCCCCCGTGCCTCCTCCTCGCTGCCATCCGTGCTGCCGTCCACGACCGCCCAGACAGGGGCCCAGAATTTCCGCGCCGCCGTCATTGTGCGGGCGAGCTGGGGGCCGCTGTTGTAGCTCGGCAGGATGACGGCCCGTGTCGAGTTCAAGGCGGCGAGAGGGGAGAAGTGAAGACGATGCCCCTGTCGGAATTTTCGAGCCGGTCGTGAAACCACGTCTCGAGCCGGAGGCTGAATGCGCGCGCGGACTCGCCGGGTTCGGGCAGGAAACGCTCGCCGGGGCGGATGGTAAAGCGGAGAGGCAACTCGGCGCTTGAGAAAAGGGAAACGCCTTTGGTGAGATGGTGCCCGGGATGTTCGATGAGGATCGTCTGCACGGGAGCGCCCGTGCGGATGGCAATCAGCGCAAAGCCTTCTTTGAACGCGTTCACCGCGCCGGAGATCGTCCGCGTTCCCTCGGGAAAAATGAGCAGGTTTTGTCCGGAACGGATTTTTTCGATGCCCTGGCGCACGAGGGTCGGCCCGGAGTCGTTCGTCACATAGCCCGCGAGCAACGCGCATCCGGACAGGGCCGGATTCCTCAGCAGGCCGGCCCGCATCACGCACGCCGTCGGCGGAAGAAGAGAAGCCAGCAGCAACACGTCCAGTAAAGCGGGATGGTTGGAGACGATGATCGTGCCCTTCATCTCCGCAAGCGCTTCCATTCCCCGCGCCTCCAAATGCAGGGTGCCGGTTGCCCGCATCCCGCGGAGGTAAAGACTGAAAAGCCAGCGGTTGAACTTCTGGCCGGCGGATGCCGGAATCCGGTTGCCCGCGACTTTCCACAGGATCCAGCAAACCGGCGAGGCGACGATGCCGAGGAAAAAAAACAGGCCCGTTGAGGCCATTTGCCGCATGTAATCGGTTGTGCCGGCGGAGCGACGCGGGGTTCCGGCTTGGGAGGCAAGCCCGGCCGGGCGGCCAAACCGGGAATCGGTTCTCAAAGAAGGCATGCGTTTTCTCTATTCCAAAAATGCCCGGTGATCGAGATTAATGATTCGGAGGCGGGAAGAGCGTTGGTTGCCCGCGCCATGGATTCCGCGCCCCTGCAAGGCGCGTGCCGCCCCGAATCAGGAAACGGTCATATTTTTTGGATCATTGGAGGACGCTGGCCGAGTCGGCGGGCGACGAGAGCCTCAAGATGCGTGCGCAGCGGTTCGGATTCGATGCGTTCGAGCAGTGCGTTGAAGAATCCGTTGACGATCAAGCGGCGGGCGGTGTCGAGGGGGATGCCCCGCGCCCGGAGGTAGAAGAGTTCCTCTTCATCAACCGAACCGTTCGTGGCACCATGGGTGCAGCGGACATCATCGTTCAGAATCTCCAAGCCCGGCATGGAGTTCGGCTCGGTCTCGTCGCTGAGAATGAGGTTGCGGACTTTTTGATAGGCATCTGTGCCGTGTGCGCCGGGCTCGACCTTGATCAGCCCGGCAAAGATCGTCCGCGCCCGGTCGTCGAGGGCGTTGAGGTAGAGCAGGTCGCTCGAGGAGTGCGGGGCGGCGTGATCCTGCAGCGTGCGCTGGTCGATTTCGCGGGAGCCTTCGACGGGGTTGATCGAGAGCATCTCGCTGCGGGATCCTTCTCCGACCAATCGGCTCAAGCTTTCGCCCCGCACAAAACCTCCGCCAAAGTTGGCCGTGAGGGCGGTACAGGAGGCGCCTGCCGACACAATCGTGGAGTTGAGATGGAAGGCCAGCGACTCGTGGGCCCAGTCCTGAACGGCGATATAAGTGAGCTTCGCTCCCGGCTCAAGGTGCAGGTCATTGACCCCGCAGGCGAAGGCCCGGAGATTGTCCGCCGTTTTGAAATAATCCACAACCGTCACCCGGCTGTTCTTTCCGCAGACGACCAATGTATGCGGAAAGACGGAGGAACCGGCCCCCTCGCTCCAGTGGAAAATTTCCACCGGCAGGGTGACTTCTGTATCCGGCGGAACGTGGAGAAGCACGCCGCCGGACACGTTGGCCTTGTGCAGCGCGGCATACTTGTGCGAGCCAAGCTCGACCGGCTGGGCCATGAAATACTTGCGGAAAATCTGCTCGTGTTCGACCACAGCCGTTTCGATCGGGGCAAAGATCACGCCCTCGGGAAGCCGGTCGGTCTCCCGATGCAGGAGCGCATTGTTCCCAAAGACCATCTTGGCGGCAAAGGCCCCGAGGCCCTGCGATCCGTTGATGAGGCGGCCTTCGCTCTTCACCGGAGGGGCCGGCACAAAGGCGCTCAGATCCAGAAGCCCGGTATTGGCAAACCTCCACGACTCGTCTTTTCGCGTCGGCGCGGGCGTCTTCCCGTAATCGCACCGGGCGGATTCCCGACCGGCAACAAACCAGTCCGGCCAAACGGAGGGGCGGGGATCGGTGGGTTTTTCCATAAATGTTCTCATATTCTCGCGGGCTGTTGTCTTGGGAAGTCCTGATGATTCAACCGACCGACCCTTCCATTTCCATGTCGATGAGGCGTTTCAGCTCGACCGAATATTCGAGGGGAAACTGCTGGACGAGATCGTTGACGAAGCCGTTCACCGCAAGGCTCATGGCCGCGGCCTTCGGGATGCCACGCTGTTGCATGTAGAAGATCTGCTCGGAGTTGATCTTGCTCACCGAGGCCTCGTGCTGACAGGCGTTTTCTTTGCCATGCACGGTGATGGCGGGATAGGTGTCCGTGCGGCTGGTGGAATTGATGAGCAGGGCGTCGCACTCGGTGTTGTGCTTGCAGCCCTTGAGGTGACGGCCGACCTGCACCATGCCGCGATAGGTCGAGCGGCCGCTCCCGAGGCTGATGCTCTTGGAAACAATATTGCTCGTCGTGTCATCCGCGGCATGGATCATCTTCGCCCCGGTATCCTGGTGCTGGCCGTCGCCGGCGAGCGCGATCGAAATGACTTCGCCGCGGGCTTTGCGGCCCTTCATGATCACACCCGGATATTTCATGGTCAGGCGCGATCCGATGTTGCAGTCGATCCATTTGATCTCGGCTTCCTCATGGGCGAGCCCGCGCTTGGTCACGAGGTTGAAGACGTTTGCCGACCAGTTCTGCACCGTGATGTATTGGATCTTCGCGCCCTTCATCGCGACGAGCTCGACCACGGCGCTGTGCAGCGTCGAGGTCTCAAATTTCGGGGCCGTGCAGCCTTCCATATACATGACCTCGCTGCCTTCGTCGGCGATGATGAGCGTGCGTTCGAACTGTCCGAAGTTTTCCGCATTGATCCGGAAATACGCCTGGAGCGGGTGCTTCACCTTCACGCCCGGCGGAATGTAGATGAACGATCCTCCGGAGAAGACCGCGCTGTTCAACGCGCTGAATTTGTTGTCGCCGGTCGGAATCACTTTCCCGAACCACTTGCGGAAAATCTCGGGGTGATTGTGCAGGCCCTCGGTCGATCCGACAAAAATGACACCCTGGGCCCCGACGGCCGCCTTGATGTTCGAGTAGGCCGCCTCACTGTCGAACTGCGCCTCGACCCCGGCCAGGAACTTGCGCTCCTGCTCGGGAATGCCAAGCCGCTCGAAGGTGTTCTTCACATCGTCGGGCACATCGTCCCACGAGCGTTTCGGCTGCGTGCCCTGCGAGAGATAGTAGCGGATGTTTTCAAAGATGATGTTGTCGAGGTCGTGGCTCGCCCAGTGCGTGGGCATCGGCATGCTCTCGAACTTGCGGAGCGCGTCTTTGCGGAACTCCCGGATCCAGTCCGGATCTTTTTTGACGTCGCAGATAAAATCGATCGTGCGCTCGCTGAGCCCGGTGCCGGCATCGAATTCGTAATCGACGTCGTAGTGAAAATCTCCGCGCGAGCGGTCGATGGCGAGGTCGTTTTTGGTTTCGGTGTTCATGGTGCGGGCCTTTGGTTCAGGCGGTTTGCAGGATTTCTTTTTCCACCCAGTCGTAACCCTGGGCTTCGAGTTTGAGTGCCAGGCTCTTGTCCCCGCTCATGACGATGCGGCCATCGACCATCACATGCACGACATCCGGCACGATGTAGTCGAGCAGGCGCTGGTAGTGCGTGATCACCAGCATCCCGCGCGACGGGCCGCGCAGGGCGTTCACCCCCTCGGAAACAATCTTGAGCGCGTCGATGTCCAGTCCGCTGTCGGTCTCGTCCAACACCGCATAAGTCGGCTCCAGCATCGCCATCTGAAGGATCTCGCAGCGCTTCTTTTCGCCGCCGGAGAATCCCTCGTTGACCGCGCGGGAAGTGAAGTTGCGGGGAATCTTCAGCGAATCCATTTTTGCGTAGAGGTGCTCGTAGTATTCGACCGCATCGAGATCCTCGCCGTCCGCCATGCGGGCCTGCAGCGCGGCGCGGATAAAGTTCGCAATCGTGACGCCCGGAACTTCCATCGGGTATTGGAAAGCGATAAAAAGCCCCGCCCGCGCCCGCGCGTCGGGTTCGGTCATCTCAAAAAGATTGGCCGCGTCGAGAAAGACTTCTCCGGCCGTCACCGCGTAGTCCGGATGCCCGGCCATCACTTTCGCCAGCGTGCTTTTTCCGGATCCGTTTTTGCCCATAATGGCATGCACCTCGCCTTTGGGAATTTCCAGATTGAGGCCGCGAAGGATTTCCCGGTCGCCGATGTTCGCATGCAGGTTTTGAATTTTGAGTGACATAAGGGTTGGTTGGAGTGGATGTGATGAAATTGTCTAGCCGTTGCAAGCCGGACAGAGACCGCGCAGGGTCATTTCCGAGTGGTGAACGGTAAATTTTTCCGGGAGCTTCCAGATCTGCCCGGCGCGGTGGCCCTTCACGACCGGGACATCAAAGACCGTGCTGCAGTGCTCGCAGATGAAGTGGCCGTGCTCCTGCAGGTTCGCGCAGTAACGGGTCGCCTCGCGATCCACATTCACCTGCTTCGCCAGGCCGCAGTCCACCAGCGTCTCCAGGCAGTTGTAGACAGTTGCCAGCGAAATTCCCGACTTGCGGGTCTTCGCACGAATAAAAACCTCCGTGGCCGTCGGGTGGTCTCCCCCGGCCAGCAGCACGTCATAGACCTCCCGGCGCTGCGGCGTGAGACGGTGCCCGTTGTGGCTGATCGTCTCCTCGTATCCGGAGTGTCTGGCGGTCGGTTTCATGGGCGTGTGTTTTCCTAGCCCGCCTTGATATATAGAGCAAGAATTATTCCAAATAAATTTAACCTTTTGCCAAAAGGTGCGGGGGGACTGTCGGGCGGGACTTGACCGCGACACCGGCTGTGGAGAGCATGGGCCCCCAAATTGAAAACGTATTCCCCAGCCCGATGGGACATTGACTTCATGGCGGAGAACCCGGCCGTGCGCACAAAACGTTTCGGCATGACCGCCGAGGCGAAGTCTGTCCGTTATCCTCTGCGTCTGCTCCGTTACTGGTTCGGTTACCACCTCCTGCGGGAGGAATGCGCCCGCGCCGGACATCCGCTTGCCGTGGCGGAAATCGGCGTGCACACCGGCCAGATGCTCGAATTTGTAAAATCCGCGCCGCCCGGCGTGAGTTGCTCGCGCTGGACAGCGGTCGATGCCGTCATGCTCACCGCAAAGCTCAAGAAAGCGGGTTACGAAGACTTCCACGAGGCCAATCTCGAGGATCCCGCGTTCGCTCTTCCCGCGCTTTACGACACGGCGATCCTCCTCCACGTGCTCGAACATCTCTTCAACCCCGAGGCCGCTCTGAAAAAAATTGCAGCCCACATCAAGCCGGGAGGCTCGCTGCTCGGCGGCTTTCCGGTTGTGCCCGGCTTCCTTGCCGGGATCCGTGAAAAACAGATTCGCCGCACAGCCGCACCAATGGGCCATGTCAGCGTGTTCTCCCCGCAGCGCGTTCGCCGGATGGCGCGGGAAGCCGGACTGGAAACGGAGTTTCTCAGCGGGGCCTTTCTGATGAGAAGCAAAGGAAGCGCGTTGGAAAATTCCGCTTGCTGGATGCGCTGGAATCTTCTTTGGGGCCGCACCTTTCCTTCTTGGCCGGGCGAGATTTACTGGCTCCTGCGGAAACCCGCTTGATTCTTACCGGCTGCCCTTCCGGCGCCGATGGGCATCGGCAAGGAACTCGGCCTGCGCGTCGAACGGCTCCCCGCCCGCCGACACGATCACCGGGGAATATGTTCCGTCCGGCCGCATGATTTTTGCCTTCAGATTGTCCTTCCAGAACCATTCCAGAATTTCCTCCACATGCTCGCGCATGCGGGGCGCGAGGATCGGGAAGACGGTTTCCACCCGGCGGTAAAGATTGCGCGGCATCCAGTCAGCGCTGCCGAGATAGACCTTCACATCGCCGCCGTTCTCAAACCGGAAGATCCGGCTGTGTTCGAGAAACCGCCCCACGATGCTGCGGACTTCGATGTTTTCACTCACGCCGGGAATACCGACCCGCACCGCGCACATCCCCCGCACAAGCAGGCGGATCGGGACGCCGGCCGCCGAGGCCCGGTAGAGCGCCTCGATGATTTCCTCTTCAACAAGCGAGTTGACCTTCGCGTAGATCCCGCACGGCCGCCCGGCTTTCGCATGGGCGGTCTCGTTTCCGATGAGCTGCAGAAAAGCCGGGAGCAACGTCCAGGGGGCCACGAGCAGTTCCTTCATGCCGGGAAACTTCGACACACCGGTCAGGCAGTTGAACGTCTCCGCAAGCTCGGAAGTCATTTCCTCGCGGCAGGTGAGCAGGCTCAGATCCGTGTAGATCTTTGCGGTGGAAGGGTGGTAATTGCCGGTGCCCAGATGGGCATAGCGCCGGATGCGATCGCCTTCACTGCGGATGATCAGCATCGCCTTGGCGTGGGTCTTGAGGCCGGTGACCCCATAGACAACGTCCACGCCGGCCTCGCGCATCATGCGCGCCCATTTGATATTTGCCGCCTCGTCAAAACGGGCTTTGAGCTCGATCACGGCGGTGACCTGCTTCCCGTTGCGCGCCGCCCCGATGAGCGACTGGACAATCGGAGAGTCCGAGCTCGTGCGATAAAGTGTCTGCTTGATCGCCAGCACCTGCGGGTCTTCCGCCGCCTGCGCGAGGAAATCCACGACGGTCTGGAAATTGTCATACGGATGGTGCAGCAGGATGTCGCCCTTCCGGATGTGAAAAAAGAGATCCCGCTCGGTGTCGAGCGACACCACCGTGCAGGGAGAAAACCGCTTGTAGCGCAGCTCCGGACGGTCGAGCTGCATCGCCAGCGGCATCAGGCGCGCGAAGTTGAGCGGGCCGTCCACGCGATAGACATCCTCGTCTTCGAGATTGAAGATCTCGAGCAAGCGCTTGACGACAGGATCCGGGCAGTCCTCCTGAACCTCGATCCGGACGGCCGCGCCGCGTTTGACCTTGCGGAGCTCCTCCTCAATGGCGTGCAGGAGGTTGAGCACTTCCTCGTCATCAACATAGAGATTGCTGTTGCGGGTGACACGAAAGAGATGGGCTCCCTTCACGTGAACCCCTCGGAACAGGCTCGCCACGTGCTCCTGGATGATATTCCCGATAAAAACGTAGTCGTCGCCATCCACCTGCTTCGAAAAGGGCACCACGCGCGGCAGGATGCGCGGAGCCTGCACGACGGCGATGTCGGTCGTGAGATCGTCTCCCTCCAGTTCGACGATCACGTTCAAACTTTTGTTGAGCAACTGCGGGAACGGGTGGGCCGGATCGACCGCCAGCGGGGTCAACACCGGGTAAATTGTCCGTTCAAAATATTCCGCGAAATGGGCTTTTTCGATTTTGGGCACGTCGGGATACGTGTGAAATCGAAGATTCTGCTCTTCGAGGGCGGGAGCGAGGTGCTCACGCCAGCAGCGGTATTGGTCGGCGACCATGCGTCGCACGCGGGCACTCACCAGCGCAAGGGTCTCACTGGCGGAGAGCCCGTCCGGCCCAACCTCCACGGTATGAGTCTGCTGCTGCTGCTTGAACCCGGCGACCCGGACCTCGAAAAATTCGTCCAGGTTCGAACTGACGATGCAAAGGAATTTGAGGCGTTCGAGGAGGGGATTGCCCGCGTCCCATGCCTGGTCGAGCACGCGCTGGTTGAACTCCAGCCAGCTCAACTCGCGGTTGATGAAATACGATTTGTCCGAAAAATCCACCCGCCCATCGTCGGACTCCCCGCGAAATGGTCAAGGGGAGATTTGTGACGGTTTGGGATCGTAATGATTGGGGCGATCAACATTAAATGTCTCAGCTGGGACATTTAATGTTTGCCGCGTGAGGTGGGGGTC
>Ga0073936_10011002_pt1 | contig 11025 bp, 7 predicted proteins | sample AliMusrvi5mmetaG_FD_87041 | JGI IMG/M metagenome (GOLD analysis project Ga0073936, IMG submission 87041) | Freshwater lake bacterial and archeal communities from Alinen Mustajarvi, Finland, to study Microbial Dark Matter (Phase II) - Alinen... | ecosystem: Environmental > Aquatic > Freshwater >... | reverse complement strand
GAAATATTGAAACTGGCAGGTTTTTTGTTAAATAATTTTAAATTATTTGACATTGAGACAGTTGTAGGAGCACACATCTTTCTAAATTGTTTTAGAGTCGTGGAAAAAGAGAATTGGGAATAGATTGTAAATGATAAGGCAATTTGGATTTAAGTAATTTTTTTAATAATTATATGTTTGCTTCTGCATGTAACAAAATACGAAAATCCCTGGTGCCAGTAACTATTTAATATCTGCACGGAAACTATGGTAAAAAAGAAATTCCAAGACCCAAAGCCCAAATTCCAAATCCCAAGCTCTTTCTCAAATCCCAAGTATGAAGTTTAAAAAGGGCTAATCAGGTGAAGTTTCGGTCTTGGAATTTGGAGCTTGGAATTTGGGACTTTGAGTTTTCGTGCAAGCACTATTTAAAGGGTTATCCACTGCTTCTGCAACACCAAAACACAAGATACTCCATGACTTCTTTTCATAATAAAAAAGCATAGCAATCTCACCAAAGTCATTGCATGCAATGCTTCGACAGCAAAACTTTAAAGGGTTTTACCTGGCTTGTTTGAAAAACATCTTATCAGAAAAGAACTCGCCTACGGTGCTATCCAATGCTTCAATGATGATAAGCATGGTTTCGTACTCAATGTTCATGTTGCCTTTGCCAATCTGGCAAAGATTTGAGTCCTTAATACCAGTTACTGCCTCAAGATAAGCGAAGGTTTTTATATTTTTCTTATCCTTTTTCCTGAGTTGATTCATGCGTTTTCCGAAGAGTCGTTTTTGACGCTGCACTTCCTGTTTCTTCATAGCTTTTCGTTAAAATTAAAATTTGAAAAATGATATTATAAACACATATAAAAGTAAAGAATTTGGACTTTAGTTAAAATAATGTTATATACCTTTGCGTCCGTAAAAGCAAAGCATCTTTTATGTTTTATCTTTTTTTCAATAAACTAAATTATTAACTTAAATTTTAAGATTATGTCAGGAGCACAGCCTATTAACCCTGTGGTACTGGTCAAATCTCGTGATTATTTGGGAGTTGACCGACTTGCGGGTACAATTTTACAGGATGGAATATTTTTCTATCCTTTGATCTTTGTTAATCCTTCGGTCTCGAAGACTGACTTCGAACCGCAGGCTACGAAACTTCATAATATGGTACTGGATCCTAAATCGGATTCGGATGAGCTTATTGCTCAAAGTATGATTGTACATGGAATGTTAACTTTGTTATGTCTTTATGCAAAGATTATCTGCAACCATAACGTGGAACTCATAAAAAAATCAGGGTTTCCACTTAATCACCAGCCTGTGAAGGCAGTACCTGTAAAGATCACCGGAAAAGTGACCGTTGTTAAAGGAAAAGTTGCAGGAACTTACCAGGCAAAAATCTCAAAGAAAAGCAATAAGAAAGCTGTTGAACCCGATCCTGCAACTCATCAAAAAGGTGCTTTATACTCTGTTCAACTGTCAACTACTCCCGATGACCAAAACTCATGGGTCACCGTATGTGAAAGCAAACCAAGCACAAAACTTATCTTCCTTGCCAGCGCTGTTACACTGGGCAAAAGAAATTGGATCCGTATTTATGGTGTTAATTCAGCAGGCAAAGGAAACCCAAGTGACCCGACTCCATTTACACCTGATATTGAATAGGAATTGATCGTCATTCATTAAACAATAGAAGCAATCTTCTTTTATAAAGACTTTCCGGTACATTTTAGCCGGGAAGTTTTTTTGTTTTAGGACGCAGCTCTTTGAGACAGGGATGCAGCTCTTTGAATCAGAGACGCAGCTCCTTGAGTGAAGGAAGCAACTCCATGAATCAAGGAAGCAGCTCCCTGAGTAAAGGAAGCAGCTCTCTGAATTAAGGACGCAGCTCCTTGAATCAAGGAAGCGGTTCCCTGTGTTAAGGAAGCAGCTCCCTGAGTTAAGGAAGCAGCTCTCTGAGTTAAGGAAGCAGCTCCCTGATTTAAGGAAGCAGCTTCTTGATTTAAGGAAGCGACTCCCTGATTTAAGGAAGCGACTTCTTGGTTCAGGGAAGTACTTCCTAATTGGGCGGGATTGACATTATTTTATAAATATCAACTGCTTACAAAAATTCCAAATTCCAAATCCTAAATTCCAAGCTCCAAATTCCAAGGAGGTTTCAGCAATGGAATTTATATCAAAACTTCGTACTGGTGGCAAAACAGGTATTGATTTTCATTTGTAAAGTCTTATAAGAATGATCCCAAAATTCGGATATGTGTCAAGCTGATACGGAAGAAATGAATCCAAATTTGAGCTTGCTCCGAAAAGAAAAAAAGAAAAACATGCCACAAAAACACCAATACAGTTCACCCCGTGGGATAACTCTGTTTTAAAGATACTCATTAAATCTGAAAGAATTCAAATGGGTAAAATTGGAAAATTATCCCACGGGGTAAATAGTTTTTCGTGGGATTTTGTGTTTTGGAGTTTTGGTGGTAAAATAGACTTTTCGGAGTGGACTCAAATTTATTGTTTTCAAAATAGTTCCGTAGGAACGTCAGTATGGTAGAAAATAAATTACCGAGGAGATAAAAGTGCCGTAGGTACAACATTATTCATGACCACATAACATCACCGAATTGTTTTCGTGTTATAATTTTGTCAACAGGTGACTTTAGTGTGATTATTATTACAAAGATGCCGTCACTACGTGACTATTTCTCCGAAATTGCTATTCTACCTGATGCCAATGTAAAAATTTGATGAATAACAAAAAAAAGTTCCACCCCCTTCCAAGGATGGAACTTTTTTGGTAATAGTACCATTGACTTATTAGTTCATTAAATCAAAAATCTCAAATCTTAAATCATTAGTCATTGGCCATTAGTCATTGGTCAATGTATAAAAACCTGACCTGTTTTGAAAAATTCATTTTAATATACCCTGTATAAATAGGCAGTAGTGGCATTAATAAATACTATGTTAAACAAACCTATTGTACTGGGAGCAACTGTTAAAGTGTTTCCACCGGATATAACAGGAGTTGGGGCAAAGATACCTGCACCAACTGCCACAGTAATTGTATTGGCGCCTGCGCTATTATCTATTCTGAATAATAATGAAGTTCCTTGTGCTATTGTACCGCCTATTTGTGTGGCCAGTGCGGAAGCTGTTGGAAGAGTGATGGTGGTAACAGCGCCACTGGTTGAAGTAATATACCCGGAAACTATCTGTGCAGCCGTTGCTGTGGCTGTGGCATTGATTGCATTCAATGTTGGATTAACTGTAATGTTGTTTCCCGAAGTTTCAACAGCCACCAAGGTATTATCTCCAAGTTGAACTGTGTTGCTTGTGCGTACTTTAGCAAATGCTCCAATAGCTGTTGCATTATTAAGACCATCAGAAGCAACATCGGCAAAATTACCAATTGCGGTATTATTGCTGCCTGTTATATTCGTAATAAGAGCAGCATTCCCAAAGCCGGAATTGTAACTTCCTGAAGTATTATTTACAAGTGCTGAATTTCCAAGAGCTGAATTATTGGTACCATTAGTATTTTGTTCAAGAGAAACGGTACCAATTGCAGTATTGCTATAACCTGTAGAATTTAAAGACAGTGCATTAGATCCAATTGCAGTATTGTTTTGTCCTGTGCTGGAAGTATTCATTGAAAATACCCCCCAGGAAGTATTATTTAATGAATTATTAAGCAAACCTGCCTGTACACCATTTCTTTTAATAACCACATCATTATCATCTGTTGTTCCAATAAAATTGGTGCCCGGAGTAGTTCCTGCATTTCCTGTAAGCGACCAGCCACTGCCACCACCGGCAGCATCCTGCCAGCTTGCATTTCCACTGGCATCGGAAGTAAGTACTCTTCCTGTAGCCTGATTGCCATCAACAATTTTGAGGGTTGTTCCTGAAGCGCCTTCTACATCGAGCATGGAGGCAGGGGTTGAAGTTCCAATACCTACATAAGCGCCACTACCAAGCACCAATGCATTACTTTCACCAACAATTGCATTAGCGCCTATTGCTGCTGCATTGTCTAAATTATCTACAGCTACATCAGCGCCATATCCGATTATGGTATTATTGCTACCCGTTTTGTTCGTATAAAGAGCGCTGGCACCTATAGCCGTATTTCCTAATCCTGTAGTGTTGTTATATAGCGCTACTCCTCCTAAAGCTGTATTATAGTTTCCGGTTGTGTTATAATATAAAGCATTTTCGCCACCCGCTGTGTTATCTAAACCAGTTGTGTTTGAAAACAAAGATTGAATACCAAATGCTGCATTATTTGCTCCTCTTGTATTTGAATACAGAGATAGATTACCAATTGCTGTATTTTGACCTCCTTTTCTGTTTGAATATAGAGCTTGTTGACCAATTGCTGTATTTTGACCACCTTTAGTATTGGAATAAAGAGTCTGATATCCGATTGCGGTATTGTAAAGTCCTGAAGTATTAGAAAAAAGCGCCTGAAAGCCAATGCAGGTATAATCTCCATCAGATCCACTATTGCCTGCCTGAAAGCCGTAAGATGTAGTTCCAGCAGGGCTTAAAGTACCGGCTTTCTCATTATTTACCTTAAAATCGAATGCAACATTATCAGTGGTTCCGATAAAATTAGTACCAGCAACAGTGCCGGCATTACCGGTAAGCGACCATGCATTTAAAGCGCCGTCAGCACCGGTTGGGCCGGTTATTCCGTCAGCACCGGTTGGACCGGTTGCTCCATTCGTTCCATTGATACCATTCGTACCGTTTATACCATTCGTACCATTTATACCATTCGTTCCATTAGCTCCTGTTGGACCTTGTATTCCCTGGGGGCCGGTAGCTCCATTAATTCCAGCCGGGCCGGTTAATCCTGTTGGACCGGTTACTCCATTCGTTCCATTCGTTCCGTTTATCCCATTCGTTCCATTAGCTCCTGTTGGACCTTGCATTCCCTGGGGGCCGGTAGCTCCATTAATTCCAGCCGGACCGGTTAATCCTGTTGGACCGGTTACTCCATTCGTTCCATTCGTACCGTTTATCCCATTCGTTCCATTAGCTCCTGTTGGACCTTGCATTCCCTGGGGGCCGGTAGCTCCATTAATTCCAGCCGGACCGGTTAATCCTGTTGGACCAGTTACTCCATTCGTTCCATTCGTACCGTTTATCCCATTCGTTCCATTAGCTCCTGTTGGACCTTGCATTCCCTGGGCGCCATTTGTTCCATTAGTACCGTTTATTCCATTAGCTCCTGTTGGTCCTTGTAAACCTTGAGCGCCTGTAGCGCCAGTTACACCTTGTATGCCCTGTGCACCTGTGATTCCTTGTATGCCCTGAGCTCCCGTAGCACCTGTTGTTCCGGTTACACCCTGGATACCTTGTATTCCTTGTGCACCTGTTGCGCCGGTTATACCTTGTATGCCTTGTGTTCCGGTTGCACCTGTTGCACCAGCTATACCTTGTATTCCTTGTGCACCTGTAGCACCTGTTATACCTTGTATCCCCTGGATACCTTGGATACCTTGGGCTCCTGTATTACCTTGTATTCCCTGAGCACCTGTGATACCTTGAATTCCCTGTGGACCTGTCGCACCGGTAACACCATTAGTACCGTTTGTGCCGTTAGTTCCTCCCAATCCATTAAGTCCGGCCGGACCCTGAGGACCGGTTGATCCTGTTACACCTTGTATTCCCTGTATTCCCTGAGCACCTGTAGCGCCGGTTACACCCTGAATGCCCTGAACGCCTGTTGCACCTGTTGCACCGGTTATTCCATGCACACCCTGAGCGCCTGTTGCACCAGTGGCTCCAGTTACACCCGGGATACCCTGAGTGCCTGTGGCACCATCAGCGCCTGTTGGCCCTGTTGCGCCTGCAGTGCCTGAACTGGCAGCATACATGGCAAAGGGTACGGTGAGCAATTGTGCAGTACCCATATCAGAATATGTGGAACCGCCTGAAGGATCCATTTCAACTTTTAACCAGTAGTCTCCTGCACTCCATTGAATGGAATTAAAGACACCGGAAATTGCTGTCCCCTGTCCTAATTTAACTGTAAATAACCCAAACTGATTGGTGGTCGCCGTCTGAGTTTCTTTGTAAACAACAGTTCCTGTTGAGCTTCCCAGCAAAATGGAAAACCTCAAACCAATTGCATGACTAGCTATCAGATGGCCTGATGCGTCACGCGCTACTGCCTGGTAATTGAATGCCTGTGGCACTTGTGCAAGCAAATTTGTCAATGGACAGATGAATAATAACATTGCTATTATTCGTGTAATTGTTTTTTTCATAAGCATTATTTTAATTTAACTGTTTGGTGTAATTTGATAAGGATTATTATTAAAAAAATTAATTGAAATTCGTTGTTAGTATTCAAGGTTTATTTTATGATAGGATATTACTGTTTCTCCTTTTAAATTAAGGGTTGCAAGTTCCAGCATATACATTCCCTGGCTGTAATGGCTAATATCTAAATTCATGGTGTTAAGACCCTGAAGCTGCGAAACCTTTTGGCTAAGCACTACCTGACCTACCATGTTATAAAGTTTTATAGTAGATTCCGAATTACCATTGTTGTAGTAATTCAGGGTAATGCTGCCAGTGGTTGGATTTGGAAAAATAAGCACACCCGAATCGTCCTGGGCGGTTTCAATAATACCCACATTATAATCCTCAGGTTGCTGAAAACCCTGCGTTAGAAAATTATTTGCGGTTGAGAATGTTTGCACCATCGTCATCTCAGCCACCGTGAATGAAAGTGAGGCTGAAGCCGAGGTAAAGTAACCTCCCGAAGAAGAAATTACAGTAGGACTTAGTGTTTGTGCACTGCCTGCTACAGAGGCTAAGACAAACGCAATAAACAAAGCAATTTTTAGATTTTTTTTCATAGTCATTAAATTTAAAGTTTATTTAAGATAGGTTATTATTATTATTTTTGGTTATTCAATTTCATTGATGCGATACCTGAAAGTCATAATAAGAAAATTGAGACTGGTTTATTTATTTTCCAATTTATCAAGTCTTGCTTTTAAAGCATCAATTTCCTTTTGTTGTGCTTCGATCAGTTTCTGTTGTTCAGCATTCAGTTTGGTCAACTGCTGAATTCCGATAAGGGCAACGCCGCTGGGGTCAACAGTACTGATGTGTTTGTTGTCAATGCCAGTATTGAATAATTCAAAGAATTGTTCGGCAAAAGGACCAATGTGATATTCGGAGGTTTCTTTGTATTTCCATCTCTCAACATTGAGCAGACTGATCTTTTTGAGAACATCGGCTCCATCCACTTTGGTAATGCTGTCTTTTAATGAACGGGAAGAAGTGTTTGTCCATGTACCTCCAACAGTGAGGTAGGCACCATTTCCATTTGTAGATACTGAACCTACTACAAATGCTTTGGAGGTTGTTGGTGCTGCACCAAAACCCCAACCCTTAACTTTACCATTTCCAATGATCACCTGATTATCACCGGTATTTAATGTATGGCTAATTCCATAACCCAACATAGTTACATTGGTGCGAGCTACACTAGGACTGGAACGATCTCCAATAAATGTACACTGATTGAAATTCACTGTAGTTGATGTTTTTCCCGCGGCAAAACCAACAACAGTATTATCATTTCCTGAAATATTATAATAAAGTGCATCAGCACCTATTACAGTATTTCCTGATCCTGAATTGTTTGAATAAAGAGAACCATATCCATCAGAAACATTAAAACATCCTGTAGTATTTGAATAAAGAGTATAAACACCATTTGCAGTATTTCTGATTCCTGTAGTATTGGAATAAAGTGCCGCATAACTATTTGCAGTATTATCATATCCTGTTGTATTTGAATAAAGTGCTCTATCACCATTGGCTAAATTACGTTCTCCTGATGTATTTGAATAAAGTGCCTCAAAACCATTGGCTGTGTTATATGCCCCAGTATTATTTTTATAAAGGGAAAAACTCCCAATAGCAGTATTAGCAAATCCTACAGTATTATAATTAAGTGCACCATAACCACTTGCAGTGTTATAGTTTCCGGTGGTATTGCTATATAGGGCATGACTTACTGCAGTGTTATAAATCCCTGTTGTATTATAATAAAGTGCACCCCATCCACATGCAGTATTGGCAGATCCAGTTGTATTATTATAAAGTGCACCATTACCATCTGCAGTACTATAATTTCCAGTAGAATTATGGTAAAGTGTGCCTTCACCACTTGCTGTGTTATAAGCTCCAGAAGTATTATAATAAAGCGAACCCCAACCATTGGCAGTATTAGCATTTCCTAAGGTATTGTAATAAAGTGCACCATAACCATTAGCAGTATTATCATTTCCAATAGAATTAGAATAAAGTGCACCATATCCAATGGATGTATTAAAAGCTCCTGTGGAATTGGAATAGAGAGATTTATTTCCAATAGCTGTATTATAATTACCGCCGGTGTTAGAAAAAAGCGCCTTATTACCTATTCCTGTATTGGAATTACTTAAATTGCTATTGCCAGCCTGGTAACCAAAGAAAGTTGTGCCCGAAGGATCAATTCTTCCTGCTTTTAAATTGTTTACTTTAAAATTAAGAGCTACGTTATCGATCGTTCCAATAAAATTAACGCCATCAACAGTAGAACTGTTTCCACCAAGCAACCATGGATCTCCGGGACTAACAACATCATCAAGCCCATCATTTCCATTGGTTGCAATTTTGGTTCGTGCAACTTCTGAACCTGTGGAATTCCCTGAATGTGCTGCATACATTGCATAAGGAACAGACAGTAATTGTGATGTTCCCATATCTGCATAATCGGAAGCTCCTTTTGTATCCATTTCAACTTTTAACCAGCATGCACCAGCACTCCAGTCAACTTTACTGAACAATCCTGTTACCGGTATTCCCATTCCGAGTTGTGCTGAAAATAAACCAAATTGATTGGTAGTATCCTTTTGGATTTCCTGATAAACAAGCACTCCGGTTGAACCTCCCTGTAAAATTGAGAACCTTAAAGAAATTACCTGATTGGCGATAACTTTTCCCGAGGCATCTTTTGCTACTGCCTGGTAATTGAATGCCTGCGGCACCTGTGCATCAAGCTTTGACCATGAGATAATGAATAATAGCACTGCTATAACCTGTGTAATTGTTTTTTTCATAAGATGTTATTTTAAAAGGTATTTGTTATTGATTTTATTGTTGCAATATAATTTCAACTTAATAAACCAACTGCTGCTTCTCTGAAAGTAAAGCTGGATATTATTAAAATGTAATTTTGAGTCTGCTCAGTTAAGTCCTTTTTCTGCCGCAAAGGCTCAAAGACTCGAGGTTTCGCAAAAAAATTGTAATTACTTTTCAATGCTTTGCGGATCTTGGTGTCTTTGGGTCTTAGCGGCATTTTTGTATTTTTTTTCTTTTCAGTGTGGACTCAATTTTAGAATTTTGTTTTAGTGTAAATTAATGCCTAATATTAAATAGTATTAAAAATTTTACAGGCTTATAGAAATCAGAAAGTTCAAATAAAATCCAACTTGCATAAACCTAAAAATCCTTCATAAATTTTGCTTGACAAATATACAAATTATTCAAAGCAACAAACTAACAAATGTCAAATTTTGTTAAATAGCAACGATATTAGTGACATTGAAATATTTGTGAAATCCGGGTGTTTCTAGAAAGGTTTTAATTTTAGTGAATAAGGACTATTCTCCGAAAACTCAATATTCACGCCAGCAAGGTGGTTTCCGCAGAGAGGATCAAATAGTTTTCCTAAAACTGCTTTCAAAACCAACTTTATGGAAATATGTAAAAATCCACCTTGTTCCTTGCTTTTATTTTACAACATTAACTTTTGCCCAAAAACATTGTCACCTTAACGAAACAAGGAACTTCAAAGTATCCATCCCATCTGCATAATCCCATAATTCCGGTGACTGGCTTTTTCCAAATGGGATTGTAAAACCGGAATATTTTTCGTTGGCCACGACACACTGAATTTTCTCTTTTGATTCATCTATTTCCTGAAGGACATCTGCAATTTCGTTGTAATATTCATAATGCAAAACAGAGATGGGTGATGAAAATTGGCCTTCTTCTTTAAGCATGATTAGCCCAAAATCAAGGAAAGGTATCTTATTGATGAGCATGATTGATTTGTGATAGTCATAATTGTTCACGTATTTATTGTGCTGCATGATCATACTGTCGTATTTCATAAATGCCTCTCTCATCATATCGAAATTATAAGCCTGCGGAAGGTAAACCTTCGTAACATTTCTGCAACCAAGACCAAAATAAAGGAAGACGTCGTCTGCCAGCAATTCCAGGTCTTTCTTGGTTTCATCGCCTGTAAGAATTGCCACACTGTTCCTGTTTTTCCTGATAATGTGAGGATACTTGCCGAAATAGTAATTAAAATAATTTGACGTATTTTCAGATCCTGTCGCGATTACTGCTTCGAATCCTGAAATGCGATCTTCGGTCAGATTTATTGAAACTTTCAGGGATGGCTCAATTGTTTCCAATTCCCTGCAAATAGCGGGAAGCAGGAATTTGTCCTGAGAAGAAAGTTTTCCGATGAATGAATTTCCTGAAAAGAGTACACAAAGAAAATCATGAAAACCTACCAATGGAATATTGCCTGCCATAATAACAGCAATTTTTTTGGGACTAGATTCATCAATATCCTTTTTGTAAGGTTCAACCCACTTTTCAAGATTTTCAGCAGTCAACAATGTTGACCAGTTTTTTAAACATAATAAAATATTTTCCTGGGTAAACCAGGGGTTCGTAATTTGACTTTGAAAGAATGCATCTTCAAAATGCAAAGGAAAACCTGACGCTATATAGCCTGAAAGGTTTTGGCCGAATTTTACAAATATCCTTATCCGTTCGTTAACATTCATATTGATTACTTTTGGCAAAATTACAGAAAGAATTTTCCGGAAACACAATAAAATTCTAATTTTGCTGTTAATTAAAAGTCAATGGTCAATGGTCAATGGTCAATGGTCAATGGTCAATGGTCAATGGTCAATGGTCAATGGTCAATGGTCAATGGTCAAT
>Ga0073936_10010997_pt1 | contig 11028 bp, 5 predicted proteins | sample AliMusrvi5mmetaG_FD_87041 | JGI IMG/M metagenome (GOLD analysis project Ga0073936, IMG submission 87041) | Freshwater lake bacterial and archeal communities from Alinen Mustajarvi, Finland, to study Microbial Dark Matter (Phase II) - Alinen... | ecosystem: Environmental > Aquatic > Freshwater >... | reverse complement strand
ATTCCATTCCATATGCGGGGAATAGGTGATGCAGCATTACTTGTAAAAGTTATTGAATCCGTTGCTGTGCCTTGTGAAATAAGTGAAGACTGCCTTATCTCCAATCTTGCATTATTATTAAACTTTACCACAACCCCTGGCTCAATTGTAAGCGTAACCCCGGGAAACACTACAACAGTATCAGTTACAATGTAGGGGCTGAGGGCAGCAGTCCAGGTGGTGTTGGCATAAATACCTCCGCTTACAGGGGTCTGGGCTTTGGCTGTGTAAAAAACAACAGTTAAAAGCATAACCAAGAATAGAAATCTTTTTAATTGAGTTTTCATTAGGATTGGTTTGAAATTATAGGATAGTATTATACAAATATAAGAAAAATAGTTTTAAATGGGGAGAAATATACAATAAAATGATAATATGGCCACTAAAGCACAAAAACACCAAGAGGCACAAAACATTAACAGAACACAGTTTTAGAATAAATCTGAAATCGTTAATCGGTGTTCGGTGTTCAATATTTCCATGAATACCATTAAACAAATATCCTTATCCTATATTTGCTATTTTATATTTACTCTTTGCTATTTTCTGTCTTTTTCCCCCAACTCCACACTATATACTCTAAGTACTCCACACTATATTAATACGCTCTTCCCTCTTTTCCTTTAATATAATTAATGAAAGCCGTATTAACCACTTTATTGCCACCGGGCGTGGGATAATTGCCTGTAAAGTACCAGTCGCCTTTGTGGTTGGGACAGGCTGTATGGAGGTCTTCAATAGTCTGGTAAATAACCTTTACCTGCGCATTAATGGATTTTGAAGTAACCATCCGGGCTATCTTTTCAGATATCTGGCTGGTTTTGAGGGCGTCGTAAATTTCTTTTACATAATTCACCATTTCATTGACAGGTGCATTTTCCTGTAATTTGCATTTGCGGTAAACCTCGTTGATGATATATTCCTGATGCGTTTCTTTAAGAAGTTCTATTGCCGCTTTAAAAGCAATAAAATCACCGAGTTTTGCCATGTCAATACCATAACAGTCGGGATAACGTATCTGAGGGGCAGAAGAAGCTACAATAATAGACTTGGGATTCAGACGGTCGAGCATCTTAATAATACTTTGCTTCAGCGTTGTGCCACGCACGATAGAATCGTCTATAACAACCAGATTGTCAACATTATCCCTGATGATGCCATAGGTCACATCGTAAACATGTGCCACAAGATCGTCTCTTTGAGAATCTTCGGTGATAAAAGTGCGCAGCTTGGCATCTTTAACAGCTACTTTTTCGTAGCGTACCTTTTTTTTAAGTATTTCTTCAATTTTGTCAGATGTTAAGTTGTCAGCCTGATTGATAAGCAGATCTTTTTTTACACCATTAAGAAATATATTCAGCTCGTCAATTAAGCCATAAAAAGCGGTAGCGGCTGTATTGGGGATATAAGAAAAGACGGTATTGTCCAGATCAAAGTTTATGGCTTTAAGAATAGCAGGTGTTAAAAGGCGCCCAAGCAGTTTCCGTTCTTTGTAAATATCTATATCGGTACCTCTTGAGAAGTAAATTCTTTCAAATGAGCATGATGCAATCTTTTCGGGCGTATGACAGGCATATTCATCAAAACGGCCATCTTTCTTTATGATAAGGGCATTACCAGGCTTTATTTCTTTTATGGAACTGACTTTAACATTAAAAACGGTTTGTATAACAGGTCTTTCAGAAGCCACTACAACAACCTCATCATCATAATAATAAAACGCTGGTCTAATCCCATGAGGGTCTCTTAATACAAAAGCATCGCCATGACCCAGCATGCCGGCAATAACATAGCCGCCATCCCAGCTCTGAGAAGCCTGTATAAGTATTTTCTGTATATCTATATTTTTGGCTATCAGGGGTGAAATCTCTTTTTTAGAGTATCCCTGCTTACGGTATGTTGTGTATAATTCTTCGTTTTCATCATCTATATAGCGCCCTATCTTCTCAAGGATAGTAACGGTATCAGAGGTTTCTATAGGGTGTTGGCCTATGTCAACAAGTTTCTCGAAAAGCTCATTTACATTAGTAAGGTTGAAATTACCTGCAATGACAAGGTTTTTGGACATCCAGTAATTTTCTCTTATGAAAGGATGGCAGTTTTCAATTTTATTTTTGCCGAACGTACCATAGCGCAGATGACCAAGAAAAAGTTCTCCTGCAAAATCACTGTTTACTTTAAGCCAGTTAACATCTCTGAGTCTTTCAGGTGTTGATCCCACTACGTCATGAATCTGGCTGTAGATGGTGTCGAAAATGTCTTTGATTGGGGTGCTTGAATTTGAGCGTATACGATTCATGTATTTTTGTCCCGGTTGCATATCGAACTTTATGCTTGCCATACCTGCGCCGTCCTGTCCCCGATTGTGCTGCTTTTCCATGAGGAGGTACAGCTTGTTCAAACCATACAGTGAAGTACCATATTTTGAAAGATAGTACTCTAAGGGCTTCAAAAGCCGTATCATAGCTATCCCACACTCATGTTTGACAGAATCGCTCATATTAATATTTTTTGTTTGCTAAGTTATTGAAAATTTCATTTGGTGCAACCTAATAAAACAGGCTTCATAATAATGTTATTTCAACGACGTGCGAATTTAGTACGAACATTCTAATTTTGAGGTTCGTAAGTTCGTAACTATTTGTACTTCGATGATTTAAAACGAAGGACAATTCACGCTTCTATATTTCATTTTTGGGCTTGCTTTCTTAACATCATAAAATTTAGAATCGGCGGCAATTTCAAAAATAAGTTCTTTTTTAATTGTTTTGCCCGGCTCCAGATTAAGCTTCCACGACACTTCGCCTATTTGCTCGTTCAGTAAGCCCCCCGACAATTGTTTAATATCAACATCAGCCGATTTGGTTTGTGAAATAGGCACCTGGTCGTAAAGACAGAAACTTACAGGATATTGGTTGTTGTTGCGTATTTCATATTCAAAAGCTATTTTATTTTTGCCTTTTTTCAAAGTGCTCGATTCTCTGTTGTATACCATATTGGCTATCTCTTTCCTGACAATATAAACGCTGTTGTCTTTCCCAATGGTTAATGAGAGAGTGTCGGAGAATTCACTGAACTTTATGAGGGCTTTACCAATGTCATTATTTTTAACTGTTATGTTGGCCACACCATCAACAAGGCCAATGGTGTCCCATTTGGTAACTTGAGCTACCAGATAAGCTTCCGGGTCAACACTTGGATAAGCGTAATAGAAAAACGAACAGGGCAAAGTGCTGTTTAATATCGGAAATGAAAATATGGTGCTGTTCGATTTGATGGCAAATCTGCCATTAAGCGTTCTCAACTTGATAAACGAGGGAATATTTATTTGCTGATAGGATATCCCTTCTAACTGAGCAATCTGCTGTTGAGCCATCTGATAATTATCATTTGCCGGGTTATAGTTATTGCGGGTATCGCTGTACGATGAAAGTGTCCAGGGTTCTGCCGGCTTGGGAAGCTGGGCGGGAGATTCCAATGGGAAAGACGAAGAAAGATTTATTTTTATGTTATCCCAGTTTTCACCGGTCTGACTCATTACTTTGGCTATATATTTCAATTCAATAGTTTTTGCCGACATATCTTTTACATTTATTTCATAACCGGGACTCCAGCCAATACCCCCAACAATATATTGTATGTTGATTGTGCTGTTAATTTCCTTTTCGGCGGAAACTAAAACCTTTAATATAGCCGATTGTTCTGTCTCTAGCTGCGTATCTTCCAGTCCTTTGGCTTCAGCTAATTTCTTTTCTACATCACGAAGGTTTTTTTTAATATCCATTGTTTTATCAGCATAAAAAGTCAACATTTTTTCTAATGCAGGCACCTCTTTGATAAAACCGGCTTCTTTGTACTTCAGCTCCAGTAAAAGCAATTGATTTTCTAAGGCTTCTTTTTTATCCAATAGCTGTTTGTACTCTTCATTGGTGAGTTTTCTGACAAGAACTGTATTTAATATGGAAATATCCTTATTGTTTATTTTAAGAGTATTCAATAAGATTTTTGAAGAGATGTTTTTAAATACAAGTTCATGTACGCCCTGTTTTAACTGCACATCTGCTTTCCTGTTTACAAGTGCTCCGGAATGATAGATTGTAACCTCATCAACTTTTGATTGAAACTCCACTTCAACAGCCGATGTGATTTTAACCAAAAGAGATAAAACCAAGATAATAATTGTTTTCTTCATAGTAATAGTTTCTTTATTGGGTGAATAAATAAAGTGTTAAGTCTAAAGATTGATAAATATTTATTTGTATTATTCAACAAATATAAGAGATTTATAAATACCAACTATCAAATATTGTTTCTCAAATACAAAAAGCCACACAAATAAATTATTAATAGGACTTCATATATAATAAAAATAAAAGTTTAAGCCCTTTCTATTTTGAAAGGATCGGTATAATAAACTTTTTCGTTCTTACCGCCCCAGGGTGGAGCGTTAGGTATAGAATTTTCAGACATAAGCCAAAGCGATATAGCGTTGTCTAAATTGATTACCCTTATTTCGGGTTTGATATAATTATTTTTGTATATAACTTCTTTAACTTTCATGGTGTTTCCCCCTTTTTCTATTTTTTTAAAACTTTTTTATCGGTTAAATAAAAATAAATTCTAAAAAATATTATTCAGATAAACTTTTTGTGAAACTGTTTTTGTATTGCTGATTACCTTAACAATGTAATGGCCAGTAGCCAGGTTGGCATTAACTTTATTCAGACTACATTTTAAAAGCTTTTGTAAAAGCACTTCTTGTCCCAACACATTATATATCGTTACTGATGCATTGTTATCGTTTATATTTGTGATGTAAATAGCATTGCCAAAACTATATATTTTTGAATCAACAGGTGTAGAATTGCAATCATTATTGTTGGTTGTAACAGGGTTAAAATGTACTACAAATCTATTGGTTGAGGTTCCTGGAGAAGCATTAAAAGAGTAAGTATTCTGTTGGTTTAAGTCGGTTAAAATATTGTCGTTTAAGTCCTCAAGCACAATACTTACGTTATTGAATGAATTCTGGTTTGCTGCTATAATGGTAAGATTACCAGCATTCAGTGTTTTAAAACCTAAAGGAACTGTGATATTTGAAGTGAGTTCAGGTAAGGCATTGATAGCATAATCATTATTGTTAATACTTGTGTATATCTGAGGTACGCTACTACTATAGGCAAACATTTTAACAGCATCAAATTCGCTGTCATAAAGCGATGTAGCGCCATCTTTAAATCTGATAACCGTTTCGTCTGAAGTAGTATCATTACTTAATGTCAGGCTTAATACATCAGCAGGAGCAGATTTCAGGCTGTTGTTAGCTCCATGCACCCTGGCATCGTTAGTAAATTTCAAAGAACCGGAAGTTTGCCCGATAGTAACCTTTACCCAGACAGCCTGCATAGTAGGGATAATATTTGTGCCCCCGTTATTGGAAACCCCTCCCACCCATGAAGCTGCTTGTCCATTGGTTTTTCTGAAATAAACCGCCGCATCCACATTTGTTCTTGTTATGCCCGGGCTGCTCCAGTCTATTGGCGATGGATAAGGGTTGCCGACATAGTTCCATCCATAATTATTATTTGGTGTAGCATAGCGCATCAGGTCATTATCTCTCAGCATGTCACCAGTATTAAATGGTCCTGAAAACAGAAGTGTTTTTGTTACCGGGAAGCGTACCACATAGCCTGTCATTTGGTTTAAAGTGCCTCCGGCAAAAGATTGCCAGTTGGCAACATAAGGGTCAAAATACCAGATATTATCGGCGCCTGTAAAAACAGCGTTGGTTGCACTAACAACAGGTACTGAAAGAGTCCAGCCTGTTGTGGTTTGAGTACGAGGTAGAAATTTCTGAATGGTTGTGCTACCGACAACATTCAGGGAGCCTAACTGAATAAATGAACCGGTGCCTACGGTATCCGATTCAATAGAAAAATTACCGAGAACTGTCAGAACTTTATCTGCTGGTTGTGTTAAATGACCATCACGCTTAATAGTCACATTCTGATAAGCCATATTGCCAGCTAAAATCTGGGTAGAGTTTGAAACCATCAAATTAGTGACGGTTGTCGGTTCTATTTTAATATCATCAATGCATGCATAATAGCCGTTACCGCTACCTGTATAAGAAAAATTCCACTTAAATTTTACGTACGGTTTGTTGACGATAGCCGTTGAAAATGTCTTGGTAAATTGATGCATAACACCGTCAAGTGTGCTTGAGAGAGAACTTGCCTGCAAAAATGTACACCATGTGGCGCCGTCATCAATGCTGTAATACATTTTGGCAGTAGTGTTTGAACTATATACTCTATAATAATAATTAAAAGTAATTTTAATGCTGGTATAGCCTGAGAAATCGAAAGTAGGAGATATTAAATCAGAACTCTGGTTTCCTGTACTAAAAAGCTCATTATCGAAATAAGCATATTTGCTTGAATTATTGCAAGGAGGAAAAGTTGCCGGGTCGCCCATGGGTATAAAATATCCAAACTGCCATTTATTTCCAAGCGATTGATTATCAACTGTTTGCCAGCATGTTGGGCAAAAAGTTGACGCATTAAAGTTCTCCTGAAAAGGGTAAGTGGTAATTTCTTCACACAAGGTTGTAAATTCAGTTTGTGTACCGTAACTGGTTCCAACGCTATTGGTAGCATAAGCCCGTACATGATATACTGTTGATGGAAGTAGTCCGCTTAAGGTTGTTGAAAAAGTTCCAATTCCATTTCCAACAAATTTTTTACTGTCGTTAATGGTGGGAGTGCCTGCCGTATTATAAACAAACCCTCTTTCTGTAATACTGTTACCATTACCACTTACAGCGTTGCCAGCTAAATCAACTGTTTTTTTTGTTATATTGGTAACACTTGTAGTGTTAATGGTTGGAAAACCCAGAGATATTCCTGTTGCTACCAGAGAGAAGTCCTGTGAGCCATTTGTCAGTGTGCCTTTATGATTAACGGTAATAGTATACGTGCCTGCTGTAGGATTAGCAATGTAAACTTTTTCCACATTATCAATACTGTTAACGCCTTTTGTTGCTGGGTTAGCAGGATTAAGCCTGTCGAGAACATAAGGATAAAATGTTGTGCCGGATTTAGTCACAACGATGTCAAGATCGTTCACCAACATAGTATTGGATGGGTTAAGCGATGCTGCAACTGGTGCGCTCCCCGGATCTGCCCAGGCAATAGTAACTGAAAGCGGCCCTGTGCCTGTAGAAGCAACAGTTAAATTATAAGTGGCACCATTGGCAAGTGTTTCTTCTCTTAATAAGCTATAAACGTTTTTGTTAGAAATGGCATTGGCTGCTGTTGCTGTGTTAAGCAAGCCCCATCCATATATATAGTCGGGTCCTTCGGCGCTGCCGCTTTCATCAGCTGTATTTATTACAAGAGCTTTTAGGGTCGCCGCTTTCATATAAGTACTATATAGCTTATTATGATGCTCCTGCAACAATAAAAGCGAACCGGTAACATTAGGCGTGGCCATGGATGTACCATCTTTTGAAGAATAATAGTTATTGCTGTTATTGCTGATATCAGAAGAATACAAGGCCATTCCATTGGCTACTATGTCAGGTTTTATTCGGCCGTCGTCTGTTGGTCCTCTGCTGCTGAAACTGGCAATAACAACATCAGAAGGCTGTGTGTATCCGGCGGTTATATCGTTTACAGCTCCAATTGTCAATACATTTTTAGCATTACCCCAACTGCTTATACAATCGTAACCATCTGCACCGCCGTTAGGTTCTCGGACAGCCGTAGAAGTGACCCATCCTCCCCCACTCCAGACTTTATGTGAGATAGGCTGGGAAACCGGGGCATAAAAGGCATCATTACCGGCTGCTTTAACCATCAGGTAATAGGGTGCATTAAAGGCCAGTGTATCAATATCAGCAGAGGTATCATCATAAAAACCAAAATGATAATCCTCAGTGGTACTTATAGCTGTATTTCCGTACCAATACCAGTTTATGCCATCATAATACCAACCGGCTATTATTCCATACGAATGGTTTGAAACGAGTAAACCGCCAGTGGCAGCTGTAGTCATCTCAGTAATGTCATCAGTCCAGTCATAAGCATCTACATTTGCATTGAAGGCCATTCCTTTAGCGGCCGACTTAACACCACCAGCCGCTATAGTGCCTGCCACATGGGTTGAGTGAGAATTTTCAACGGCAGCATTATGATTTACAACGCGTGGTGTGCCGGTATTGTTAAACTCCTGATGCGTTACACGCACATTACCACCATCCCAAAGACCCGCCCTCATATTGGTGCCGCTTAAATTTAACCCCAAACCACCACCGGAATATATTTTTTTTGTTGATGTAGTGGCTGCGGCATTTGCATTATTTGTAATATAATATACCGGAAATCCATACTTGTCAAGGTATTGCAATTCTATTACATTTCCATTTGTGTCTCTGCGAATCAGTAATCCTTTTTCTTTGGCAAGACGCAGGATTTCTTCTCTTTTTTCTTTATTACTTTGGGCATATTTAGCGGCTAATATATTTAAAGTGCTAACATTTGTCTTGCTTACTATTTTTTGAATCTCATTGTTGGTTTGTGAAAAACAGCAAGCATTAATTGCAACTATAAGTATTAATAAAAAAAAATGTTTTATGCTATTTTTCATTTTATAATATATTTTATTGGGGACGAAAAAAAACAAAATCAAGACAAACTATTATGAAGGGACTGTCTTAAAAAGACATTATAAAGATATTTTACCACAAATATACGAAATCTAACCGAAAATTTAAAATTAATTACCAAATAAATAATTATAAAAAGACGCTGTTCTTTGGGAATTTCATATAAAGAAATGAGTAAATTTGTTTAACTAAATTTATATTATGCGGTTTCATTTCTTCGTAATCGTTATAGCTTTTTTATTATTAAAAAACACCGTTTATTCCCAGACAGTTGAAAAGGAATTTTGGGATGGCACGGTTTATTTTAAAATTAAGGGTAACCAATCTCAAATTCCTAAAGAGTGGGATTTGACGAAAGATGGCTATGATGGATTGTTACGAGATCTACAGATTTCAGATTTAGCCCGTGCTTATGGTTTTACTGCTATAGAGAAACACTTTCGCACACCTGCTTTGCAAGGGATTTATAAAATTCATTTTTCTGAAATTAATAAAGCAGACCTTCTTATACGCGACTTATACAAGTTGCCAAATATTGTATATGCTTGCAAAGCGCCTATTCATCACTTGTTTTCAATACCCAATGATGTCAGTGTCAACCAATGGTATATGAATCTTATTCAGGCGTATGATGCATGGAATATTACTCACGGTAAAGCTTATGTAAAAGTTGCCATTATTGATGATGAGGTTAAAATTTCTCATCCTGATCTTACAGCCATGATTTATACCAACACACTTGAAACCCTTGATGGTATTGATAATGATGGCAATGGTTATGTTGATGATATCCATGGATGGGATGTGTCTGATAATGACAATAATCCTGAACCACCTGCCAGCCATTGGATGTATTCTTTTTCAGACCAGATTTTCAGCCATGGTACCCATTGTGCCGGCATTGCAGCTGCAACAACAAATAACGGGACAGGTATTGCATCTATTGGTTATGGCATCAGCATTATTCCTGTTAAATGTGCTAAAGATAATACCTCAATTCCGTTAGCGCTTGATGCCGGCCCCGAAGGCATTGACTATGCCATTGCTGCCGGTGCAGATATCATAAGCCTGTCGTGGGGTAGCGCCACCAATGATTCTGTAACGGCAGATGCTGTTAATGCGGCGTTGGCTCATGATATTATTGTAGTGGCTGCGGCAGGTAACAATGGCGACACCGTGCTGATGTATCCTGCAAGTATAAATGGCGTAATCAGCGTTGGCTCCGTGTCACGTTATGATTCTATCTCCAGTTTTTCTGAACGCAATCACAAAGTAACGGTCATGGCTCCCGGAGATTCTATCTGGAGCTGCATGCGTAAAAACAATGGGTATATGTATCAGGATGGCACCTCAATGGCATGCCCTATGGTCGCCGGACTGTTAGGACTGATGAAATCTCTTGATACTTCTTTCACCACTACTCAGTTAAAAAACTGTTTGCTGGCTGGCTGCGATAATATTGACGCCATTAATCCCACAGCAGTCAACATGATGGGTGCAGGTAGAATTAATGCCTACAAATCACTTTCGTGCCTGCAAACCATCCTTAATGAATCTTCAAAAAAGAACGATAATAAATTCTATTGCTTCCCCAATCCGGCCTCTGATAAATTGTTTATTTCTTATGATAACCAAATGTTCTTCACACACATCGAAATTGTTGATTTAATGGGCCGCTTGCTTAAAACAATACCCCTTTCTGCCGGAGTCAACACTATTGAAGTTAATATCAATTCCCTTAGTGCCGGTGTTTATCTGCTGGGCTTAAATAAAAATAAAAGCAGGGTTGTTATGCAAAAATTTATTAAGCAGTAGCCAGCAGTAGTCAGGGTTTCACTTTAAGTGAAGCCCGGACTAAACGGAAGGATTTAAAAAATTTAAATTAATATTCAATGAAGAAATTCACAATTCTGTCTCTGATACTATTTTATTTCTTTCTAATGTTTGGTTCTTGCATAGCACAGGAAGATACTAAGAAAACAAATCGATATTTTTCTGCAGAAATCTTTTGGGCTTACCCTGCCTATTTCATATCACCCGTAAATAAGTTTAACTATGGTTTTGGAGGGGCTGTATCAGATAACCTTCGGCCCTTTAAAGTTTCTTTGGGATTATTTTATAATACATATAAACATGATGTGCTTTATCCACCGGGATACAACAATTTCATTAATAAAGAATCATACAGCGTAGATTATTTTAATATTCCTTTTCTGATAGGAGTTCCATTAATTAAAAAGGAAATAAGAAAGAGCCAATTTTTAATAACTACAGGTCTGATTTTTAATATTCCTCAAAATTATCATGAAACAATATATTAT
>Ga0073936_10010996_pt1 | contig 11029 bp, 9 predicted proteins | sample AliMusrvi5mmetaG_FD_87041 | JGI IMG/M metagenome (GOLD analysis project Ga0073936, IMG submission 87041) | Freshwater lake bacterial and archeal communities from Alinen Mustajarvi, Finland, to study Microbial Dark Matter (Phase II) - Alinen... | ecosystem: Environmental > Aquatic > Freshwater >... | reverse complement strand
TGATAGGTAGATGACTAGCAGTTCTGAATTCTTCTTGAGAATGTCAGCGCCAAGCATCTCGACGATCAGTCCGGTTGAGTCGTCTCCAACGATCTCCATGACTGTATGTTGTTGTTGTTTCCATTCCTCTATCTCGCGCTCTTGGCGTCTGCGCGATGCGTCTGCCATCTGACACTTGTGGTGACGCCTTTCAGCCTCTGAATATGCAAATGACGTTGGAGCTATCTGTCTCATGGGCTTGCTAGATTGATGTTGTGGTTGCAGGGGCGGGAGTTGAACCCGCGAAGGCAGGGGTATGATTCCCGCCCGGGCACCGGCCTCCCTGCGGTTAGGTTAGAGAGCGTTGTAGATGTCGAGGATGAGCTTGAAGTCCTTCTTGAGTCCTTCGCGACGGTCATCGTCCCATTCCTCGACGGGTGCCTTGTCCGTTTCGCGTGCCCACCATCGGCGGATGCGGTTGAGCAGGGCGAGGTAGGTGACATAGCCGCGGTCGGCCGGATCACCCTGGACTTCCTTCTCGGTGGCGAGACGGCCGAAGTTGATCGACTTGCGCAGGCGACGGATACTCAGCTTGTGCTTCTCTGCCATCTTGAGCCAGTGGCGTTTCTCATCGTCCGTCTTGAGTTTCGCGACGACGTAGTGTTGGGTGAAATCGAGCTTTTCATTGCGCAATGAAATTTCGACCTTTCGCGCCACATAGGAGAAATTCGCCAGGGTGGTGTAAGTCATCCCGGTTCGCTCCAGCGCACGCTCATACTTTTCGCCATAGCGGGCCTCGCCGTAATTGATCCAGTCGCCGATAATGAAGCCGATGGATTTACCGAGGGGAGCGAGTTTCTTGCCGAGAGCTTCCCACTCGTCGAAGCTGAGTTCGTCGTGGAACTGAATGCCGGTTGGATTGATTGTGAACTTCGGGTCTTGAATGGCGAGTGTGTTCATTGTTTGCGTGAGCGGTTTCGTTTGAGTTGTGCCTGTCGATAGATGTTGCGTGCCTTCTCGCTGCGCATGGCACGGGACGGCGGGAGGTTCAGTTGGATGGTGATGTCAACGCAGCGTTTCGAGACCGCCGCACGGGTCACCCCATGTCGTTTGGCGATCTCGGTCATGCTCTGGCCATTGTAGGCGCTGAGGCTCAGGGCAACCGCCAGGCACTCCACGGTGAGGCGGGTGTTGCCTTCGGCGATCAGGTCGGCAACGAAAAGGCGAAGGACCTCGATGGCATCGTGACTGATGGTGCCGGCCTCGTCCGTGTCGTGATCGACCAGAGCCGCGATGTCAGGCGTGTGGCTGGCGCGTGGTGATTCGGCCATGTCGTGATCGGGAGCGCCGTTGCCGTGGCGTTGCAGGCAGGGTGATGCCAGCCCCTGGGCTTCCAGCTTCTGTCGTTCGTCCGCAGGCAGCGACTCGATCCACGCCTTGTATTCGCGTTGGTATTCGGCGTCGCGTTGGCTCTGCCGTTTGGCGTAGTCGTCGGCGCTCATCGGGCTACCTCCGTTCCGTTAGGCATCCGACTTGTGTTAGATGGGGTGACGTTGCCAGGTTGCCCGCTGACACCGGACTGCCGCCCGTGCTGCCTGCTGACATAATGACATATCCCCCCCTTAAAGGGGGGATATATGTCAGTAATGTCAGCAACGGCAGCGTGAGTTTTGTCAGCGCTGAAATAATGTTTTGTCAGCAGTCTCATGATTCATTGGTTTTGAATGATTTCCACCACCTCCAGATGGTGCGTTCGGTGACAGCCATTTTGTCAGCAAGGGTGCTGACATTGGTCCGTGTCACCTCGTTGCCAAATTCGGATAGAACGGCCTGGAATTTGACCGGATCGAAGGCGGATGGACGGCCCATTTTATAGCGGTCGGGTTTGGCTTCGGCCTCGCTATTTGGCGACTCGCATTGCTCCCAGCAAATGCCGCCGTGCTGTGAATGGCGGACGAAGATGGTGTCGGTTGGCGTGCCCGTGGAGTCCACCATGCCTGCCCGCGTCCGCCGCTTCGTCATGCTGAGCTGGAATGTGGGCGGGTCGCCGTCGGGCATCTTGATGCGCACCAGCACGGCGGTCTCACGCGCCCAGTTGACCAAGGCCGAGCTGCCAAGGCCGCTGTAGGCGAGGTCGCTGGCCGTCCAATGGCTGGCCGCCTTCGGGTCCTTGGACGGCTTGCCGGTGTGATGCAACAGGCACCAGACGACGCCGGTGCGCAGGCTCACCGCATTGAGCAGCTTGCAGCAGAATTCGCTGATGACCTTCTGTTCGGAAATCTCATCGCCGATGTAGTTGAGCAATGGATCTGCCCACACGAGGTCGGGCTTGTGGCGGTCCACGAGCGCGGAGGCGGCGTTCACGAACTCGGCTCCGGTGCGTGTCGTGTCGCGATAGATGAAGATGCGTTCGTTTAGGATCGCCTCTTGCTCGGGCGTGATGCCCATGCCGCGACGCACGCCCTGATACATTTCCGCCAGGTCCCCGACGTCGTTTTCCGCCTGGATGAGTACCGAGCGCAGCGGTGTGACCGGCGTAATATTGAACGCCGGCAATCCCAGCGCCCACAGGATCATGAGCTGCATGCACAGGGATGACTTGCCGATGCCCGACTGGCCGACGACAACCAGCGAGCCGCCACGGCACAACCAGCGTTTGCCAAGTATGTTGTTAGGATCACAGGTCGTGTCATAAGCAGCCAGTTGGGAGATCGGCATCAACGCTCCCTCGTCGGTCGTGGCTTGCCCGGTCTCCCAGGCGGTCCATGACTCGGCACCGATCCCGAGCGCGAGCAGGCGTTGGCGGCGGACATCGCCTTTGACCGTGCGCCAGCCGTCCGGACAGCGCGACAGCCTGCTAGGATTCCGGTTCTGCTTGTCCAGGTTGATGCCGGAAAACCATTCCCAGATGATGGCGACGCGGCGCTTGTATTCCGCCAGGTCGGGCGCATCGACGCGCACCCATGCGTGCAGGCTCTTGTTGCCGGAATCTATCAATGCCGACACCGGCATGCCGCTTGCCACGACCGCGTGATATTGTTCCTCCTTGGGGATCGGTTTGCCGGCCTCGTCGCTGTCAAATTCAACGAGCACATGGCGGAATGCCGCAACGTCCTCGTTTTTCGCTCCATCCTTGCATGTCGGGTTGATCCGGATGAACAACCCGAGCTTGGTGCCGAATACCCGTTCTATGCCGCCCCTGGCCGCAACCTTCGCTTTCCACTCGGTCGCCGTGAGCGTGACACCCCGGCGCGGGACAATGTCGCCATCTTCCGTCTCAGCCGCGGGAGCGATGGCTACGAATTCGTCCGGCAGGAAACATGCGTCGATGAGCCTGACAAATCCATCGTCCACCGGCGCGGGCACAACCATCGCGGGTCGCCCCTGCGTGGCCGTGGCTGGTACCGGTCGTCGTGGCTGGCTGGCTGCTGGAGCGGGACACGCCGCCGCCGCGCCTACCGGCTCCCTGGACGTCCCTGCATAGGCGGAGCGGATCGTATGACGCGCTTCCGCTTCGTTGAGGCCGTCGGCCATGGCGCGGGCGAGCAACTGCTCTTCCACTTCTTCGAGCGGGTGGCCGGCGTCCCTGAACTGGCAGGTCGCGTCAAAGAGTTCGGCATTCCTCGCGCCCTCGGCAGCACCGTGCTGGAGGTAGTCAAGAGTGCGTCGGGGCAGCGATGGCCCGGATGACCGGTAGCGAGGCATGGATGATCTCCGTTAGGTCATGCGGCGGCTGCCGAACTTGATGGCGAGGAATGCCTGGGCGTCCTTGAACGTGGCCATCTCCGGGCGCGGGTGGTCGTATTTGCGCAACAGCCGGACCTGCTTCGGTGTGGCCAATTCCAGTTTCCGGCGCGTGATGAGGCGATCCAACAGGAACGAGGCGTGCCCCTTCGTTAGAATCGCGTTCACGTCGATCCCGAATTTTCCAAGGCAGTCGAGCTGCTTCGCGGTGGGTGACTCGCCCTGCCACTGCATGACCGGAATGAACTCGGCCAAGTGCGCGTCATTGAGCGTGACGGCCAATTCCAGCGGGTCGAGCACGGCACCCTTGCGGCGGCGGTTTTCCATCAGACGCTCGGTCAGCTTCCTTGTGCGGTCGGCGTTCACCTCCTCGCGGGCCTCTTCCATGTCGCCCTCGTCACCGAGTTTTTCAGTGAGTGCCTTGGCATCCTCCTCGTCCTCGGCAATCAGGTGGGCCGGTTTAACCAGGCTGTGTTCGCCCGACTGCCACAGGAAATCGAGCACGAGCAAGTGGTCTTTGCCAGGGCAGATCCGGGTCCCGCGACCGATGATCTGCGAATACAGCGCCCGCACCTTGGTGGGCCGCAGGCACACGACGCAGTCGATGGACGGCTCGTCGTATCCCTCTGTCAGCAACATCGCATTGGTTAGGATGCGCGTCTCGTCGCGCCGGAAGCGATCCAACACGGCACGCCGCTCGCTCGTCTGTCCATCGACATGCTCTGCCAACAACCCACGTTCCCGGCAGAGTGCGGCGAACTGCTTCGACACCGCGACGAGTGGCAGGAACACGAGCGTCTTGCGGTGCCTGTGCTCGACCAGCACGTCGGCGATTTTTTCGAGATACGGTTCCAGCGCGTGGCCCAGGTCGTCGGCGTTGAAATCGCCTGCCGTGGTCCTGACGGAATCGAGATTCATGCCAAGCGGAACCGTCTTGACCTTGATCGGCGAAAGCCACCCTTGTTGGATGAGGTCGAGCAAGGTCACCTCACACGCGATGTTCTGGAAGTAACGCCCGAGGTTCTTTTTGTCACCTCTGTCAGGAGTCGCCGATACCCCTAACACTTTTGCGTGATCGTGGAAGTGCCTGAGCGTGTTCAGATAGCTATCCGCCAGCGCGTGATGCGCTTCATCAACGACCACGAGTCCGAAATGGTCCCGTGGCCAACGGTTCAGCCGCGCCTCGCGCATGAGCGTCTGCACCGAGGCGACGACCACCGGGGCATCGAGCGAGGCGCGATTATCGCCCATCTCGACCTGCGCCACGATTCCGGTGGCCGCTTCCAACTTGTCCGCCGCCTGCAAGATGAGTTCCTCACGGTGGGCAATGATCAACGTGCGCATCGGTTGGAAATCCTGCGCCAGCCTGCTGAACAAAATCGTCTTTCCAGCACCGGTTGGCAGCACCCCGAGTTGGCGGTCGAAGCTCGTGAATCCCGTGTGAATGTCCTGCCTGGCTTTCATCTGATAGGCCCGCAGGCCCATCCGGTTAGAAGGGGATGTCGTCATCTTCGATGGATTTCGGTTGGGATTTGGTTGCGGGCTTGGCGGCGGGGGTGGACTTCGCGCCGGGCATGCGCCCCGGCTTCGGAGTCAGCCACGCGACGACCTTGTTGCGCTTTTTGCCGTTGTATTCCTCGATGGTGAGGCGGACGGTGCCGGTGCGGCCAATCAGGTCGTCCGCCGTGATCTCGGTTTCCTCGTCAGGCGTGACATGCTCGCCGGTGGCGGCACGGAAACTGTCGATCTTCCAGAATGCGTTAGGGATGAAGACCAGGAAATCGTAGAGGTATGACCCTGCGGATGTCTTGAGCTTGAGTTCAATCATCTCGCGGCCGCTCTTGCTGAGAGACTCAACCGCATCGACGACTTCGACTTCGTAATCGCCCGGTTCGACATGATCGGGGCGTTCGGTGGGGGTGGATGCTTTGTATGTGGGCATTGTGTTAGGTAGGTTTGAAGTTGGGAGTTATTGCTTGGCGGATTGCTTGTCGCCGTGACCGGGCCGGGGGGGCTTGATATGGGCTTTCGGCTGGCAGGCATGGCGGGCCAGCACGGCACGCGCCGCTTTTTCGGCGTCCGCGATGACTGCGGAGGGGACGCGTTTCTTGCCCGTCAGCCATTCTGCCGAAATCCGCAGATAGTATGCTCTGGCCGTCGCTTTCCTGATGATCGGTCTGGCCGTGTCGTCGGGTTTCATGATTTGTTGGCCTTGGGCTTGGTTTGTTTGAGATAGGTGGATGGAGCGGCGTGCTTCACCGACTCCTCAGGGAATGGAGGCCCGCCGGGCATCCGCTGGCTCCACAGGTCGCGGAACTTGGTGGCTGATAGATTGCCGTAGGCGGCGAGCACCGGGCCGAAACCCATCTCGCCGATGTGGTGGCCGACCGTCGCGCAATCGACGAAATCCGCACCCTTGCGCGTCACCATCTTCCAGCCGGGGACTTCGCCGCCGGTCTTGAGTCGCTCGGTGGCGATCTGCTTCGCCCGGTCGCGGAAGTCCTCGACCACCGCGCAGCAGGCAAGAAAGCGCCCGAGCATTTTCGGGTCTGCCAGCACCGCATCGAAATCGAATCCGGGGTCCGCGACGGGCAGGGTTTCCGCGACGATGGCGCGGCGTGCCGTGCAGGATTCCGCCTTGGCGCACCAGCCGCAGTATTCGCACGGGTGAGGCTCTTTGTCGGGATCGTTGAACCCCCGGATGACCTGATCGACAATTTCCTGCGCTTCGTCGTAGGTGAAGCGGTGGGTTTCGATCTCACGCTGGTCGCAGAACAACAGGTGCGCCGTCCATTCGGAGGCGAACTGCGATTCCATGAAGCCGAGCGCGTAGGCCGCCATCTGCTCGCGGTAGTTCCGCCGCATTCCGGTCTTCAAATCGAAGTGCGCCAGGCGCGTCGGCACAACGGCGTCGGCTGTGCCGGTCAATCCTAACATCTTCACCCGGCAGTCGTCCTCACGGGCAAGCACCCGCTCGCGGCCGGCCATCGCCAGCACCATCGACACCGACCAACCGACAGCGGCATTTTCATCGGCGCTGAGTTTTCCAGATAGGAACTCGCATTCATCCAGGCCGAGCAGTTTGGCGCGGAACGCGGAATCGAGCAGCGTGCCGCGCTCTGCCGCCGGGCCGGCCACGGGATTGCTCTCGTAACACGGGCAAACGGCGAGCTTCGGCAGGTTGGATGGGCGCAATGCGCTCTTGGGAAGGGCACTCACTTGGATTCTCCCTTCCCCTTGACCCACTCCTGCACGGTGCCGAGGAACCGCTTGGGCTCCGCGATCATCCGGGCGGCGTAGGTCGGATCGAGGGTGTCGAGGCTTTCGAGCGTCCCGTCCGCGGCACGCTTGAGCTGGCCGCGTTCGATCAGGAAATCGACCACGTTCTCCATGTGCTCGCCAAAGACCTCTGGAATCCGGTCGGTGGCAGACTGAACCGGAACCGATGCCTGTGGGCCGGGGGATGCGGTCACGGTGGTCGCACCGAACACCGGAACGAGCGCTTCCATGGAAAACGGCAGCTTGTCCGGCAGGCCATGGCGGTTCTTCGCGTCATACGCCGCCGTGTGGGTGGCGTAGAGCACGCGTTCCTTGCCGCCCACACCGCGAGTCTTGCCGCTGTCCTTTTCGGCGATCCGCGTGACGTAGTTGGCGAAGAGCACGAGGTCTGCCCATTCTTTGAGCAACGGTGCCACCTGCTTGCTGAGTTTGAGTTCGAACCGGTCGTAGCTGCCCGCCTGGTCCGGTGCCTCGAACTTCTTCACCGTCGAGTGGGCGAGGAATACGACATTCATGCCGCGAGCGAGCAGGGCGTCGAGTGAGTTGAGGAAGCGGGCGAATTCCTCGGTCAGCAGGACCCAGCCCTTGCCGTAGCCGAAATCCTCGATGCTGTCCTTGTTAGCCTTCCGGCACAGGTGCTCGGAAAGCCTCCTCTCTAACCAGTCAACCGTGTCGATGACCAGCGTGCGGAAAGGATGGTCCGCCTTGGCGAGCTGCGTGACGGCCGCAGTGATTTCCTCCCAGGTCGAGGCCGCGTCGAGGCGGATCACGTCGAGGTGGTGGGTGCCGCCCTCCGTGTCGAGAAAGACGGGGTCAGGTGTCAGGCTGGCGAGCGTGGATTTGCCGACGCCTTCCGGGCCGTAGATGACGGCCTTCTGAGGCCGGGTGATTCTGCCCCGGTTAATTGCCAGGGCACCGCTTTGGTTGTTGGTCTGTGGTGTCATGATGGGAAAGTGATGAGAATCAGCGTGGGAGCGGTGGATGCATTTGCCGGACGACTGGCCCGGCGGCCGGAAGCACGGATTCGCCGTGCGACCCGTGGACAGTGGCGTGTCAACTCGGACTTGTATCCAAGCTTGTGCATAGGCTATGTAAGCCTATGTGGGACACATATAGGGTTCACATAGGCCTATGTTGACCCCACATAGGGTTCACATAGGGTTTGTAACCCTATGTGGGGAAAACACCGATTTGGGGAGACAACCGCGCCGGAGACGCACAGAGTTGCACCCAGATGAGCAACCAACCCGCATGTCACCGCATCAAGCGCATGAAGGTCACGGGAGGATTCCTTTCCGGACTCGATGTCGAATTCCACAACGATTTCAACACTGTCATCGGGCCGCGCGGCAGCGGCAAAAGCATAGTGGTGGAGAACATCCGCCACGGCTTGAATGTCATGCCGGGCCGAGATGGCGACCCCCTGCGCCGCCGCGTCGCCTCAATGATCGAGAGGAACCTCGCTGGCGGACGCGTCGAACTGACCGTGGAGACCAAGGACGGCATGACCTACACGATCAGCCGCTCGGCGGGCGACGATGCCGTGATCCTGAATTCCGACGGTGCGCCCCTCCCACCTGGGGTTTCGGTCAACCAGATCTTCGGTGCCGCTGTTTATAGCCAGGGCCAGATCGAGGGAATCGCCGACAACCCCCATTACCAACTCGATCTCATCGACGGATTCGAGGTCGATAATCTTGCGGCCGTCTCGCAGCGCATCAACGACGTGAGCAACCTGCTCGAAGCCAACACCGCCCGCATTCTCCCCTTAGTCACTGAAAAACAGAACCTTGAAGCATCGCTGAGCCAAATGGATTCGGTTTTGGAAAAGCTCAAGGCATTCGACACGCTGACCGGGCACAACACGGAGGAAATCAATCGCGCCCACTTGCTCAAGGCATTGCGAGGCCGGGAAGCCATGGCGTTCGACCACTCCATTGAAAACCTGCGATCCTGCGCATCGAGACTCAGACCTTGGCTAGGACGGCTGTCGGACTTGGTGATGCCGATGTTCACTCAGGACATCATGACCGGCCCGAATTCAGAAACCCTGGCAAATTCCCTCAACGAGGCGATGACCTCTATCTACGTTGTTGATTCGTGCCTCACCAGGGCGGTTGAAGGATTGGACGAAACCGCGCGCAAACTCGGCAAAAAAAAGGAAGCGCTCGATGTTTTTCATATCAAGCAGGACGTCGGGTTCCGCAACATCATCGAAAAGAAACACCGGGATCTAGCTAAGTCGATCGAACGCATCCAGTTGGAAAAACAGCACAACGAACTGCTGTTTCGTCAGCGACGGCTCGCCGAAGTCGTTGCGGAAATCACCGTGCTTGAAACCAAGCGGACGAACTTGCTGGCAAAACTCTCCGACGTGCGCGACGAGCGGTTCGCCATCCGCCTCGCGGTCGCTAAGCGCATCAATTCCAAACTTAACCCGACCATTCGGGTCCGCATGGCGCAAAACGCCGACCAGGAGGACTATCGCAAGTTTCTCGAATCCTCGCTGAAGGACGCCGGCATACAGCACCGACGGATTGCCGCCTCAATCAGCAAGGAGATTTCACCCGATGAACTCGCTGACCTTGTTAGGGCAAACGACGTGGCAAACATCGCCCTGCGTGGCCAAATCAACCAGCAACAGGCGGCGGTTGTCATCCGTGAATTGTCTGCGATGCCACGTCTGCTTGAACTGCAAATCGTGGACATGAACGAGATGCCGACCATCGAACTTTTCGACAACGGCAGATACAAGGATTCCGGCAACCTCTCCACCGGCCAGAAATACCTCGCGATCCTGCCGATCCTGCTATGGGAAGGGAATTGCCCGCTTGTCATCGACCAACCGGAAGACAATCTCGACAACCGGTACATCTGCGATACGGTCGCGCCCGCCTTAAAGGCGGTTAAATCCATGCGCCAATTGATCTTCATCACACACAACCCGAATATTCCAGTCCTGGGCGACGCGTCGCGAGTAATCGTGATGCAGTCCGACGGCCAGTGTGGACGCGTGAAAAAAGCAGCCAGCGTCAATGGCTGCGGCGCGGAAATCGTCGCTTTGCTGGAAGGCGGACAGAAAGCCTTCGACAAGCGGGAAAGCCTTCGACAGGCACAGCGCCAAACCCGCCCGTAACCCATGAATCCCGAGTTGCCACCATGTCCGTCCGGTTGGAAAGGGCGACGCGAAACCGCTCAAAAAGTGTGCTGGCGCCTCGCCTCCCGTCATGATGACGAAGAAGCCATGGCTGCGGTATTGGATTTTGCCACGGATCGGAAATGGGAGGTTCGCAAGGTGGTGGCGGAGTCGCTCGCCTCGTTTACAGAGCGCCAATCCCTGGAAATCTCGGGGGTGATGGCGGCAGAAACCAATTCCATGGTGGAGGCCGCCATCCGGCGTTCGCTCTCCCGTCGGGAACTTGGAGAACCCTCCGCACCAAACCTTGAATGGCTGTTTTTGGAGAACTTTGAAAACATCAAGGCCCGCTATGGCACGGATGCCGCCGAAGCCGCCCGCGAGATGGCCGAAAAATTCACGGACCTTCATCTTCGCTCTGCGGTCCACGACATCAGGAACATTATCGACAACTTTAAACCCTCGGCTGCACTCGTTGCCGATCCGGTTCACCAGGTCAACGTCAAGCAGATCATCTGGGGCCACAGCTACCTGAAGCGAATCCTCGACATGATGGACAAATATTCCCGCCCGTTGACCGTTCTGAAATCCGAAGAGGATGTTCTGGAAATTATCGAGGAATCACTGGCGGACGCTCTCGCCCAGATCGCTGAGGATGGTTACAACCATGCCAAAGTGAAATTCCGCATCGACATTCCGGAGTTGGCATCGTTCTCGGTGGCACGCCTCGAAATCCTCATGGCCTTCACCAATCTCATCAAGAACGCGATTGAGGCGCATGGCCGCCAGAAAGGAAAAATCCTGCCCGGCATTGCGGAAATCAGCGGCGCAATTCACGATGGATTCATCCAAATCCAAATCCGGGATCATGGCAATGGCCTGTCTCAATCC
>Ga0073936_10010995_pt1 | contig 11029 bp, 8 predicted proteins | sample AliMusrvi5mmetaG_FD_87041 | JGI IMG/M metagenome (GOLD analysis project Ga0073936, IMG submission 87041) | Freshwater lake bacterial and archeal communities from Alinen Mustajarvi, Finland, to study Microbial Dark Matter (Phase II) - Alinen... | ecosystem: Environmental > Aquatic > Freshwater >... | reverse complement strand
GTGCAGTTGATTGCGGAACGAAGCCTCGGCTTCGGCCGCAGCGACCGCGGCGATCTCGGCCTTGATCTTCTCCTGGCGCGCGACCTCGCGCTGCTCGGCATCCTGCTTCTGCTTCTCCATTTCCGCCAGCCGGCGCGCCTGCTCGGTCTCGACGGCCTTGTGCTTGCTGACGACCAGCACCAAGTTGCTGACTGTCGTCAGGTTGCCGCGGACAGCTTCCAGCCCGTTGCGCGACTCGTCAATTTTCGCTCCGTCCGCAAAGGGTCGGATCCGTTCGTCGAACATGGCGGCGACCGGGCCAAGCGCTTCGATCGGCAGACCTCCAACCACGGCGTTTGTGGCGGAAATCTCGTCGCACAGCGCGGCCGCCTCGGCAGCAAGGTCATCCATACGATACCAGGCGCGGTACATGCTGCGCACCGGCAGAAGGATCGGCTCCTGCGACACGTCCGCCGCGACCAAAGCAGATGCCGCAGGCGTTTCAGACGCCGCCAGGGCGGCGTCTGCTGCTGGCGTTGCCGACCGCGACAGGCGCTGCGGGACCAGGATCCCGCGCCATTCCACCCCCAGCACATCGGTTACAGCCTGACTGGCTGCGCCGCACATCTCGCCGGCGGACGCAGCCAGCGCAACGAGGTTCGAACGGGCCGTCTGCGCCTGCGCGAGACGTTTGCTGATCTGCTGCAGGGCGGCCGCTGGCGCGGCCAGTTGGGCCAACACAGCCTGTGCCGCTTGTCCGGCCGCCTGCGCCGTCTGCATGGCCTGCGCTGTCCGGGATTTCTCCACTGGCTTCTTCTGCGCGCCAGGCTTGTGCCATGCCACATACCAGATGACGAAGACAACCACCATCGCCGTCAACAGCAAGCACAGGATGGCCGTCAGCAGTGTCAAGCCGGACCGGGTCGCAGATTGTTTCGAGCCTGTGTTCGTCATCATCGCTTCGCCTCCTCTGCCGCTTGCGCCAGGCGCTGCCGACGCCTGCCCCGCCGGCACTGTCTATTTCTTGGCACGCTGGCTGGCCGCCGCGGCGTTGGTCATGGCCACATACTTCTTGATGGCCGCCGCGGCGTTGGTCACGGACACGTAGTCGTTGCTGATGGAAACCTGCCCCACATGAACCGCCTGCGCCTGTTCTCCAATCGCGGGAATGTACGCTTGCAGGCGGTTGCTAAACTCCGCGGTTCGACGGGCCAGTTCCATATCCGGCAGGGTGTCGGCAATGGCGTCCACGGCAACGACGTTGCTGGACAGCGCGGCGACCTGATCCAGGATCGTCTCCATGCGGTACAGGGCGCGATACATGCCGCGCACCTTCGCCTGAACCGGCAGCAGTCGCTCGTCGTTAATCTTATCCATCGCCGGCGGACGGGCCGGAATCACGCTGGACACCTTCAGGCCGGGCAGGTCCGAAACGGCCTTGTTGGCATTCTCGCACAACTGCCGCGCGCTACCCGTACAGGATTTGATCGCCGCGACCGCAAGCTTCGCCTGCTCCAGGCAGTTGGCAAACTTCAGCATCACGACGGTTTTCGGCGGTTTCTTCGCAGGTGCCTTCGCCTTTGCCATACGTTCGGCATCTATCGCAGCCGTCTTCGCTCTGGCCACGCGTTCCGCTTCCGCCGCAGCCATCTCCTTCGCCGTGCGCTCAGCGTCCGCCGCGGCCTTCTCCCTCGCTGCGCGCTCGGTCTCCGCCGCAGTCGACTTCTCCTGCGCCACACGCGCGGCAGCCTCGGCCGCATCCTTGGCCGCCAACGCGACCTTCACCGCTTGTGCGGCATAGGCCGCCTGCTCGGCGTGTGCGGTCTGGGCAGACAAGTCGGCGGACTTCAGGGCTTCCTGCGCTTCCTTCAACGCCTGCGCAGCCTGCGCGGCGGCCTGGGCGGCCGCCTGCGCAACCTGCTCCGCGTTCTGCGCCATGGCCTGTTCCGTACTCGCGTGGCTTCGCTGCCGGGACCAGAAGATGGCGGCCAGAATTCCACCCGCCAGCAGCATCCCCAGAATGACCAGCAGCAGCATGGGCAGGCCCTGCCGGGACCGCGAAGCACCTGCAGTGGAAGGATCGTTCATCGAACCGGGCGCAACCGTCGCCAGTGAGCCGGTCGTGGAGGCGATCCGGCCGGTGACCGCCACGGGACCGGTCAGGCTGCGCCCGAGCCTCTGAAAAAAATCCTCCTTGCGCAACGGCGCGGGTGGAGGCAGGCCAGCGCGGTCAACAAAATGACGGATCTCCGCGACCAGCGTATCGTAGTTCGGCTGGCGCATGGCCGGATCGACCTGCAGCATGCGCGCGATGATCGCCTCGACCTCGGGATCGATGTCCGGACGCAACGCGCGCAGTGGCGGGGCCGGCTTCAGGAAGCGGGCCTTGACCACCGCCGCCGCGTCCGCCCCGTCGAACGGCGGCTTGCCGGCCAGCGCGTGATAGAGGGTGCCGCCTAGACTGTAGATGTCGGCCCGACAGTCCGACGGCTGGCGGCGGACCTTCTCGGGCGCCACGTAGTAGGGCGTGCCCCAGACGTCGTTGGGATCGCCCGAGCCCGCCAGTTGCGCAATGCCGAAATCCACCAACTTGGCGAGGCCCTTGCCGTCGAGCAGGATGTTCTCCGGCTTGATGTCGCCATGCACCAGCCGATGCTGGTTGCCGCTCTGCAACCCCTGGGCGATGTCCAGCCCGATGCGCATCACCGTCGTCTGCTCCAGCGGCTTGCCGCTGCCGAGCAGGCCGTCCACGCTGCCGCCGGAAACCAGCTCCATGACGATATACGGCTGCCCCTTGAACTCGCCAACGGAATAGATCTGCACCACGTTGGGGTGGTTCAGCTTGGCAGCGGTCTGCGCCTCGCGGCGGAACGTTTTGACAAACTTGGGGTCTGCACCCAGCGAACGCCGCATGACCTTGACAGCCACATCGCGGTTCAGCGAGACGTCGCGTGCCCGGTAGGCACTCCCCATGCCCCCCGTGCCCAGCAGTTCCAGCAGCACAAAGCCGTCGAGTCGCGCCGGAACCTGCATCTCTGTACGGCAGGAGGGGCACCGGACCATAGAAAAAGCCGGCCGGCCGGTGAGATCCAGCTTCGCGCCGCATGCGGCGCAAGGGAAGACCGCGATCGGATCGGTGATTATCTGCAAGTCGCGGGCTTCGGTCATGTGCACATCATCCTTGTCGTCTTCAAGGACATAATTGGTTATAAAGTAGATCGCTTCCCCTGCCGCTGTCGAATAAAAACGGAGCCGCATGCACTCCATCCTGTTCCAGATCGGACCCTTCCCGCTCAAGGCCTACGGTCTCTTGATGGCGCTGGGGTTCGCCGGCGCCTGGTTCGCGGCCGTGCGCCTATCGCGCGGGACGCACCGCACCGCGGACTATCTGTCAAACCTCATGGTCTGGATGATGTTCGCTGGCGTGCTGGGCGCGCGAGCCGCCTACGTCGCCGAGCACTGGACCCGGGAGTTCGCCAGCCACCCCGCCGCCATCGTGCGGATCGACCAAGGCGGGCTGATGTTCTACGGCGGCGTGATCAGCGCGGCGCTGGCGCTGTTCGTGTTCGCGCGCCGCCACCGGGAATCCTTCTTCGGTCTCGGAGATCTCCTGCTGAGTGTCCTGCCGATCGGCCACGCCTTCGGCCGCATCGGCTGTTTTCTGCATGGCTGCTGCCACGGCAGGTTCTCGGACAGCCCCCTGGCCGTCACCTTCCCCGCCCACAGCCCGGCCTGGTACCAGCAGTTCGACGATCATCTCATCACGGCCGAGGCCAGCCGCAGCCTCCCGGTCCTCCCCACCCAGCTTTTCGAGGCCGGCGCCAACCTCCTGCTCTTCGTCCTGCTCGTTTTCCTCTACCGCCGTCTGCAACACCGCCGCGGCGCGGTCGCCGCCATCTACCTCCTGCTTTATCCGGTCATTCGCTTTCTGATCGAGCCATTGCGAGGCGACCTGCGCATGCAGGTCGGCGCCGGGTCGATCGGCCAGTTCATCAGCATCCTGCTCTTTGCCGCCGGCGCCGCCCTGCTGGCCTGGCGCCTGTGCGCACCACCCGCGCCGGAGTTGCGCCCCACCCAGACGCCGCAGCCGCCCAAGGCAGGCACCAAGTGAAACGCGGAATATCGAACCAGGAACTCCGAATGTCGAAGTTCAACCTACAGCCTTAACCCCTTCAGCCTGCAGCCTTCCTTATTCTACGGTTCCGCATCGCGATGTCCCACCCCACCATAAACAACCACGCCGCGCGCTTTGAGCGGACGGTCCCGGCGGGGACCGCCGGCCAGCGGCTCGATGCCTGGCTCGCGGCAGCACTGCCCGGGCTCTCCCGCGCCCGCATTCAAGCGCTCATGCGCGAAGGGCGCGTAACCATCGCCGGCCAGCCCACGCGCCCCAGCGATCCGGCAAGGCCAAGCCAGACCGTCCTCGTGGACGTGCCGCCGCCCGCACCCGCCACGCCCCAGGCCGAGGACCGCGCGCTCGACATCGTCTACGAGGACGCCGACATCCTCGTGCTCGACAAGCCGGCCGGGCTGGTCGTACACCCTGCGCCGGGCCATGCCGCCGGCACGCTCGTAAACGCCCTGCTCCACCACTGCCGCGACCTCGCCGGCATCGGCGGTGTCGAACGGCCCGGCATCGTTCACCGCCTGGACAAGGACACCACCGGCCTGCTGGTCGTGGCCAAGCACGACGCCGCCATGGCCGGGCTCGTGAAGGCCTTCCAGTCCGGCGGCGTGCGCAAGGAGTACCTCGCCATCGTACATGGTTCGCCGCCGCACGCCAGCGGCACGCTCGCCACCCGGATCGGACGCGACCCCGACAACCGCAAGCGCATGGCCGTGGTGTCCCGGCACGGCAAGACCGCCACCAGCCACTACACGGTGGAGGAGCGTTTTGCCCAGGCCTCGCTCGTGCGTGTGCGCATCGAGACAGGCCGCACCCACCAGATCCGCGTGCACCTCGCACACCTCGGCGCGCCGATCGCCGGTGACCCTCTGTATGGCGGCGCGCGCCGCGACCGCGCCCTGCCGCTGCGCCCCGGCCGCCCCATGCTCCACGCGCAGCGCCTGGCGTTCGCCCAACCGGTCACCGCACGGTCCCTGGCCTTCGAGCGGCCACCGCACGCCGACATGCTCGCCCTGCTGGCGGCACTGCGGCAGACACCGGCCGTCCCGCTGTTCTGATCTCCCGATTTGTCCCAGAAGGCGTCTGCACCTTGTTTTTGTTCTTGTTTGTAAGAACGCCTTGCGGCATAGTTGCCCGTTAACCGGGGCGGTTGGGGCCCCGCAACAACCGAGGAAGGGAATGACGCCATGACGCGTGCGACAAGAGGATGGACGCTGGCGGGATTGCTGGCGGCAGGACTGGCGCTGCAGGCCACGGCGACCGAAGGCGGCGGCGGGGCCTACCCGAACGGCTCGGAAGGGTTTATGACCGGCGCCCTGCCGCCTCTGGGACAGTACTTCATCAACTACATGGCGTACTACAGCGCCGACTCGTTCAAGGGCGGCGACGGGCACACGGACCCCACAAAACCCAATTTCGAACTGCACGCGGTCGCGGAAGTCCTCCGCTTCGTCAACGTCACGCCCATCACCGTGCTGGGTGGCAACTGGGCGCAGCATGTCCTCGGGCCGATCGAATGGGAGGAGGCGCGCTGGACCCCGGGCCCGAAGGACAAGAATTTCGGCCTCGGCGACATCGTGGTGGACCCGTTCATCGTCGGATGGCACAAGCCGCCGTTCCATTGGCTCGTCGGCCTCGACACCTACGTTCCGGTCGGCAAGTACCACGCGGTCTCCTTCGCCAACCTCGGCCGGAATTACTGGACTTTCGAGCCGCTGCTGGGCGTAACCTACCTCAATGAAGGCGGGCAGGAACTCTCCGCCAAGATGATGTACGACTTCAATACGCCCAACACCGACAGCGCCACGCCGGGTGTCAGCACCTACACCTCCGGTCAGGAGTTCCACACGGACTTCGTCGTCGCGCAGCACTGCGGCAACTGGGCCATCGGCGTGGGCGGCTACTGGTACTACCAGACCACGGACGACAAACGCGACGGCGTCCGGACCGATGGCACCTGCGGTCGCGCGCTCGCGCTCGGCCCGCAGATCAGCTACCAGTGCTGCCAGGTGAACTTCTCGCTGGAGATCGATCACGAACTAGCCGCGAAAAACAAGCCGCAGGGCGACAAGTATTGGCTCAAGGCCGTCGTTCCGCTGTAAGCGCAGATTCCCGCAACGCGGGCGAAACAGGCCGGGGCATACGCCCGGCCTGTTTTATTTGTGTCCGCACGCACCGCCCACGCCAGGGCCCGTGGTTAAAAATGTGTTGCAGAGGCCGGCAGGTAGGAAAGAAACTAGGCGCTTGTTTCTAACCCAAAGGAGAAATGGTCATGCCGCTTAGCTTTGACATGCCTCTGGAGAAGCTCGCCTCCTACCCGGGTCGCAATCCGCGCCCCGCCGACCTGGATGCCTACTGGGACCGTGCACTCGCCGAAATGAAAGCAGTCGCCCCAAAGGTCGAACTGGTGCGCAGCTCCTTTCAGACACCGGGCGCCGAGTGCTTTGATCTCTATTTCACGGGCGTGAAGGGCGCGCGCATCCATGCCAAATACGCCCGCCCCGCGGTGCGCCATGGGCGCCTGCCGACGGTCGTGCAGTTTCACGGCTACTCCGGAAACTGCGGTGACTGGGTGAGCAAACTGTCCTGGGTTGGGGCCGGTGTTTGCGTCGCGGCGCTCGACTGCCGCGGACAGGGGGGGGCCTCGCAAGATCCGGGCGGCGTCACCGGCACGACCCTCCGCGGACATATCATCCGGGGATTGCAGGACGGCCCCGAACATCTGCTCTTCCGCAGCATTTTCCTCGATACGGCGCAACTGGCTGGCATTGTCATGGCGCTGCCGGAGGTCGATCCTGAGCGCGTGGGCGCAATGGGCTATTCGCAGGGTGGCGGCCTCGCACTGGCCTGCGCCGCGCTGGAGCCGCGCATCCGCCGCCTCGCGCCGACCTACCCGTTCCTGTGCGACTACCAGCGCGTGTGGGAGATGGAACAGGCCAAAGACGCCTACGAGGAGCTCAAGATGTTTTTCCGCCAGTTCGACCCGCAGCATCTGCGCGAACGCGAGATTTTTACCACGCTGGGACACATCGACTGTCAGCACCTGGCCGGACGGATCCGGGCCGAAGTGCTGATGGGTACGGGGCTGATGGACACCATCTGTCCGCCGTCCACGCAGTACGCGGCATTCAATAAAATCAGCGCGCCCAAACATGTCGAACTGTACCCGGATTTCGGGCACGAGACCCTGCCGGGCTTCGACGAGAAGGTGATGCAGTTCATGCTGGGCATGTAAGGAACAGGCGGATACGCGCCGGAAGGAATGCCAATGACCAAAGCCAGTGACTTGAAACGCAACGATCTCGTCGGCATTCAGGGCACCCCGCACATCGTCGAGGACCTCAAGGTCTCGACCCCCAGCGCGCGCGGCGCCTCCACGCTCTACCGATTCCGTTTCCGCAACCTCGTCACCCGCAACAAGGTCGACATGACCTGCAAGGGCGACGACCCGTTCGAATCCATCTCCTTTGAGAAGCGCGGCGTGCAATTCCTTTTCGCCAAGCAGGACGAGTACACGTTCATGGATGCCGAGGATTTCTCCCAGTTCACGCTCAACCGCGACGAGCTCGGCGACCAGACCGACTTTTTGGCCGAGGACATGGACGGCATCCAGGCGCTCATTGCCGACGGACGCATCCTGTCCATCGAGATGCCCGCCAGCGTGGCGCTCAAGATCGTCGCATGCGACCCGGTCCTCAAGGGCGCCTCTGCCAACGGCCGCGCCAAGCCCGCCACGCTCCAGACCGGCCTCGTCGTGCAGGTTCCCGAATACCTCACCCCAGGCGAATTCATCCGCGTCGATACCCGCACGCGCAAGTTTCTGCAACGGGCGTGAGGCGTCTTGTTTCGGAATCCAGAATGCAGGAGTCAGAATCGGCGTCGGGATCGGAATCGAAACTGCCGACTGGCAGCTGCCAGAGTTTCGCCCCTCCTCATACCATTGCCATCCCGCCGCGCTTTTGCCACTATTGACGCCGCACCTTCCGCAGACACCACAACGAGGATTCTCCCATGATCAGCGACCAGATCAAATCCGGCTTCCAACGCGCGCCGCACCGCAGCCTGCTCCGCGCCACCGGCGTCCAGCCCGCGGACTTCGGCAAGCCGTTCATCGGCGTCTGCAATTCGTTCGTCGAGATCATCCCCGGCCACTGCCACCTCAACAAGGTCGGCGAATGGATCAAGCAGTGCATTCGCGAGGCGGGCGGCGTGCCGTTCGAATTCAACACCATCGGCATCTGCGACGGCATTGCCATGGGGCACGATGGCATGAAGTATTCGCTCCCCAGCCGCGAGATCATCGCCGACTCGGTTGAGTCCATGGCGCGCGCTCACTGCTTCGACGGCATGATCTGCATACCGAACTGCGACAAAATCGTGCCGGGCATGATCATGGGCGCATTGCGCGCGAATATCCCCACAGTCTTCGCCAGCGGCGGCCCCATGCGCGCCGGCCACCTGCCGGACGGCAAGGTCGCGGACCTCATCAGCGTCTTCGAAGCCGTGGCCGCCTTCAAGAACGGCACGATCACGGAGCGGCAGCTCGAGGGCGTCGAGTCCTGCGCCTGCCCCGAGTGCGGCTCGTGTTCCGGCATGTTCACCGCCAACTCCATGAACTGCCTCTGCGAGGCGCTCGGTCTGGCCCTGCCGGGCAACGGCACCATCCTCGCCACGGATCCGCGCCGCCGCGACCTCTGGAAGCAAGCAGCCGTGCGCGTCGTTGAGATGGCTAAAGCCGGCGGCCCCCGACCGCGCACCATCGTCACCCGCGCTGCGATCGACAACGCCTTTGCGCTCGACATGGCCATGGGCGGCTCCACCAACACCGTACTCCATACGCTCGCCATTGCGCACGAGGCCGGCATCGCGTACGACCTCGACCGCATCAACCGCATCTCGCAGCGCTGCCCCAACGTCTGCAAGGTCTCCCCCTCCTCCCAGTATCACATCGAGGACGTCGACGCTGCCGGCGGCGTCTCCGCCATCCTCGCGCGCATCGCCGACATCCCCGGCCTGCTCGATACCAAGTGCCTCACCGTCGCCGGCCGCACCCTCGGCGAAAACATCGCCTCCGCCGCCGTGAAGGATGAGCAGGTCATCCGCACCGTGGCCAACGCCTACTCCAAGGACGGCGGCCTCGCGATCCTCTCCGGCAACCTCGCCGAGCAGGGCGCCGTGGTCAAAAAGGCCGGCGTCGCCGCCAGCATGCTGCACTTCGAAGGAAAGGCCATCTGCTTCGACTCGCAGGAAGCCGCCTGCGAGGGGATTCTCGCCGGCAAGGTCAAGCCGGGCCACGTGGTTGTCATCCGCTACGAGGGGCCGCGCGGCGGTCCGGGGATGCAGGAGATGCTCGCCCCAACCTCGTACATCATGGGCGCCGGTCTCGGCGAAAGCGTCGCGCTCGTCACCGATGGCCGCTTCTCCGGCGGCACGCGTGGCGCCTGCATCGGCCACGTCTCGCCTGAGGCCGCCGAGGGTGGACTCATCGGCCTGCTGCAGGATGGCGATCCGATCCGCGTCGACATCCCCTGCCGCAAGCTCGAGGTCATGCTCAGCGACGCCGAGATCGCACGCCGCCGCGCCGCGGCCAAGCCGTGGCAGCCGCGCATCTCCTCCGGCTGGCTCGCCCGCTACGCCCGCCAAGTCTGCAACGCCAGCTCCGGCGCCGTACTGTCGGACAAGTGAAGGCGGCCCGCGCGGACATTCGCGCCGGCTTTACGCCGGGCCCATTCGCGTTTCCGGGGCAATGGCAACCTGCACGCGCGTCACCGGCAGGAGCTGCTCCAGCACGGAAGGCGCCAGCTTCACCAGCAGACCGCGTCGGCCGCCGTTGATCCAGATTTGCGGAAGGTCGAACAGCGTGGCCTCCGCATACACCGGCAGGGGTTTGCGCGTGCCGAACGGGCTCGTGCCGCCAACCAGGTAGCCGGTATGGCGCGTGGCGGTTTCCGGGGAGCACGGCGCCACTGCCTTGACCTTCAGGACGCGCGCCATCTGCTTGACCGAAATCTCGCAGTCGCCGTGCATCAGCACGATCAGCGGATCCCGCGAACCCGTTTCCAGCACAATGGTCTTGACCATGGCGTGCTCGTCCACGCTCAGTTCCGCGGAAGCATAGCGCGTGCCGCCGCGCTTGACATACGCATAGCACACCGGCTCGAATGCCTCGCCCCGGTCGCGCAGCAGCCGAATCGCCGGCGTGACCGGGATGGCGGATTCCTTGGACATGCCGGTAAATCTACGGCAACTTCGTTGCGTTGCCCATACCTTTGTCGGCCACGCCGCACAGGGCCTTCACCCCATAGCCGCCTGCGCGTCGGCGAGATCCTTTTGCAGTCGCTCGAGTTCCGATGCAGCGACCTCCCAATCGGCGGATGTCCGGCCGATTTCGACCTGCAAATTCTTGAGCCGCGCGCTCTTGCCGGCGTAGTCAAGGCCCGGCGCGCCGGAACTGAGATCCGTGGAAAGCTGCGTCTGCTCAGCCTCAAACTTCTGGATGCGCCCCTCGAGAGACTCCACGCGGCGGCGCAGCTCCTTGATTTGCGTCTGGTGCTTGTTGCGCACCTCGGCACGCTGGCGGCGCAGTTCCTTGGAGTCGAGGGTAGCGGGCTTATCGGGCTCCGTCCGATCGGTCCGGTTGGCCCTGTCGGTCCTATCAGAATTGTTCGCCGCCTCGGCTGCGATCTTCTCGCGGTAGTAGTCGTACCCGCCGGGAAAGCGCCGGACTCCTGCCGGAGAAATCTCGAGGATGCTTGTGGCCACCGCGCGCACGAAGGTCACGTCATGGCTCACCAGGCAGAGCGTGCCGTCGTACTTCTGCAGCAGGCGCTCGAGCGCCTGGACCCCCTCGATGTCCAGGTGCGTGGTGGGTTCGTCGAGCAGCAGAAAGTTCGGCACCGAGAGGAAGAGGCGCAGGAACGCAAG
>Ga0073936_10010992_pt1 | contig 11033 bp, 9 predicted proteins | sample AliMusrvi5mmetaG_FD_87041 | JGI IMG/M metagenome (GOLD analysis project Ga0073936, IMG submission 87041) | Freshwater lake bacterial and archeal communities from Alinen Mustajarvi, Finland, to study Microbial Dark Matter (Phase II) - Alinen... | ecosystem: Environmental > Aquatic > Freshwater >... | reverse complement strand
GCCCGCTTCGCCGCCGCCCTGGCCGCCGCCGCCCAGGCGGAAGCCGAGGCCGTCGCCTGACCTGAGGTCGATCCAAGCCCCCCAGAGCCGCCCGCACCGAGGGGTGAAATTTAAGACCCTTACCATGATCGGTTCAATTCATCTGAAACATCATCATCATCCGAATCGGCCTGATCGTCATCAGGTGGGATTACAACGGAATCGCGCGACTTCCAACGTCCGATGATCCAATTGCTGATCTTCTCACGTCTTTTCAATAGCTGCTCTACAGTCCAATCGTCGTAAGCAGCAATATCCCGCTCTTGCCGGATGTCGGAGTGGCAGTAGCTTGGACTCACTCCAGGCTGACCTTTCTTTCGTGGAAAATCGAAGTTCAGATAATTTGAATTGTTTTGAGTCAAAACCAAGTTACCCAAATCATGCAAATACAACTTCCTTTCATCATCAGTCCACTTCGATAGCCATTCCGAGTTCTCCATTGGAGTCTTCGGAAGGATGTGTTCGATCGTAGAATCGTTCATGAGTTGTCCCCAAGAAATGGAAGGTGCCTTGCCCTTCCCCTCAGTCTTTAGGAGATGTAGTTCATACTCATAGAGTGTGTATCGCAATAGGCCGCGATGGGCATACCAGTTCTCCGGCTTCATGTTCCATGCGTTGAATATGATCTCATCCGAATAGTCGTCCAGGAGACCATAAACCCACGCTGTTACCTCTTTCATCGAATGACGTCCCTGAAAAATGTCGTCCGCCCAGCGGTGAAACCTCGATTTTCCGGCATTGCTGCGTTTGCCTTCGAAAAGGAAGACCCGATAGGCATAGCATTCCAGCGCTTCCAATAGACATCTATAGTCCGTCGCGTCCACCTTTTCTTCCTCCAAGCGGATTCTCGCCGCCGTAAGCAGAGGCAAGAAATTCGCGATATTGCCGGTATGATGGATCTTAGTGAGCCAAACATATTCCTCCCCGCTCAGACACCCTTCAGGCGTAGGATTCACGATCCGCGAATAGTGCTTAGACACGAGGGAAAGCCCGTCGGAAAACCTTACCAGATATTCCTGTGTCTTTTCCTTGGTCTTGAGAGTGGACATTTCCGGATTTGCTGAATCTTTAAAGTTCCGCAGCGGAATATAGGCATCTTCCTTGAATCCACTGTAACCGGCCCAGTTCTTCGGCGGGTAGGTACAATACAGCGTCCATGCGACTCGGAGACATTGGTCCTCACTGCCCTTTCCGCTCGTGGAACCAATATTTGAGTAGGCGTCCTTCCAGTGCTTATTGATCAGATTTGTAATGCTGGCCCTGCTCGCGTCTGATGAATTGCGATGTACCCAGTGCATCAGATAGTTCTTCAGCAACTCGAGCACCGAAAGATTTTTTCCGCGGGAATTCATCAGTTCGAATGTCATCCCGATTTCAGACTCCTCCTCAATGGTGTAATAGGTAAAGACTAGCTTGCGAGTGATCGCGTCATAGAGGGCTCTTAGATAGGCGATTCCGTCATTGCCTTTTGCCGCCACCCGCTTGTCAAGATGTCGCTTGAGATGCTGGTGGGCTTCCGCCAAACGGACCTGATGAGTGGATGCTGGATTCGTCTTAGGGTTGCCCGATTTGATCAGATCATGAAAGAGGTCGCCAGTGTCGTTGTTTAGTGATAGCTTGCAGCTATCTACCGAATACAGGAAAGCTGGAATAACCTGCTCATAGTCCGTAACTCCTACATTGGAAAGCTTGTGAATTATGATTGACAGGTAAAGGCTACAGGTAGTGAGTCGCTGCTGGCCATCCACCACATCAACCGTCGTGAGCCTCGTCAAATGGTAGGGCTTTTCAGCCTTACTACCTTGGTAAGTCACAACCGTTCCGGTGTAGTGAAATTTGACATCCTCGTCAACGAGTGCATCCACATCCTGAATAAAATCGTTCCACTGCTTTTCTTCCCATGCGTATCCCCTTTGATAATCGGGAATCCGAAAGAGGTGACGGGATAAAAGATCGTTCAGGTTCTGCTTTTGCATAGTATATTATTGTCGATATTCGAATTACAGGTTTGTGAGGCAGATAGCGGCTCTTCGTACGGTTGGCGGGCGACATGTCAAAATTGAACTCGCGCAGATGCGCAGCTTCTTCAAGGTAGACAATCGTCCAGCCGTAGGCCTCGGCGTAGGCGAGCATCCGGGATCGGACGGACTCCTGATCGGTTGAGGTAGGCATACTTTCATGTTAACTACCAGGTTTTTTGAATTTGAAGCCCATCTCTTCGAGAAATCGTGAGGGTCGTTTGGAATATCCATTATATGTCCGTGACCAGCTGATATTCAGCGTTTCTTCAGTCCGTGTGATGGCTACGAAGCAATTCCTTCGCTCCTCCTCGATTTCGGCGCTCTCTGGCCCCTTCTTCGTGGCTTGGTAGGACGGAAATACCTCATCGGCCATTCCAATCAAAAAAACATGCTTGAATTCCATGCCCTTGGATCCATGCACAGTTAAGCATAGGATAGATCCAGGCAGCTGAGCGGGTGACTTTGATTTCAAATCCATTTCCTGCAAGTAAAGGTGGAGCGTCATGTTCTCTGGTGCGTGCTCGCGTTCGATACTTGCGTGGAGATCTCTCCAGGTCGCTATTTCCTCAGCCTCCAGGTCGTCATCGACGTATTTCCCATTCCAAAACGACTCCAGGATTCCTAGGAAGGCGATACGATCAACCAACGAACTGGTAAGCCCCATCAAAAGTTGCGCCTGCGGATCCTTCACTTCTCTTGAAGATGCCGTATTTACCCAAGCTCGAAGAAAATCTCCTCCATTGAGGGACGCTTCTGCTTCAACATCCTCGAATTGGATGAGCACTCCCGCGTACTCGTTCCAAGCTACACAAACGCGCCGAAGTATCTCTCTATCGTGACGTCCATTCGCTAGCCTCAAAATAGAGAAAAGCCATCTTACTGCCGGACTTTCAAACTCAGTCTTCCGCTTGGCGATAAATGGCTGAAGTCCATTCTTTGAAAGCGCCATAGCGGCACGATCCAGAAGTTTCGCGTTTCGGGCGAGCACGGCACATTCCTCAGGCTTCCAACCAGACTCAACGATGACTTTGGGAATGTTGGCCGCCTCTTCATCTTCGCTATTGAAGATCTCGGCCTTCAGCGCTGGAGTCTCGGCCGCGACTTTCCGGGCCACAAGCGGCTGCTTTCCCACTGACCGGGTTTGATTGAACTTAATCAGATTGTTTGCCAATTGGATAATAAGCGGTGGGCAGCGAAAGTTCTCAGGTAGCTGGACTACGTCCATCCCGAAATCGGAACGAAGAGCAAGAAGACGTTCTGGACTGGCACCGTTCCACTGGTAGATGATCTGGTCATCATCCGCCACCACGAACAAATTGGGGCGGTCTCCCACCGCCAGTAGGGAAAGCAGCTCATACTGTGCTCTGTTGGTGTCTTGAAACTCGTCAACGCTGACATACTGCCAAGCAAGACGAGTCAGGCGCGCAACGCCAGGGTTGCTCGAAAGAAGCACTCTCGAAAAATGAAGCAATGCGCCGAAATCAAGGCGATTGCTCGATTGAAGGGCTTCGCAATAAGCTTTAAAGAGCGGTGGAATCCAAAGTGGGGTCTTGATCATCCCTGGAGCGGTCTCCTCTCCGTCGTAAGATTCGGCGAACAGCCGATCCAAAAGGAATAGAAGGTTTTTACGATCAGTTGGTATGGTGGAAGTGTCACAGCATAAACTGGAGAGCACGCCCTCCAAAACGGCAATGCGATCCTCATCATTCGTTAGCATGGAAAAGTCAGGTCGAATCCCGACATGCCCTCCGTGCTGTCGTAATACATCTCCAGCAAACGAATGAAAGGTGCAAAGGTGCGCCCGATCTGCCCGACCACCCATCAATTTGTCGAGACGTTGCCTCATTTCGTCGGCCGCTTTCGTCGTGAAGGTCAGAGCAAGCATGCTTGCATCTGGGTCTTCTTGGAGAATGCGGGCGGTTCGAACAGTGAGGACGAGAGTCTTGCCTGAACCTGGACCCGCCAACACCAACAAGGGTCCATCCGTCCATTCCACTGCGGAGCGTTGATTCGCGTTAAGTGTATCGAGGTTCGGTTTCATCGTGATTTCGCTAAATTGGCGGCTGTAACGACTGCTTTTTTTAATAAACGGGGCACTGGGCGCCCATTTCGAATTTCTTGAAGAACAGTCTGAATAGCCACTATCTTATGTTTGCTCACAGCTTTGGTCACTTGCTTCCAGTAGGTTGGATCGGTGTTTGGAACAGTTACCTGCTGCCTGGTTTGGGCGGTGAGAAGGTTTTCGTATATATCACCGAACCCGTTTGCGCAAAGGTGCTGTTCGATATCCCCTTCGGGCATCACGTGCAGCATTCGGCTTTGGTTTCTACCATTTAGTGCCGCTATAACCTTTCTAATATCGGATTGTCCCTGTTGGTCGTTATCAGTGAGGGTAACCCAAGGTATCCCCAATCCATCTGCCACGGTGAGATATAAGCCAATATCAGACTGCCGGTATGGAACACAGCGAACACCTGCCCGTTCCAGATTAAATCCCAGAATTCGGGCGACGTCAGGGAGCAGTGTTACCTCGGATTCGCCTTCACCAAGGAGCCACCCTCTTGCGAAAAGAAGCTCCCCGCGAGCGTGGCGAATATGAAAATTGAACTGACGAGTCTGCGGATCCGTGAGCGTTACGCCGGAGATCGGCCACGCCCCCAGATTGCCAGCCACGCGAGCGAGCCTCACGATTGCTTTCGGAGGCACCTCAGAAAGAAGGTCTCCGCTGTGTGTGGAAATGATCTTCTGACCGGGAATTTTTTCGATTAGCTGCCAGAGTGCCCTAATTGCACTCGGATGCAAATGAGCCTCTGGCTCTTCGAGTGCGACGATCGGATCCCCTTTGTTCCACGCCTGCAAATAGGCATTAAACAGTGTCAATACCGCGAGGCTTTGTGTTCCTTCGCCGTGCCGGCCGACAGGGATCTTCGCGCCGGTGGTCGTATTGATAGATACCGTAGCTTTCGCCAACATGTCGAAAATCCGTCCCGGGACAGCATCAATAGAAACAATGTCATCGCCTCCATCCGCTACGGAAACGACGTCGCGGACGGCCTTCAATCGAGCAACCACTTGCGAAAAACTGGTGTGCGACGAAACAATCAACTCGTTAACTTCTGAAAGTTTCGATTCAATCTCAGCACGCTTTTGAGGAGTAAGCTGGGATTCCTTCAAAAAGGGCCTCCAAAACGGTCCTTTGGCGTCGAATTGCTTAGCGGCATCCCTCAGAGCCGAAAGATAGAAATACGAGACTTCGGATTGGAGGTTCAAGAGTGCGGTATCCGATAGACCAGTCAGCGCAGCTCCCTGGAGGTTTTGAAACTCCCAATCTTGAATGAAGTCTTGCGCTGCTCCATCGAACCTTCCTCCAACCTTTAGGATAACCAACGAACATCCGACACCATCAACTTGAAGGATCCTAGCACGGTTTAGCCTCGCTACCTGTTGATCCTCCCAGTCGCCCGGTTGGTCCTCTTTGAACGTTAGTCGGATTGAAATGGCTGGTGCGTCGGACGGCTCCGCATTTGCGGTCGGCAAATGGAAGTCATACTCCTCGAACGAACAACCCCGCCGCGTCTTTACGCTTCTCAGAGCAAATCTCAAAGCATCTAGGACGGCCGTTTTCCCAGTGTTATTTTCGCCGATAAGTACGGTGGTCTCACCAATCGCCAAGTCGAGCTTGGCGATCCCTCTGAAGTTCTCAATTTCTAATCGTCGAAGTTGCATACTATTCAGTAAGTTCTAGATCGTGAACACAAGGACTCTCGGTCATCAGTTCGAGAGGGAAAGTGCGATTCTTCGCGCCGTTGGCTGGCGGAATTTCGGGGTCAAACGCGCGCCGTTGCTCGGCTTCCTTGTAGGACACAGCAGTCCCGCCGATGACCTCGGCGTATTCGAGGATCCGGAATTGAACGGGCCTGTGTTCGGTTGGGGGAGACATCGGATCTAAATTTCAAACTTCTCGTCTTCTTCTTGCGACATTTCACTCGAGAGTCCACTGGCTGCCTCATCAGGAATCCGCTTGAGAAGCCAATTATTGTAATCAGTGTCAACACGAGTGTGAGGTATTCCTGCCATCAAATCACGGATTGCATCAGGCCTATCGCTAGTTGCCACAATGACTTGCTGACCTGCTTGTAGTGCGCCAGAAAGCCTTCCAAGGATTTTTGCAAAATCAGGCCATTGCATGTTTTGCTGTCGTGGCTCGTCAAGAATCAGGAGGCCAGGGTGATTCGTAACCTCTTCGCGAGCCGTTTCAAAAAGTGATGTAATATATGCTGCAATAATCCGGACATTGTCGCTTGCAGATACTGCGTATGCTAAGTCGAATCCTTCGCGCTTAGGTCTATAGCTCTCATTATCTATGGAAACAGTGTCAAGAAGGAAACTCTCAAAGCCAAATTCCTCTAGCGCAGAAGTGAAGAGGGACGAAAGCGTTCTCAATTTCTTTCTATCTTGATCGCTCTGCGTACGTCCTTTTACGGTCTTCAACCTTGCTTGAACCTTGGCCCACCTTGCCGCCATTTTTGGAAAATCCAACAAAATGCGCTGTGACTCGCCTTGCGCTTCAACACGCCGCAGCAGTCTATCATCCACGACAATTCGATCTCTAATTGCGGCTTCGGATGGTGCCAATCCCGCACTCACGAGTGTGCGTTTAAGAGATCGTATACTAAGTCGCAACTCCGCAACGTAACTCGCAACGGCATCCCGCCTTCTCAGGATTGCCTGAATTGCCCCATCCGTCCGAGCCTTCATTTTGTCTAGTGTTTGCTTTTGCGCTGCTAAGTATGCGATGTTCTCATCGAGGCCCATCACCTCTTGTTCAAACCTCTGATCCAGTAACGTATCATTTATGTCTTGGTGACAAGTCGGACATTCATGGCGGGAGATCGACATTCCACCTGTAGCACCAAGATCCTCTAGTTTTTTTGCATCTTTATTGCGCACTAAGTCTTCAATTACTGCCTGAAGCCTAGTTTCCAAGGCTTCACTTCCCGCCTGTTCTGACAGCAAGTCATCCTCGATTGAGGACGAAACCGACTCCGCTTCATTTAGCGCTTCGTATGCCTCGTTCAACTTTGCCGTTACCTCTTTTGCTGCGTCATCTGCGGTTGGAATCTCAACTGAATCCAGTCGCACAAGAGTTGCTTTATCAAGTTCAATGGCGGCATTCAGGGGAACTTCAAGACCTTCTTGAAATGCTTCAAGATATGGCTCACCAAGAGGCGGCCAAGTAGCTTGGGGATCCCTTGGCAGATTTCGTAATGCTCCACGAATAGACCTCGCAATAACTTCAAGCTCATCCCTCCTGGCTGACCAATCTTTCTTTAAGCTATCCACCTCCTGCTCAAGCAATTCACGGGTAACATCGAGTTGACAGGCATCAAGATCCAAAATAAACTCAACCGCCTTCTTCTCAACTTGGCGTATTCCAAATATACGGGGAGTCCCAGCTTGAATAGTAGTCCACCCTTGCCCCTGCTCGACAAAGAAGAGCGAAAGCAAGCACTCAATATAAAGAATTCCAACGCCTCCATCATGCCTTGAAACTTTAGGCAGATCCCAACCAATGAATTTTGCAAGCCAGAACGCAATTCCTTGTTCGTTTTGGGCGGATCCTGGATCCCGAGCATAATAGGATTTAGGCTGTATTGCGGAATTATTTATTCCTATCATCGGGCATTCCCACACATCTATAACCTTTCTGTCTTGACCTCCCTCTCCGGCAGCCTTTCGGCGTAGAGTTGCCACCGCTCCTTCAGCGTTCTCGATCTGCAACAAGACCCAAGATTCAACGACGTCCCATTCTTTGTCTCCGTCCTTGAGTCTAGTAGTCATTGCCGGCGTAAGTGGAGCTTGGCTCACTTGACCAAACATCCTTTCTAGACCCAAACAATAAATAATAGATTTAAGCGCCGTTGATTTTCCTCTAGTATTATGAAGATGCAACAATACTAAACCATCTGGGAACTCAAGCTCAGCACCGTAGTTGCCATTAATAGTGGTGGATGTTAGCTTTAATTTACGTATACGAAGACTCATTTGTTAGTTTCCCAATTAAGAATTTCCTCTACCTTTTCGTTTGAAATGTTTCCTCTCAATGTCTCGGCGAACGATTTTTCCTCCTGCATGCATTCGCTCGTCGCCAGCAAAGCCTTAACCATACGGTCACCCTCAGGAGTAATCTTCAATACGCATGTCCCAGATCTGACAAGCGCCAGAACCAAGCGCTCGGCAATCGCGTAATCAATCGCCCTATTCAATGATGGATCAAACCGAACAGGAACATCGTCAAGTTGACGGTCTCCAACAAGCATCCGAAGAAGCATGCTTCTGTTTTCCTCGGACCTAGATGCGGAGCACACGAGATGGGCCTTCTTCAGCGACATCGCCCCCCCGTGCCCGCACCGATATATCATTAGCAGAAGCAGCATAATCCGCCATCCCGGACGAAGCTCCGCAGGGAGAGGCTCGGCTCTCACTCTAAAAGTGAAGTCGACTTCGATATTTCTGCGCTGATTGTGCGATGTCTTCATTTGCTCTCTTTCGTTGGGAAATTGAGTTTACAGTTTTGAAGCCACTCACCAACTAGACCTTCAGCAAGTGTCTCAGCTCCTAATTTCGCTAAGTTTGGAACAACCTCAATCATGTCGAACACCACTTTATCACTGATGCCTTCCACGGTGCCTTGTCCATGGCCAGACAGGCCAAACTCTCGTCCCAAAAGCCGCTCTCGCCTCGTCTTAACGGTCCACAGTTTTTCCCAAGCATCCTCAGACCGAAGTCTTAGTTTTTCAAATGCGTTGTCGGTGCAGATCTTACGTTGTATCCAGTACCTCCGATGTATCTCAATGTCGACGGGATCTACAAGGCCCGTAAATAGAGGAATCTTGCGATTCAAATTCTGAACACCTAAATTGTTTGTCTGCGCCCACTCATCTACTTTAGCGTCACCCACATCATCGTCGATCTCCAGTTGAAGATTTTTCAATAGCTTTGCCGTTTCTAGACGCTGCTCGACCTCGAACTCATCTTTCTGCTGTATTACTACTGAAAAATCAGATGCTACATAAGGCAACGCCGCTGCAACGACTTCCGCCGTTTTCTTTTGAGCGTGGGCCACCAAGTCACGGCTACGAAACTCCGGAACAACGTAACAATAACGCCGAGCTTGAAAACCGGGTGGCAGAGCCTTCGCCAATTTGGCCCTATTATTAATAAATTTATTAACGTCTTCCGTCAGCTTATCCCTCTGGTTTTCATAAAGACTCTTAGTATCAAGACTGCTTAATGCGGCGTAACATTGATATACTGTTTGCGCCGAGATACAAAAGCCCTCTATACCTCCATCCCCATCATCTATCGCAGGAATCTCTTGGAAATCGTTGGGATACCTCAAACGCAACCAACGCTTAACGTTGGATTCCCAGGAATTCCCATCTAATAATTCAGAGGAAGGGCTCATTTTACGTTGAATTGGATCCTGGAATTTCTACCCTCAGTTGTGCAGTCATCAACTGGTGTAACAACGTCTTAAATAGATTAGATAAATTTGAATTCTTGCGTTGTCCAACTTCCATCTTTTCATCAATAGCAGCAAGGGAACTTACAATGCGCTCTTGTTCCTTTGCCGTCGGATGGGCGAGCGGGAAGCTCCGGATCAGCGCGGCATTCATGTTCCGCTGGTTCGCACCGTGACCGAGCTTTCGAAGGTTCTCGTAGTTGTATTCAAACCAGTAATAGAGAAAACGTGATGACACCTCCGCTTCGTCGGCTGGTGTGATGGACGCACATGCTTGGTTGGTTGCGGCTTCGATTGCGAGCAAGGCAACTCTGCCTCGCGTGATCCCCTGACCATACATAGCCATGAGCAGGGTTCCCGCCGGAAAGAGTCGCGCTGCGGAGTTGGAGAGACCATCTGGCGTGATTTTCTCCTCGGTGTCTTGAATGATGCAGTAATCGATTTCACCGGTTTTCACCCACGGAATTGTGCCTTCACTCCAATTCTCCGGCGTGTCTCGCGCCGGTGTGCCGCCGCTTTGAATTCTAGCGACGTCGCCCACCTTGCATAGCTTCCAGCTTACGGGAATGGGGCCGACATCGGTTTGTTTCTGCGGTTCATTGCGCATGCCTTCGGTGAAGAACTTGTGCATGAGGGCCTTTTTCAGCTCGGTGGTGGTCTGAATGATCCGCTCCTGCGCTTCGAGGGCCTGCTGCACCGTGGAAAGAATGTAGGCGATATTCTTTTGCTCGGGAAGCGGGGGGACGGCCACAGGCAACATTTTGAATGTATTCCTGTCTAACGTTGGAACTGAAGCGCCGGTTTTGAATCGAGATAGGTCCAGATGACTGAAAAAATATCGAGTGAACAATGGATCGTTCCCGTGGAAGTCTTTAACGTAGAGAGCTGTGTTGTGAGGCCAAAAGTCCTGTTCGAAATAAGTGACCTTTCCCGCTGACCCGCTACGGCCAACGGTGATCCCTGGCCCGTTAGCAATCGCCGTGTCATGGTACCCGATGATTCCATTTGAGCCTCCCACAGGGAATGGCCCATCACGGAACTGTGATTTTGTGAGATCCTTGCCCCGTTGCAAGGTCGCAAACTCGCCAAAAGGAATGGTCGTCCAATCTCTATCTGCCCGACTGGGAATTCTGTTTTCCTTTGGTTTAGCGCTCATGGGGCACCTCCTATGTTGCGCCCTTTCAGGGCTCTGGATTTGTGGGGGGCGTTAGACCCAGGGCGCTGCCCTGGGCTATCATATTGTCGCCCCGTTGGGGCTTTGGAGGTGCCAAGTGGCGCGGATCCACGGCGCTGCCTTGGGATGATGAATGGCCAACCCGTTTGGGCTGGGATGCGGGCGGAGATGTCTGGATGGCAAGCAGCGCGGGATTGCGACTCTGGCTGCGCGGTGACTAGTCCGGTGACTTGTCCGGTGACTTGTGGGGTGACTTGTGGGGTGACTTGTGGGG
>Ga0073936_10010990_pt1 | contig 11035 bp, 9 predicted proteins | sample AliMusrvi5mmetaG_FD_87041 | JGI IMG/M metagenome (GOLD analysis project Ga0073936, IMG submission 87041) | Freshwater lake bacterial and archeal communities from Alinen Mustajarvi, Finland, to study Microbial Dark Matter (Phase II) - Alinen... | ecosystem: Environmental > Aquatic > Freshwater >... | reverse complement strand
CTGGGGCGGCAGTTACAGAAGTTACCATGATCCTGTCCACTTTGAGATAAACTAAAGAAGGCTAAAGGACCCTTCGACAAGCTTCTATGTTGTAAAACAAATTTTTCCCAAAGATTTTTTTTATTTCTATAAAACCATGCTTCTATCAACAGACGACTATTTTATCAGATAGTGCTGTAAACCCCTAATCAGATTATTTGAAAGAAGGGGGCGCATTCTCAGAAATTGCAGACGTATTGCTAATTGTAATAGCTGCCAGCTTGTCGTAACGCTCCCCTCCTCAATTCTTTTTTGATTTTATAGTATAAATTTATTCTTTATTTAATCACCTTATATTCTTCTTCTTTTGTTAATACAAATATTATCCGTGCGACTAATTTTTTAGCTATTCTCACGATAGCCTTGTTGCTGTCCATTCGTTTTATCAGTTCAAAATATTTTTGACTCATACCTGGATCATGATGAATAGAACTCCATGCACATTCAATAATTGTGGTTTTCAAGTGTTTGTTCCCTCTGTTTGTCATCTCTCCTACATTTTCCTTTTCACCTGAGGATTTGGTTGTGGGAACCAGACCTATATAGCCGCATAACTGATCTAAGCTTTTAAAACGTTGGATATCTTCTATTTCTGTCAATATTTTCATCGCCGACAAAACTCCTATTCCCGGAATAGAAATTAAGCGATTTACAGACTTTGATAAAGGTGCTTTTTTGGCTATCTCTCTTACTTTTTTGGTTACCTCCATTACTTCTCCTTGTGCTTTCAGATATTCTTGTACATAAAATTGGAAGGTCCATGTATTCTCTTCACAATCAAGCTTCAATTCAGACAACCATAAGCAAAATGATTTTGTCCAATGAGAAGTTTCAAGTTTAAACTCATCTGGATATCTTATTCCATAAAAATTTATATGCCCTTTTATTTTATTCTTTTGACGTGTTTGATTTTTTACAGCATCATTATATAGTCTAACAACCGAACGGAAGGCTAAACCTCTGTCAGATGGTATGTAAATAGGTGTGAGCAATTGGCTTCGTAATGATTTTGCAATTTTACGACAATCTCTCGGATCTGTTTTAAATTCCTTTTCTTTACTCGTTGTTGGAATATCTGCCGGATTTACCACAATGCAATTAATGCCTTGTGCGGCTAGTTGTTTTTGGATCCAAAAACCTCCAAACCCAGCCTCGTAGGCACAACTGAAATTGGCATTAGGATAATTCTTTCTCAAATGATCTACCAATAAACCAGGTTCCGGGTTCTGGGTAAATGTTTTTAAAGCAATGTCATTTGAATATAAAGCCACTTTCCAATTCTTTTTGTGTGTGTCAATTCCTACAAAAATGTTTTCGCCATTAAAATTCAATTCATTAACTTGCGTTTGCATAAGTCTTTAGTTTTAAGTGAGTATTATTTATGTCAAAACTAAATTTACTTAAAATCTTAAGGACTTATGCATTACAAACATAGGGTCTCAGGGACCTAAAAATCAGGGACCGAAATTGAAAATCACTCATTGAGTGCTTCCCAGTATTCTACGGCCCTTCTTGTATGCGGAATGACGATCGTTCCACCAACCAGGTTAGCCACAGAAAAGATCTCGAAAAGCTCTTCCGTGGTAACGCCTTGCTCGTGGCATTTTTCGAGGTGGTACTTGACACAATCGTCGCAACGAAGCACCATGGAACTGACCAGACCTAGCATCTCCTTGGTTTTGGTCGTAAGCGCGCCTTCCATGTAGGTGTTGGTGTCGATGTTGTAGATGCGCTTCATGACCTTGTTGTCGGAAGCCAGAATCTTCTCGTTCATCTTCGCCCGGTAGGAGCGAAACTCTGTTACTTTTTCGTTCATTTTATCAAAATTAATCTGTTTATTCTTGATCTTTTTTCAGGATTTGTTCCTTCCGTCCGAAAGGAACCAATTGCCTTTTTCAACATGCTACCGCGGACGGTGGTTTCCCTGCATTTTCTCCTCTCCCGGTTGAAACCGGGGGTTATGCATGGGCAACCCTTGCCGGGGTTGAAATTCTGTATTCTCCGTCGACTATTCAATATCTCAGGACACTTTGGACTCTTGAGACAGTTGGCCGGTTTGGCTCTTCTCCAGTAGTTTGAAATGGATAATACACTTTCAAACTCCTTGCAATCCTTGTCGTCCTAGTCTTCCCCGTCGTCCAAGTCTTTTCTCCTGCTCTCCACCTCACCAAGTCTCTCCGTCTTCTTCGTCCCCTCGTCCTAGTCGTCCTAGTCGTCCGCTCGTTACTCCGATGGTGCATCAATTTTGCCAACCACTTCCCCGATCAAAGTGGTTTGCGTACAGTCAAGGATCCTGACCCGGACAAAGTCGCCGATCCCGACATCCTCGCCGGGGAAAACCACCACTTTATTCTGCGAACTGCGGCCAAATAATTCACTTTTTTTCTTTTTGGAGACGCCCTCTGCCAGCACCTCCACGGTTTTGCCGATATCGCGGCGATTGCTTTCGAGGGAGAGCCTGTTTTGCAATTGGATAATCTCCTCCAGCCTTCGTGATTTTACCTCTTCCGGTACATCATCCTCAAAATGATCGGCAGCGTAAGTTCCCGGCCGCATGGAGAATTTGAACATGAAGGAGGTGTCGAACCCGACCTCCTCCATCAGTTGCAGGGATTGCAGGTGATCCTCTTCTGTTTCTGTGCAGAATCCGCAGAAAATGTCTGTGGTGATCCCGCATCCCGGTAGGGCAATACGGATCGCCCTGATGCGGTCGAGGTACCAATCCCTGTCGTATTTGCGGTTCATCTTTTTGAGGATGGCCGAACTTCCCGACTGTACAGGCAGATGGATGTGCCGGCAGATATTCGGAAAGGCGACCATCTTTTTCAACAACTTATCTGACAAGTCCTTGGGATGTGAAGTGGTGAACCGAACGCGCAGGGAAGGGGAGATTTGGGCAACCATCTCGAGCAGATCTGGAAATTTGATCGGCTTTCGGGTGGCTTCCGGGTGCCAGGCATAAGAGTTTACGTTTTGTCCCAGCAGGGTCACCTCCCTGGCGCCGCCTTCGAACTGGGCTCTTACCTCATTGAGGATGTCTTTTGGATCACGGCTGCGTTCGCGACCGCGGGTATAGGGAACGATACAGTAGGTGCAAAAATTGTTGCAGCCCCGTGTGATGGACACAAATCCTGATATCTTTTCGTCGCCAATCCTCTTGGGAATGATGGAGTCGTAGGTTTCGTCGATGGTAAGCTCCACGTTGACGGCATTTTCGCCCAATTTGGCTTTGTCGTAGAGATAGGGCAAGTCCCGGTAGGCATCCGGACCGGCAACGAGATCGACAGATTTTTTCTCCACCAGTTCGTCTCCAATCCTTTCGGCCATGCAGCCAATGAGCCCGACTATCAGCTTCGGATTTTTCTTTTTAAGGCTCTTAAAAAAGGATAGCCTGTTCCAGATCTTCTTCTCGGCATTGTCGCGCACCGAGCAGGTATTCACCAGAATGGCATCCGCCTCTGCATATTGGTCGGTGATGGTAAACCCACGGTCTGCCATGACGGATGCAACCACCTCGCTGTCTGCCACATTCATCTGGCAGCCATAGGTTTCGATATATAGTTTTTTCTCAGACATCATTGTATGTTTTTCCCTTAACCTGAGAGTCAGGAAAGCGGCAAAGTTAGGATCAATTCTTTCAATTATGAAATGGATGCAAAACTTTGAATTTTGACTTTTTTTCTGTATATTTATTATGAATCTGATTCTTCTCAAGAAAGCGTTTTAATCTTTTAGGGATGGATTGACCATGATCATCTTAGTTACAAGTTGGCCCTTCGGCTCTTTAACAGGCTCAGTACCGGCCAAGACAAAGATTAATTTGTAAAGACTTAATATTAAGTCCCTTCGGCTTCGCTCAGGGACCGGATTTCGGCAAATTATTGAAAAGCTGCCCTTCGGCTCCGCTCAGGGCGCGAGTTTTGCCGGTCCCTGAGCGGAGTCGAAGGGACTATCCTCCATGATAGATATGATTCGGTCCCTGAGCGGAGTCGAAGGGCGGTGATAGTAGAAAAGAACATAATTCAACACCCATGAAAGCCTATATGTACATCCAGCAATGTTCAGATGGTCAATATTATACCGGAAGTACCAAAGATCTGGAGAGAAGGTTGGAAGAACATCAACTTGGCATGGGAGCTAATTTCACCCACAAACTTCTACCCTTAAAATTGATTTATGTAGAAGAATTTGAAAGAGTTGAAGATGCCTTCTTCAGGGAGAAGCAGGTTCAGGGATGGAGCCGGAAGAAGAAAGAGGCACAGATATCCAGGAAGATTGGAGTACTTCATGAATTAGCGAGATGCAAGAATAAAACTTCGTCGGAATTTTGGCGGCGACACAACCACCCTTCGACTTCGCTCAGGGACCGGAATTCAGAATATTGTATGTAGTCTGCCCTTCGGCTCCGCTCAGGGCGCGAACATTGCCGTCCCTGAGCGGAGCCGAAGGGACTCTCCTTGTGATAGAAAATATTCGGTCCCTGAGCGGAGTCGAAGGGACTATCCTCCATGATAGATATGATTCGGTCCCTAAGCGAAGCCGAAGGGCTATTAATGAAATTCACACAATATTTGTTTACCACTTTTTGCCCAACTGATTTTCCTTATCTTTGCAGCAAATTATCCGCCCTATGACTACGTTGAGACGGAAAGCAATTTTGTTGGCCTGGATATCCGTGATCGCCCTCTGTTTCCCGGTAGGGGCTCAAACAGCCAGACCATTACCTCTGACACCGCCCATCGCCGATGGTTCATTCATCTGGCAGCGTTTGAATGTGGAGAGCAGCAGCGAAATATCCGATCTGCTCAGGCAGCAGTACGACCTTGGCCGAAAAACGGGCACCTTCCCCGGTTACAGGCTGCAGCTCTATTTTGGCTCGGGTGCGCAGGCCAGGCCGCATGCAGAGAAAGTTCGGGCAGATTTCAATGCCCTTCACCCCGATATCAGAGTCTATCTTTCCTTTAAATCACCTGATTTTATTGTCAGGGCCGGAGATTTTAGGACCAAAAGCGATGCATTAAAAGTATTAAAGAGTTTAACTGCCGGTTTCTCAAATGCATTTATCGTCAGCGACGAGATTGCCTCACCGGTTCTGGCGGTTCAAGAAGAAATAAAATAACAGATGAGCGAGCAAATCAAACACGAGTGTGGCATTGCATTGATCAGGCTTCGAAAGCCGCTGGAATACTACCGTCTCAAATACGGAACCTGGCAGTACGGGGTCAACAAGCTCTACCTGATGATGGAAAAACAGCACAACCGCGGACAGGACGGCGCAGGTGCAGTGGGAGTAAAGGTCAACATGTCGCCCGGACAAGAATACATTTTCCGCCATCGCTCCATCGATCCGAATCCAATCCGCGACGTTTTCGCAAAAATATTCAAGGAGTTCAGTTACGCCCAGCAACATTTTCCCCAGGCGGTTCACGATCCAACATGGGCCAAGGCCAATCTTCCATTTGCCGGCGAGCTTTACCTCGGTCACCTCAGGTATGGCACCTACGGTCGGAACAGCGTCGAGTCGACCCATCCCGTGATGAGACAGAACAACTGGCGTTCGCGCAACCTGGCATTAGCGGGCAATTTCAACCTGACCAATGTAGACGAACTCTTCAACCTGCTTGTTGGGCTGGGGCAATTCCCAAAGGGTTTCAACGATACAGTCACGGTTCTCGAAAAAGTGGGACATTTCCTCGATGAAGAGAATGAATTGCTTTTCAGGCAATACAAGAACGAAGGGTTCGCCAATGCCGAAATCTCACCACTCATCGAAAAAAACATAGACATCCGCAAAGTCCTAGAAAGGGCAAGCAGGGATTGGGATGGCGGCTATACCATCGGCGGGATTATCGGCCACGGCGATGCTTTTGTGATGCGCGATCCTTGGGGTATCCGTCCGGCCTACTATTACGCGGATGAGGAGATTGTTGTGGTAGCCTCCGAAAGACCTGTCATTCAGACAGTCATGAACGTGGGTTGGAACAGCGTCTCAGAGATCAAACCCGGTTATGCCCTGATCGTCAAGATGGACGGAACTTACCAGGAAGAACTGGTTCGTGTACCCCAGAAGAGAAGTTCCTGCTCCTTCGAAAGGATCTATTTTTCACGTGGATCCGACCGCGACATTTACAAGGAACGAAAAAAACTAGGTTTCCTGCTGGCTCCGATCATCCTGAAGACCATCGAAAATGATCTGAAAAATACTGTCTTTTCCTTTATCCCCAATACGGCAGAAACGGCTTTCCTCGGCATGATGGAAGGCATCCGTGCCGATCTCCTGAACTCAAAGAAGGCAAAAATCCATGCACTAGGCGACAAAATGACGGAGGATGAAATCGCTGAGATCATCTCAGTGCAGCCAAGGATGGAAAAAATTGCGATCAAGGACGTGAAGATGCGTACCTTTATCGCCGACGACAGCAGCCGCGACGATCTTGTCAGCCATGTTTACGACGTGACTTACGGAGTGGTTGAAAATCATGAGGATACGCTTGTAGTGATCGATGATTCCATCGTCAGGGGAACGACGCTCAAGCAGAGTATCCTCAAGAGCCTCGACAGGCTTAAGCCGAAAAAAATCATCATTGTCTCTTCCGCTCCACAGATACGGTACCCCGATTGCTATGGCATCGACATGGCCATTCTGGGCAAGTTTGTGGCTTTTGAGGCGGCCATAGCGTTGCTGAGGGAGCGGGGAAAGTCGCACACAATCGACGAGGTGTATCGCAAATGCAAAGAGCAGCAGCGCTTGCCGAAAGAGGAGATGGTCAATTATGTGAAGGAGATCTACAGGCCTTTCACCAATGAGGACATTTCAACAAAAATTGCCCATTTGCTGAAACCATCGGATTGCAAGTCGGAAGTTGAGATTGTGTACCAGACCGTTGAAAATTTGCACATTGCTTGTCCGAACGATTTGGGCGACTGGTATTTTACGGGTGATTATCCCACACCTGGTGGAAACAAGGTGGTTAATACCTCCTTTATCAACTATATTGAGGGGATCGACGGAAGGGCCTACTGAAAACGCATCTTCGGATTTTCCTGTTTTTCGACCAATTCCTCGAGATAGGAAGATACGTGCCTGTCTATCTTGATGTCGTACATGTCATCGATACTCAGCAATATTCCTGTCTCCTCCACATCCCCGAATTCATCGCTGATAGCCGTCCCGAAGGTGCGCATGTTGGGTGTCAGGTTCATGTAGGCATTGATCAGTGGCGGAATGTTCTCCCCCAGTTTCCTGACCTCTGAAGACAGTAATTTATAAGCTTCATCGTAACTCTTTCCATCAAAAAGTTCCTGCATTTTTCCCAGATCGTAGTGAACGGTCATGGGCTTCTTGGCCCACACCAGATGATCCGGATCCGTGAAGAATTTGCTGAAGAAGTAAAGAATCAGGTTGCGCGCCTCCTGGTTGTACTGGGTGTACATGGTTACTTTTCCAAAATAATACCGGACTTCCGGATAATCGATCATCAGAGCGCCCAATCCATCCCAGAGGTTGTCGAGGGCGAAGAGAGCCTTTGACCCGGCCTTGCTTGACTGATAATCCGGCTGAACAAAAGAGCGGCCCAGTTCGATGACGTAGGGAAGATAATCGCTGATAAATGTATCCGAAAAGTTGAACAGGTGAGCTGTTGCCAGCGGAACTTCTCCATGGTTATCCTTCCCAAGGTCAATACAATGGATGAACCTGTAACCCCCAAGAATCTCCTTGTTGGCGGGATCCCATACAATTAGCTGCTTGTAGGGATGCTCTCCGGAGATATCATACTGGTCAAGATCCAACTCTTCACCAATACCACCACCCGCAGACCTGAAGGTGATTTCCCGGAGCCTGCCTATCTCCCGCATCAGATTGGGTGAATCATGATAGGTAAGAATGTATATTTCGTTATCGGCCTTATTGGTCTTCCTTTGAAACTTTTCAGGGGTAAGTTCTGCTTCCAGTAACTCCCTCGGAACGGGAGGAATGATCTCCTTCATCGTCAAGCGTGTAAATAGTTTGCGTCAAAAATAACAATAATTCAACCACAAAATTCCATAAGTCGAAAGAAATCAAACCACGGATTTAACCACAAATTACACGAATGAACACAAATGGGGACCACGAATTGCACAAATTAATACAATTTAGGACTTCGAACTACATGAAATAAATACAAAAGTGAACCAATATTTTCATAAATTAGCATGGAAGCCTGGAGATGATAAATTTGCTGTTCATGCGACCTTTCAACCGAATCTGAATTAAAGGATTATGCTAATATTGGTACGCAGATTTTGATCGTTTGGCATACCAGACCAGAATCATAATTACGCAAAGAAAAAACATACCGCTATGAAGGAGGTTTACTTGTGCCAAAAATTCAACTTTTTATCAATTAGACTTTTGGGAATAGTTTTAATACTTTGTGCTATTGCTTTTGGCGGCTATGGACAAGCAAAGATAGATCGGGTCAAAATTATGCAGGTTTACGATGATGAAATAGAGCATTGGTTGTTTCCAGCGAATAGCAAAGGCACTCCACCATCTTTTTTGGCTGCATTTATGGTGCATCCATTTCCCGAACCTGCTGATTATTCCGTTTGCCTGAGAGATAGCGCCCGAAAATTTTTCCTGGAATTAAGGCAACTCGACAAAAATCTTTGGATTGAATTATTTACCAGGTTTAATCAAAAACAGAGCCTTGATTTGCCCTTGAAAGTCAGCGTTTATTCTAAATCGGTGAGCAGGCGCTTTGAAAAAGAAATGGTTAGTGCGTTTGACAAAATGAGTCCGTACAAAACACCATATGAGTCAGTAAATTATGATGGTACAACTTATGATTTTAGATGGGTTATAAATGGGGAAATGAAGAAAATCCATGTTTCCTATGGTCTCAAAGCTGAAAGTTATTATGCTGGGTTCATTAATCTAATGACTCAAATTTCCGACGATTTGAAAAACAATGCATTTAAAGAATCCAATTACATCGATAAACTCAAATGATTGCGACGATTATCGTCTGGATATTTGATGGTGCAGGATTAGGCTAAGCCCTTCGGCTACGATCAGGGACCTGCAAAACTCGCGCCTTGAGCGTAGCCGAAGGGCAACTTTTCAAAATTATGCCGAAATCCGGTCCCTGAGCCTAGCCGAAGGGCTTTCTCTTCATTACCATCCACTGTACCATAACAGTCTCCTTATCTTTGTTTAGGATTGCGATAAATTCAGGTTGCCGTTTTTGAGTATCCTCCAAAAATAACCTTACCTTGCCGTGAAATCACTGTTTCCAAGATTCCTAACCAAAAAAATCAAACCATTGTATGAGATCAAGATTCGTTTCATTGGCTGTATTAATTTTCGGGTTCATTCTGATGGCTCAAAGCAGGACAGTTCCCAATTCTGATTCGACGGTAGTTAACAAGAAAGCCCGATACCTGAAAGGCGACGTTACAATTTTGCTGTCGAGGAATACCAATTATCCTACTGAAAAGTTGGCGCCAAACAGTGGCGGGAAAGGCGAAGGGGATGTCATTTTATCCGTGGTCATTCATAAAGAGGGTAAATCAGAATTTCTGGCTGTTGTAAGCAGTCCCGAACTTGCCTTTACAACCAGTGCTGTGCTTGCATTTAACAAGCTGGAGGATGAATGGAGCCCGGCGATCGTCGACAATGTCCCTGTCGATAAGAATTATTTAATTGTTTTCAGGTACCGGAAGTACATGGATATTCAGCCTTATGATTACAATGGCAGAATCAAGGATCTGCTGTCAAGGCAAAAATACAAGGAGGCGCTAAAAACCCTGAACAGGGCCATCAATGACAATAAGTACAGCAAGGAGCTGCTCGGATCACGCGCAAAGGTGAAACGAATGCTTGGCGATGCGGAAGGCGCAGAAGCAGATGAACTTGCCGCAAAAAAGATCAATGATGAGATATTATCTTTGGTCACGGTGCAGGTTGTCGGGATTTCAACCAGGAGAGCCATGTAATTGATCAACCCAACTGCCTTGTCCTGAGCGGAGTGGTCCCTGAGCCTGTCGAAGGGACGAAGGGCATTTCCCATTTTTCACTTTACTTTCAGATCGTCATCGAACTATAATTAAAAACGGCGATTCGGAAATCGCCGCACCCAATCGCCGCCCTCGTCCTAGTCGTCCCAGTCGTCCACTCCTTTCCGTCCTTTCCGTCTTTCCTAAACCGGCAAACCATACACCACCCTCTTCACCTCCTCAGCCCATTGAGTCGGGGTCCTGGAGTGGTCGAAGGTCTGCCAGGGGATGGGTTTCCCAAAGGTGATGGTGTAGCTTTTGCCGCGTTGCTTGAACATCTCGTCGGGGAGCAGTAGCATCTCGATGCCGAATTTGATGCCTATGAACTTTCGGAAGTTGGAAAACCAATAAAAAAATCTGGAGTTGCGGCCGCTCATGAAAACGGGAATCACATCCCTTTTGTGCTCAACAGCCTTTTGAATGAAGTGTTTGTGCCATTCGAGGTCGGCAATGACTCCGCGTTTCTTCCGCGAAGCAAGTCCGGCAGGGAAGATGAGCACCTGCTGGTCTGATTCATAGGCGGCATTGATCTGGCTGATCGAATTCCGCTGCAATCCATACTTGTTGATGGGGATGAACACATCCTTCAGTTGAGGAATCTTGGTCAGCTCGTCCCTTACCAGGAAGAGGGAAGGCCCCATGAATTTTGTCACCCCGTTCAGCAGGATCAAACCGTCGAAACCTCCGAGCGGATGGTTGGAGGCAACGATGTAAGTTCCCTCCTTCGGCAGGTTCTCAGTACCCTGGAAGTCGAAATGCACCCCGAAATAATCGAGGCAGGCGATGACAAATTCGATGCCTTTCCTGTCGCCGTATCTGAAGATGATGTCGTTGAGTTCGCGGATATGCAGCAACCTGTTCATCAGCCCATAAACAAATCCGGGAATCCTCCGCGCCAGCCGGGGGTTCTTTTCTGCAACGAGATCCTTGAGGACGAGTGGGTTCATGATAGAAT
>Ga0073936_10010981_pt1 | contig 11039 bp, 20 predicted proteins | sample AliMusrvi5mmetaG_FD_87041 | JGI IMG/M metagenome (GOLD analysis project Ga0073936, IMG submission 87041) | Freshwater lake bacterial and archeal communities from Alinen Mustajarvi, Finland, to study Microbial Dark Matter (Phase II) - Alinen... | ecosystem: Environmental > Aquatic > Freshwater >... | reverse complement strand
GAAGAGGCGGGCGAGAACCGGCTCGTCGAATTGATCCTGGAGGATTTCGGAGATATCCAGAGCCAGCGCCTGGGCGAGATCATCAAAGGTATTTTGATGGGCATCGGCATTGCCGCTGCCAAGGCCGGTGGGATCGTTGAGCATGGTCAGCTTGCCGGATGTGGCCGCCATGACGATCTGCTCATCCTGGTAGCCGAGGTGCTGCAGGAATGGGTTTTGGTCCTTGCCGCCTTTCATGCCGCTGTCCAGCGCCTGGAGGGTTCCGCCGGGCAGGATGCCTTCGCCGTCGCTGCCGATGCCGCGCATGATGGCGAGCCATTCGTTCATCCTGGTCGGATCGTTGGCAAGCGCGGCGGCCATCGATTCGGATAGAATCCAGAACACAAAGGGGATGCCATAGCGCGCGACGAACGAATCAAAATCCTTGGATGAAAGACCTTTGCGGCAAAACGCGACGACCGCGATTTCATCGATGGGATCTTCCACCTCCCGGATGATGAAATTGGCGGGATCGATAGGAACTCCCGAAATGCCGCCCTGCAGCGCATTTTCCTGAAACAGCCAATCGCCATAGAACCCCCGCTTGCACCAATGCCATTGCGGCACCGGCATCAGCCCGCTGATCGAGCCGTCTGCGGCGAAATGCTTTTCGATGTGGGAAAAACCGCGGAACTCAGCGAGCGCCAGGTGCTTGAGCGTGGCGCGGAATTTTTTCAAGCCGTCGTATTCGGCCTTGAGGGCGGCCTGCTGTTTTCCGGCGGCGATTTGATCGGCAGCGCTCAGGTCCGCGCGGATCTTGATGTTCCAGTCGAGCTTGGTGAGGGCGGAAAGGATGCGACGCTTGGCGCCGCGCAGGGTGGCATCGCGCTTCTCGATGAAGTGATAGAGCCATTGTAGCATGCTCAAGTCCCCGCGCTGCCCCATCTCCAGCTCGGCGACCACCCGCGACATGGTCAACCCCCGCAACGGATTGTTGTAGGAGAGTTGTTGGTCGGACAGGCTGGTTGCGACGAGCTTCATGTGCAGGCGCATGCCTACGGACTTTTGCCGGCGTTCCGCCACATCAAAGCCAAGTGTGGCGAATTGAACCACGGATTACAGAGATTGCACGGATTGAAGAACGCTGTGTTTTTCACAGGAAGAGTTCCATCAGCTTGATTTCTCGGATGATGCGCCGGCGCTGTTTGGGCGAGCCGGCTTTGATAAGCTTGTCGAGCATCTCACGATATTCGGCGCACCTGGCTTCCAGCGCCAGCTCGCGGCCGGTCTTGGCCGCGGTGAATTGAGCCAGCTCGAGGAAGAGCTTGTCAATCTGGGTGGTGGTCGGTTCGACGGTTTTCATGCTTGCAATCGTTTGCTGTCTAACCGGCCAAGCTGCGGTTTCTGCGGCCGCTTTCCTGGTTGCCCGGCAGCCAGATGCGCGAGCGCATGGGAGGCAGGGCGATGCCGGTGGGGGTCTTGCCGGCATGGACGGCGAGGGCCAGCGCCCAGAAGCGGTCGCTGTGGCCGTCGGGGCCGGTATCGGCGGTGAAGCGGATGTTGCCGGTGGCGGTGTATTCCTTCTTGATGCCGCGCAAGTCCTGTCGGATTTCCTTGCGCTCGGGAATTTTGAGGGCGTTTTCCTCCATCAGCGATCGCACCGGATAGGCCAACTCTTCCTTCACCGTCGGCGTGAAGGTGACCGCCTCGACGCGGTACTTGGAGAATTGGTCCTGCGCGCGCTCGGCGAGCTGCATGCCGAGGCCGGTGCTATCGATGCAGCAGCGGCGTACCTTGCGGCTGGCAATGAGCGGCCACAGGATGGCCTCCTGGGCGGCGAATCGCGTGTTCTTGAGCTCGATGCACCGGCGGGTGAAAAAGTAGCCGCCGATTTTTTCCAGAATCCAGATAACGGTGAGGTCATGGCGCCGGCCGACGTCCACGCCGATATATAAGTCACCGATCGCATTGTGCAGGTCGAGCTTGTCCCATATTTCGTTAGGCCCGTATTCGGCGCGGGCGATAAGGTCCCATTCGAGGAAAGCCGCGCGGTCATCCGCCGGGATGCACATGTACTCCTGGAGGAAGCTCTCCAGGTCCGCGCATTCGTTGCGGACCATGTTGAAGTATTCGGCCTCGTCCATCTGGATCCGCTCGTCGGACGGATCGGCCTCATGGAGCTTGCCCTGCAATTTATATAGGAAACCCTGGTCGAGAGCGGTCTGGAGGGTGGCGGTATGGAGGGAGATTTTTTTCGGGTTGTCCTTTTCCTTGATCTCGCGCACCAGCTCGGCGAAGAAATTGAGATTGCCGCGGTGGGTGGAGATCATTTCCATCTGGCCGCCCCAGGTCATGCCCGGATAGGCGATGGCATACATCTTGCGCGGGTCCTGGTGCAGGGCGAACTCATCAAGCACGCGGTCGCCCCGTTTGCCGGCCTGCGCGTTGGGGTTGGACGACATGCTGTGCAGCACGCGGCCATTGGCCGTTTCCATTTCGAACGCCTTGAAGGGCCGGCCGCCCTCGTCTTCGTAGACCTTCTCGCCCAAATCCTTGGCGCCGATCTGCAACAACTCGGCCCACTGCCGGCAGTCCTGCAGGAAGAGCACCGCCTGGCCTTCATCGCGCGAGCTTACCCAGGTATCCCACCGCCGGTCGACCCGGCTTTGTTCACGCACGCGGCGATAACCGGTCGCCCAAGACAGACCGATCTGGCGACCCTTCTCTATCAACTTCAGCCGGGACTTGTCGCGGATCCAATCCGACTGATAGGGAAGGAACAGCGCGTCCGGATCTTTGGGGATGTTTTTGGCCTTGCCCGGAAACAGCTTTCTGGCACCCGCCTTGAAGTTGATGCTTTTTTCCAGGGATGCCCTGTGCGACGCGTGATTTGCCCCGTGCTCGTCTTGAGCCCCTCCTCCGGCTGGACGGGGCGCGCAGGGGTCTTGCGACGCGGCACAGACGATTTGGGCTTGGCGACATTCTTCATGACAAGATCTTCATCGTCGCTTCCATCAGAGCGATGGCCTCCTCGGACAAGCCGCCCTTTTGGACGAGCGCGGTGCGGCGCGCCTCGAGCTTGGCGGCCTCGGCCTTGCGGGCCTCATCGCGGGCCTCGTATTCGGCGAGCTTGACGGCTAGCAGGCGGTCGCCCTGGTTGGCGCCCGATAGCATGGAGAGGGTTTTGGCGAGGCCTGAGAATTCCTTGGCCTCGATCCCTTCCGTCATCAGGAAATCCACCACCTGCTCGGCGAGGCGGGTACGGGCGCCGGCCAGCAGGCCGCTCTCATCGCCGGCGGTCACCGCTTCGGCGAGCATCTCGCTTTTCTGTCGGGCGGCGCGCAGCTTCGCTATATAAGGATGCAGCGTGGCATCGCGGAACGAGCTGGCGCCCATCGGGGAGACGGTGATGCCGCGCTTCTCCGCTTCCGCCTGGATGACGCGCAGCACGTGGCCACCGGGCGTCTTGACCAGAGTCTCCAACAACTCGACGACTTGCTCGGGGGTGAGCTGGCTTTCAATTTTGCTGGGCATCGGAGGACGATGGGTTAGACGAGGCCCTCGGCCTCGCAGTACTCGACGGCATCGGCGGTGCAGGTCCAGCGCTGGACGCCGGCGGAAAGCTTGACGGGCTTGAGCTCGGCGAGGCCGCGCTTGACAATGTAGTCGATCTCGCGGGCGAGCGCCTCGTCATCCAGCACGAAGCCGGCGGCCCTGGCCGCGCCTTTGAGGGTGGCGAGGTTGAGGCCGATCTGCGAGCCCATGGTCACCAGGGCTGTGACCAGCGCGTCGCGGAGGAGTTTGCGTTGCTCGGGCGTCATGAGATTTTGCGGCCGTTGGTTGGGGGGGGATTGTGGACGCGGAGGAGATCGACCTTGTTGGTCAATGAGATGACCGATTGTTTGAGCGTATCCGTGCTCTCGATCAGGCCTGCGGTCTTCAGGGCATTGCCGTTGATCTGGATATAGAGGTCGTTGCGGGAGCGGCTGCTTTCCATCCGCGCGGCCTCCATCTTGGATTCAACGCTCGTCTTGAGCTCCTCAACATCATTGGAGACGTCGGAAATATCATTGCGCAACTCGGTGCGCAACGAGGTGATTTCATGCTTGAGCTCCAACAAATCCCCCTTGTTTGCTCCCTGCTCGCCGCGCTGGTCTTTTTTCCAGGCGAAGAAAAACTGCGAGAGTTGGAGCAGGATGATGACCGCCATGCCATAGACGGCCGGAGTGACTTCGGTGGGGATCGGATTCATGGGAGGTCAGGTGAAAGTTAGGGTGAAGGTATCGCCCGACTCATCGAGTTCGAAGTTGTGGCAGCGGATCGTGTCCGGAGCGAAGTGGTGGAACAGGTCGGTGAGGTCCGTCTTCATGCCTTTGCGTGCTTTGCGTCTTCGCGGTCAACTGTCTGAATCAGAGAATGCGGCGGGCGGAGGCAACCAGCCACGGAAACCCTCCGCCCGCTCGTTTCAGCCCTTGGTGGCGGAAAGGGAAATCGGGCCGGAGGCCCTGATACGGCCGTAAATGGTCAGGCCGAAGCCGACCAGCCCGGAGATATTGCCCACCGCGGTGGTGAGCTGGTCGCCGGCGGTGGCAATATCCGCGGCGGGCACGTTGATCTGATAGAACTGGCAGAGCATGCCGATGAGCATCATGACGGCACCGATGATGGTCTTGCTGGTGAAGAATGGCTTGGTTTGCATAGGGCCAAGGTTTGAGCTGCTAACCGCCGCGGGAGCAAGGGGCGTGACAAGTACGGCAATTCAATCCGGCAGTCTGCCATTTTCAGAGAGGCTGCAACGCGTAGGTGACGCCGTCGATGACCGCCGGGATTCCGATGTGCACCTCGTAGCGGATGCAGCGGCGCGCTTCGCCGCCGTTGCGGCTGTTGGGGTTGACGCCGATCCGGCGGGCCATGGCGGCGGATATTTCCCCGTCCTTGGCAGTCGGGCCAAGATCGCCGAGCACGCCGGCGGCGCTGCGGCCGGTGAGCGTGTGAGTTACGATGACCAGGCAGCCGAGGCCGATGGGCTTGACCAGATTGAGGATGCCGATGGGAATGACCACGTAGGGCACCGTCTGGGCGTTGAGCGGTTTGCCGGCATGATGATAGGATGTATCCGCCTGCCAGCACGGGTCATGATCCACGTTGGGTCCGCCGTCGCTGTCGATATCAGCGTCGGCCGTGAATTCGATCACGCCGTCGGCGCGCAGGAATACGGGGCCGGATTCGATCGTTTTGAGTAACCGGGCGCCTGGGGGAAGGATGGGATTCATGGCTGGGGAGAAAGTCAGAGCCCTTTGCGCCAGGCGTCGATATTCTTGGTTAGCTCGTTGTCGGATGCAGGGTCCCAGCCCATGCCGTGGCCGCGGTGCTCGGGAGGCTCGCCCGATGTGCCGCGCAACAGCAGGCAGGCCGCGACGGCAGGCAGGCCCACGACGATAATGACTAACAGAAGGGTGGAAAACATGGCTGATTAAAGAGGGGAAAGAATCGGGGAGCGGTCCGTGGCGAGGTCTTTCTTACTTGGTTGCCGTTACGCCTCGCGCTCCCTCGAAATGGAATTGTGACTGGTCTCCGATGATGACGGCCTGGCGGAAGGCGTAATCGCTGTGCACACGCGTTTCCTCAGTGACTTCCACCGTCATTTCCTTGAACCGGCAGGGCACGTGGGGGAGCAGGGTTAGAGTAGGCGGGACGTACGCCGCCGAGTAGTTCGCACTTGCGTTGGTGGATGATGCCGGCCCTTTCCAGCCGCAGGATGGCAGCAGCAGAACCATCGGCAGCATCCGCATCCATCTGATATTCGAGGTCATCGATTTCATTGTGCTTTTTCCAGGCGAGCTCGCTCACCCAGGCGTTGGCCGCTGCCGCAATGGCATTGAACACCGCCACGATGCAGGCGGGAATCACGGCAGGGCGGGGTATGGGGCAACCGCTGACTTCGGCTGGTGGGTAGCGATGTACGTGGCTGCGGCCTCCTTGGCGGCGATGCCCGCGGTGGTGGCCAGCGCGGCCGTAAAGTCCTTGTCAGGCACGGTGACCTTGGTTACCTGGCCGGTCGGGCTGGTGGTGCTGGTGGTGCTGCACGCAGGCAGCAGGCAAACGGCTAACAGGATGGCGGCAAACAGCAGGCGGGATGGTTTCATGGGCGGTTGATTGGGGGATGGCGGTAAACGCGAGTCCCTTCTGGCGCTTTTCCACCCCGCACGCCTAGCCTCGTGTCAAGTGTGCCATTCTGCGTCCGGTCGGCGGTATCCTAGCGCGTGTAGCCGTTTGCCATCGCACTTTCAGGGTACCAGCTCCAGTGGTGGCGGCTTCGGGATGGCCTTAATTTTAGCCATTATGGCCTCGAGCTGGGCCTTGGCGTCATTTTGTTCCCAGTCCCAATGGGAGCGGGAACTATCAGTAAGAGATTCCAACCACAACGAATGTGCCATCTGAAAGCGCTTCATGACGCTTTTAGAATCGGCTAGTAAAGGCTCAACCTTCGCGTTCCAGGCGGCTTGCTCCAGGGCGTAGTTCGCACGCGCCATCAATCGTGCGCTCTCGGCTTCAGATGTGATCCTGTCAGTTTCACGGTCGGTAGATCTCTCCCTGGCATCAGACATGTGATATCTGATAACGAATTTTTCCCGGGCTGAGTCCAACGCCGGAGTTTCTAAATGATCGCCAATCCTGAATCTTGCCTGCCCTGTAGAAAGCACCACGAGGCCAGCCGCGCCAATCAGAAACCCGATTCCCCAGATCCAAATCGCAACGCCAAAAGGTTTGGTGCTCATGCCCCGTTAATAGCAAATTGAAAGCAGACTGGCAAGTCCGGTTTTTCAAAAATTCAGGACGGTTTTCATTGTACCTACGGGGAAAAAACTGAAACCCCCCACTTGGGGGGGTCAGTCATAGCCGTCATCGTTGGGCTCATCTAGCGTCTTAGCCCATTCCTCGTAAGTCTCTGCGGCTGCTAGTAAGGCCTCGCTATGGCTGGCAAGCATTGCCGCAGTCTCAAGTAGTTTATCACGATCAGAGTCCAGCTTTGCCGCCAAAACCCGGTTACTAGCAGCAAAGTCAACCATTTCTCTGGCTTTTTCAACCTTCGCCATGACGCTCATCTCTGGCCGGTAGATTGGAGAGGGCGGAGGTTTGGCAAACGCACCTAATACTTCCAAATTATTTTCCGCGGCGGTGTCCGATCTGGCGATTAGATCGTTCGTATTTACGTTCCTTATTACATCCCCTGGCTTTTTTTCGCACAGTCCGACCTGTCGTTCTGCCTCTTCTAATCGAGCCCATGTCTTCGGTGAAACTGCCGTATCAGCTGTCCTTCCAGCAAAAAGCGTACGGCGAGATATCCCGATAGATACAGGCAAATCTTGCACGGCAACCCGCATCCGTGCGGCCAAATTATCCGTACGGTGCAAAAAAGTGCGATACAGTGCAGATTTTTCTTGTCGTGAGTGCAATTTAGTGCAATTTTCTTTTCGTTGCCCGTGCATACGTCGCGGCAACGCAACTGCAAAGCAACCAGAAACCGGCCCACAGGGCAATCTAAAAATGAAAACGCAACCAGCCACAGTCCCCCCGGCGCCCGCCAAGGCTCCCCATCAATCGCGCGGCAAGCTCGTGCGCTGGCCCGGATCGAACGTCGCGGCGCGCGACCTGGGCATCGACCGCACTCATCTTCACCGGGTGCTTTCGGGCGAGCGGCGCAGCCACCGGCTGCTGGCGCGCTGGAAGGAATGGCTCAAGGAGCACCCGGAATTTGCCAAGCTCAACCGGAAGGCCCGCAAGGGCTGAAGACGCAAGCAACGAACCAACCAACCAAGCCACGACATGAATCCCGACGATATCTCCCACCTGCGCAGGCTGCTGGTCCAATCCATGGAGGCCTCGCTGGCCCACGGCCGGCAATTCGAAGCCGAGGGCCGCATCGCGCTGGCCGCCAAATTCGGCGGCCGGGCGGGCGGCCTGGAAAGCGCCATCGAGCTGCTGGACATGGTGGCGGCGTCACCCGTCAAACTTCCGCTGGAGGCTCTCAGCCGTGCCAGCGATCCATCGAAGTGTCCTGCCACCACTTGCGCGGAGTCGCAAACCCAGACTCGTACAGATCAACCAGAATCCAGCTCAATATCTCTCCCAGAGGCCGGCCTTGTGGAGGCGGCAAGCATGATGTGGGGGGCTCTGATGCAAATGCCGCCAGACTATTGCATAGGTCACGGCCCCACTCGAGGCGCACCCGGACTAGAAACCACTCGGTTGGCGATCTCCGCAATTGCGGGTGGGGATGTGCTGCCAGCCCTGCTATCGCTGAGCGGACGCGTTCTAAATGCTCTTGCTCCACTGCAAGCTTCTCCGCCCGTTCCTTGTGCGCCTCCAGCGGATCGTCCCAGCACAGCGTCTGCGGCTCAGGTGAATTTGGAATCCCCTCCAGCCACGCCTCACAGCACCATGCCAGACGCGCCCATCCCTGTTTGTTGTCCGTTTCCATCCGCGGATTTCACCGCAACGCCGCCCGCAACGCAATCCATTTCCTAACCTTTCCGCCATCCCCATGCCAGATACCAAGGACATCAACTTCATCATCACCGGAACCCGCGAGTATGCCATCGGGCACATCAAGCAATTGATGGAAAAGAAGGCCAGCCGCAAGACGCTGGAGATCCTGCAACAGGCGGAGATTTATGAGAACTGCAATGAGCACCGGGCCACCGTGCTGGAACCGTTGATGCGAGCGATCGCCAAGCTCTCCAAGGCGCTGCCACCGGCGGTGGATCCACCCGCCGAGGCTCTCGCCGTGATCGATGCCGAAGTCATGCTATCCGGCCCGCCGGCGGGGGCGCTCTCGCCCTTTGAGGCGTCCCTGGCGGCCACCGTGGAAACCGGCTGGAGCGAGGCGCGCCGGCTGGCGGAGCTGGCGAAGAATTACAGCCGCGCCAGCACCGCGGCCAAGGCGTTGTGCGGCATCAAGCTGCGCGCGCTGCGCGAGCATTACTTCGGGCCGCGCAATCCCAATGGCGGCCGGCCGAAGAAAAGTATATCTAATGAATCCTCATGGGAGAGCATGCTCGCCGACAAGTGCGGGATACCCCAGAATACCGCGCAGACATGGATGAAGCTGGCGGACGTGGTGGAAGCCATGGCCACCGGTGAGAACCTGGGGCTGCGAGACACGCTGGAAAAGCTGCCGTGGGACTGGACGCCCGAAGAGAGCGCGGCGGTGGATGCGGCGGTATTGCGGCTCACCGAGGACAGGACGCAGCGCGAGCTTTTGCAAAGCGACTTTCTATCGGACCTCGGCTATACGGCTCCGGCCAGGATCAACTCGTCGAACAATCCGCTGGGAGCCAACGGTGGGAAGAAAAAGGTTACCCTCAATCCGGCCGAGCTGCTCAAGCAGCGCCAGGAAGTGGCCCGGCTGGCGCTGTTCCGCTGCGACAAGCCCGGCCGCGCCGAGCCCGGCAGCGTGGCCCACGGCATCGTGATGATCCTCAACAACAAGGGAAAGGATATCGAGGCCCTGCCCAAAAGCGAGATGAAGTATTTCTATGACATGAACCTGAAACCCTTCGCCGATCTGATCCGCGGCATCATCGCCCGCGGCTAACAAAACGCTCCAACCAACCGCCACCATGAATTACCTGACCTATTCCCCGGACGCCCCCCGATGCCTGGAAACCCACGGCTTGTATGGCTGTCTTAACTACGAGGTGAATGAATATCCCGGCTCGTACAGCTCTAGAGGGGATATCCGCCCCGATATCCCGCTGCGGGCCCAGCGCTCGCCCAAGGATGACAATCCGTGGTACTCCGACCAACGGCAGGCACGGCGGATCCACGCGCTGCTGGAAGCCGGCAAGGAACGCGGCCACCTGACCGAGCGGGCCTATCGCGAAATCCTGCGCCGACTCATGACGCTGCATCCGCTCTGCCTGGGCGGATTCTAAATCCTATCCGCAACCCATAACTAATAACTCAGCCCCATGTACGTACCCGGCCACGCCATCATTCTCTCGCGCCTACCCAACCAGGATTGGTTCACGTTGGACGAGGCCGCCGCGCATGCGGGGTGGAGCCGCTCGTACATGCGCGATCGCATCCGCGACGGCACGCTCGCCGCGCAGGAGTATCAGAAGGAACCCGCGTACCGGGCCAAGGGCAAAGGGTTGCACCGCACCTACCGCGTGCATGTTGATGACCTGGCACTCTTCATCATGCGCAATGCCTCCGGGCGCTACAGCGAGGAAAAGCCGTTCCGGGACGTGGCGATGATCATCCGCGGCTGGCCGGCCTGGATGCGCCGAGAGCTGGCCAAGGTTTTGGCGCGGTCGCTTCCGGCGGATGATAAATCCGAAACGCTGAAAGACTGACAAACCAGCCATGGCCAAAATCCTGCAATTTCCGCCTATCACCAAGTGCCTGCAATGCGCCGGCACCGGATTGACCTGGTCGATCCAACGCCGCAGCGGCCGCAACCAGGCGGCCGCCAAATGCCCGGCCTGCGCCGGCAGCGGAAAATCCCGCAACGCGATCAAATCACAATCTCCAAGATAACAATCACCTCATGAAATTCCCCGAAAAATACCGCATTCCCAACGCCCGCAGGCCGTTCGGCTCCGCAGCCGGCGATCCGTTTGGATTCTTCGTCATCAGCCGCCAGGACATGACCAACGGTCGCATTAGCCGGCCGATGAAAGTCATCGCCACCGATGGCGGCCGGACCGGATGGGAACATGTTTCCGCCAGCCTGGCGTTCATCAATGGCCGGGAAGATTGCCCGTCGTGGGATGAGATGTGCCTGATCAAAGGATTGTTCTGGGAACCGGAGGTCTGCGTGGTGCAGTTCCATCCGGCAGAGTCCGATTATGTCAACACCCATTCCGGCTGCCTGCACCTGTGGCGCATGCAGGACGGGACTTTCCCGATGCCGCCCAAGGCGTGTGTGTAACGCCACTGCTGATGCGCGGCGCGACGGCAGCCCTAATCCTCACTGAAAACCATTCGCCGTCCCATCCAGCGTCTTGTTCAACTTCTGAATCTCCGCCGGTGGCCGGTCGCCACCATAACCT
>Ga0073936_10010976_pt1 | contig 11042 bp, 4 predicted proteins | sample AliMusrvi5mmetaG_FD_87041 | JGI IMG/M metagenome (GOLD analysis project Ga0073936, IMG submission 87041) | Freshwater lake bacterial and archeal communities from Alinen Mustajarvi, Finland, to study Microbial Dark Matter (Phase II) - Alinen... | ecosystem: Environmental > Aquatic > Freshwater >... | reverse complement strand
ATCTTCATGAAATCGGCATACCTCTGGGACGGGGGCGGGGCCTTAGTTTTTTCCGCATAGAGGGCATCTCGATTTGTCTCGATAGTCGTGCCTAAAATCACATTATCGGGGAACTTCATTCGCCCGAAGGTTGCCGGATTCTTGCTCTGGATAAGGAAGGTCTTATCCGGTTCAAGGATGATTCTCTCAAGTATCTTTTCCAAGAACGGGGTAGAACAGAACGAGACATCTCCACTGGCACACGTAAAGATGAATTCACCATCTTTCGTGGATGGGAGCGGCGCGTTCAAGCGTTTAGGATGCTCATGCGGAACATACCCATAACACTTGAGGCAGTTTTTCTTCTGCCGCTTGGCTTGCCTTTGGAAGCTCGACTTACAATATTCGCAATCGAACTTACACCCGACAAACGGGTTCCACTGCTTCACAGACTTCTCATACATATTCCCATTATTTCCTTCACTTTTCTCATTTTTCATATATCTTCCTTTCTCTATCTCGTTAATGTTACTTAGTTTAATCCACTACATAAATAGTGTATCATATTCCTCGGCGAAATCAACACAAATACGCATAAACACCAATAAATATGGCCTTTTCTTAAAATGCTTTCCATTAACTCGGACTTCTGAATTAAAGTTATTTCAAAGCTTTAAGACACCCATTTCCAAGACGGTTGGATCAACTGGAGAACCCTCTATCGGGTGAAAACGGAGCATCGCCACCCTCAAGACGGTCCAAACTGGCGGAAAAGCGGGGTCAGAAGGCTTAAAACGAGGTCAAACCACTGCTGAAACGTTGCTGGACAGGGCCATGATAGCCTTCGCAACGGGTTTTCAGGGGCTTGGAAGGTTTGGAATAATATTAATACCGCACCGCCAACACAATTGCCCTAGGAAGTCAGGCCAAATACCTTCAGCAGGGAATCTGATGCGGCGGGGGTTATCTGGGCATCTCCCCCGTTTGCGCGAATTTTTGCACGATTTTGTCAGGGGGGGGGCTTCTTGGGGTCATGTCGGGCAAGGTTGGGTCAGAAGTCTGATTAAATTACAAAGGGATTTTCAACTGGCTGAAAAGACCCCCCATTTCCCCTGACATGTTGACTCAAAGCGATTTCAGCGACTTTGTACCCCAAAACCACAAGCTGTAGAGTAGTTTCCGGAAAACCCCAATGCGTTATCGGGTCTTGAGCAACTCCCCGAATATCTGTTTCTTGGTCTCTGGATCGACAGGGGCATTACAAGCCTTGAAAAGCTGGTCTGGCTCCCATACCTCGCCTTTGAGAACCAGTGACAATGTCGCCCTCACAGGTTGCTCCACCCTGTAGAAGTACTGAGTACCTTCCAAAGCAAACGTCATGTATGAACCCACACAATTCTTTTGAACGTGCCCTTCCCGACACAATTCCTCAGGTGTTGCTATCGGAATGATGCCCTCTGTCCCCTGAAATGGAGGTTCACCAAATTTCTCAGGGAGTTCATATTTCTCCCGCAGCAGGACGACATCCATACGGGCCGAAAGCTCATCATGGACAGCCTGAAGGCGTTGCAAAGAGGTGAACTTCCTTGGGCAGCGTTGCCAATCCACTATATTTGCCATCCTGACGGTATCCAGCATCAACCTGTAAGCGTCCAACACTTCAACAGGGTCTCCCTCAGGGTTCATCTCAACGGAAATGCCTATCACATCCTTAAGCAAGCGTGGTGAAGCGTGTTCAATCGTCCTTCGATCACTGCCAATCATCAGGGCTTGGCGGTTTATTCTGGGCAAATGCTGTAGCAGCTTCAAACATAGTGGGTTCTTGAGAGCTTCTCGAAGATACAGCAGTGACTCAACATCCACCGCCATTGCATCGATTTTTGCCAGCAACTTTCGCACAGACTCGGTTGCAGGAAATCCCAGCCAACCCTGTATCACAGTTTGCTTCTTGCCGATCAGACTACGCGCGGCTTTCATGGGTCTGGTAACAGCAGGCTTATGATAGACCCAGTTCGAGGCCAGTGCGTAGAACAGTGCAGGATTCGAACGGCTAAGGTCGAGAGATTGTGGACAACGTGCCAATAGATTCAGGAGATGCCAACGGCGGTTCGAGAATCTCTCAAGCTCCTGCCGAATCTCTTCTGGGATCGTGCCGGTGAAAAGTGTCCTTGCAACCCACCCATTGTACTCACCCCTTGCCCGTTTTTCCTCAGGGATGACAACCCCTTGCAGGATCATTTGACCGTTGGGCAGGGTAAACGGGATCGTTGGCTTGGGTGGCGCAGGTGTATCTTTCAGGAAGTGGGGCTGAGAAAATAGTCTGTCAGCAAACTTGCGAGTAGGCTTGAACCCATGCGAACGCCTTTTGAACCAGCCTCTTGGATCGGGCCATCCTTTTATCACCAGAACATGGGTATCAGTGAAATCGTAGAACTTCCCGTTTTTGAAGGCGACACCCCACGCACCTCTTTTAAAATGTGTTCTCCTTGCCATAACCAATCTGCCACCCGCTATCCCATCTGCCGTTTGGGATAATACCTCGCAACAACTGCCTGAACTTCACCCCGAAAGTCCCTCACATCTTCACTAACCTTCAGGCATTCTTCCTGACTGTGTTTGTAAAACCGCCTGTAACGGAAAGCCTGCAACCTCGATCTGGCGCAGAACATTTCCGCAAACACGAGTAGTTTTGCACGACAGGACAGGCAGTCACCGAGTTTCTTCAGTAAATCATCAATCAAGGGCACCAAGAATGTTTCGACTTCTTCTTTCGAAAGCTGTTCAACCAGCGGGATCAGCCTTGCAAAGTCCTTTAATCCACGGCTACTTGTCTGGAAGGGATGCCCCTCTTTCTGCCGATCCTCAAATGTCTGCAAGATTTTCAAACGAGTTGACTCTTCCATAGAATCCTTTTCAGAGGAGGTGATTAGCTATCAACCATGAGACAGCCAACAGTAGCCCGTAGAACTTGTTGTTGAATGGGAGCGTCTTGGTCTTCCAATAGTTCCAGACCAGCCAGCCACCGTTAGCAACAGCCACAGCCCATGCAAACACCAGCGAAAATAAGTAAGTCGTCTCGATCATGATGCATGCCTCCAGTCCTTACCCACGTTCGCCATCTTCCAGATACCTTTCAATGGCATCGTACACCTCAGCCTTATAGTCCCTCTCGCGGTTCTCAGGGTTTCTGATGCTTGCCACACTGTCCTGATAACGAAGCCAGAACCGAAGAGCCATTCTCGAACTTTTTTGGGAGCAATAGACTTCGGCAAAAGCGAACAATTTGGCCTTGCAGACATTGCAGCAGTTCATCTCTTTGTGCAAATCGTTAACCAGCGGGACTAGAAAGGTGTTCAGTTCTGCTTTGCTCAACTCACCCACGAGGGGCAAGATGCGCGAGAAATACTCCATTCCAGCACTTTTACGACGGAACGGGTGAGTCTCATTGCGCCGATTGGAAAAGATTCGCTCAATTTCAGAACGCGTTGATTTCTTCATGCGGGAAAGCCTGACAAACCAACCACAGCAAGGCAAGAGATTTAAATAAGTGCTACAGATAGACCTAATAGCAGGTATGTTTAATTATGTCAATTATTTTGACAAGTATTTGCAAAGTTTTTGGCAGGGGTGGGTCACCATCCTTCATGCGAAACCGAATTTATGTCATCCATTTATCTGCTCTATATAATCCAATAAACATAGGGTTGACAGTGATATACAACTATTGCCGTCTATGGCCACGGCCGCCATGGTATATTGCTGCTGGGTAGCCTTCCGCTTATCCCTCAACGCCGTTTCTTTTTGAGATGTTTTTGCAAAAAACTCATCAACATTTCCAGTGCCCATGATGCGCATCTCGTCACGCATGGTGTTATTAACCTGCCCGCCGCGCAGGTAATAATCCAGCCACCAGTCGCGCCGGGTATCATTAGGCCCCACCGTTGCCCCGAGCCGGGGAATCGACGTGATTCCGCTCATCAGAAGTTGTGCCGCTTCGGTCTCGTTCACTCCCAAATGACGATACTTCCCGATCATATCCTTGATTTCGCGGGCGTGCTCGTTCTTGTACTGGCTGAAAGCCCGGGCCGCATACTCGTTTTCCCGTTCAATCCGTTGGCGTTCCTCCTCGGCTTGGCGAAGTGCCTCCTCATACTCCCGTCTCTGCCGCTCCATTTCCCGAACTTGTCCATATTGCTGAAAAATCCAATCACCAACCCGGCTATCCAGTGCCCCATGACTCCACCGGTACAATCCATAAGGGTCGGAAAACAGAAGCGGGTTATTTCCCGCATAGGCATAAAGATTCATTCCATCGACATATCCCGCGGGATCGCGCTGGAGAAACCTGCCCAGTCCAGCCGAATAAGTCCGATTCCGGTTATGCATCAATCCTGTTTCGGCATCCCACTGGCGACCGGCAAACGTCCAAATATTGCCGAACCCGCTTTGCTGAACCGGATTCCCCCCAGCATTCAATACCGTCATCCGGCCAAACAGGGAATACTGGTAGCTTTCAACTGGAGTTCCGCTTGAATCTGCCAGAACAGCGATATTGGCCCGCCAATCCCTCAAATAATAGAATGCCGCACCCCCGCTCACCATGGCCACCGGTGTATCCAAAGTACCCCCGTGGATCGTGCTCCGGATCCAGACTTCATTCACTGACTCATCAATGAGGTTGTCCCCGTCATAGTAGTAGGCCTGATGACCTGCCACAGTATCCTTGCCGACACGGCGATTGCTGGCATCATAACTGTACCGGGCAACCACCTGTCCATTCGATCGAACCTCCACAAGCCGTGCCAGGTAATCATAGACAAAATTGCGATTGTTCCAGTCAATCAGGCTTCCATTTGAATCATATTGGAGCGACTGTGCGCCGATCTGGTCATACTGGTTCCCCGCGTTAACGGAACGGGCGACAGCTCCCTCAAACTGATTGGAAGTGGACAACCAGTTTCCCATGGCATCATACCGGAGCGATTCTTCAAACACATCGCTCAGATTTTTTCGCGCCACAACCCGGCTCAGAGAATCATAAATGAACACATCCCCTGCGCCCCCGATTTGGGAACACATCGTCACATTGCCGCCAGGATCACGAGCCAATGTGGCTCTCAGGTCACAATGAATTCCTTGCTGAAACAGCGTCTGCAGTCGCTCCCGTGAATCCAGTCCATGCGTTTCCACCACCCCGTTGCCGTAGGTGATGGTCTGGATCCTGGAATTCGGCGTATAAGTATAGGCGGAATAGGTCGTCGCCCCATCCTCGCTCTTCAGGTCTGCAAGCCGGCCATTGGCGTCAAAGGCTCGTTTCAGCACAAAGCCGGAGGGATAGGTCACTGCCACAGCGTGTCCATCGGCATCGAACAGGCGTTGAATCCTTTTCCCGTTTTGACGCTCCTCGACAACCTGGTTGAGGGCATCGTATTTGATAGCCACATTCTGGTCATCGGCGGGACCGGATTGATTGAAATCGATCGAATTCGTCAGTCGTGACACTCCGTCATACGCAAAAACCTGCTGCGCGACGCCATTGACCTGCACCTCGACCAAGCGATCCAGCGCATCATAATGATTGGTAACCCCCGAGCCGTCGGGCAGGGAATAACCCTCCAGCCGTTTCCCGTGGGCATAATACCAGCGGCTGACATGTCCCAACTCGTCCGTGAAAGACGTCTTATTGCCCAAAGCGTCATAGTCAGTCACCACGGAACCGCCGTTGGCATTCACTTTGCGGACGGGGCGGTTTCCAGCATCATAGGATGTCACCGTTCCGGATTGTTCGGGTGTGCCCAGCGCTTCGACCGCGTTGGTGAGATTACCCACGGCATCATAGAAACTGGCCGACCGGATTCCGCGCCAATCCGTTTTGGAAACGATACGGTCAAGCACATCATAGTCGGTTTCGGCAACATCATTTCCGTCCCGCGAACGGACGACCCTGCCCCACTTGTCATAGTCCGTCTGTATCGTCCGGCCATTCGGCTGAATATTAGCGGTGACATGCCCAAGGTTGTCATAAACCACCTGCGTCACATGGCCGAGTGCATCCGTAGCGCTGACCTGGCGGGAGAGTGCGTCATAACCCACATGGACCCAATAGCCACGGGGATCCTTGCGACTGACCGCGAGTCCGCGAACATCAAAGGTAGTTTCCTCAACCTTTTCCTCGGCGGTGCCGCGCGCCAGAACCTGTTTCACCCGTTTTCCGCGGTCATCATATTGGTACTCATTGATAACCCCGATGTTATTCCGGTTACTGACCAGATTGTCGGCCGCATCATAGTATGACCACGAGCGTTGTTCCACGGGCATCCCGGCGGCAGCAACCACACACTCCACACGCCCCAGATCATCATAAAGGGTGTCCTGAGGAATGCCGCGCGAATTGACAGTCCGGATGACCTGACCACGCGGATTATACTTCATCCGGGTCACATTCCCGACCGCATCAGTCACCTCAATCACGGATCCAAAAACGTCATAATCAAATCGAGTGCGTGCGCCCATGGCATCCGTTGTCGCCACCACGGCGCCCATACCATCCATTTCATTGAGCTGCGTATGACCATTCGCATCCCTTGTGCCCAGAAGCCGGTTATTGCGGTTATAGGTCATTTCGGTGACATTCCCCATCGCATCGACCTTACGCGCCACATTCCCCTCGGCATCGTAACTGAATCGCGTCACATCCATCGCCATTTCACCCGCGAGCGCCATCAGGCGATCACAATCTCTGCGGGTCACTTGCCCGTCTCCATCAAGATCACCGACCCATGCCGCCGGAAGCGGAGAGGAAAACGGATCATCGCCGGACATTAATTCACTGGAATTCCCGGCCGTGTCCCCGTCAAAATCCCCACCCAGCACATAAAGCTCTTGAATCTCTCCCGCAGATAGTGTGCGCTGATAGAGGCGGACATCATCCACCCCCCCGCTGAAATACTGGGACGCCAGAGCGGGGTTATGGCCAAGGCCCCACACCGCGGCAAAATCAGGAATACTCCCCGAGACTCGATTTGAAGACACCCGTTCACCATCCACAAAAAGAGAAACGACATCGCCGTTCCGTGTTGCAACTAGCTGGGTCCAGGCTCTTTCCGGAATAGTCGTGGCACACGCCACTAATCCAGTAGAAGTATTCAAGACTCTGAATTCAGGTCTGCCTTGATTCAGCACAAGTGCTCCTTCATTCCCCTGCGCCACAAGCACCTGAACCGGATTTGTGCCGCAGGAATCCGGGCAGACCCAGGCGGAAAGCGAGAAATTTATGTTTAAGTCGAGCAGATTGGTCGCTGAAATCATGACCCCGTTTCCGCGACCATCGAATTGCAGCGCCCCGCCCATCCGTCCCACCGTCCCAGTGACACTTCCGGCACCGATCCATTCACCGACATGGTTGTTCGTCGAGCTGTCCGTAATCACAATCCCGTTGGTTTCATCAAACTTGTACCAGGCCATTAAACCCTGCCCGATTGTGGAATGGCACGGATCCAATCCCATTCTGACTTCGGAACCATCCTTAATGCCATCATGATCGCTGTCCTCCAGAAATGGATCGCAACCGTAATCCGCCTCGCCATCGGCAAATCCGTCTCCATTGAAGTCAACACCGTCCGGGAAAAGTCCGATAGGCATAACCCCATCATGGCCATCCACAAGCCCATCCTGGTCGGTGTCAGGGTCACGGGGATCCAGCCCCTGCTGGTATTCCTCCAGGTTGGTGAGGCCGTCACAGTCAGGATCGGACGAATCCGACGAATCCGACGGATTAAACCCATTCGCGACTTCCCAGGCATTCGGCAAGCCATCACCATCAGTATCAAGGCCGGGCGGTTCGTTCGTTGTAATGGCGAGGTTATCAAGAATGGCGACAGACAAGGCGGGGCCATGAAATTGGGCTCGATAGAATTCGACAACCGGATTCGCAAAGCGAAGATCCTTCGCCACCCGTACCGAATTCAACCAGAGCGACCAACTCTGTGCAGAATAATCCAAACAGGCTGTCAACCGAACCCATTGCCCCGTCGCCACCGGAGCCTGATTGGAAAGAATGTCCCATCGTTGAGTGCTGGAAGCATCCTGGGATACGATCAACTGACCGGATGAATTTATATAATATGCGGCGGCAGAGTTGGTGCTGATGACAGGTTCCGCTTGGGTAAGCCGACGAACCAGTTTCGCATGAAGATCAATCCACACCACCGGGGCCCCGTCACTGGCGAGCACATGAGTCGCCGTTCCTGTGGATCCCAGCGCCAGCGCTTGCCTACCCTCAAAAACACTATTCGACTGAATCATTACCGCATTCGACCCGCTTGCCAGCCACCCATGCTGCCCGGCAAGACTCCCCGGGAGCACCGCCGGCGCCTCATACCCTTCCACAAAAGGCAGCCGGTAATAGGCATTGGATAGTGATGGCACTCCGTCCACGACTCGTTCCGCACCATCACCGATTCCATCGTCATCCGTGTCACGAAGTCGGGGATTGGTTCCCAGGCGGTATTCGTCTAGGTTTGAAAGTCCATCCTGATCGGAATCGGCCAATGAATCCACTGGATTACTGGAATGGAGGCCATACAGAGCCTCCCAGTCGTCAGGCAGGCCATCCCCGTCCGCATCGATGTCAGGGGGCGAATTGGTTGACACCATCACGGCATCCAGAAACCCGGGGCGATAAAGAGACCCCGCCGCCCCAAACCCGGAATATTCTTTTGACTGGCAGGCAAACGCGAGATTCGTCGCCCACCGTTCCCCGTTAACATAAAGTGTCCAGTCGCCTCTGTTATAATCCTGACAGATCGTGAATCGACTCCATACCCCCGCAATCAGCGGCGGATGATTGGTCAGGGTTATCCAATCATAGCCATTTCGCGCAACAACCTGCCCCGCTATATTCACGAATAATCCCACGACAGAGGCAGCCGCCAACACCGGCATACTTGCAATTGACCGGAATACGGGTTTGGCCCGGAAATCTGTCCAAATAACCGGAACCCCCACGGCGGCCACGGGATTGAAAATTGACACAGGAGAAGTGCACCCACCTAACTGAAGAGCCTGGATCGCCTCCCACACCACGCCAGTCTGAACAACTGCCGCACCATTCGACGAAACCACGATCCACCCGTGCTGCCCCGCAAGATTGCCGTTTGTAATCGCAGCGGGCTCAAAGGTTTCGGCAAGGGGAAGACAACGATATGACCCCGCATTCGTCGGGGAATACCCCCGCATGATTTCAGCCCCGTCACCCATCCCGTCGGAATCCGTATCTCGGTTAAGCGGATTAAGTCCGAGATGATACTCTTCCACCGTGGTGAGGCCATCGAGATCTGGATCATCGGAGGCATCGGACGGATCGGACGGATTGAAGCCATAGGCGATTTCCCAGTCATTCGGAAGACCGTCCCCATCACTATCAATATCCCCCGGCGCCTCGGTTGTCACATGGAGATCATCCAGCCATGTTGCCGCGTTGCAGGCACCTGAAACCCTGACGCCAGTATATTGGGTGAGGCGATTCGCAAATCCCAGGTTGACGGCCACGGGAAACCCGTCGAGGCATAAACTCCAGACGGAATTTGAAAAATTCTGCATGACAGTCAACCGGTGCCAGTTCGTTCCTGATGTCACGGGCGCATTCGTCACCGTTTTCCAGCACTCCCCATCGCGCACAACAGGGAACCCTTCTCGGTCGAAGTAAAACGAGGCCGTAGTGGAAGACTGAAGAACAGGAAATTCCGTTATTTTACGCCACACGGGAATGACCCAGAAATCCGTCCATGTGGTTCCCGCAAAAGCCCCCTTTACGACATGAAAGAGACTGGGCGTTACGCTCGATGATGGAGCCAATTTCAATGACTGACTACCTCCAACACGCTTATCTCCCTGGACGAGCGCCCAGTTTGCTTGAGAGACAAGCCAGCCATGCTGACCCGCAAGATCGCCATTGGTGACCGCCGGAGCCTCAAAGAGTTCGTCAAATGGCAGTGTCGCCGACCCGCGCGGATCATCATAAACGGCCGAATTTCCAAACGCCACTTCTGCGCCATCATTCCACCCGTCATGGTCGGAATCAGGATCATGGGGATTAAGGCCTAGAGTATACTCTTGAAGGGAGGTCAGGCCATCCCGGTCGGGATCGGACGAGGCATCGGACGCATCATAAGGATCAAGACCATTGGCCCGTTCCCAATCATCGGGCAAACCATCTCCATCCGAGTCCGCAACCAATCCGGGCGGAGCATTGGTCGTCGCCGCAATCTGATCAAGTGCCGTATCCGAATAGAAGGCGCCGGTAAAGCGAAGCCGTGCCAATTCCGGGGCCGTGCCTGTAAACGGAAGTGATTTCAGGACATTGGTTCCATTGAGCCACAATCCCCAGGCACGGCGTGCATAATCGAGCTGAACCGTCAATCTCACCGCATTGCTGCGTGTCAACGCCGGGGTATTGGTCAGCGTCATCCATTCGCCGGGTGGCCACGAGTTATCATACACAACGATCTTGCCGGCTTGATTGATGTAAAATGAAGCGGCGGATTGCTCAGCGGGGAAAAGGGCATCACGGGCTGAACGCCAAACGGGTATTGCCTGATAATCGATCCAGAGCCGGCTTAATCCATGAGCGGCCAGAGGATGAATTATTGCCGCACCCACATTGGTCGAGGCGCGGAGCCATAAAGTCTGGCTTCCTGACATCACCGGATTCGTGGACACCACCGCAAGAAGGCCTCCACTCGAAACCCATTGTTTCTGACCCGAAAGAATTCCGCTGGTAATGGACGGGAATTCAAACGATTCAACAAATGGAAGACGGGCATGATCGTGTCCGTTCGTCGGGGAGAACCCGTTCAGGATCTCCGCACCATCCCCCATTCCATCCCCATCGGAATCTCCATTGCGCGGATCAGATCCGAATCGGAGTTCATCAGCCAACGACAATCCATCGCCATCGGCGTCAACCAGGGCATCAAGCGGGTAATCCGGATCAAGCCCGAGCTCAATCTCACGGTAACCCGGAATTCCATCACCATCCTCATCCGGATCGGACAGCACCAGGT
>Ga0073936_10010972_pt1 | contig 11045 bp, 10 predicted proteins | sample AliMusrvi5mmetaG_FD_87041 | JGI IMG/M metagenome (GOLD analysis project Ga0073936, IMG submission 87041) | Freshwater lake bacterial and archeal communities from Alinen Mustajarvi, Finland, to study Microbial Dark Matter (Phase II) - Alinen... | ecosystem: Environmental > Aquatic > Freshwater >... | reverse complement strand
TGGGAAGGTTATCGCTCCAGAAGTGAGACATAGGCTCTCTTTCATTACTAGTACTGGTTGATCAGGGTGTAAGGCTAACTTTTCTCAAGAGAAATAGTAATGGCGGGGACCGTGGCCCCCGCCATTACCTGCACAAACTAGCTAATTAACTAATTAATTAGTTACTTGCTGATGGCCAAGCTGCGTCGATCTTTGCAGCCACTGTCTTCACAGGTGTGCCGTTTGCGAACCAATCAGTGAAGCCGGTCCATTCAGCACCGTTTCCGATAGCAGCTGGCATAGCGTCAGATGCATCGAATACGAATGTTGAGTGTGGATCTGCGAGGTACTTAGCTGACAAAGCATCCAAAGGATTGGAGTATGTAGCAGCAGGTACGCCACTGTTAGCGCTCAACCAACCACCATTTGAGCCAGCAGCCTTGATACGGCTGACAGCCCATGCTGGTGTTGAGAGGTAGGTCTGAACTTCTTGAGTTGCCTTGTTGCTGTTGAAAGCGAGGTAGAACTCGCCGCCACCCTCAACAGGTGTTGTTACAGCTGGGTTGATACCTGGAAGGTAGTAAACCCATGCATCACCAGTTGGAGATACAACAGAACCTGCAGGCAAGCTTGCTGCGATGAACGAAGCTTGTTGCAGCTGCATGCACTTACCTGATGGGATACCTGTAACTGCATCTTGGAAGGAAGTTGTAGCAATGGTTGAAACCTTGCCGACATACTTCGAGTTACCCATCCAGCCCCACACTGTGTTCATTGCGTGGATGATTGGGGCGCTTGAGAAGTAAGCACCAGGCTTGTGAGCGATCCAGTTGTTGTAGACAGTTGCACCAGCTTCGCGGACAACTACTTCTTCAAGCCAGTCAGTTGCAGGCCATCCGGTAGCTCCACCAGAACCGATACCGCCGCACCATGCTGTTTGACCAGCTGCAGCCATCTTGTCTGATTGTGTAAACATATCTGCCCATGTTGTTGGGACTGTGTAGCCATACTTAGCGAATTGCTTTGGTGAGTACCAAACCAATGACTTCAAGTTAGCTGAGTTAGGTGCTGCGTAGAAGGTACCGTTAACGGAACCAAGGTTACGCCAGCTCTTTGACCAGTAGCGGTTGATGTTGTTTGTAACTGCTGCAGGAGCTGGAACAGCCTTGCCTGTAGCAACCATCTGTGCGATCAAACCTGGCTGTGGAACAAGTGCGAGGTCTGGAGCGGTTCCACCAGCAACACGTACTGGAAGTTGAGCTTCGAATTGATCGCTACCGTTCCAGTTGATCTTGATGCCTGTGCAAGCGGTGAAGTCTGCTGAAGCAGCTGCATAACGAGTGAGTTCATCGCCAACTACAGATGTGAATACTTCAACTGTCTTACCCTTTTGAACTGCATAACCTGAACCTACATTTGCGCAAGCAGCCGCTGATGTTCCAGCGTATGCAGCAGGCGCAACAAATGTTGCAACGAGCGCAACGGTTGCTGTGGCTACGCCAGCGAGCAAACCTTTTTTGCTAATCGACATATTGTTTCCTTAAGGGGTTTATCGCGGTCCAACCTCCCCATGAAGATTGATTCCCGCGGTGTGGGTAAAGTGTAAGAGCACTAGGGGGCTATGACCTAGCACGAAGGCGTCGAAAAAGGCTAAAAAGGGGCGTTAATCAATAACAATTTGATAACGAAGAAGTATTAAAGCCCATTGTCCCTAATGACATTTGAGTACCAATGAGCTGACTCTTTAGGCGTTCTCTGCTGGGATGCATAGTCTACAAAGACGATGCCGAATCGCTTCTGGTAGCCAAGTGACCACTCAAAGTTGTCGAGAAGCGACCATTGGAAATATCCGCCCAAATTTACCCCTTGGTCGACGGCATCTAAGAGAGCTCTCAGGTGCTTATCAAGATATGAGATCCTGCGCAGATCGCTGATCTTTCCTGTTGCGTCTGGGCCATCTGGATATGCACATCCATTCTCAGTAATAAAGATTTGAGGAAGTCTGCTTCCAAATTCTTTCTGCCAACGGACCAACATCTCGGTGAGCCCATCTGGGGTGATCGGCCAGCCCATATCGGTCAGTTCACCTTTCGGCGTTGAGTCGATCGTTAGCCCTAAGAGCGCGGAGTTATCAAACTCCACGGTTTTAGCGGAATCGCTAGCGCCCACGCGAGTATCAAAGTAATAATTGATTCCAAGCCAATCGTTCTTGGTTTGAGCCAGTTCCATATCTCCCGGCAAAATAGCATCTAGGAATTCCTCACCAAACTCATCGACCAAAATCTGCGGATATTTGCCATAGAAGATGGCATCCATCCACCAGCGGTTTTGAACAGCATCCAAAATTGCAGAGGCATGTGCTTGCACGGGATCTGTTGGATCATCGGCAGGGTAGTTTGCCTGGTTGAGCACTGGACCAATCTTGAGATCACCACGAACCGCGCGCATAGCATTAACCGCAGTTGCATGAGCAATTACCGTGTGGTGAGCGACTTTGAAAGCAGTTGGGCGATCTGAAATACCTGGTGCATGAACACCTAATCCGTGACCCAGCCAAGCAACACACCACGGTTCATTTATTGGGGCAAAGTGTTTGACGCGATCCCCGAAGTGTTCCGCTACCGCCGCCGCATATCTTCCAAATGCATCCACTGTCTCGCGGCTTCGCCAACCACCTTTATCCTCCAGAGCTTGAGGAAGATCCCAGTGATACAGAGTTATGTACGGGGTAATTCCTTGCGAAAGCAAGGTGTTAATTAAATTGTCGTAGAAAGCAAAGCCGCGCTCTTCACGAACATCGTCGCCATTTGGAAAGAGGCGTGACCATGAGATCGAAAGGCGATACCCCTTTAATCCTAAATCCTTCATCATCGCAATATCTGCGGGATAGCGGTGGTACATATCGCAAGCCACGTCGCCACTATCACCGTTATCGGTCTTACCCGGAGTGTGCGAGAAGGTATCCCAGATTGAAAGCCCGCGACCATCTTCAGCGGCAGCACCTTCAACTTGGTAAGCCGCAGTTGCAGCGCCCCAAAGGAAGTTGTTCGGGAACTGGCGCATAGGAACTCCTTATAGATAGGTACTTACATTTATTTTAGCTACTGAGCGGATGCTCGAACCGCGGCAGCAACAGAAGTTACTACTCGTGGATCGAAGACGCTAGGAACAATGAAGTTGGCATTGAGCTGGTCTGAGCTCACACACTCTGCGATCGCTTTCGCCGCCGCTACCAACATTTCATCGGTGATCTTATGGATTCGACCATCTAGCAGACCACGAAATATTCCAGGGAAGGCCAAGACATTGTTAATCTGATTTGGGTGATCACTGCGACCGGTTGCTACCACCGCTGCATACTTTCGGGCGATCACAGGATCAATCTCTGGCTCTGGATTGGCTAGAGCAAAGACAATTGATCCGGGGGCCATAGCGGCAACATCGGCTTCGGTTAAAACATTTGGTGCGCTAACGCCAATAAAGATGTCAGCACCTACCATGGCTTGGGAGAGTGTCCCGCGGAAATCACCAGGGTTGCAGTTATCTACAAACCAGGTGCGCATAACATCATCTTCGGGAAGATGCTCGTGAACCAAACCATCTTTATCAAAGCCAATGATGTGTTTGGCGCCGCTTGCGACTAGAAGTCTGGCAACAGCTGTTCCCGCGGCTCCTGCTCCACTCATGACGATCTTGCTCTCACCCAAATCTTTTTTCACAAACTTGAGCGCATTGGTGATGGCAGCTAGTACAACAATTGCGGTGCCATGCTGATCGTCATGGAATACCGGGATATCAAGCAATTCGCGCAAGCGACGCTCAACTTCAAAACAACGGGGCGCTGAAATATCTTCGAGATTAATACCGCCGTATACGGGTGCAATGATCTGAACGGTGCGCACAATCTCATCTACATCTTGAGTATCAAGACAGACCGGCCAGGCATCTACATCTGCAAAGCGCTTGAAGAGCGCGGCTTTGCCTTCCATAACCGGAAGGGCAGCTTCTGGGCCGATATTCCCTAGACCCAGTACGGCAGAGCCATCTGTTACAACAGCGACGGTGTTGCGTTTGATAGTCAGGCGTCTGGCATCGGAAGGGTCTGCCGCGATGGCTTGCGAGATTCGAGCAACACCCGGCGTATAGGCGCGCGATAGATCATCGCGTGTTTTTAACGGAACTTTTGAAGTGACTTCAATCTTTCCGCCGAGATGTAATAAGAAGGTGCGATCACTTACTTTGCGTACGGTGAGTAGAGGGTTTTCGGAGATTGCAGCGGTGATCCGCTCCGCATGTTCACCATCATGGGCATCACACGAGACATCGATGGTGACTCGATCAATAAATGATTCAACGACATCTAGCGCCGTTATTGATGCTCCGGCAGCTGTGATGGCAGCGGTTATCTCTGCGACTGGCTGTGCGGACGGTGGCCCGTCAACGCGAATTGTTATTGCATACCCGGGACTTGTTGATGCCATCACACCACTCCGTAAAGTCGATCGCCAGCATCGCCCAATCCAGGGACTATGTAGCCCTTCTCGTTTAATTTTTCATCAAGCGCCGCCGTTACCAGCGTGAGGTTCGCCGAAGAGCCCGCAAATTCTTTCTCAAGTGCAGCCACACCTTCTGGAGAGGAGAGGATGCAGATCATGGTGATATCAGTTGCCCCAAGATCAATGAGGTAATGAATGGCAGAGATCAAAGTGCCGCCGGTGGCGAGCATGGGATCGAGGACAAAACACTCGTGATTATGTAAATCTTGTGGCAAGCGGTTGGCATATGTCTTAGCTTGGAGCGTGTGCTCGTCACGCACCATCCCCAAGAAGCCAACTTGGACAGATGGCATCAAGCGCACCATCCCTTCAAGCATCCCGAGTCCGGCGCGTAAAATTGGGATAACGACCGCATCTGGTTTGGCCATCACTGCGCCCTGCGCCAGCGCCACTGGAGTTTTCACAGTGACAGGAACCGTTTTAATCTCGCGAGTCGCTTCGTAGGCCAACAAGGTGACAATTTCGCCAATTAACTCACGAAAAATTGACGAAGGTGTGGTCTCGTCGCGAAGAACGGTGACTTTATGGGTAATCAGGGGGTGTTGTGCCACATGTACTTTCACGAGCCTGACTTTACCCGCGGAATTGAACCTTGTCGCCTCTCTGAATCAGTGGGACTATGAAGGCATGACCAACCACGCTGAGTTCAACGAAGATGACTTTGGTGTGATTGCATGGCGCGAAGATGGAGTGTGGCGCGCATCTCGGTTGGTAAATACCCGAGACCTCGGCTCAATCATGGATCAGGTGAAGGCGCAGGCGGGGGACGGAGGATCCGTTGCCCTGATCGCAATCGATGAAGAATTCTTTTTGATAGTTCGCGGTGGCGCTCGCGCGATGCAGATGATGTTGAGCGATGTGACTTATGCCGTTGAATACGAGATTGCCGCAGATGTAATCGATGCGTTAGATCTCCCATTTCCAGAGGACGAGGATGAGCCACAGCCAGGTGGAGATGTTGACCTGTTATCTGACTTTGGGATTAACGCAATGGAACTTGAAGTTATGAGCGATGACTTGGATATGTACCCTGAAGAACAGATAACTTCATTAGCCCACAGATTGGGTTTTGGTGAGCAGTTCGATCAGCTATATGATCGTAATTAATGATTGATTACCTAGCGATGATGCGAGAGGCCATCACTCTCGCTAAAAGCGCCTTAGCTACAGAAGATGTCCCAGTCGGCGCTCTCGTTATTAATCAACATGGGGACATTGTGGGTCGCGGCAATAATTTAAGAGAACTAGATAATGATCCAACGGCACATGCTGAAATCATTGCCCTGCGCCAAGCCGCACAGGCACACAACAACTGGCGCCTCGATGACCACACATTAGTCGTCACCTTAGAGCCCTGCGCTATGTGTGCTGGAGCTATTGCGCAATCGCGCCTCAAGTCCGTCATATTCGGCGCGTGGGATTCCAAGGCCGGAGCGGCTGGATCAGTCTGGGATATTTTGCGCGACCCAAGAACTCCACATCAAGTAGAAGTTATTTCAGGAGTATTGGAAGAAGATTGCGCCCAGCTCCTTCAAGAATTTTTTAAAGGGAAGCGTTAAGGCGTATCGTCACCCCTGGTGGCGTGTCTGAGTGGCCTAAAGAGCACGTCTCGAAAGCGTGTGTTGGGTAACCAACCGTGGGTTCAAATCCCACCGCCACCGCCATATTTATAAATTAGTGGTTGATAATAATTTCGTACGATGGATTGAGGATTACTAAGTTTCCATCGGTCTCCCCAACCATTCCTTCAGCGCAAATTGTGGAGCCGACCTCTAGGCCCGTGATCTCCCGGCGTCCAATAAATTGCAGAGTGATTCCACCAGTCTCATCCCATATCTCGATATCAACGTGCGGCGAAGAGTTGCTAGGTGCTGTTCGAATGCTGGTTACATTTCCGGTTACATGCGCACGATGGCGCCACTGCACTGATCCAATAGGTTGAATCTGCTCCGCGTAGTGACTGATGTTCTCGGGAGTGATTGGTTCATCTTCCAAACGTCGAACTTGTGGTTTTGGTTCCGTAGGTTCCACGACATCAGTCGAGTGCTCCAAATGTTCGTAAATGGGACGACCTGAAATAATCTTCTCTACATCAAAGGGAACAATCGTTGCAACAACTCGCGGTAGCTGTGAAATTGGTGCGGAAATAGATTCTGCAGTTCTGTCATGCAAGATGCGACCCAATAAACCTGAGTATGAACGACGAGGAAGAAGTAGAGTTAAATCAACATCGCTCGCCTGTGTCATTCGGATGGAGTAGTCGACCGCCGCATTAGCTAACCTGCGATCTGGGCAATCGATGAACTCAATCGAGACATCTGCGAGAGCAGGATTATGTTTCCATGCCTCTTTAATTGCTTCAGCGCGTTGATCATCAATCACAAAGTGAACTGCAGTAAGTTGATGTGGATTAAGGGATCTGGCATAGCGGACCGCCCCAACAGTGGCGATATCAACCGCATCCACAAGAACGGTTACGTCGTGACGTGAAATATTGATCGCTCGAGATGAACCTTGATTAATCTTTAAAGCCTGTTGCTCGCGGCGGTACTGCCTATTAAGGCGAATTAAACCAATCGTGGCGAGTGGGAATATGAGGACTATCAACCAAGCGCCTTCTGAAAACTTAACTACAGCAAAAATAATGACTACGATAAACGACACAGTTCCAGATAGAAAATTAATAAAGAAACGCACGCGCCATCCTTGTTCGCGTCTGCGCCAATTTCGCTTTGCCATTCCATAACCGGCCATAGTGAATCCGGTGAACACGCCGATCGCATAGAAGGCAATAAGCTTCGCAACGTTGGAGCCAACAACTGCAACGAGCGTTCCAGCCGCGATCGTTAAGAAGATGATTCCATTTGAAAAAACGAGTCGGTGCCCACGCTTTGTGAGTTGTCTAGGTAGGAAGCCGTCTTCCGCTACAAAACTCATCAGGAATGGGAATCCACTGAAAGGAGTATTAGCTCCCGTATAAAGAATTAACATTGTGGAAAATTGAACAAAGAGATAGAAAATATGGCCGAGCGTTCCGTGACCAAAAACGACGTCGGCAATCTGTGAAACCACGGTTGGAGTGCCGCTGCTATATGGCATCGCGTGAGTTGCTTTGGCAAAGAAAGAAATTCCGAGAACCATGCAACCCAGGATGGTTGCCATGATCACCGTGGTGCGTCGAGCGTTATTTCCCTCAGGTGACTTAAATAGAGAAACGCCATTTGAAATCGCTTCGAGCCCAGTGAGTGAAGAACCGCCGTTGGCAAAAGCTTTAAGCAGAATAAAAATTGCAGCGAAGGAGATTAATTGTTGAGCATGACCATATCCCACATCCCCGCTACCAATCACTACATGGTGCAAGGTGTGGTGGAATTCGCGCCAACTGCCGACAATGATGATTGCAGCTACCGCCGCCACGAATAGATAGGTAGGTGCGGCGAATAACCGCCCAGCTTCCTTAACGCCTTTGAGATTTCCGTAAAACAATAAACAGATTACTCCGAGCGTGATGGCAAGTGAGTAAGCGGCGAGCGATGGAAATGCTGAGGTAAGGGCCGATGTCCCAGCGGCGGTCTGTACCGCCACGGTGACGATGTAATCCAACATGAGTGCAACTGCTGCAACTTGGGCAACAACGGGTCCAAAATTATCTCTGGCAACGACATATGAACCGCCAGTATGGGTATAAGCCATCACCACTTCACGGTACGAGAGTGTGACTATGAGAAGGACCGCCAGGACTACCAGCGTCATTGGCATCAATATGTTGTAACCAGCTAACCCAAACGCCGGCAGTAAATAGATAAGTATATTTTCGGTTCCATAGGCGGCAGAGGAGATGCAATCTGAAGAGAGAATTCCAAGCGCAAAAACTTTGCTCAATCTTTGGTGTGAAAGAGTATGGCGATTGAGCGGCTTACCCAAAAACGCCTTCTTTATCTTGTATGAAAGTGGATCTTTTAAGTGAGCGTGGTCCTGCAAGACCATAGGCTGGGGCGCATCATCTGTCCAAGCTTTTGGCACGGTCACCTTCTTCTTAGGTTACGCCCCAGTTTTAGAGGCAGACCGCCATTTTACGTTGAAAAGGTTGGATTGTATGAACGAGAGCCCGTTTTCTTCTCTCTCGATTGAACTAGGTCCCGCACGGGAGCAACTCAACTTTTGGTGACTGGGTCCACCCGGCGTATTGCCATACTCCGTTGATAAATGCCTTGGAATTGGCCACGCCGAACCATTTGGTTAGTTTGGAACTCTTGCAATCCACGTATTTGTTCTGCAATTTGACCGTCAAACCAGAATTCGAACTGTGTAATTGCGCGTTTGTGAATGGTCCGTAAATCGAATCACCAAATTCGCCCTTCTTTCGAATCTCAAGGGTGATCAACACTTTTGTTTGCTGGACATTGCAAGTAGATAGGACGTTAACCTTCACCACCTCTCTGCGCTCCTTTTCGCGGAGAGTTGTGGAGAGGTGAGCGTTTTGAACTTCTAAACGGCAGAGGGGTTTTGTAGCTCTCTGCGGTGTACTAGCGCCCGCTGCTGGCGGGACTAGTGTCAGTGAAGGAATAACAAAGATCGTCACGAGAGTCCTGAATTTAAACATGGTAAATTTTTGCGACAGATTTGATCCTTGGGAAAAGTTATCCACAGCCAAAGGTTGGTAGTTTCTAAATACTTGAAGTTGGTGAGGCGCTCCCAGAGCAAAGAATTAGGTACGGCGAAAATTTAGCTCTTGTAGTCTTTCGTTATTCAACTCCTGTTAGCGTCTCCTTGCGGCGGGAAGGATGGTGAGAGTCATGAGTGAAGTTGATCCAAATGACCCGACTATCAAAAGCTTTCTCGTCCGGCATCACAAATTCGACCCAGAAACCAACCACTTCCGTTGGTTCGTCCTTAAGGCGTTCGATAACGAGAGAGAGATGAATCAGCTTTTAGATTCGCTCTGCAGCGATCTAGAATTTAGAAGGCAAAGGGGCGAGTCACATCCAAAGGAGCAAATTGCTGGTGAGATAAACGACCCAGAATGGCGGGAAAATAATTCGGGTTGGAGCGCCTACAGCCCTCTTGAGTAGAGCGTCGTGGAGCGGAGAATGAGGGATTTGAACCCTCGAAAGGTTGCCCTTTACACGCTTTCCAAGCGTGCGCACTCGGCCGCTATGCGAATTCTCCAGTGCTTAAGCCTTTCGGCCTGCGGGTCGTAGCCTATCGGCTCTGGAAACTATGATTACCCACAGATCCTCCGTGCGGCGTTACCGTGCTGAACTCCCCCAGGACCGGAAGGTAGCAAGGGTAGGTGCGCTCTGGCGGGTGCGCGGAGGATCCCTAATAAAAGGAGAACGGTGTCACTCGCTCTATATAGAAAGTATCGCCCCTCGACCTTTGCAGAGGTCATCGGGCAAGAGCATGTCACTGTGCCGCTATCCAACGCCCTGGGATCAGGCAATATCCACCACGCATATTTATTTAGCGGTCCGCGCGGGTGCGGCAAGACATCAAGCGCTCGCATCATGGCTCGCTCCCTTAACTGTGAAAAAGGTCCAACACCAACTCCTTGTGGCATCTGTCAATCCTGTAAAGATTTAGTGGCAAATGGTCCCGGCTCAATAGACGTTATGGAGCTTGATGCCGCAACTCATGGATTGGTAGATGATGCCCGCGATCTGCGCGATAAAGCGTTCTTTGCTCCCGTTACCTCGCGCTACAAGATTTACATTATCGATGAGGCACATCAACTTGGACCCGGCGCCGCTAACGCACTGCTCAAAGTTGTAGAAGAACCACCTCCGCATGTGATCTTTGTCTTTGCAACAACCGAGCCCGACAAATTAATTTCTACAATTCGCTCTCGCACACATCACTATCCATTTCGTTTAGTTCCACCCGGAGTTCTTGCAACCCACCTCGAGAAGATCTGTGAGCTTGAAGGAATCAAAGTTGCAAAGGGAGTAATTCCACTTGTCGTGCGCTCTAGCGGTGGTTCGGTTCGTGATGCACTCTCCGTATTAGGACAGTTATTAGCTGGAGCAGGACCAGATGGAGTTACATACGAGATCGCGGTTCAGTTGTTGGGTTTCACAGACGGTGCTCTTCTTGATGAAGCGATAGATGCTCTCGCCGCCCACGACAGCACAACAATTTTCAACACGATTGATCGAGTCATCGAATCCGGTTTAGACCCACGTCGATTCACTCAAGATTTCTTGGAGCGCTTACGCGACCTCATTATTGTTGGCGCGGTCAAAGAGAACGCCTCACATGTACTTCGCGATTTCCCAGAAGATCAATTAGAACGCATGCGGACGCAAGCCAATTTAATTGGCGCCGCGACCCTAATTCGTGCTGCAGATATAACCTCGTTGGGATTGACCGAGATGCGTGGTGCAACTGCGCCTCGCTTGATCTTGGAGCTCATCTGTGGGCGTATCTTGCTTCCTACAGGAGATGACTCTGCTCTGGTCGCACGTTTAGAACGACTTGAGCGCGGAGTGAATCTTGTTACGCACTCCACCC
>Ga0073936_10010963_pt1 | contig 11048 bp, 12 predicted proteins | sample AliMusrvi5mmetaG_FD_87041 | JGI IMG/M metagenome (GOLD analysis project Ga0073936, IMG submission 87041) | Freshwater lake bacterial and archeal communities from Alinen Mustajarvi, Finland, to study Microbial Dark Matter (Phase II) - Alinen... | ecosystem: Environmental > Aquatic > Freshwater >... | reverse complement strand
GCATGGATGACGAATATCGGGATGCTGGCTAATCTAATACGCGACAAAACGATTATCAAGCAAGTGGTGCCAAGTCGGGGCGAGAGGATTTGAACCTCCGACTTCCTGGTCCCAAACCAGGCGTCCGCCCTTGATTTCTCGGCGAATTCCGCTAATCTGATTAACGGTATTCGCCTTTTTCGTTCCTTTTTATACCCGCATTCGTACCCGCAACCCCCCGTAGGGTGTAATATGCCCCGCAAGTGTGAACTGACCTACGTGGCTGCCAGCGACCGCCACGGACCAAGGTGGCGGAAGTTCTACAAAAGAAGATTATACCAGTGGCCCGCAGGTCGAGGGAAGACCGACAAGGCCGCATACGACGCCGCTCTGGCCGCGTGGCAGGCAAAGAAGCGTGAGGTCGATGGTCTGCCGGAACCCGAACCGCCTCGGCCCGTCGAGGACATCGTCGCCGACCTGGCGGCCAGCTATGCTGAGGCTGCGTGGCCCGAGGCCCTGGCCCAGTTACAGGCCAACACCGTCACCGTCCAGGACAGGGTAGACGCCTTCCTGAAGACGAGAGAAGCTCGTGTGCAGTCCGGCCAACTATCGCACGCCCGCCTTGAGTCGCTGCGTTCCCACCTCGGGTTCTTCAGCGGCTGGATCGGAGGCAAATATCCCGTCGAAGCCATCGACGGCCCGACCCTCATCCGCTACAAGATCCACGTGGACGCCGCCTGCAAGCATAGGACGGCTGGACACCGAATCGAGGCCGTGAAGACCTGGATGCGGTGGCTACACAACACCGAGGCGATCAAGACACTGCCGCGGGCGTTCAGCAGCGGCGAACTGAAGGTCACGAAGTCGGTGCCGACCATCCAGACGTTCACCGTAGAGCAAATCAAGACCCTGATCGCGATGGCCAGCAAACGCACGAGGTTGTATATTCTGTTGGCCCTCAACTGCGGCATGTATCAGGGCGATATCAGCGACATCATGAAGTCCGAGATCGATCTGGTTCAGGGCTCCATCACGAGAAAACGCAGCAAAACTCGCCGCGAAAAGAACTCACCGACCGTCACGTATACGCTGTGGCCCCAGACACGAGACGTTCTACAGGAAGAACTGGCCAAAGAAGGGCCGTGTGCCCTGTTGGGCCGTGGTAGCCTGCCTTTGTTGCGGTGGGTCGATGGTCACAAGAATGATGCAGTCAGGTGTGCCTGGAATCGTCTGGTCAAAAAGACCGGAATCGCCGGGACGTTCAAGTTGCTCAGGAAGACGTCGGCCAGCCTCCTGGCCGATAGTGAATGGCCCGACGTGGTAAATCTGTACCTCGGCCACGCCGCCGCCTCGATGGCCGACCTTCACTACGCCAAAGCCGCCCAAGGACGGCTGGCTGCGGCCCTGGAGTGGCTGCGGGGACAGTTCGGCGTTTGATCTTTGTCGAACGCGGACGGGGCCTAACGCTGAGCATCGGAAGAAACCTGTGCCGACCGAAAAGGTCAGGCCACCCGGCAGTTGCACGACCGCGGCCCCCAGCCGCCCGACATGGTGGCCCACGGTGACACCTGCACGGCCCCGCAGGAGCCCGACCGAGCAGGGCGACGGACTACTGGGCTACCCGGCCACCTTTGCCTACGGCCCGGCCTCGCTTCTTACGGGCTACGCCATTCCTTCGAGACGGGGGCGGGGCATGGCTCGCCAGTTTCTTTTCTAGCCAGACCTTCGCTCGACGCCAGTCATTCTTGACGGTCTCAACCGAAATGCCCAGTTCGGACGCGACCTCTTTATTCTTGTATTCACCCAAGCACTTCTTCACAAAGACACTCGCCCATCGCGGGTTATGGGAGTGCAGTTCCAGGAGTGCTTCGGCCACGTCGATCTTATCAGCTACTGGTAAGTGTGAATCGGAAACGTCGCGGTCGTCGATATTGACCTTGGCTCGACCGCTACCTCGTTTGGCGGCATCGCGACGTCTGGCATGGTCAACGAGAACTTGACGCATCGCATTCGCGGCAACCTCATAGAACACCCTTCGGTTCCCATCCGGTACGTTGAGTTGGCCTTCCTTATCCACCAGCTTGAACCAAGCCTCGTGTACTAGTGCAGTTGGTTGAAGAGTGTGTCCAAGCCTTTCTCCGGCGAATAACCGTTCGGCTCTCTTTCGCAGTTCGGTATATGCCAGATTCAAGACCTCGGAAGCGGCGTCAGTACCCCCCTGTCGGGCACAAGCCAGCAGTTCCGTGAGGGGAAGTGAATTTGGTGTAGGCATTTTTCCGCCTCTAGTCATGTCTCATGGTTCGTCCGAAAGTCTTGTCCTGCAACAAGTTGCGGCATGCGGCGAATATGGGTCTCGGCTATCCGGAACTTTGTTTCGGAATCAGATACCCACTTTCAACTTGATTCTCGCATTCCTAAGTAACGGAGGCAACAGGCACAACACCATGCCAAAACGAATCTGATTTAAGCGGTGATGGTGACGGTGTCTGGATGTCTGACGAGCACGTATCGTTTCATAACACCACGTCAAAAACGGAGCGCGCTCCGTTTTTGGCACCACCAACGACAGGAGCAACATCATGCCACGAAACACAGGAACAAACGAACCCCGGCAAACACGGGCACAAATAGCCGCAGAAGCCCAGGAGCATGTCCGTAACGCCGAACGCCACCGAGCGTTAGGCTCTCGGTGCGAGGGCGAAGCCCTGCAACACTACGCCGAAGCAGGCAAAGAACTGAACGCAGCGAAGGAACTGGGTAAGCACGGCAAATTTGAACGCTGGCTCAGGGAGAACTTCCACGCGTCAAAAGACACAGCCGAGGACTATATGACTATTGCCCGGTGCTGGCCACGCTTCGCCGACGCAGGGAGCCTCCGCAAGTGTGTGAAGCTGACCCGCGACTTCGAGCGTCATGGCCAAGATAATTCGGTCGCAGTGAACCGACGCCTAGGCCGCTGGATAGCCGAGGACTTTGCCCGCTGCACCCGCGGAGTGGAGATATCAGGGCACTTTGCCGCAGCACCCGCGAGGCTATCCTTCATAATTTTGGTGGCGGGCACGGATGGTGCAGGAGCGACGCAGCCCGCGACGCAGCCGTGTTCCTGCACACCGACCCAGTCGGTCGGCGTCTCTGGGCAGAGGTGCAGTCAGCCACGAAGACCTACATCAATGAGGTACTTGTGCCGCAACTAATAACGTTCCACGAGAACCTCCTCGTCGAGAGAGTCTTCCCCGCCTTCGGCGAGTGGCTGGATCGTGAACTCGCCGAGCACCAGCCGCACCCGCCCCCACCCGACCAGCCCGTGCCCGTTGAACCGCCGCAGCCTGCCGATGAACTGCCGGAAACCGAACAGCCTGTGCCCGGCCAGCCGCAGCCACGGCCTCCCGTACAGCGACGTCGTATCACGCGGGGGCCTGACGCGTCGGAGACGAAAGGGAACGCCGGCTAACTGACCGCAAATAACGCTTGATCGTGTCTGGTAGGTCGGTAACATGAAAGTGTACGTTGGCCCTCGACACCAACACGAATCACTAACCCGCCCCTGCGTCCGTGCATTCTCTGTCGAGGGCCATGCACGACGCAGGGGCGTTCCTGTTGGAGAGCATATCATGCCCGAACGTCGCCGCATCGCCACGATTCCGGTATGGCCAGATAAACCGGAGCTGATACGGATCGGCCCAGGCCCCCTCGAAAAGATTCGCATCGGGCGGATCGAACTGATGCGGGTGACCGCATCGAAAGTAGAGAAGCTCGGCACCCGCAAGAAGCCTCGCACTCCAAGACGAGGTTAGCCATGCCTGCCCCAAATCGGCCCACCGAACAGTCGCGGTGGTTTATTCGCCACGCTGACGACGTCATTCGTCTTGGCACGCCAGTGGTGCTCTATGCCCGCGTCTCTGGACGCGAGCAGGAACGCCAGGGAAGCCTCGACCGGCAGATCGCCCAACTGAAGGCTTACGCGGCCCGCCGTGGGGCAGTTGTCATCAACATTGACGATATTCGCCCAGACGTCGATTCCGGTAAGTCCCTCGATAGGCCCGAACTGTTGCGAGACGCAGCCCTCGCCCACGAGCACAACGCCCTCATACTCGCCCACAACGTCGGCAGGCTGATCAGGTCGGCAGAGTTTCACCGAACGAGGAACCCCGGTGCCCAGCCGACGCAGGCCGAGTACGCGGCCCTGGCGAATGCAGTCGGCGGCGTGACCCTGGCGACGATCCTGCACCCCGATACCCCTTGGCGACAGGTTCGTTCCGCGGAAACGCGACGAGGTAAGCGTGCGGCAAAGCCGCGAATGCCAAGGGCAGAACGGCACCGTATCATTTCCATCATGGGCCGCGACGTCATACGATACCACTGGAGCCTTACCGCCCGCGAGCTTATGCGTGCCAGTGCCCGTTACCGAGAGTCCGCGGCCACAGCCGCCGCTGCCCTCATACGACTAGGCTGCACGCCTCGCACAGAGCGGTCACCTACGGGCCGACCGACCACGTACTACCACGCACCGATGTCGGCGTTTCACTGGTGGTGGAGGCGGTAATCTTTCGGTGACACAACTCCCCGCAGGCGTTCGATATCATGAAGCGTTCAAGCCCGCAAAACACGGCACCAAACGCGTTTTACGCATTCCACCACAACGACACTCCGACGTCAGTACAACACTATCCACCACCTGCCCTATTCCTATTGGCCTCCAACACCATATCCCATAGGCCCATCAACACCCGAAGAAGATGTGGGGGCGTCCCAGAAACAGATCGGAAGACGGTGGGTGAACGGAAAGGGACGCCAACCCCGCCTTACACGATACCGAACCGGAGACACCGCTTTCATAGCGTACTTCCGTCGTCCCGACGTCATCTTCTTCACCAGCACCTCATACGGGGCTGCCGCCACGCACGCGACGTCGAGGACGGTCAGCCCGCTTCTTCTGGTCACGTTGCTGCCTCTTCTTTCAGCAGTCGCACTGGAACCCCGCCTGCCCCGCTGCTGTTCCTTCACGGCCATCGTGGAATTTAGGACGGTTCACCGGCAACGTCATATTCGTCCTCATGGCTGCTTGCTCGCCGTCCTGCTGTAGGCACCGCCCGCCTTCCGTGCCAGCACCGCCTTCCGGCCACGACCCGCTACCGGCGGCCCGAAACACCGGCCCTTGCCCCGGTCACCCCGCCCTACGCGGCCAACGAGGCCCGACGCGGCCCCCCGGAGGCCCGTTGCCGCAACAACGGCGGCTGGGCGGCTATCGGGCCGACCAGACCGGTTGCCGCTGTGTGGGCCAACAGTCGCGGCCACGGCGGGCCGGGAACGGGCAAGGTCGCCACCGCGGCTGGCGGTGGCCGACGTCGCCCCTTCGGTGACCCAGGCTGGCCTTTGTTCGCCGGGCCACCGACCTTCGTCGCCACCGACCGCCTTCACCTCGAAAGCGGTCGCGAAGACCGCTTGCTCTGCCGCTGGAACTGGCTAACCTGTGGTTGATGGGCGTTTGCCCAAGCGTCGAAAGAAAGGCAGCGAGGAATATGATACGACGACGAATCGAAACTGCCGTTAGCAACGGACCGCATGAGGACGGCGAGCGGTCGATGGGCAAAGACGCCCTGGGCCGTTTCTGCCGCGGCAATAAATACGGTCGCGGCAATCATTCGTACTCCCGTGAGCAGGCCCGAATTCAGGCCGCGATCAAGGCTCAGATGACCGACGAGGAGTTGGAGAGATTCATCAAGTCATGGATTCAAAAGGCCAAGGCCGGCAAGGGGGTATACATGATCTCCCTCCTCGAACGCTGGGCCGGGCGGGTCGGCGACTGGGCCGTCGAAGAGAGGCTTGCCGAATTAGAGGCTCAGATCATAGACCTCACAAAGCAGCCGCAGGGCGGTGGCCCCGTAGTATCACAGGTGGACTTGGACACGTAAGATGAACTTTTACATTTGGGACGATAGCACGTTCGTCGTGGCAGAAACCGTGGAACAGGCCCGCACCCTGGTTCGGGAACGACTGTCCGTTACGGTGATCCAAGCGAAGGTTCAGTATACCGAACCGACCATCTCACCTTGTCCCGCGGTCTATCAGGTATTTCGGGCGGAATCTAAACCGTGAAACGTCTGGCAAGCCTCGCGAAAGCCTGAGCGAAAGCACCAAGAGCTTGTTTGGGAATACCAACTTCATCTGGCTGGTCGATTTCCCGGAGGACAATAGTATATTCGTCCTTTTCGACGAATTCCCAAAAAGGTGTAGAGCCGTCACCAACCGTATCGAGAACTTCACCCCGTGTCTTGGACATCACACACCAACCTTTCATGCTGCGGGCGATTTGTCGCCCTGGAAAATCGAGGGTGGAAAATCTATGAATTCGCGGGTTTCGTAACCGTCTCGCGGGAAGACGAGAACATTAGGCGACCAGGACGGGAGAGCCGCCTGCACACGACCGGCCCAGCCCCTGATTATATCACACGAACATCGTGATATCATGCCGCTCGCCGCTTTACTTCGACCCGGTGGGTCTGCCGGGAGAGGAACGACAGAATGGCCGGTGCGTCATCCTGGCCGGAAGCGGCGGGCTTCTTTCGCCGCCGCCATGCTGCCAGCAGGCCGATGCCACTGGCTGCGAGGAGAACGAGCGTGCCCGGTTCCGGTACCACGGCGAACTCGCTGTTGTGATCGACCACGGCCCAGACCGTGTGGTTGGCTGTATTCACGCCCCACTTACCTAACGTCATATCGCCGGTCGGCCAAGCTCCAAGGTAGAACTGGTTCGAGTTCGTGCCGTAGTTGCCGTCGATGGCATTTTGCCACGTATGCGTATTCGGGTTCAGCCAGCCGAGATAGATCGCCTCGTTCGACGCCCAAAGGCCCTCGTTCCCTGCCCCACCGGGCAGCAGGGCCGGGTTGTAGGTCATCTGTAAGACGAACGGGTCGGTTTGGGCCGTACCGCTCAGGCCCATGCCGCTCAGATCGACGACATCGCTGAGGAGGGCCGGGACGGTTCGTTCCGTGAGGGTCTGTGTTCGCCACGCCATGCCGACCGTCTGGGCCGTACCGCTGCTGCTGTTCATGCCCGCCAGAATCGTGGCCGTACTGCCGATCAGGCTGTAGCCTCCGCTGCCGCTGGTTGCCGTGGCTGTCGATTCGAGGTTGGCGTAACTCGCGTTTTTGGCCACGGGGGCGGTCAGCGGCGTTCCAAACGCCGTCTGGGAGTTACTCGCGTTCGCTGTGGCGTTCCCCACGTTCGCATCGAGGGTGATGGTCAGTCCGCCGTTGTTGTTGTTTCCGGCTCCAGGCAGGCCGCTGTCGTCCACAAGCTGCGAGGCGGACATGCTGATCGTGCCGCCGCCGTTCGTGTAGTTGCTGGTATTCAGCGAGGCGGAGTAGGCATTCCCGTTGCTGCCGGTTATCGCCGTCAGTCCGTTGAAGGTCGCGAGACTGGTCTGAAATGCAGCGTTACTGCTGGGCGTGAAGCCGGTCAGCTTCAAGTTCGCCGTGTAGGCTGCCGCAGTGTTCGCCGCCCGGTTATAGATAGTGAAGTTCTGGCTCGGCACGGTAGCTCCACGCAGGACGTTGCCGAAATGGATCGCCTGCGTCGGCTGGAAGGAACCGGAGGACATCGAGGCGTTCGAGTGGTCGAGGACGGTCAAGGTGGCCGTCGTGGTCTGGGTGAGGTTGCTCGAATTCGGATCGCTGGCGGTGAGGGAGATCGTGTTGACGCCCAGATGGGTGGAGGTGGCCGAGACGGTGCAGGATCGGCTTTCGCCTGGAGCAAGGTTGCCGGACGTGGGCGTGATCAAGCCCAGCGAGGCGGTACCGCTTGAGACAACGGCGGTTGAATTGTAGTTCAGGCTGTAGCCGCAACTTGGCGAATTGGTCACAGTCATGCCACACGTTGTTGTTCCGCCGCTGATGATGATTGGACTAGAAACATTGCTCAGGCTGATTGTTGCAGGTGCAATGTTCAGCGAAAAGACCTGTCCGCTCCCGTAAGCACCGCCGTACTGGGTCGTCCCGTACAGCGTGTTGCTGATGAGCGTCAAACCACCGCTGGGATATTGGCCGTTGCTGCCATCGAACGAGAACAAGACCGTGGGCGTGCCACCGCTAACGGGAACGCTGAAAACGACGCCATTGCCGCGGAGTTGACCACTACCGCTGAAACCTAAGCCGCCATAGATGGTCGTCCCATACAGGGTGCTCCCGCTAAGCGTCAAGCCGCCAAAAGGATACTGGCCATTGGTGCCGTTGAACGAGGCGAGCACCGTAGGAGTCCCGCCACCTATGGGAACGCTGTAGACCGTGCCGCAGCCGTAGGCACCGCCCTGAGTCGCCATCCCGTACAGGGTGTTGCCGATGAGAGTCAGGCCGCCAACGGGATAATCACCGCCGCTGCGGTTGAGCGAGGCGAGGACCGTGGGCGTGCCGCCGTTGATGGGAACGCTGAAGACCGTGCCAAAGACCTGGTCATGGGCGTTTGGGCCGCCCTCGCTGGTCGTCCCATACAGGGTGTTGTCGGCGAGCGTCAAGCCGCCCCTCGGAGCGTAGCCAGTGATGCCGTTCAACGAGGCGAGGACCGTGGGCGAGCCACCGCTAAGGGGAACGCTGAAGACCGTGCCAGCACCGGGGTTATTTGGGCCGATGTAAGTCGTGCCGCCATTGTTGGTCGTCCCATACAGGGTGTTGTCGGCGAGCGTCAAGCCTCCAACGGGACTATAGCCGTTGCTGCCGTTGAACGAGGCGAGGACCGTGGGCGAGCCACCGCTAAGGGGAACGCTGAAGATCGTGCCGCCGTCGTGGCCGACTTCGTTGGTCGTCCCATACAGGGTGTTGCCGGCGAGCGTCAAGCCGCCAACGGGACTATAGCAGTTGCTGCTGCTAAACGAGGCGAGGACCGTGGGCGTGCCGCCGTTGATGGGAACGCTGAAGACCGTGCCGTAGCCGTTGACGTCCAAACTGTCCGCGTAGGCACCGCCGGCGTTGGCCGTTCCATACAGCGTGTTGCCGTTGAGCATCAAAGCAGAGGGCCAATAGCCGGTGCTGCCGTTGAACGAGGCCAGCGTCGTAAAAGTCTGGCCGCGAACATGGGTTGTGACCAAGGCGAGAAAAATCAGGCTTCCTGCGGACGTCCGCATCGCCGCGACAATCAAATCTTTCATGTGAAGCACCTTCCACGTTACGGGCGATAAGGTCGTCCTGAAATCAAATCTATGAATCCAATGCACCGCATCTAACTTCGCCAGTTTCTAGTAACTGCCGAATCCAAGAAGCGAAAGGAGCGTCGAAACCCATACCACTCCCGCAACCCCCGCCAAGGGGCATACGAAACAGCATCGGCCCGACGCCCCATCTCGGGGCGTGGGTTCCGACACTGCTTTCGTATGAAGAGCCCGAAAGCTCAGTTTGGCGGTTTTTGCGGGAAGCAGCACGGACGCTCACGCGTCGATCAAATTGTTCTCATCGCCGTGGCTCTTGCACGGCGGTCGTTTTCGCTCCTGAAATCTCGTATTGTTCGGGCCGGCATTCCGCCGACCAAACAGCCCTGATTGTAATCACGCCTGGGCCGTGATTCAACAAGGGGGCAAGAACGACCAAAGGGCCAGGGCAGGCGAGCCCCGCTGGCCGAACCGGGTAGCCGGGGTGGTCGGGTGGCCTGGCCTGCCCGTTTCGGCCCCGTCGCCGCACAGTTTGCTCCTACTTGGGCGGATGGCGGGTAGGTCGGGGTTTGGCCCCGTATCCCGCCCGCTAGGCCGACGTGGCGTCGGGCGGCGGATACACCCAGCCGCGGAACTTGGGCGGCGGCGAGTCGAAGCCGATCTTGCCCACGGCGAAGGCGAACGCCTCCAGGGCCTCCGCCGTGCCGCACGCGGGGCAGATATCGATACTGCTGTCCTCGCGGGACTGGGCGGAAACCTCAGCGTAGGGTTTCCCGCAACGTGGGCACATTCGGAGAGGGGCGGGGGTGTTCATAGTGTTCAACCTTCTCGTTCGTTTCACGCTTCCTATTCGCCTTCATCCCTTCTTCTCAGTGCCGCCGCAACTCTATCGTGATAACCGGCAGCGGCATGTCGGACCTTCAGCACTTGCTGATATCCCTCTTCTCCTCGCATGACGACTTCTGCCGCGTCCAAAAGCACGAATGCCTCCGCGTACCCGCTTGCCAGTCGCAGCAGCTTCTCCGCCGCCATGACCCTGCGGGTTCTGGCCAGCCATGCCTTGCAGTCCGGCCCGTTTTCGCCCTCCGGGAAGTCCTCGTCGGCATCGTGCGTCCCGGCTGCGGCGTCGTCGCCCGTATCAGCGAACCACACCGCGTCCGCCAGGATCATCGCCTCCTTGTAGCCACCCGCCAGTTCGATCAGCCTCCTCGCCGCTTGCACTTTTCGGGCCGTGGCCATAGTTGCCTCATATCGCTCGCCATATTGAACCGCGGCGGCGGTTTCCGCCCGGCTTTCCACTTCCGGGTCTTCGTATTCTTCCGACATGGTTGTGCCCTTTCGCTGAATGGATCTTGTTCACGCATCCCGCAACACGCGGTATATGGTCGGTCTTGAAAGCCCGGTTACCCTAGAGATGTGGGCTATCTTCTTCCCCGCCGTTTTCATTTCCTTGATGGCGGCAACCTGATCGTCCGATACCTTCCACCGCCAGCCCTTCTTGCTGCCGCCCCACTTCTTCCCTTTCCGCTTTGCAACGGCTTGACCGGCAGCAACCCGCTCGGCCCGGATCTCGGTTTCGTACTCGGCCACGGATGCCAAGATGCGGGCATGGAGGCGACCGGCGGGTGATGCCAACGAGAAGCCGTCCTTCAACGAAACCAGATCGACCTTCCGCTCGCCCAGTTCATCGAATAGCTGGCAAAGCCCTCGCGTCGTCCGCCCAAGTCGGTCAAGCCGCCACACGACGATACGCTCGACCTGCCCTGCCCGTAGGGCTTCAAGGAGTTTGTCCATGCCGGGGCGATCCATCGTTTTGCCGGTGAATTTGGCCCGATACCACACAACCTGACCGTCGTGGGCAGCCGCCCACCGCTCCAGGTCGGGAAGCTGGCTGGCGTGGTCTTGCTGCTTGCTGGATACGCGAACGTAGAT
>Ga0073936_10010961_pt1 | contig 11049 bp, 13 predicted proteins | sample AliMusrvi5mmetaG_FD_87041 | JGI IMG/M metagenome (GOLD analysis project Ga0073936, IMG submission 87041) | Freshwater lake bacterial and archeal communities from Alinen Mustajarvi, Finland, to study Microbial Dark Matter (Phase II) - Alinen... | ecosystem: Environmental > Aquatic > Freshwater >... | reverse complement strand
GGACAGAGGACAGGGGTCAGGGGACAGGGGAGGGGACAGGGGACAGGGGACAGGGGACAGGAGACAGGAGACAGGAGACAGGGGACAGGGGACAGGATGTCACGACTTTTGAGGCTGGAGCAGGAACTGTTCTGGATGGCTAATCATGGAACCTAGCATACGCCCAATCTCCCGGTTCAGTTCTGCCAAGACATCATGCTGCGCGAGCGTGATATAGCCACAGTCTATGGCAAAATCCAACGAGGTATCTGTTTCATTGGATTCACCATCGCAATCAGTAAGCTTCGAGATGAAATGCGCCTCATATCGCCGTTTTGACCATGCTTCGCGCAGGTTCATGGAAACCGAGCGCGACGATCTTCGAATCTGGCTGGTTAGCGCATAGCGCTCTTCCGCCGGGAAGTTCTTACTGATCTCAAAAATACGCATCGCAAGGTCATACGCCTTGGAATACACCGTCAGTTCTTTTGCCGATTGTACTGGCATAATCTTCCTGTTCCCTGTTCCCTGTTAATGCAGGGGGAGCAGGCGAATGCGATTGCGGCTGAGGTCGAGCGAGATCAAACATTAGTTTCACGATGCGAGGAGCTCGTAAGTCTCGGAGGCGGAGATGTCAGCGGCGAATTCAAGAGCGGCCTGGATCGATTCCAAGGTAAGGTATGGATAATCGCGGCAAATTTCCTCCGGGACGCGACCCGCCGCGATCTGGCGGACGACATTGGCAACCGTGACGCGTGTGCCCTTGATGCAGGGCATTCCTGTCATGACTCTTGGGTCGGCGGTGATTCGGGGATGATCATTCATGCAAGAAGATTAACCGATTGGTGCAGGGGTGCAAGCATTATTGTAGCATCATTGTAGCATCAAACACCAACGAGGCATGATCCGGAGTCTCGAAGACTCGGTTCGGGTCGTGGGACCGCAGGGTGAGTCCAGCGGTCTTGTTGCATGTCTCTGGTTCGCGTTTGTCGATTTGCCCCAATCCGCTGGTTTCGATCTGATCCCACTCGAAGTAGAAGACGGTGAGTGAAGTGCCGTCGGGACCGGGGAGTTTGAGTTCGGCCCCGCGGTCGGCTTGGTAAATTTCGATGGCGTGCGCGAATTTGCCTGGGTTCTTCATGGCGTCGCTGGCCATGGGCAAGGAAAAGACGGGAGCCTTGGAGACCGGGACATGGTTGCGCCAAGCCGGGATGGCGAATTCGAGGGTGAGGAGAGAGAATGCCAGGGCAAGTGGAATGAGAAGCGGTCTTGTGAAGTTGAAACGCCGGGGCATGGGAAGAAAAAGCTGAAAAGCTGAAAAAAGACAGAAGATCGCTGCGCTGCAAGACAGAAGAAGCTAGACAAGAGGGAGAGTTGTCGGTTGGCCGTGATTGCGAAGGTAGGGCGGACCGGCCTCGGTCCGCCGACTTGACCCCCAAGAGGGTGCAGTTCCAATGACCACGCATGATCATCTCTCCCTCAAGGGGAATGTGGGCGCGGCGAGGCCGCCACGCCCTACCCGTTCACCACGGACAGGGGACAGGGGACAGGGGTCGGAAAGTCCGAAGAGTTGTCGGTTGTCAGTGAAGAGAACAAGACCGCGAGCGCGCGAATGGTGCGAAGCCCTGGAGTGCGGTGACTTGTCACCGCCTTGTGGTCAGGCGGACTTGTCCGCCGGGGGCGGAGAATTTGCTAGAGAGGCGCGACATCAAAGATCTTGGGCAGGGAAATCATTAACTCGGCTTGGCCGCGAAAAAACCCGCGTTGTCACCAACGCGCCTACGAAAGAGAAGAGCCGAACATGCTCTTATTATTGCGCCTTAGCAAGCCATATCTTGGCGAGTTCGAGGGATTCCGGGCTCATGTTAGATTAGGATTCCCTCTCTGGTCACGGTGCTGGCCAGGGAGCAAGGAGCCTTGATTTCCTTCTCCCATTCGTCATGCGTCATTACGACGATATCCATGGGGATGTTGAAGGCGGCGAGTTCGCGGCGTGCAGCGACAGCCCGCTGGTAACGCGAGACCGAGGAATCAGGAACGACAGCAAGAAGGTCGATGTCGCTGTCGATACCAGCATTGCCCCGTGCCTGCGATCCGAAGAGCCAGACTCGCTCGGCGTGGATTGTCGTTCGCAGGCGATCAGCCATGATGCGGGCGGATTCAGGAATGTTCATGGCAGAAGCAGGATGGCTGAGATCGACAGAATGGAAAGCGAAAAGGCCGCCTCAATGCAAGGACAAAGGGAAGACAGCAGAACGCTGCGCTGCAAGACAGAAGACAAGAGGAAGAGCGGTCTGACTTGGCGCGCTAGGCCGGGATAGATCGGTTGTCGGGACGGTCGTGATTGCGGGTGTGAGCTAACGCGCGGTGTGCAAGCTTCGTGGAACAGGGGCAACTTGTTCAAATCGGAGGTAAGGTCCGATCAAGGGTGCGCAAAACGAGCGATGAAATCCGTCGGGGAGATTGGCGGGATCGGACTTGAAGCGAAGTCACGGACGTTGCGCGTGACAATGAAATCCGCCAGGCAGTTTTCGGCACACGCGCACTGCATGGCATCCTCGAAATCGGGGAGTTGGAGGCTGCGTGCACGGGCAGCCGAGAAGGAATCGACCGGTGCGACCTCGGCCCAGGCGAGGATTTTATCAACCTCTTCCATGGCGGCATCATTGGATGTGGAACTTTTGGCGCAGAAAAGCCATTCTCGCGTCTTCGCGAGAGATGCCGGGAGGCAGTTTGGCAATGCCACGAGCCTGAAGTGCCCATTGGCCCGCGCCTGGTTTGGCGGTGGGGTCACTTGCAGGAGCCAACCACGCCACGACACGAAGACTTGCGGTGCCCTGCAGTTCTGTAGGGATCGGCAAGTGGAGGCTGCCATCGGCAGCCGGTTGAAGAATGGCGCTTATTGAACTCATGATGTAAGATAGCGGGCCGGGGAGAGCAAAGCAAGGGGATTTTCACAGAGAGCGGACGACGGTAGGGCGCGACCGCTGGGCGCGCCGACTTGTCCCCAGCGAGGCGGGAAGAGGAAGAGTTGTCGGTTGTCCGTGATTGCGAAGGTAGGGCGGACCGGCCTCGGTCCGCCGAATTGTCCCCAAGAGGGTGCAGTTCCAATGACCACGCATGATCATCTCACCCTCAAGGGGAATCAGGGCGCGGCGAGGCCGCCACGCCCTACCTGCAAGACGCAAGAGAAGGTGAAGAAGTGATCGGTGGTAGGGCGTGACCGCCGGGCGCGCCGACTTGTCCCTAGCGGGGCGGGGGAGAAAGAAGTGATCAGTAATCAGTGGGAGAGAAGAGTAAATGACCGCAAAGACGCGAAGAGCGCAAAGGGGGAAGAGAAAGATGATATGACCGCAAAGGCCCGCTCGTTCGAACGGGTTCAGGTTGCCGACCGTTTAACCGCTTCCAGAGTCGTGGGGTGGACTTCGACCAGGTCGGCGTTGCCCAGAAGGGAGCAGATTGCGGGCCAGAGGCGCAGCAGCAAGCTTTCGAGTTCGGTCTTGCGAATGTTACCCAAGCGTACCCAGATGACCTTGGGCGGCGGTCCCTCCAACATGATGCGATCAAAGAAATCCGTGTCGCGGGTGAGGATGGTCCAGTCGCGTTGGCGTGCATGAATCCACAATTCGTTGTCGGTTGGTTGCTGTGCTAGGTCGGTGGCGTGGGAGCAAGCGACGGGCAGTCCTCGGGCGAGAGAGGCGGGAAGATTCTCATCAATGAGCAGGTGCTTCACGAGGCCAAAAGGACGGTGGAACGGGCAGCACTCAAGTGTCGGGCATATTCGATGCAGGCAAGCACATCCTCACGTTGGAGCTGAGGGTGGGCGGCGAGGATATCCGCGATGTCATCTCCAGCGCCGAGGTAAGCGAGGACGGTTTCCACGCCGATGCGAGTGCCACGGATGACGGGTCGTCCGTTGCAGACTTCCGGGTTGATCTCAATTCGTTGAGTCATTGGGAGGTGGGGGGGGCGAAGGATTGATTTTCGGATTGAAGCATCAGAGGAACCTTACGGTCGAAGGAGTCATTGTCAATGCCGGCATAATGCGGATTACAAAAAGTGAGGGCTGAAACACGGATTTCCACTTGGCGCATTTTGCCAAGTGCGAAAATTCACTGGGGTCCTTGGAATTCAACAATTCCGGGAGGGCGAGTGTTGGAATGCGGGACTCGTTTCCCCGCATTTTGACAAATGCGCCTACGAGGTTCTGGTGGGCGGGGGTGGCTCTTGTTGTTGGAGGTGGGCAGGATGCCCACGCTCCTTGAGGGGAGGAAGGGGTCAATTGGCAGTGGGTCGGCCGAGGCCGTCCGACCCTACCGGGATTCGAATTTGAGGTCGCAGAGCATGGCATCTTGGAATGCCTGCCAGGCGCGGTCGGGGTTGGCGATGCCACGCACTGCGCCTTGGGCGACGCGGGAATATGCGGGACGGAAGCGTTTGAGCGCCATTCTGAAATGGAGTTGGCGCCATTGTTCCATGCCGCCGCGCAGGCCGTTGCCGAGCAGGCCGTTGGCACCGGAGACCCAGGTGCCCTTGAAGGCTTGAATGATGACGCCGCGCGGATCGTGGAAGACGGTGTGATCGAAACTGAGAGTTTCTCCGCCCACCTGATAGGAACGGGGCGGACGATGTTCGATGAGGGTCAGGCCGATGGAGCCCATGCATTGGTCGGGCAGGTGTTTGTAGGCCTCCAGGACACTGGTGGAATCCGCCAGATCCCACTCGAAAAACGCGAGATGGATGGTGGTGCCGTCATCGCGGTCGATGCGGGCGGCGGTGCCGGTGGCGCAATGCAGCGAGGGCAGGGACTTGGCGACGATCTCTGGGAGGGGGGTGTATGAAGAAGAGTTGTCGGTTGTCTGTTGTCCGTTGTCAGTAAGAGAGGATAGAGGATCGTGGATAGAGGATAGAGGATCGGTGGCATTGTAGCGGCGGTCTGTGACCGTCGCCGGATCTTGGGAAGTTGGCAGATCGACATTCTCTCCTCCGACCTCTGGTCTCTGAGCTATGACGTCGGCTTCTCCTTCGCTACTCACGCCGTTGGCGACAAGTGGGCGCGCCCGGCGGTCGCGCCCTACCCCCGGTCGATAGCACAGCACGGGTTGGTCAAGGCCAGCGGGCGCTGGGTGCATCCACCAGTATGCCAAACCCTCGGTCGTCCCGAGCGCGAGGACGATGGCGGAGATAGACGCAAGAGTGGGAGACACGAATTGCACGGGAAGAGTGGTCGGTTGTCCGTGATTGCGAAGGTAGGGCGGACCGGCCTCGGTCCGCCGACTTATCCCCAAGAGGGCGAAGTTCCAATGACCACGCATGATCATCGCTCCCTCAAGGGGAATGTGGGCGCGGCGAGGCCGCCACGCCCTACCCGTTCACCACGGACAGGGGACGGAGGTCGGAGGTCGGAAAGTCCGAAGAGTTGTCTGTTGTCTGTTGCCAGTTAATGCAAGGGGAGCAAGGGACCACTCTTCAATATTGCCTGGCATCTTGTTGGCATGTGGGCAGGGTGCCGACGGATCTACAAGTGGGGCACCGGAAGCTTGCCCGTGGGAGGATAGGCTTCGCGTGGGGCACGGGCTGGGTATTGGTCTTAAGAAGTCCCCGCAGGATGCGGGGACAGGCACGCCGTTGGTCTTAAGAAGTCCCCGCAGGATGCGGGGACAGGCACGCTGGAAGCGTGCGCCCCCCCCCAAGAAAAAGCTGAAAAGCTGAAAGGAGGGGGGTGAGGCCCTACAATTCGATCTGACCTCCTCGCCCCAAGGTTCGGAGATAATCGGCATAGGCGGTCTTGCCGAGCGCGGTGATCGAGGCTTGCAATTGATCGGCGTTCATCCAGCCGTTGCGCCAGGCGATTTCCTCGAGGCAGGCGACCTTGAAGCCTTGGTGGTGTTCGATGGTGCGGACGAACTGGGATGCTTCTAACAACGACTCATGGGTGCCGGTGTCGAGCCAGGTGTGGCCGCGGCCGAGGAGTTCGACGTGGAGGTCGCCGCGTTCGAGGTAGGCGCGGTTGACGCAGGTGATTTCAAGTTCGCCACGGGCGGAGGGTTTGACCGACTTGGCAATGGCGACGACATCCCGATCGTAAAAATAAAGGCCGGTGACGGCGTATTTGGATTTGGGATCGGCGGGCTTTTCCTCGATCGAGACGGCCTTGCCCGAGGCATCGAATTCGACCACTCCGAAGCGCTGCGGGTCGTGAACCTCGTAACCGAACACGGTGGCTCCGGTGCCGCGCCCGGCGGCGGTTTTGAGTTTGGGCGAGAAGCCCTGGCCGTAAAAGATGTTGTCGCCTAACACGAGCGCGCAGCGCTCCCCGGCGATGAAGTCCTCGCCGATGAGAAAAGCCTGGGCCAGGCCGTCGGGGCGGGCTTGCTCGGCGTAATCGAGGGTGATGCCGAAGCGCGAGCCGTCGCCTAACAGCCTGCGGTAGAGAGGCAGGTCCTCGGGCGTGGAGATGACCAGAATCTCCCGGATCCCGGCGAGCATGAGCACCGAGAGCGGATAGTAGATCATCGGTTTGTCATAGACCGGCAGCAACTGCTTGCTCACGGCCATGGTGCATGGATAGAGCCGGGTGCCGGAACCGCCGGCGAGGATGAGGCCTTTCATGGGGGGATGAAGAGTTGTCAGTTGTCCGTTGTCGGTGGAAGAGGAGATGCCGGTAGGCGCGAGAGCGGTAGGGTCGGACGGCGCTTGTCCGCTGGGCAGCGGCGGTTCGCCTGCGGGGGCAGTCAGGGTCGGCCGAGGCCGTCCGACCCTACCGGCGCTTGTCCGCGGCCGAGGCGATCCAATTGATAGGAGCCGTCGAGGATTTCCTGCCACCAGGATGGGTGGTCGAGATACCATTGGACGGTGCGGCGGAAACCGGACTGGTGGTCTTGGGTGGGGGACCAGCCGATTTCGTGGTTGATTTTGGTGGCGTCGATGGCGTAGCGCAGGTCGTGACCGGGGCGGTCGGTGACAAAGGTGATTTGGTTGGCGTAGGGGCAGCCGTCGGCGCGGGGCCGGAGGTGGTCGAGGATCTGGCAGAGCTGGCGGACGAGGTCGATGTTACGCAGTTCGTTGTTGCCGCCGATGTTGTAGGTTTGGCCGGGGATGCCGGTTTCAACCGTCATGAGCAGGGCCTCGGCGTGGTCTTCGACGTAGAGCCAGTCGCGGATGTTCTCGCCCTTGCCATAGACGGGGATCGGTTCGCCGCGCAGCGCCTTGAGGATGACCACCGGAATGAGTTTTTCGGGGAACTGAAAGGGGCCGTAATTGTTAGAGCAATTGGTGACGATGACGGGCAGGCCGTAGGTGTCGTGCCAGGCGCGGGTGAGGAGATCGGAAGCCGCCTTGCTGGCGGCATAGGGCGAATGGGGATCGTAGGGGGTGGTTTCGGTGAATTTGCCGCTGTCGCCGAGGCTGCCATAGACTTCGTCGGTGGAGACGTGCAAGAAGCGGAAGGATTCTTGCGATGGAGGATCGTGGATAGAGGACCGTGGATTGTGGATTGTGGATTGTGGATGACTCGCGGCGTTTTCCTGTTCGACGAGCGATGTTTCTTCGTCGCCGAGGCTACGAAGGACGGGTCGATGTTGGATGATGGATGGTTCGTTTGGCTCGGCATGCTCGGTGCTCTGCCCGGCGTGCGGCAGCCCTCGCCAATACCGCAGGCTGGCCTGCAGGAGGGTGAAAGTGCCGAGGATGTTGGTCTGGATGAAGGTTCCCGGACCGTCGATGGAGCGATCCACATGGGACTCGGCCGCGAGGTGCATCACGGCGTCCGGTTGAAACCGGGTGAAGGCGCTCTGCAGCGCGGCGGGGTCGCAGATGTCGGCTAACAGGAATTGGTAGGCAGGGGACGCCGCGACATCGCGGAGCGAGGCGAGATTGCCGGCGTAAGTGATTTTGTCGATGTTGAGAACCGAGTGGCCGCGCCGGATGAGCAAGCGGACGAGGTTGGAGCCGATAAAGCCGGCACCGCCAGTGACGAGGAGGTTCATGGGGAGGGGGCGGTTGTCAGAGAAGACGCAAGAGGACAAGACGCAAGACGCAAGACGCAAGACGACAAGACGCAAGAGAAGAGATGGTATGTGGCGGCGGCCTGTGACCGGCGCAGTCATCTTGAGCGGGGGGTGCAGTGCCAATGACGAGGCGATGAAATCCCGCCGAGGCCAGCGCGTTCTCACGAACGCGCCTACTAACGGGGCGCAGTGCCAATGACGAGGCAGTGAAATCCCGCCGAGGCCAGCGCGTTCTCACGAACGCGCCTACTAACGAGGCGCAGTGCCAATGACGAGGCAATGAAATCCCGCCGAGGCCAGCGCGTTCTCACGAACGCGCCTACTAACGAGGCGCAGTGCCAATGACGAGGCAGTGAAATCCCGCCGAGGCCAGCGCGTTCTCACGAACGCGCCTACTAACGAGGCGCAGTGCCAATGACGAGGCGATGAAATCCCGCCGAGGCCAGCGCGTTCTCACGAACGCGCCTACTAACGAGGCGCAGTGCCAATGACGAGGCAGTGAAATCCCGCCCTCGGAGGGGAAAGTGCCACAGTCATGGACTGCAGCTACAAGCGCGACACGCTACCGCCCTTGGTCACATCTCCAGGCGATGGAGAAAACCACAATCACGAATTCACAATGCTTTCTATCTTCAAGCAGGATGTTCCAAGTCGCTGAAAGCTGCGGAAAAATGAATGCGAGAGGATTCGAATACAAGGAAATATTAAGATTTGTTAGGGAAATCGCGTTCACCGGGTGGCAGCGGCGTATTGGACGCCCGCGCTCCTCCCGACTAACTTGGCTGTTACAGGCGGCGGGCAGGATGCCCGGGCCACGTGGCCCGGGCATCCTGCCCGGAGCATCCAAACAAACGTTTCTTCCAATTCCACACCCAGCGCAGCGCGGGTTCTGGTGCTTGAAACGCCGGGGGACGTTTCTTGTGGCGCTGCTATTTCTCCGCATCGCTGCCGTAGGCCCCGTAGGAGCCGTAGCCGAAGCGATAGGCGCGACCGTAGCGGGAGGTCTTGTAGTAGCCGTAGGAGTAGTTTTCGCCCATCAGACGGCGCTTTTCCATGAAGCCATTGAAGATGATGCCGGAAATTTGAGTGCCGTCCTCCTCGAAAATGTCGAGGGTGCGGCGGACCGCACCCTTGGGGACGTACTCGGCTTGGACGATGAGGCAGACGTTGTGGGCGAGGGGTGCGACGGTGCGGGTATCGGGCACGGCAAGGATGGGAGCGGTGTCGAGGACGACCACTTCATAGTCGCGACAGGCCTGTGCGAGGACCTCGCTGAGGTGGCCGGTGTTGAGGAGTTCGCCGGGGTTGGGGGCACGCTTGCCGGACAGGATGAGGTGGAGGTTTTCGCGGCCGGTATCGCGGAAGACGGCCTGCTCGAAGGGGATGAGATTGGCGAGGCACTCGGTGATGCCGCCTTGGTGGTGTTCGCGGGTGAGGCCGAAGAGTTTGTGGAGGGAGGGCTTGCGCAAGTCGAGGTCGATGAGCAGGGTTTTGCGGCCCTGGCCGGCGGCGGCCAAGGCGAAGTTGGCGGCGGTGAGGGTCTTGCCTTCGCCGGGCAGTGCGCTGGTGAACAGGGTGATCTTGCGCCTCGTCTCATCGCCGAGGAGGGAGATGGAGGCACGCAGCACGCGATACATTTCCGCGTAGCTGGTGGTTGAGGTGCCGCGCCGGAAAACGAGCCGCTTTTCCCAATCCTTGGTGGCATCGTCTTCTTCCTTGGGGTTTTTCTTGCGATACTGTTGCTCGGCGGAGGCGAGATGACTGAGCCTCAAGTCGGCCACCCCGGCGAGCACGGTAATTCCCAATTCGCCGATCACCTGTGAGACGGTGTGGAACTTGTTGTCGAGGCGGATGAGAAGCAGCGCGAACAGGAGTCCGCCGACCAGGCCGGCCAGCACCCCGATGGTGATGACTTTAGGGGCTGCCGGGGCCGTAGGCGAGCCGGGGACGCGGGCGAGATTGCTGACCTCGGCGCTGGACTCCTGCGACTCCTGGTTGACGCTGGTTTCCTTGATACGGGTCAGCATGCTGTTGAAGACGAGGGTCGAGCTTTGGATTTCGCTTTCCAACACGCCGATGCGGGCGAGGAGTTGCTGGCGGGCGGTGCGCAGATATTCCTCGGGGTGCGTCGCTTGATCCGGCATCTCCTTGCCGGCCGTATCCCAATACGATTTATCGCCGGGCGAGAGGCGGGCGACATCGAACTCGCGGATAAAGCGAGCCTGGAGTTCCTTGAGTTCCGCGCTGGCCATCATCATCTTGGGATGTTTCGGCAGGTAGCGGCGCTTGAGGGTGTCCACATCGGTTTCCTTGGTTTCGAGGGCCTTGTGAACATCAAGGGCACGGGCATAGATCGAGAGGGCACTGCGTGCCACCTGGAGGCTGTTGCGGGCTTCCTTGGATTCTTTTTCCAGCAAGTCGATCGAATTGCCGCGGCCTTCGGTACGGGCATTGGCGATTTCCGCGAGGTATTCGCGTGCCACGGCATCGGCGAGGGCTTTGGAGACCTCGGGCACGGGGTGGGTGATGGAAATGTCGAGGAGGCGGGTGTAGCGCCGGATTGAAACTCCAAGCCATTGGGAGATGATCCCGCCGAGGGCGGCGGGGGACGGCGGGGCTTGCCGTGCCGAGTCGCCCCTGACAACCGTCTGACCAAGCTTGCCGCGCAGCCAATCCGGCAACCACTCCACGGTTGGCGGCATCAGGCCGGGCAATTCGCGCACGTCCTGGCGGGAGGCGACGCGCTCCAGCAAGTCCATGCGGCGGATGCGTTCGGCGACGGTGTTCATTGCTTCCACACTGCGCAGGTCGATTTCTTCCACCTGGTCGCGGGCCATCACCGTGGCGGTCTGCTGCTTGATGAGCAACGAGGCGGTGGCGGTGTATTGTTTCGGGGTCTTGGCCAGATAATACATGGCACCGAGGATGCCGATGACCAGCCCCAGCGCGATCCAATGCCAGCGACCCAGAAGGTCGTTGAGCAAGCGTCTCATCTTGTCCTGCCTGGCCTGCCGCGCCATGCCGGTATCCGGCGGGTCGTGGTCCTCGAACTCTTCAATAT
>Ga0073936_10010958_pt1 | contig 11050 bp, 7 predicted proteins | sample AliMusrvi5mmetaG_FD_87041 | JGI IMG/M metagenome (GOLD analysis project Ga0073936, IMG submission 87041) | Freshwater lake bacterial and archeal communities from Alinen Mustajarvi, Finland, to study Microbial Dark Matter (Phase II) - Alinen... | ecosystem: Environmental > Aquatic > Freshwater >... | reverse complement strand
TGCCTCGCCCGCGCTGGACCAGTCCTGGGCCATCGAGGACGCCCCCGACGTCGCCGAAACCAGCGCCATCGTCACCGGCGAAGGCGTGGAGGTCGTGCTGGCGTCGGGGACGTTCACCGACACCGTTGTCACCTCCGAATGGACACCCCTGAAACCCGGCCGCACCGCCCGGATCTATGCCCGCGGCGTCGGGCCGATCGCGCAGGGAACGCTGAAGCTGCTCCCGAAGTGACGACGCGGAAGGTCTCCCGCGCACGAGGCCCGAGGCGGGAAGTCACCCCGGCGAACCGGCGGTCGGCGAGCCCTTGCCCGTGGCGGACAGGCGGGCCTTCAGCGCGTCGGGCTTGTCCTTGAAGACCATCCACAGGGCGCCGGGCAGGGCCGTGAAGTCGGCGATCATCGACAGCGCGAAGGCCACGGCCGCCAGGATCGCGAACTGCCGGATCGGGGGCAGGTCCGACAGCGCGAAGGCCAGGAACCCCAGCGCGTTGATCAGCGTCGCGAAGAAGATGGACCGGCCCGCGATCAGCGTCGTGTGGCGCAGCCCCTCCTCGGTAGTGCCGTGGTGCTTCTTTTCCAGGAAGTGGTAGAAGAAGTGGATCTGGTCGTTTTCCGACGTACCCAGCACCGTTGACGCGATCAGGATCGTCGCCACGTTCAGCGACATCCCGGCCAGCCGCATGATGCCGAACATCACCAGGATCGCGAACAGGGACGGGATCATGGCCATGATGCGCGCCGCGCCGTTGCGGAACACCAGCAGGAACACGCTGAAGATGATCGCGACGGTCAGGGCGAAGGATTCCGTCAGCGTCGGCACCAGGTTGTGCCCGACCTTGGACTGCAGCCGCACGGCCCCGACCATCTGCGGCGCGCCGGTGCCCAGCTCCTTCAGTGCGGGGTGATCCGCCAGCGTCTTCGCCCAGATGTCCGCCACCCGCTTGTCCAGCTCCAGCCACAGCGGGAAGTCGTTGATCCGGGTCACCAGCGTGATGTGCGTCTGGGCCATGTCCTTCGTGTCCACGAAGCGTGACAGCAACGGTTCCTGCCCGACCGCCGTTTCCAGGCTGTCCGCGACGTTCGCCATCTCGTCGGGATCCGAAGGCAGCACGTCCCCCTTGCCGCCGATGTACCGCATCATCCGCAGCACGGTGGTGACGCCCACGGCCGAGCCGACCATCGGCTCCTTCTCGAGGGCCTGCTGGAAGGCGTCCAGTCCCGTGAGGATCTCGGGCTGGTTCAGGCTGCCCACCTTGCCCTTCAGCCAGACTTCCGACATCGACAGGCCCGGCATCAGTTCCCCGACCCGGCGCGTGTCCTTGTACAGCTGCGAATCGGAGTTCACGTAGTCGATCGGGTCCGACAGCATCTTCATCGGCGTGACGTAGCCGGGCAGCCCGAACAGCGCCACCGCGCCCACCGCCGACAGCACCAGCGCGAGGCCGACGGTGGTCCAGCGCCACCGGTACGTGACGGGCGGCATCCAGGCGGCGACTCGCACGAACCACTGGGCCGCGGTCTTCCGCTCGACCTGGGTGGGCGTGTGCAGGATCTTCTGCAGCGCCGGGAACAGCGTGAACGCAACCAGCCACGTGAACACCAGCCCGATGGCCAGCCACACGCCCATCTCGCGGATCGGGCGGATGTCCGACACCAGCAGCGCCGCGAAGCCGGCCGCCGAGGCGAACACCGACGCGGTGCAGGGCAGGAACTTGTTCGCCAGCGCGAAGACCTGGTGATCGTCCACGCTGCGGTCGGGTGGCTGCTCGACGTAGCGGGAATGGATGTACACCAGCGTGGCCAGGCACGTGACCATGATGGTCATCGGCACCATGACGGACACGATGGTGAACGTCCCGCCCACGATCCCGATGTACCCCACGCACAGGGCCACGTTCACCAGCATCGACACGACGATGGCGATCAGCGCCCGACCCGACCGGTAGAGGCCCCAGCACAGCACGATCACGAACAGGCCGAATACCGGGAACAGGCGCATCCCGCCCGACGAGGTCTTTTCGTTCAGGTAGCTGTTGACGTAGGGCTCGCCGACCTTGCGCAGCGCGTTCAAGGGCGCCGGATCCGCGACGAGGGAGGCCGCCGCCGCGTCGATCGCCTGCAGCGCCTGTTCTCGCTCGTCCCCGTTCTGCACGTCCAGGATCAACGGCAGGCCGTAGAAGTGGTCGCCGACCATCCCCTGCTGGCGGAACAGGGCGGTACCGGTCGCGAAGGCCTTGAAGGCGCCCGGATCGGCCCTGGGGTCCGCGTCGGGACGCGCCCGGTGGTAGATCGACAGGATCGAGTTCGATGACACCTTCGGGATCACCGACAGCCGCTTGTCTAGGGCGTCCACCGCGGCGATCACGTTCGGCGCGAAGGGGTCGTCGGCCTCGGCGAACAGGACCACGAACTCGCTGGCCCCGAAGACCTTCGAAAAGTCCTGGTTCGCGATGAAGTCCGGGTCATCCTTGACGATCAACCGGTCGATGCCGTTGTCCTGGTCGACGCGGATCGCGAAGGGGATGGCGATGCCCAGCAGCACCGCGTAGATGCCGACGACCCACCACCGGCGGGCGACGATGAAGCGGAACACCTTCTGGAGGAATACTTCGCTGCGTTGGCTCATGAGGCGGAACTCCGTGTCGCCGGTGCGGGACCGGCCGGGCTAGTCGCCGAATCGCTTCTGGGCGGCGTCGAACACCGTCGCGTCGAGGGGCATGAAACGACCGATGTGCATTTCCTTGCAGATTGCGCCGCCGTCGGAGGTGCCGCACATGGCCTTGAGGGCCCTGGCCAGGGCGTCCCGATCCGCGGGCTTCAGATCGCCGCCGAACAGCACGACCGGGATGGGCGGCAGCGCCGGCGACGAGTAGATCGCCCGAAGATCCTGCCCGCCGGTGATCTCCTTGGACTTCGCCAGCTGCTCGTCGTCGAGGATCGTCGCCTCGCAGTCGCCGCGGATCACGGCCTTGGCGCCGCGCAGGGCCTGGCCGATCTGCTTGAGGCTGAAGGCCGTGGCCGCGTCCACCTTCCCGTCCAGGACGACCTTCGACAGGTAGGCCGGGGTGTCGGCCAGCAGCGTCCACACGCGCTTGCCCTTCAGGTCGTCCAGGGTCCGGATGGCCGGGTCCTTGACCACGACGTTGAGCCGCGAGGACACCAGCTCGCTGCTTTCCAGCTGCAGGATCGGCTGCAATCCCCAGGCCTTGCGCATCTCGAAGTACAGGGACGGTTCCAGCATCCCGATGCCAGGCTTCGTGCCCGACACGAAGGCCACGACGTCCTTCCGGGACACCAGGAAGGAGCCGTTGGTCGAACCGGCGGCCCAGCCGACCTTCGATTCCATGTAGCGCAGGAAGCGGTCCACGAACGGCTGGGCGGACACGGTGTCGCCTCCCAGGCGCGTGACGTGGATGGCGACGTCGGTCGGACCCGCGACCGCCACCGCCGACTGGAACAGCAGCACCGCCACCATGGGCGCCAGCATTCGATTCTTCATGGGCCTCCCTCCCCCGGTTCCCCGGGGCCGAATCATACTACCGGCAGGCCCGGACTCCTAGGCCCGCGCCGATTGGACGGACGCAGGCCGGATCCATTCGACACGATTCGAGGAGGCGTCCCAGGCGGTATTGCCGGTAGGCAGAGCGCGACGGATCAGTCGAAACGCCAGCCCTGGTCACGAACCACGTTGACGCAAGCATCGACTACTTCGGCGTCGTACCGCGTTCCCGATCCCGCGACGATCTCGGCCAGCGCCACGTCAATCCCAAGGCCCGGGCGGTAGGGGCGGTCGGACACCATGGCCTCCACGACGTCCGCGACCGCCAGGATCAACGATTCCTGGAGGATCTGCGTCCCCGACAACCGGTCGGGGTACCCGGACCCGTCCACGCGTTCGTGGTGCTGCCGGACCATGGTGGCGATGGGCCAGGGGAAGTCGATGTCCCCGATGATGTCGGCCCCCAGGGCCGAGTGGCTCTGGATCAGCTGGAACTCCGTCGCGGTCAGCTTGCTCGGCTTGGACAGGATCTCGGCGGGCAGCCCGATCTTCCCGACGTCATGCACCAGGCCGGCGTAGTAGAGCCCCTCCACCCGCGACTGCGTCATGTCCATGAACTGCGCGACGGCCCGCGCCAGTTCTGCCACGCGCCGCTGGTGACCGGCGGTGTAGGGGTCGCGTGTCTCGACGGTGCGCGACATCGCCAGGATGGTCCCTTCCAGGGCCTTCCGGATCCGGTGGTGGCTTTCCTCGACGATCCTCGACGCCCGGACCTCCTGGGTGATGTCCCGGATCACGCCGTTCAACATCAAGCCGTTCGTGTCCTGCCCGCTGCACGACACCCGCGCTTCCAGGATGACTTCCGTCCCGTCCCGCCTCCGGGCCGGAACCGGCTGGACCACCGGTTCCGCAAGGAGGCCCAGCGGCAGCAGCTTGTCGACGACCTCGGCAAGCAGCGAAGGCCCGATCTCGGCGGGAATGAACTCGACGACGTTGTGGCCCACTAGCCCCCGCGAATCGTCGAATCCCATCATCCTCGCCATCGCCGGGTTCGCGAACAGGATGGTCCCGTCCTGGCTGGCAGTGCCGATTCCGTCGCTCACGTGCTCCACGACACTGCGGTACTTCTCCTCCGCCTCGCGAAGGGCCTGGACAGCGAGGCTGCGCTCGGTGATGTCCGTGATGAAGCCTTCCAGCGCGGCCAGTTGCCCGTCGATGAAGACCCCCGAGCCCCGTTCCCACACCCACTTCGTTTCGCCCGTCGCGGTCCGGATGCGGTACTCGAGCGTGAACACCTGCCTCGCCGCGAGGGCCTCCCGGATTTCCGCCAGGACCCTCGCCTGATCGTCCGGGTCGATGATGGCGGCGTGGCAGAGGGCGCGGTTCCCGATGAAGTCCTCGGGAGCATGGCCCGTCAGTTCCAGCGCTCCCCGGCTCACGTACTCCATCGTCCACTGCGGGTCGTTGGAGCACCGGTAGAAGACACCGGGCAGGTTGTCGATGAGCGTGTTCAGCTTGCGGTGGGCCTCCCGCAGCTCGTGATCGCGCTGCCGGCGCTCCGTGATGTCGCGTACCGTCGACAGGATCGTGGGCCGCCCTTCCAGGTCGAACAGGTGGTTCCCGATCTCGACCGGGATCCTGCGGCCGTCCTTGGTGACGTGCACGCCCTCCCACATCGCGGCCTTGTCGGCCCGAAGCTTCACCATCATCTCCGGGATCAGCGCCAGGCCCTCGGGGGCGTCGATGTCCATCGGGCCCATCGTCAGCAGCTCTTCCCGCGAGTAGCCCAGCCGACGGCATGCGACGTCGTTGACCGCCGTGAAACGTTCCGGGCGCCCCGCGTCGGACAATCCGTGCACGAACACGGCGTCGTTGATGCTGTTGAACAGCAGGCGGTACCGTTCCTCGTTGCGGCGCACCGTTTCCTCGGCCCGCTTCCGCTCGACGGCATACCGAACGATGCGGGTGAGGCTCGATGCCGTCGTCCGCTCACGGAGGACGAAGTCCTGCGCTCCCAGCCGCACGGCCTCCAGCCCCATCGCACGGTCTTCCAGGCCGGTCATCACGACCACCGGCACGTCGGGGACCGACTTCACCAGCCGTTCCAGGGCATCGAGGCCGGGAGCGTCGGGAAGGCCCAGCCCCAGCAGCACGATGTCGGTGCCGCCCAGCGCAAGGTGATCCAGGCCGTCGGCCAGCGTGGCTTCATTCCAGACGACAAAGGGTGCCTCGCCCGCACCGGTCAGCAGGACGCGCATCCTGTCCACGTCGGCCGCCCGGAATTCGATCACCAGGACACGGATGTCTTGGGTCATTGCGAACTCCCTTGGCGCCGGTTCGCCCGACGCCGGAGGATGCCACCTGATTGCCGCGGTCGAGTGTGTCCCAGATTCGCGGCCGATGCCCAACAGAGGACAGGGGACCTTGGCGGGCGAAGGAGCGGCACGGGAGCGACAACCCGCGGATGGGCCCGATCGGATTCAGTCGATCCGGATCGTCGAGGGGTCGTATTCGAGGGGCGGCAGCTTCAGGTCCAGCTGTTCGAGGGCATCGACGATCGCGCTGGCGACGACGAGGTTGCGATACCACTTCCGGTTCGACGGGACGACGAACCACGGCGCCCAGGGCGTCGAGCACTTGCGGATCACGTCCTCGTAGGCCGCCATGTAGTCGTCCCAGTGCCTGCGCTCCTCCACGTCGGCCGGGTTGAACTTCCACTGCTTGGAAGGGTCGTCCAGCCGGTCCTGGAGGCGCGCCTTCTGCTCGTCCGGGCCGATGTGCAGGAAGAACTTCAGCACGACGTAGCCGTCCTCGGCCAGCATGTGCTCCCACTCGTTGATCCGCGGGTAGCGCCGGGACCACCGGTCCTTCGGCACCAGGTCGTGGACGCGGACGATCAGGACGTCCTCGTAGTACGAGCGGTTGAAGATGCCGATGCCGCCCCGCGGCGGAAGGGCGTGGGTGGCGCGCCACAGGAAGGGATGACGGGCCTCGTCGGGCGTCGGGGCCTTGAAGCTGGTGACGTTGCAGCCCGCCGGGTTGACCCCGCGGAACACATGCCGCACGGTCCCGTCCTTGCCGCCCGTGTCCATGGCCTGGAGCACGATCAGCAGGCCCTTGCGGCCATCCACGAACAGCGCTTCCTGCAGCGCGTCCATGCGCGCGACCAGCGCCTCGGTCTTGCGCAGGCCCTCGGCCTTGCCCTTCACACCCTTCGTCGAATCCGGGTCCACGTCGTCCAGCCGGAACTTCCGTCCGTCCTCGATGCGATGGATCTGGTGCATGGCTTGCCTCCGGGTTCGCGGACGCGGTTCACCTGGCAGCATAGGGCCGCGGCGGGACACCGGCAATGGCAGGGGCGCGAGGGGACAACGCCGGGGCCGTTTCACCCGGCAGACCGCATGACGGGGGGCCCGCGCTGTCCGCGTGGGCGCCGCCCTGCTGGTACAATCGGGCGGGCGGCACGCGGAGGCATCATGCCGTGGTTCATCCTGTTCCTGGCAGGCCTGTGCGAGGTGGCCTGGGCGGTCGGGCTCAAGTACACCGACGGATACACGCGCCCCCTTCCCACGACCGTCACGGTCGTGTTCATGGTCCTCAGCGTGGTCCTCTTGGGCATCGCCCTGAAAAACCTGCCGCTGGGCACTTCGTACGCGGTCTGGACCGGCATCGGCGCGATCGGCACCGTGGTGCTGGGCATCGTGCTCTTCGACGAGTCGGCGTCCTGGCCCCGCCTGCTGTGCGTCGGGTTGATCCTGGCCGGGATCGTGGGGTTGAAACTGGTGACGCCAGGACAGGGGTGACGCCGCCTACGGGCAGGTCACGTGGAGGTCGGCCTCGGCCCCGGACCAGCTGTCCTCGTACGCGAAGTAGTACGGGCGCCCGGCCTCGGCCGTGAACGTGACCTCGGCATAGAAGCCCCAGTCGGAGGCGATGCAGGTGGACGGGTTGCACGCCCCCGAAAGGACGTACAGCGAGAACGTGTCGCTGCTGTTGAAATCCGATGGGTCGATCCGCACCGTGACCTGCCGGGTCACCGGGCTGACAAATTTCCAGATGATGTCGTCCCCGGACAGCGAGTCGCCGCCGCACGCTGCGGCGGCGTTGCCCGTGAGGTTGTCGCCGGAGGCCGTCAAGTAGTACTTCGTCGTGCCGCACGCCACGGTGCCGTCCACCAGGGTGCAGGTGTCCGGAGTGCACGGCGGGAGGCCCTGGCAGTCCGGGTCCGCGCAGTCGGTCAGCCCGTCCAGATCGTCGTCCCAGCCGTCGGAGCACAGCGTTTCACGAACTGGGCAGGCGCCCCCGCAGTCCGCCGGGCACGTGGCGCAGGTTTCCGTGGGCCTCGCGCAGGTACCGTCGCCGCACCGGGGGCCGGGGACGCATGCCGAGGCCACGCACCGGTCGCCGAGGGTTGCCGGGTCGCCGTCCTCGCAGGGCGCGGTGTTGGCCGTGTGCACGCAGGCGTTGGCGGGGCAGGTGTCGTCGGTGCAGGGGTTGCCGTCGTCGCATTCGGCCGCGATGGAGCACTCGCAGACCTTCAGGCCCGGGACGCAGGCACCCGAAACGCACGTGTCCGGCGCGGTGCAGGCGTTGCCGTCGTCACAGGCCGTGCCGTCCATCACGTTGGTCCAAGCGTCGGTGGCGGTCCCGGGGACGCACGCCCGGCACTGGTTCCCGGGTTCGTTCGCTGGCGCAACGACACAGGTCCCGGCCACGAGGCACGTGCCGGCATCCAGCACATGGGTGCAGGCGCCCGCCGCGCACCGGTCGGTCGTGCAGGCGATCCCGTCGTCGCACCGGGCGTCGCCATCGCACTCGCAGACTCGCGTGCCTGGAACGCAAACCCCGTCCGCACAGGCGTCGCCGTTCGTGCACCCATCCCCGTCGTCGCAGGGCGCCGTGTTGAACGGGTGCTGGCAATGGCCCTGGACGCATTGGTCGTCGGTGCAGGGATTCGTGTCCGGGCATTCGGCGTCGGTGTGGCACTCGCAACCGACCACGCCCCCCACGCAGTTCCCCTTCACGCACGTCTCGCCGGTCGTGCAGAAGTCCCCGTCGTCGCATTCCTGGCCTTCCAGGAACCCCGAATCCAGCACGCAGTGGCCGGTGGAGGTGTTGCAGCGGTTGGGCCGACAGGGCTTGCCGTACGCGGGGTCGCACTGCGTTTCGTCCTCGCACCAGCAGGTCACGGACCCGGGCGCACAGGCGCCTGCCACCAGGTCGTGGCCGACGTCGGAGGGTCCCGGGTCGGGCAGTTGATCGGCCGCAATGTCGGTCGGGAGCAGGTCCTGGAGGGGCGCGTCCGGGGCGTCCCCGGCAAGATCGGTCGGGCCGGTGTCGGGAAGGACGTCGGGAACGTCCCGCGGGATCGGGACGTCGAGCGGTTCCTGGAGGTCGCCATCGTCGGTGGCCGATCCGGGATCGGTCGGCAGTTCCTGTGGGACGTCCGTCCTTGCAACGTCCCGGAACGGCGTGTCGCCCGTGTCCCGGGTACCCGGGTCCTGGACGATGTCCCGGGTCGGGATGATCACGATTTCCCCGAGCACGTCCCCGGAGGTCCCCGCCCCTCCCGAGCAGCCGACGGCCAGCAGCACCAGGACAAGAGCCCCCGCACGTCCCCTGCGCATCGAAACCCCCTCGCGGCCGGGATAGGATAGCGGAACTCCTCGGATCCTGGGATGGGCATTCGCTCGGGGATGACGGGCGGCCGCTCGGCTAGCCGTGGGTGTCCGGCGGCTTGTCCGACCGCCAGCACCCAAGGAGGATGTCCACCTTGGCCTTCGCGTCGCCGGTGACCGCCGTGCAGGTGACGGGGCACAGCAGGATCTTGTTGGGCTGGGCCGGGGCGTCGTAGTACCAACCCCCGGTGGCGCCGCAGTCGGCGGGCGTGGCCACGTACCCCTCCTGGACGGGCAGGGCGCCGGTCAGGGTCACCTGGACGTTGACCTTCTCGTAGTTGATGGCCTGCCCGACCGGGTTGGGGGCCGGGATCGCGTACGTGCACCCGAGCGCCTTGCCCTCGATCGCCTGCAGCGCCGCAGTGAACTGCTGCGTCACGTTGCCGCCCTGGTCGACCACGAACGCCTTCTGCGTGCCGCCGCCGAAGGCGATCTGGTCCATGCTGCTCAGCGACGAGCCCACGCCCACGACGAAGGTCAGGATCGCCGGGGTGCCGCCTGCCGCGGTCGACGCGACACCGGCGATCGTGGGGATGTCCTGCGGATCGCACTCGGTCGGTTCCCCGTCCGTCGCCAGCACCACCACGACGGTGTGGGTCGGGTTGGCCAGCGCGTGGGACTTCGCGAAGTTGACGGCCCCCTGCAGCGCCGGGTGCGTCGGCGTGTTGCCGTTGGGGCCATGGGCGTTCATCGAGCTGATGATCGCGTTGGCATTGCCCGGGAGCACCTTGATGGCCGTTTCGGCCTGGGCGTAGTCGGCGACGTCGCAGGACTCGGACGTGAAGATGAAGCTGCCGGTGATGATCGGGAAGTACTGGATGCCCACGCCAATGCCTGCGGACCCGGCGTCGGTGACGAAGGTCCGCAGCGCCTCCGACACGGCATCCCACTTGCTGACGCCCGAACCCGTCGATTCGTCCATGGAGGACGACTGGTCCATCATGATGAACATGTCCAGGGGGCTGTTCGCGGCGGCCTGGGTGACGGACGCGCACACGCAGGCGCCGTGCACGCAGTCGGCATCCCCGCATTTCGTGAAGCAGTTGCCGCAGTGGAGGGGATCGGACGTGGTGTCGATGGGGCAACCGGCGGTCGGGTCGAGGGTGCAATTGGCCCTGCCTGCAGGACAGACGGGCATGCACACGCCGACCTCGCAGACCTCGGCGTCGCCGCACGGGTGGATTTCGATCTGGCCCAGCGTGCAGCGCTGCGCGCGGGAGGCGTCCACGCACTGCCAGTCGATCGGATCGACACAGTTCGTGCCGGCGACCACCGTTTCCGTGGCATCGGGCCCTTCGTCGGCGGCGCAGGAGCCGCCCTCGCACTCGGACTCGGGGCCGGGGTCGGCCGTCGGAAGGTCGGCGCTCGTGCCCTCGTGCGACGACTGGTACGACAGGTCGAGGATGGATGCCCGGACGTCGCGGCCGGGGAGGTCCTGCGGGTTCCCGCCTCCGGAGCAGGCCGCCAGGGAAAGCGCAAGCAGGAAAAGGTGCGGGAACCACGTGCACGCCCGGACCGCGCGTCGAACCGTCATGCCTTCCATCCCTCCGTGGATAAACAGGATAGCGGCTCTCCGCGAAACATCAAGGGCCGGGCAGGCAAGCCCCGACTTGCTGCCGCGCGGCGGTCAACGAACGCGTGCAAATCTGTGCTCCGCCCCCGCATCCGCTCTGGCCTTCGGTGGCGACGGAGCAAGGGGGATGGACCGGAAGCGGACCCGAAACCCCGGGCTCACAGTCCCAGGTGGAATGCGACGGCGTCCCGCTGGACTTCGATGTCCTTCAGCAGCAGGCGAGCGATCGCCTCGACGAACTTGTCGGGGTCCAGGGTGTACACGTCGTACCGCTTCACGGAATCGCGCAGCACCTCCGTG
>Ga0073936_10010956_pt1 | contig 11051 bp, 8 predicted proteins | sample AliMusrvi5mmetaG_FD_87041 | JGI IMG/M metagenome (GOLD analysis project Ga0073936, IMG submission 87041) | Freshwater lake bacterial and archeal communities from Alinen Mustajarvi, Finland, to study Microbial Dark Matter (Phase II) - Alinen... | ecosystem: Environmental > Aquatic > Freshwater >... | reverse complement strand
TGTGCAGCGGCCCTTGTCGTCATAGACGCGGGTCATTCCGAGTTTTTTTCCGAGTAGTCCAATGCTCATGGCGGTCAAATTTTGATGGTGATGTCAACCCCGGCCGGGAGGTTGAGTTTGCGGTGTTCGTCAACGGTCTTGGCCGTGGGTTCGACGATGTCGAGAAGCCGTTTGTGGGTGCGGATTTCAAACTGCTCCATCGACTTTTTATCGACGTGGGGCGAGCGGTTGACGGTGAATTTTTCGATGCGGGTCGGGAGCGGGATCGGCCCGGTCACTTTCGACCCCGTGCGCTTCGCGGTTTCGACAATCTCGTGCGCGGACGCATCGAGGATGCGGTAGTCGAACCCCTTGAGCCGGATCCGGATTTTCTGTGCTGATGGTGCTGCCATAAATAAAGAACGAAGTTAATGTGTGTGATGAAATCCCGACATTGAGCGGGAGGGAAAGACTAGGGATGGACGTCGCGCTGGCAAGGAGTTTTTCAAAAAAAGTTGGCGCGGAAGCGGTCGCGCGCCGGCTTTGGTCGCGGTGCAGCAAGCTGAATCCCGGATCCGGCGATTGAGAAATTCTTTCAGAATGGAAAGCCCGGCCTCGGATGCTTCGCGTCATGCGTTGCAACCTCTACAAGAATCGCCGTTTTCGGCTTAATGGCGCCTGTTCCAGGTCTTCCCGACGAGCAACCCTCCGACGAACAGCAGCAGGAATACGGTGGCGGGTTCAGGAACTGTTTCCGAGCGCCAAGCCAAGCCGTAATCCTCCCCGACGACGCTGCCGGGGACGGTTTCGTAAACGAGACCGTCGAACGTGACGCGGAGGGCGTAGGTTCCGGCAGGGAGGTCGATGCGGAGAAACTGCGTGTTATTGTAAACCGAAGCGGACTCGGCGACCAGCGTCACAAGCTTGCCGTCGACAACCTGCCAGACTTGAAGGTTCAGATTCGCGAAGCTGAGATTCTCGCCAAGCCCGGTTCCGTTGTTGAACGACGTTCCCGCAAACCAGTTCAAAGAAATGGTCAGCTCGACGGGGGTGTCGAACGGGTTGCTGAACGAGTAGTCGTTCGATTGCGACCGTCCCACAGTGCCAAAATCCCAGCCGGACGCGGAAATCGCGCCTCCGCCGGTTCCGGGAACATCGCGTGTTCCAGAAAGCAGATAGATGGCGACCGCGTTGTTCAGGTTGAGCGCCCCGGCTCCTGTCGCGTAATCGAGCGCCTGAGTCGTCAGAATCGCCCCGTCCGCGTTCACGACCTGCCCGTTGTTCCAGCCGGTGGTCGCCGTGGCTCCAGCCATCAAAACCGATTTGAGCACGCGCGTGTCGTTCGCGGAGGCGACGCCGTTGAGGTTGTAGAAGATGTCATTTGCGGCGGCGTCTTTCAGCAAAGTGATCCCGCCCGCGACAATCGGTGCCGCGAAGCTTGTCCCGCTCTGATTGAGGAAATACTGGTCGGTGGGTGGCGTGGCCTGCAACATGGCCTGGATCGCTGGATCCGCCGATGCCCCCAGCGATCCGGTCCGACCAAGATACGCGGCCAGAAAAAAGTTTTCCCCGGGCGCGGCGATATCCACCGCCGCGCGCACGCCGGTCAACGTTTCACCGGTCACAGGGTTGTAAAAATCGGCTGGTCCGCGCGAACTGAAGGAGGAGGGGTCCAAAAACGAACTTCCGCCCAGGGAGCCGACCGTGATGCCGTTGAACGTCGAGCCTGGCGCGGAGACTGCCGCGCTGCCTCCGTTCCCGGCAGCCGCCACGAAGGCGACCGTGGGGTTCTGCCGCGCAAGGCCGTCGATGGCCAGCATTTCGGGAGATGCCGCCGCCGGATCGGACCCGCCCCAACTGCTGTTGATCACGTCCGGCTTCACCCCGCCAATTCCCTGAAAAAACGCCCGATAGACCGAGACTGTCGAATCCGTTGTTGTGTCGAACGAGCCGGTCTGGGTCGCGGAATACGATGTCGCGATCGCACCCGACCAGATCTGCGCCAAAGGGGCCATCCCCAGACCGGAATAGTAAAAGTTCGCGGGGTCGCTCCCTGCGACGTATCCCGTCCCCGCGAGCACATGGCCGACCATCGTTGCGTGGAAGTCCAGCTCACCCACTGCGCCTGTTCCGACGAACGTCTTGCTCACGGTGGCTGGAAAACCTGCCGGGCGCTGGAATGCCTCCTGCCCGTCCCAAACGAGCCCGGCCTCGACGTTGGCAATCACCCGGCCCGACCCATAAAAACCCGCGTTGAAAAACGTATCCCACCCGACGACGGAATTGACGAACGTGAGCGATTGGAAGGCCCCGTTCTCGTAAACTCCGGTATAAATCGCGGGGTTGCCGCTTTCGAGCGGCATCTGTCCGCTTGCGCCCATCACAGGGAAAATGAGAGCGGCCAAGCCAGTGAGGAGACGTTTCATGCCCGGGCGAAAAAATGGTGGGGAAGGTGACTTTCGTCATGATTCCGCGATTTCGCCAGCAGAATTATTCCGCGGCGGGACCTCAAAAAATGTTTGGCGCTTTTGCGTTGTCAACGCGGTCGGGAATCCGGCAAGATGCGGCTTTGTGCTCGAACTCAAGGATGTGACATTATTTATCGGCAGCGGCGAGGACGTTCGCCCGCTCCTCGCCGATGTCTCGGTTTCCTTTCCGAAGGGCCACTTCGGGGCGATCATCGGCCCGTCGGGTTGCGGGAAAAGCACGATGCTCAAGGTCATCACCGGGATCGCGCCCGGCGAGGAGGAAGGCTCGATATTCTGGAATGGGCGGGACGTGGCGGAGCAGGATTTTTCCCCGTCGGAGATCGGCTACGTGCCGCAGTTCAGCATCGCGCACGAGGAGTTGAGCGTCCGCGAATGCGTGACCTACGCGATGAGGCTCCGGGTGCGGGGCATGCGCGCGGGGGCGCTCGAGGATGCGGTGGACCACGTGCTCAAAGAGGTGGGGATGGGCGAGTTCGACGACCGTCTGGTGAGCGTGCTCTCGGGCGGGCAGCGGCGGCGGCTGGCCCTGGCGATGGAACTCGTCAGCAAGCCGGCGATTTTACTCTGTGATGAGGTCACGAGCGGCCTGGACCCGCAATCCGAGGACGAGATCGTGCATCTCCTTCACGGGCTCTCGCGCACGGAGGGAAGGGTCGTCCTGTCGGTCACGCACAGTCTACGGCATGTCGAGCTCTACGACTCGGTGCTCGTGCTTTACAAGGGAGTGGTCGCCTACCACGGGCCTCCCCAGTTTCTCACGCATTATTTCCGGGCGGACGACGCGCGGGATCTCTACAAGCAACTCGAAGTCAGGTCGGGCAAGGAGTGGGCGCATTCCTGGAAAAAACACCGGCACGCATTTTCCGAAAGCAGCGGGCGCAGGGACATTGCCAGGTCGGTGAGCTTCGACAGCGCGGCCACCGTGGACGCCCCAGCGCCCGAGTCCCCGCCGTCATCGCCCCCGCTCTCGTCCTCGCTTCCCGGTCCCGGCGCGGCCAGCAAGGTCCTCACCCTGCTCTCTCGCCGGCTCAAGATTTTTTTCCGGAACCGCGCTCAGCTCGCGCTCCAGCTCGGCCTGATTTTCGGGTTCCCGGTGCTGGTGGCGATCTTTGCGTGGAACGGGCTGCCCGCGGTGAAGAACCTGAGCATGGGGCTCGGGCTCGACGTCGTTCAGCAGCTCGTCGAGGCGAAGGAGTTTTTGATCCAGTCCAGCAAAATCGGGAGCCTCGTTTCCGGGATCGTCATGTTCCAGGTCGTGCTGCTCACCCTGATGGGCGCGAACAACTCCGGCCGCGAGATCGCCGCCGAGCGCCTGATCTTCGAAAAGGAAAAGCTCGCCGGCCTGCGCCCGTTGAGCTACGTGGCCGGCAAGGCGGTTTTCCTCGGGTTTCTGGTCCTCGCGCAGTCGGTGTGGATGGGGCTGTTCGTCCACTACATCTGCGGGTTTCCGGGCGACCTCGGGCCGCAGTTGGTCTTCCTGATCCTCGTGAATGCCGCCATGACCTCGGTCTGCCTGGCCGTGTCGAGTTTTCTTGGCTCCGCCGAGCAGGCGTCGCTGGTCTCGATTTATCTGGTCGGCTTCCAGCTCCCGCTCTCGGGGGCCGTCCTCGCCCTGCCGGATTTTCTCGGCATCCTTGTCCGGCCGTTTATCGCCGCCTACTGGAGCTGGTCCGGCGTGCTGCAGACGCTCAAAGGCGAACGCTACTACGACATCGTTCAGATGGTCGTCCAGACCGCGCTTTCCCCCGCCGGGCTTTGCGTCTGGGTCCTCTGCTCGCACATCGTCATCGGCCTCTTCGCCGCCTGGATCGGATGCCAGCGCCGCAGCCTCGTGTAGGCGGGTGGTGGAAATCACTGGCGTGTCGGGGCTCGGGAATGTTGAATGGGCTGCGCCATGAAACTCTCCGTTTTTTCACCGGTTGCGATCCTCTTGGCGGCGTGCGGGACCGTCTTCGCCGCACAAACCGCCGACCCACGAATCCCCGAGCCGCTTCGCGCGTGGGAAGGCTGGGTGCTCTGGGGGCAGGACCACCGCGACTCCCCGACGCCCTACAATGCGCCGGATAAATATTTCAGCCTCTGGCCGTCGCGGCTGGCGCTCGATGTCCGGGCGGACGGCGCGCGATTCGATTTTTCAGTTTCGGTGTTCGGCGAGTCGTGGGTCCCGCTTCCGGGAGGCGGCGACCACTGGCCGCAGGGCGTGAAATCCGACGGCGCGGCGGTGCCGGTCGTCGAGCGCGACGGGCATCCCGGCGCGAAGCTCCAGGCGGGCACGCACCGGATCGAGGGCGGGTTCGTCTGGAAAAAAATCCCGCAGACGGTCGCGCTGCCGGTGACGGTCGGGATGATCGCGCTCACGCTCGACGGCAAGCCGGTCGAAAACCCGGTCTGGGACGCGGCCGGCCAGCTCTGGCTCGAACGCAATGCCGCCAGCGGCGAGGCCGACAAGGACTTCCTTTCCGTGAAACTTTTCGCCGAGCTCGAGGACGGGATCCCGCTCTGGCTGCACGGCGAGGTCGAGCTGATCGTCTCCGGCAAGAGCCGCGAGGAGGTGATGGGTGCGGTGGTTCCCGCAGGCTGGAAGCTGGCCTCGCTCGAAGGCCTGCTGCCGGTGGCCGTGGACGAAAACGGGCAGATGAAGGCGCAGGTCCGGCCGGGTAAATGGACCGTCAAGTATTCCGCGTTCCGCCTCGACAACCCGAAGGAATTCGGTTTTGCGCCCGGACTGAATCCCGCCGCGCCGAACGAGCTGGTCGCGTTCCGTTCGCGCCCGGATTTCCGCGTCGTCGAGATCGCCGGGAGCCCGTCGGTCGATGTCTCGCAGATCGCGTTCCCGCAGCAATGGCGCGAGCTTCCGGTTTACCGGTGGGATACGGCGACGCCGTTCCGCATCGAGGAACGCATGCGCGGCATGGGGCTCCAGAAACCCGCCGGGCTGAACATCGCCCGCGAGTGGTGGCTCGATGAAAACGGGAAGGCGTTCACGTTCCGCGACCGGCTCACCGGCCAGATGCAGGAAATCTGGAGGCTCGATGCAGCGGATGGCCAGGATCTCGGCTCCGTGCGCAGCGACGGCAATGGCCAGCTCATCACCCGCAGCCCGCTGACCGGTGCCCCGGGCGTCGAAATCCGCACCCGCGCGCTCAACCTCGAGGCGAACGGCCGCATGCCGCGCTCCGGAAAAATCTCCGCGAGCGGCTGGCAGACCGATGCCGAGGCGCTCCGCGTGACCCTGAACCTCCCGCCCGGATGGCGGCTGTTCGCGCTCTTCGGCGCGGACTGGGTCAAGGGCGACTGGCTCACCTCGTGGACGCTCCTCGATCTTTTTCTGCTCCTGATTTTCTCGCTTGCGGTGGGCAAGCTGTGGGGCTGGCGCTTGGGCGTCCTCGCCTTTGTCGCCTTCGGCCTCGCCTACCATGAGCCCGGTGCCCCGCGCTATGTCTGGCTCTGCCTGCTGGTCCCGCTGGCGCTGCTCCGCGTCGTCCGCGACGGCTGGGGCCGCCGGATCCTGCTCGCCGGAAAATGGATCATCATCGCCGCGTTCGTTTTTATCGTGGTTCCGTTCGCCTCGCGCCAGATCCAGCAGGCGATCTACCCGCAGATGGAGTATCCGTCGCTCGTGGAGACGCCAGCCACGTATCAAGTTTCCGCCGAAGCTGCGACCAACGCTCCGGCCCCGCAAGCGAGCGACTCCTTTTCTTTGGCCTCGCGGGCACCGGCGAGCCAACTCGAAAAAGCGAAAGCCAACGCAAAAGACATCTCGAACCTCGCCTACGACACGAAGGCGCGCATCCAGACCGGGCCGGGTGTTCCGGACTGGACGTGGCGGAGCGTGTCATTTGGGTGGAACGGCCCGGTGACGGCGTCGCAGGAAGTGCGTCCGGTCATGATCCCGATCACTCTCGAGCGCCTGCTCGCGGTCCTGCGCGTGGCGCTGATCCTCGGCCTTGCGGGAATTCTTTTGCGCGGTGGACGGGCCGCGTTTCCGGCGGCGGGACTGCCGGCCGCGCTAGTCGCGCTTCTGCTCTTTCTCCCCGCCGCCAACGCGCAACTGCCGGATGAAGACCTCCTGAACACGTTGCGCTCTCGCCTCACCGAGAAATCCGACGCCTACCCGAATGCCGCCGCGATCCCGCAGGCGACGCTGCGGCTCGCGGGGAACCGGCTGGAAATGGACGTCGAGGTCAACGCCGCGATCGCTGTCGCCGTGCCGCTTCCCGGCCGCCTGCCCGCATGGTCGCCGGTGTCGGTTTCGCTCGACGGCAAACCCGCGACCGCGCTGCGCCGCGAGGACGGCTACCTTTGGATTCCCGTGCCGCAGGGGGTCCACCAAGTGAAGGTGAGCGGCCTGCTGCCGGAGGTTCCGGATTGGGAATGGACGTTTCTTTTGAAGCCGCGCTCGGTGGTCATCGAGGCTCCCGAGTGGACGGTCAACGGCGTCTCTGCGGGCGGGGTCCCGGACCAGCAGGTGTTCTTTTCCAAAATCCTGAAAACGACGCCCGGCGAGGCGGCTTACGACCGGCAGGAATTCACGGCGCTGGCCTCGGTCGAGCGCCGGATCGAGCTCGGTCTGGTCTGGCAGGTGCGCACGACGGTGATCCGGCTCTCGCCCGGCGGCAAGGCGATCGCGCTCCGCGTCCCGCTCCTCGAAGGCGAGAACGTGCTAACCTCGAACGCGCAGATCAAGGACGGGCTCATCGAAGTCCGGCTCGGCGCGCAGCAAGCTGCCTTCCAGTGGGAGAGCGAACTGAGTCCATCGCCCTCGTTGTCGCTGGCAGCGGGCGCATCCGACTCGTGGGCGGAAGTCTGGCAGTTGGTCGCCTCGCCGGTCTGGAATGTCACGATCTCCGGGCTGGCTCCGGTCTTCGAGCCGGGAAACCCGGATCTCGTCCCTGTCTGGCATCCGTGGCCGGGCGAGAGCGTGAAGCTCGGGATCAGCAGGCCGGAGGCGATTCCGGGAGCCACCGTCACGGTGGAAAAAGCCGCGCACACTGTGACGCTGGGCATGCGTCAGGCGACATCCGTATTGGACCTCGGACTCCGCTGCAGCCTCGGGGAGGATTTCCCCATTACGCTGCCTGCCTATGCGGAGGTCTCCTCGCTGACGCTCAACGGAACCGCCATCCCTGTCCGGATGGATTCGCGCAACCTGATCGTCCCGCTGCGTCCGGGCGAGCAGGCCGTGCAGGTCGAGTGGAAATCCAATGCTCCGCTAGGGAACCGCTCGCGCGTCGAGCAGGTGAAGCTCCCGGTCGGCAGCGCGAACATCAACACCGTCGTTAACATCCCCGACAGCCGCTGGGTCCTCTGGGCCGACGGTCCGCTGCGCGGGCCTGCGGTGCGGTTCTGGGTCGTGCTCGCCTGCTCGCTCATCGCGGCCGGGCTGCTCGGGCGGCTTTCGTCGTCGCCGCTCTGCACCCGCGAGTGGATGCTGCTCGGCATCGGGCTGACCCAGGTGCCTCTGCCCGCGGCGCTGATCGTGGTCGGGTGGCTGTTCTATCTCTCTTGGCGCGGCAGCGACTCGTATATCAAGCTGCCGGCCTGGGGGTTCAACCTCCTGCAGGTGGCGCTCATCGCGCTGACCGCGGCCGCGCTCGGAGTCTTCGTCGCGGTCGTGGCCGAAGGGCTGCTCGGCAATCCCGAGATGTTCATCGCGGGCAACGGGTCCACGCGCAGCGCGCTGCAGTGGTATCAGGCCCGGTGCGCCGATGTTCTCCCGCAGCCGGGATGCGTCTCGGTTTCGATCTGGTGGTTCCGGCTCCTGATGCTCGTCTGGGCGCTCTGGCTCGCGGCGGCGTTGATCCGCTGGCTGCGCCTGGCGTGGGTGCGCTTCAGCACCGGGAGCTGCTTCCGGCGCGACGCAAAGAAAAAGCCCGTGGTGCCGCCGCCGCTCGCCCCGCCAGCATAGCCCGCAGCCTCATCGGCGCACGCGCTATTTCTTGGGAAGCTTTCCCATCACGGCGAGCTGTTCGTTCCAAACATCGTGAAGTTTTTGGTTTCTTTCCTCGCGGCTCAGGCTGGAGTCCGCGCGGATCCGGAGCTCCTCGTCTTCGAGTGCGGCCATTGCTTTTTTTGGTGGCATTTCCCCGGCTGGGGGGAGTGTGGCTGGCGGGGCGGGTTCCCGAGCAACGCGCGCCGGAGATTTTTCTGGCGTCGGCGCGGAGGCGGGTGCCGGTCGGCCGGCGGCTTCGGGCTTTGGCGCTCCGGCCTCCCGCGAGGCGAGGATCATGTTGCACTCGCTCGTGCGGTAATAGTATCCCACTCCGAAATCGAGCGGGGCCTGCTTGCCCGACGAAAATATTTGTTCGAGTTTCTTTTGGTAGAATCCCCGGAACATGCCGATGGGGCCTTTGTAGATCCCGTAAGGGCGGATATGCCAGTTGAGCTCGGAGAGAACCGATGCGGGGATGCCGGTATCGTCTTGGAGGATGAACTTGCAGCGGTCGAGGAGCAGTTTGCGGATGCCGGAAAACTCTCCTCCGTGCATGAGGTAGCTGGCCGCTTTGACAAGGCCCGCGCCGGCGGGGAGCTTATTGCAGAAATTCGCGAAGCCCTGATTTTTTGCGAGCCCGCCGTTCGAGATGTCCGCGCAGAAGTAATAGAGTGTCTGGGCCGGCGTATTCGGCCCCGAATCGAAAACAATTTTGATGCCGGGGATCGCGGCGGCGTTTGCCGCGCCGCGGGGGACCTCGTTCCCGGCATGGTCGAGCGAGACCGGCGTCGCGTCGCGCACGGTTTTTCCCATCCGGGCAAGCAGGGACAAGAGGACCGGCGTCGTCCCGGGAATCGACGCGTTCCGCAGGTCGGACCCCATGTCTTTCGTGATAAAGAACCCCAGCGAGAGAACGTTTCTCATCGATGACAGAAGGTGGTGGAGCGCTTCGCCGACTTTGCCCGGCGGGATGGCGAGAAGGTCCGGGACCTGGCCGGCGGGCTCGAGCCCGCAAAGGACGTAGGTTTTGCAGTCGGGGAAAAACGTGTTCCCATAGACAATATCCGGCCCGCTGAACGCGTAATACAAAACCGGTGCATTCTTCCCGGCTTCTCCCAACTCCCTGTTCGCCCACTTCCGCGCGTGCGAAAGCTGCCGTTCCTCAAAACGGTTCCAAACCCCGGAAAATTTTCCGGCGTGGTTTGACCAGGCTTCTCCCGACGTGACCGCCTGGAGCGGGGACTCCTGGGACGGCGGCAGGCCTGCCAAAACCCGAGCCGTATCGTTGATCGTTGCCGTGCTGGCAGAGGCGGCCGGCATCAAGGCGACAAAGCAGGCCGCGGCCAGCGCCAGAAATGTTTTTTGCGGGAGAAGTGCAGGTTTGATCATATCGTGACTGCGTGCGTATTTACCCGGATGAATGCCCGGGTTCAAGCGAATGGGGCGGATTCGATCCGAAAACCACATTTGCCCCGGGGCAGTCCTCCCGTTGGAAGCAATATTTTCAACCTGGCCCGGAGATTTCCGAAGTCCGCTGCGCCCTACTGGAGCTCTTTTTCCATCCGCTCGCTCAGCCACTGCTTGATCATGCTCTGGTAGTTCAGGTAGCGGGAGCGGGCGAGGCGCTTGATGCGCGCGAGCATCCTGGGGTCGAAGCGGAGGGTGATCGTCGTGGAATCGCGGTTGTCGGTTTTCAGCATCGAGCCATTCATCAGCCGCGGGTCTAAGGCGGTCTGCTTCCAGAACTCCATCTCTTCGTGCTCGTTGGGGAACACCGGGAGATCTTTCCATTTTGTGAGAACGCGCATGATCAGTTGGCCTCGGAATTTTTCCTGTCGTAAAACGTTTCCTCTTCGGGGGTCATCAGGCGGGAGAAAACCACGCGGTAGCGCTTTCCGTCGGTCCAGAAAACCGAGAAAATCGCGCGGTTCGAGATCGCCCTGCCGAGGATGAAATACCTGGATTCGCGGCCGGCGACCTCGTCGAGTTCGGGCATGAGGCGGATGCTGAACGGGTCCTCAAACGCCTCCTCGATCTCCTTCAGGGAAATGTCCTGCGGGACGAACGAGTTTTCTGTCCAGTCGAATTCCATCACTCGCCTTTCGCGGGTTGGATCAGCTCGATTTCGTAACCCTCCGGGGCATCGATAAAAGCGATCGCCGACCCGCTGGCGGCACGGTGCGGGCCGTCGCTGAGCGGGTATCCGAGCGCGGCGGCGTGCGCGGCGAAAGCGTCGATATTTTCGACCTCGAACGCGAGGTGTGTGAGGTCCGGGCCGACGATGACGGGTCCGCTTTCGTCGAACTTGCAGATCTCGATGAGTTCCTCGCTTCCTGGGGCTTTGAAGAAAACCAGTTGGGACCCGCGGCCGCTGGTGCTTCTCCGCACTTCTTCGAGGCCCAGAACGTCCTTGTAGAACGATATGGTTTTTTCCAAGTCGGAAACCCGGTATCGGGTATGGAGGAGCTTCTTCACCATCGCTTGCACACTAACCATCGCCAGCCCGCAGTGAAAGAGGAAAATATATTCCTGTCGGCGACGGTTCAAAAGTGGAATTTTCGCCTGTTCAAAAGTGGACTATTTTCACAAGCTGAAAGCGCCTAATACACAGGGCCATACGTTCTTTGGCGGATGCTCAAGGACCCAAAATT
>Ga0073936_10010955_pt1 | contig 11051 bp, 6 predicted proteins | sample AliMusrvi5mmetaG_FD_87041 | JGI IMG/M metagenome (GOLD analysis project Ga0073936, IMG submission 87041) | Freshwater lake bacterial and archeal communities from Alinen Mustajarvi, Finland, to study Microbial Dark Matter (Phase II) - Alinen... | ecosystem: Environmental > Aquatic > Freshwater >... | reverse complement strand
ATATCAATTTTTATAGCATTTGTCTTGCTTGGTATATTTATACTTGTTAATGGGTGTACCAAAAAATTTGATGCATTAAATGTAAATCCTAATGCTGCAACAGTAGTTCCGGCTACCAATATTTTGGGACGAGGAATAATGTCTGTCGCAAGTACTTTGTTCAGTGAGCGACTGGATATATATTACGCAGGATCTTACTCTGGTCATATGGCTGCTATCGGTCTTGGCGATTATGAATATCGTGTCGACATTAATAATAGTATGTGGCGGAGTATGTATTTTGGAATGACGTATCTGGTTGATGCCTCCAAGGTTGCAGACAAGGAGAACAACAAGAATATCTATGCTGCAGCACTGACACTAAAAGCCTACGCTGCACAAAAGGCAACAGATATGTGGGGTAAGATACCGTATTCTGAAGCTTTTCAGCTGGACTCCAAGGGTACCTTGTACCCCAAATACGATGATGAGCCGGTTGTTTATGCTGCTATCCTTGCCGAATTAAAGACTGCCGCTGATATTTTTAAATCAGGAACAGGTTCACTTGGAGCAGGAGACTTCCTTTTTAAAGGGGATGTTTCAAAATGGAGAAAGTTTTGCAATTCCATTCGGCTCAGAGTTGCAATTCGCATGTCTTCAGCAGATGCTGCTACAGCTACATCGGTGATTTCTGAAATCCTGGGTGATCCAACTTCATACCCGGTTATGGCCGCCAACTCCGATAATGCCTACCTCTATTTCCCGGGTATTACACCGGATATCGAATATTGGTATCAGCGTCTTGGTTCAACGACAGGACTTTATACGGATCAGTATCGGATGAACGATGTACTTATAAGTGCTTTGAAAAGCAATAACGATCCACGTCTGCCTGTTTATGCCCTCAAAAACAGATGGGGAGTATATAGAGGCTACAAGTTTGGAACAACCCAGCTAAGTGATACCACCAATAACGCAAATAATGTTTGTGGTATCGGGGCCAGATTCGCCAATGATCCAAAAGGCTTCTCACCGTTCATGAACAGTGCTGAAGTTAGCTTTATTAAAGCAGAAGCTTTTGCAAGAAATCTTGTGTCAGGTGATGCCCAGGCAGCTTATAAGACAGGGATAACACTCTCGCTGGCTGAGAATGGCATTTCTGCACTGGATATAGCAACCTTTCTTACCCAGACTGATGTAGCATGGAATGGTGGTACAACAACAAACCTTCAGAAGATTAACCTGCAGAAATGGATTTGTCTTTTCAAACAGAGCGTTGAAGCCTGGGCCGAATCAAGAAGGACCGATGTTCCGCTTATGACGAATGTGTCGAAAAACTATGCCTCCACTCATACAAGACCGCCTTTCAGAATGGCTTATGCTGATGAAGAAAAATCGCTGAATATCAACTTCCCGGTTAATGTCGTCGAAACTGACATATTTTGGGGAACGCAGATGTGGTGGGATAAAAGAACCAATGTTCATTGATAGAATCAGACTAGTTTCCCCCATGGGCAAAATACAAATCAATTATCACGTCTTTGGTTTATAACAATCGGATTCTTTTTAAATTAGAATAATAAAGAACGGGAGATCAGTTATCTTTGATGACACTCCTGTTCTTTTTCCTGTACTCAACAGAATGAAGAATAAACTGGTAGTGGCTGGCAATATTCTACTGAAGTTAAATGGGAAAAATATAGTATTAACCGAACTACTCAATAATTTCAATGAAGAAGCTTTATTTATCAGTTTTTTTTATAATTCCAATGATTGCCATGAGTCAAAAAGCCTTCATGCAATGGGATTTTGAGAACATTAAAAACAGGCATGCTATTGAAAATTCTTCAAATGTTTCCGACACGATAGAGGGTAATTTTGAGCAGGTAACAGGTATTGTTGGTAAAGGATTGCAACTCGACGGATTTACCACTCGGGTTATTCGGCAAGAGGCAAACCTGAAAAGACCAGGCAATGAATTTACTATCGAAGGCTGGATATCTTTGGGGGAATATCCATTGAACTGGTGTCCGGTGATCACTACTGAATCTGTTGAAATAAAGGGCTACCGATTACTTATCGGCCCTTATGGGCAGGTATCTTTTGAAACAGCTATCAGCGAACAATGGATGTCCTGTACAAGCGCCAATGAGGCAGTTCCGCTCAGAAAATGGATCCACATTGCGGGCGTATATACGGATAAGAAGGAAATGGCATTGTATGTAAATGGTGAACTTATCTCCACACTGGCAATCAAAGGATCGATAACCTATCCTTCAAAAACCAGGTGCATCCTTGGAATGGTGACAATGCCTGGGAGACCATCAAATACCATCAGGACCTGGGGAACTGTTGAGGCATACTATGGACTGGATGGAATTGTTGATGAAATTAAGGTGTTCGATGCGGCATTGACTGCTCAACAGATCAAAGAAAATTTCTTAAAAGTTAAGCCGGTTATGCCTGATATTCAACCCCGAAGATTGCCGACAATTGAAAGGAACCCTGGTCATTTTGGCGCATTTTATACCAAACTGAAATACTACCCAGGATGGGATGATCTCTGGCCTGTTGATCAGGATCCGGACATCGTGGTTTGCTTTGACAAAAATCCAGTTAAGTTAATCTTCTGGAGAGGATCCAGGTACGGCCCTGCCTGGGTCTCTGAAAATGAAAACTGGATGGGAGATCAAAGCCTCGAAACCTGGGGTAACGGAGAAAATGACATCGAGGGATGTTTCGAGCATATGCAGGACCGGCATTGCCGTTTCTCTCATGTCAGGATTATTGAAAACAGTGAGGCCAGAGCTGTCGTCCATTGGCGTTATGCGCTGGTCAGTTCCCACGATCATACCTGGATGCCAGATCCAAAAACCGGATGGGAGTGCTGGGTAGATGAATATTATTACATTTATCCTGATGGGTCTGCCATTCGGAAAGTTTCGTGGAATAAGGGGACTACCGGCAATGCAATTCAGTATCAGGAATCACTTCCCTTCACACAACCAGGGCAGCGAAATGAAGATCTCCTTGAGAAAAATTATGTGTCGGTAGCAGATTATGATTACAATACCCGCACCGTTTCTGTAGACCTTCGAAGGCAGCCGGCCGACTGGCCAGGGAAATATACTGTTCAGCAATTCAATTTCAAATCGCAGAATAAGCCCTATATCTGTTTTGAACCCGGGAACGATATGTGGGTTAGATGGATTGATGTTGGATATAACCATTATCCCGTAAACCAGGCCCGAAGTGACGGTCGTTGGGCAAAAACACTGGACCGCCCTGCCCATATCAGCAGCTCGCCATGCTCAGATCCGGTTATTCATGAGAATGGAAACCGATTGTACTGGATTGGATTGTATGGGATGAATGACTTGAACTTGCACGACCTGATCAGTTTTGGCCGGTCGTGGGCCTATTCCCCCAAACTCTCGGTCACAGGTAATGGATATGTTTCTAAAGGTTATGATAAATCAGAGAGGTGCTATGTATTGGAAAACGCCAACTTAAAAGCAGGGAAAGTTGAGCTTATCCTCAACGGCAGCAAGGATTCACGAATCATAAATCCGGCAATACTGGTGAAAAACTGGAATTCAAACATGGCAAAAATCCTGGTGAACGGGAAAGAAACCAATAACACCAAAACCGGCATCAACCATAAGCTCGATGGCGACGATCTGGTTGTATATATCTCTTTAAATGCTGATGTTCCTGTAACAATTACCATAAAAGAATAATCATGAAAAAAAACATCCTGAAACGAGTATTCCCCATTATTCTTTGTGTTATCCCTTTCCACTTTGTTTCTGCGCAGGAAAAAGTCTCCGGAAATGAAACGATCCGTAAAGTAAACGTAGGGGGGTATATGATTACGAAGGTGGAGAAAGTTGACACATCCTATAACGCGGGTTACTCGATGTATGCAGCGGCCTGGCCCTTAGTGAAGGAGTATCCTGGCCGGAGCTTCCAATCAGGGCTGTTCGGTACGTGGATGTTTCCGCAGAATAACGGGCCTTTAACGAGGAAGGAATTTTATACGGATGTAGAAGGTGGCCTGGGGTGGTGGAACGACACAGAGTATGCAACGGAAACACCAAAATTCATCATGGGCGGAGTGCAGCTGAACTTTGTCGGATGGGCCAACGGGCCTGGCGCCGGACAAGGGCGCGACTGGAACGATCCTAAAGGTCATTATGGGGTGGCTCAGCTGAGCCCCTGGGTATTATGGCCTCCCGATGGCTTAAACCTGAAACAGGGCACCTGTGGTGAATTGTTCGGCAGCGGCTACCTCCCTTTGCCGCTCACTGAGCCGAAATCCACCACTGCAGGTAAAAACATTCCTTCGGGTAATCAGTGCTGGACACTGTTTCTGAACACCGGCAATTTCAAGGGTCCGGTGGCATTCTTTACCCCTTATTTTTGGACCCGCGCATCAGTAGATAATCCTAAACTAAGCGGATTGTTTCTCGATCAACGTCCTTCCCAAGCCAATAAAGCGTTCCAGATGGAAACACAGCATATCCGATCCGCTGAAGCCACGGATTCTAAAGGTCAGACCTACGCACGTATCGCTGCGACGCAGTACCCTCTTGGATCAGATGGAAATTCGGAGCTGCTGCACCGCCTGATGGTCTATAACAGGAAGGCACTCTGGGATAAAGTGGAAGCCTGGTTTAAGGGAGGTGCACCGGCCGACGGTGCCGTAGATCTCGATGGGGCTTCCATGCAGAAGTTTCAAAAGGGAGTCCGGTCAAACTGGAGTTTGTTTGGCGACCATATCCCGAAGGATAGACGCGCCTTACTGAATATTACTTCGTATATGGACGAAAATGTCACTGATTCGGCAACCCTGAGGGTCCGCTGGGAAGGTGAACTTATCACCCGGAGAAAAACGAATAATGGTTCTGTGGTTACTCTTCCTGAATATTATAAACTAATTAAAACCGGTAATGATACAGTTGGTAAATGGATTGCCTTAGCACCAAAAGAGGTGCCGGCAGAAACCGGACTGCAGAAGATTACTTTTAACAATACTGACCAAAGGACACCCGTTGCTTACGTGACTCCTAATGATAAAGGAAGTTGCTGGAAAACCCCCGGCCCGTCAGCCGGTCCTTTCAAGGTGAAACTGGGAGATGGCAGCACAGTAACCTATTATTGGTACCGGTTTGCCGATCAGCCTGCATTGCTGAATGCGGATCTGAACAAAAAGGAGCGTGATGAAATGCAAAGAAGGGTAGAACTGATCCACCGGCAATGGACAAAGGACCGTGAATACCTTCCGGCACCAATGACCGGAAAACTGGCAGAAATTGACCCGGCTCTGATCGTTTCTCCGCCCAAAGGTATGGAAGTGGGTTATGTTCCAATTGTTACACAGCAGGGAATCGAGTAGCCGGCCGGAAAATGATAATTTAACCAATTAAATATCAATGGTATAGAAAACTAAAACATTCATTTCAAGGTATGTGGGAAATTATAAACATTATTTAAAAAAGATGATTATGCATCGTAATAATTTTGATTGGAGGTATAATTTATCGCATTTTCTATTATTTTTTGTTGCTTTTTTCATCCTTCTTTCTTCCCAATATTGTGAGGCACAGGATGATAATGCAATAAAAACTGAAGCTGGAGTTGTTAAATCACACACTCGCGGTCTGCATGGGTACATCAGTTATAATGCGGACAGACCGTCCAGTCAATCGAACTACAGTTACGGAATGGGTTTTTATTCCGCGGTATGGCCCTTGATTACCAAACCGATTGCTGACTTTCAGATTGGTTTGGCCGGGGCCTGGGTTACTCCGGACAATTCCGACAATAAAGATAAGCCCCTTGCTCCGGTTGGAACGCTTGCCCGTGACAATTGGCCGGAAAGAGGCCCGACATGGAGTAGTGTCTTTCAAACTCTTGAGGGTGGCCTTGGCTATTGGGCCGGAAACCGATTTCGATATGGTTCACCAAAATTCAGTATGAATGGAACACCACAATGTTATGACTATGAAGTAGGTTCACCAGGCTGGTCATTTTTTTACAGCAGCGAAGCTTTGCCTGACAATCGTCTGGGAATCGCTCAATTGAGCAATCGTCTGCTCATTCCACCGGATGCTTTACCTTTTCGGGACGATCCAAAAGGTAAATTTATGGGTTATACCTACATGGCTTTACCCTTTACTGAACCGACCAAAGAAGACCCGCCCACGGGTGATCAGAGCTGGACTTGTTTTATAAATACAGCCAATTTCAAAGGGCCGATAGCTTATTATATACCTGAGACCTGGAGCAAGATCGGCAAACTGTTCAATTATGATTTTATTTATGGACGCGGACTTGATGCAAGACCAGGCAATATGGGCGGTGGTGCCATGGAAATCAACACTGTCCCTTGCTTTGAGTCAGGATGAAAAGGGCGTGATCTATTCAAAAATACCTCAGCTGCAATTCCCGGTTGACAATCAGGGTAGGACCTTGCTTGTACAGGATGTGGTATATTACTCCAAAACTGCTCTTTATGATGCATTTAAGGTATGGCGCGACGGAGGTGAGAGTTGCTCGGGAAGGTTCGAAGAAAAGGGAGCGTGGAAATCAAAACTTACGACGCTAACTCCCGGTTATAAACAGGATGGAAAGAAAATTATCGGAGTGGAAAAAATCTTCGATACTAAGGTTCACGCCAATAATGTATGGGGATTGGAATGGTTTGATGGCACAACCAATAAATTTGGAAAATTTCCCAGATATTTCAGGCATGAAGGAGATCATCTGGTGGCCATATCTGCATCGGATGTGCCTGTGACGACTAATCTTCTGAATAAGGAGTTTAAATTGGCTGAACCGGGTGAGTCTTTCACCTCTCCTGACAAGGGAGCATGGACCAATCCCGGTGCTGTTGCAGGCCCGTTCAAAGTCAGGCTTACAGACGGCTCTTTAATCACCTATTCCTGGTATCGTTTTGTTGATCAGCCATCCTTTCAGCAATACAACTGGAGTAAAGCCAAAAAAGAGAAATTGCAGGCTTTTGTTGAAAAGATCCATGCCGAATGGCCAATTGACAGAGATTACATGGCTCCGCCTACGATAGGGGAATTGGTGTCATTGGATCCGGCTCTATTGGTTACCCCTCCTAAAGGTATGGAAGTCGGGTATGTTCCGATCGTAACACACCAGGAAGCTGCTTCCAAATAGTATCGACAGGTATGAAAAAACTATTTATAGCACTTTTCATTGTCGTTCCGCTTTTTGCGATAAGTCAGAAACCTGTGATGCAATGGGATTTTGAAAACCTCAAAAACAGAAATTCAACTGAGTTTGCGACAAATATTACTGATACTGTTGAAGGTAATTTTGAGCAGGCAACGGGTGTCGTTGGTAAAGGATTACGGCTCGATGGGTTTACGACACGGATTATTCGTCAGCAGGCCGACGTGAAAAACCCAGGCAGTGAATTAACCATCGAAGGGTGGGTCGCCCTTGGGGAATACCCCTGGAACTGGTGTCCGTTTATCACGACAGAATCGGATGAAGTAAAAGGATATCGTTTGATGATTGGCCCGTTGGGCCAGCTCTCTTTGCAAACAGCCATTGGAGAACAGTGGATCTCCTGTACAAGCGCCAATGAAATCATACCGCTCAGAAAATGGATGCACATTGCAGGCGTTTATGTTGCAGGAAAGGAGATGTCTATCTATGTGAATGGCCTGCTGGCCGCCTCTCTTCCCATCAGTGGAACGATGACCTTTCCTTCAAAAACAAAATGCATAATCGGGATGGTGTCAGCGCCCGGAAAACCCTCGGATATTCACCGGCCATGGGGCACTCTGGCGGAATATTATGGACTGGAGGGGATCATTGACGAAATAAAGATCTATGATCAGGCGTTGACAGGTAAACAAATCAAGGAGCAATTTCTGAAATATCAGGTTAAGGCCCCTGAGATCGCCATCCGGAAGCTACCGACAATCGAAAGGCACCCCGGGAGGTTTGGCGCATTTTACGCAAAATTAAAATACTATCCGGGATGGGATAACCTATGGCCCGTAGATCAGGATCCGGATATTGTTGTCTGCTTCGACAAGTCGCCCGTTAAGGTAATCTTCTGGCGGGGAATCCGGTATGGCGCCTCATGGATTTCGGAAAACGAAAACTGGATGACCGATCAAAGTGTTGAAGCATGGGAAGAAGGATCAGAAAACAACGAAGGATGTTATGAACATATGCAGGATCGTCATTGCCGTTTTTCGCACGTGCGGATCATTGAAAATAATGATGCCAGGGTTGTGATTCACTGGAGGTATGCCCCGGTAAGCGCCTACAACCATACCTGGAAAGTTGATGAAAAAACCGGATGGGAGTGCTGGATTGACGAATATTACTACATCTATCCTGATGCCACCAGTATCAGAAAAGTATCCTGGAATAAAGGCACCTTAGGGAAAAACGTTCAATACCAGGAATCGTTGCCACTGCTGCATCCGGGACAAATGAAAGGAGATCTGCTCAATAAAGATTATGTACATGTTGCAGATTATGAGAATCATATCAGACCTGTTTCTTTTGTTGAGAAGCCGAAGGAGCAAGCCACCGACTGGGCAAAGAAATTTACGATACAACAATATAATTTTAAATCTGAAAACAAGCCGTTCATCTGTTTTGAACCCGGGAATGAAATGACGATCCGATGGAATGCCTTGTCAGACTACAACAAGCACGTGGGGTGCAACCATTTTCCTGTCGGACAGGCCCGTTGTGACGGACGAACAAGTAAAATGTCTGACCGGCCGTCACATTGCGATAGTTTTCCGATCTCGGATCCTGTAATTCATGAAAATGGAGTTCGTGAGTTTTGGAACGGATTATATGGAATGACACCGATGAGCATGACTGATCTGGTGAGTTTCGGCCGGTCGTGGGCTTATGCCCCTCCAATGATACTGACTGGTGCAGTCTTTATCTCCAAAGGATACGATCGGAGTCAGAGGTGTTACCAGATTGAAAACACCAGCCGGAGGGCAGCAAAAGTTGACTTGACCATTCAGGGAAGCAATGATTCGCCAATTATCAATCCGGCAATTTTCGTGAAACACTGGAATTCGAATAATGCGAAGATTCTGGTAAACGACAAAGAAAGCAATGCATGCAGAACGGGGATTAACCATCAGCTTGATGGTGAGGACCTGGTTTTGTATCTCCCGATAAAGGAAAATAAACCTGTGAAAATCTCCATGGTACCCTGATTGATAAATTGTAAATTTCAATTTTATCCCAATGAGAAAAACAAGATATTTCGTCGCAGTCTACGCCGCTTTGGTATTGTCGGTTTCGCAAGTGGCACCTGCTCAGAATGCAGGAACGAAGAAATCTTCCCCTAAACCTGCCGGCATTATTTCAAATAAGGAGAACCTCTCAACCGGGCAGTTGGATGGTACTGGTTTAATGGGATATATCTCCTCCAAGGCGCAGCAACCTGCTACAGGTTATGGTGCTGGGATGGGTTTTTACGTAGCGGTTTATCCCATTCTCCCTGAACCGATTGATCATTTTCAAATTGGGCTCGCTTCGACATGGATTGTACCTAAAAATGCAGACAATACCACCGAGCCGCTATGTCCGCCGGGGAGTTATGCCAGAGAGAACTGGGGAAAAGGACGTGGCCCCACTTTTCATGACGTTTTCCAAACCATTGAAGGTGGCCTTGGCCTGTGGGGAAGTACCCAGTTCCGTGCAGGATACAAACCACCAAAATTTCAGATCGTAGGTGTGCCTGACTGTTATACGGGTAATTATTTGATTTCTCCGGGATGGTCAAATTCCACTACAGCTGCAGCCGATAATAAAATGGGCATTGCGCAATTAAGCAATCATATGCTGATACCTCCCGATGGTCTCACGTTTCAGGACAACCCAAACGGCGAATTATTTGGTTATTCGTGGATGTCGTTGCCATTGGCTGAAGCAAAACCAGGACCGCCACCAACAGGAAATCAACATTGGACACTTTTTCTTGCCCTTGAAAATTTCAAGGGTCCGCTCGCGTTTATGATCCCCGAGTCATGGAGTAAAATATCAAAGGATTATAACTTTCTCTATGGACGTGGTCTCGATGCACAGGAATGTAACTCGCATGGAGGGGCGCAGGAATTTAATACCGTACCCTATTTTGAAGTAAAAGATAAACAGGGAGTTAATTATTCAAAGATACCCAACTTTATCTACCCGGTAGACAATAACGGGAAAACAGTTCTCATGCAGGATGTCAGGTATTATTCAAACAAAGCACTTTCGGATACCGTGTTGAAATGGCGCAAGGGTGAATCAAAATGCAATGGCCGGTTCGATACTTCTGAAGAGGCCTGTTTTATGGCAAAAATTGTTGTCAGTCCAATCAGCTTCAGGCAGACTGTCGATAAAAAGCCACTTATCGATATTGAAAAGGTGGTGCAAACAGCTGTTTTTGACTCCTATACCTTTGGGTTGCAATGGCACAACAGCACGATCAGTCCCAATGGACAGTTTCCACAATACTACAAGGAAACCTCCGGAGGGAGGATGGCCGTTGCCGCTTCGGAGGTGCCGGAACAACTCCGGAACAAGCAATTCGAAGCAGCCATCGACAAAAAGAACTATACCTCTCCCTCAGCAGGAGCGTGGAAGAATCCCGGACCAGCGAGGGGTCCATTTTACACAAATTTGGCGGATGGCTCACGAGTTACCTATTACTGGTATAGGTTTATTGAACAACCTTCCTTGCAACAATATAGCAATGTTTGGTCCGAAACCATGAAGGCCGATTTGCAGTCAACGATTGAAAAAATTCAAAAAAACTGGGGGGTTAATCAGGAATATATGCCAGCACCACGAGACGGAAAGGCTTTGGTAAAATTAGATCCTGCCTTGCTGGTTACTCCGCCAAAAGGTCTTGAAATTGGATTCGTACCAATCGTCACCGGCCAGGAAGCAGCGAAGTAACTTGTACAAAATATTAACAGATTTAATTTATAAATTAGCTGCAATGACCAATGATGCGATGAATCCCGGGTTTTTGAAATCTGGCTCAATGAGTATTATTT
>Ga0073936_10010948_pt1 | contig 11055 bp, 8 predicted proteins | sample AliMusrvi5mmetaG_FD_87041 | JGI IMG/M metagenome (GOLD analysis project Ga0073936, IMG submission 87041) | Freshwater lake bacterial and archeal communities from Alinen Mustajarvi, Finland, to study Microbial Dark Matter (Phase II) - Alinen... | ecosystem: Environmental > Aquatic > Freshwater >... | reverse complement strand
GCATGCATACCTTCCGGTAAAGGAGGAGTAGAAGTGATGAGCGTCGTGTTGCAACTTGTGAGGCAGATCAAAGTCACCAAGCCCAGCAAGGTGGCGGACGTCAATCTTCCGAGATACCGATATGTATTCATCTGTATAAGTATCTATAACCATCCAATCCAAAGAAATCAATGGCTCTTTCTGCAATTCGAAGGCCGGCTCCTGTTGTGGTGCCACCAAGGATCTTGTGTCTCAGACTCGGTTTGACGGAGTTCAGTCGAGTCGGTAGCATCCTTCGCCATTGTGCAAAACGAAATTGATTTTAACCGTAATCGCACCTCCCCTGCTTCTGAGGTTGGGGTCCCTGAAATCTTGAAAGGGACTGTGAACCGTGTGCTCTTCTGTTCCGAGGAGACTGGATATTGTGTTTGCGGGGTCATTCCCAGGGGCAAGCATGAAAATGACGAGGTGATGGTGGTTGGGAATGCGCCAACTGCCGTCGAAGGGGAGATGATTGAAGCAGAAGGCCATTGGACACATCATGTGAAACATGGTCGCCAATTTCAGGCGACTCGTATCGAATGTCATGCTCCAGTTACGGTTGAAGGGATCAAGCGTTATCTCGCCAGTGGAATGATAAAAGGGATTCGAGCTGGATTGGCTGAGCGCTTGGTGGACATGTTTGGACAGCGGACTCTGGAGATCATTGATAAGGAATCCCTGCGCTTACAGGAAGTGGATGGAATTGGGCCGGCACGCCGCGAGATGATCAAAGAGTCCTGGCGTGAGCAAAAAGCTCTCCGAGATATAATGGTATTTCTCCAATCCCACGAGGTGGGAACCGCTTGCGCCATGCGGATTTACAAGCAATATGGGGATGAAGCCATTAATGTGGTACGAGAAAATCCTTATCGACTCTGCTACGAAGTTTGGGGGATCGGATTTAAAACAGCCGACAGGGTCGCGTTGAGTCTTGGCGTGCCACCGCATTCTCAAAACCGGGCACGGGCAGGTATTTTATATATTTTGCAGACCATGTCGGAGGAAGGCCATTGTTTCTGTCCGCGAGAAGATCTCATTCCTGCAGCCGAGCAGATGTTGGAGATTCCCAGTGATGTTTTGATGGAAGCCATTACTCATGGCGTGGCTGATAGAACACTCGTTGATGAGTGCGGCAATGTTTATCTGGCGCCTCTTTTTTATGCCGAGACAGGGGTAGCTGCGGCTTTGGACCGATTGATGAGAACGAAGGTTTCACACCCACCCATTCAACTTGATAAGGCGGTATCGTGGGCGGAAAGCCGAATGGAACTCGGTTTTGCCACAGCCCAACGCAGCGCTCTTGAAATGGCTTTGTCCAGGAAAGTCTCAATTATTACCGGAGGTCCAGGAGTAGGGAAAACAACGATTGTTCGCGCCTTGGTGGATATTTACAATGCCCGGAAAATGGAGATCTGTCTGGCTGCACCTACCGGGCGTGCTGCGAAACGTATGGAGGAGTCCACCCGAATGCCTGCAAAAACCCTCCATCGGCTCCTCAAGTACACGCCCGGTACTAACCGGTTTGAACATGGTCCCGACAATCCGATTGAAGGGGAGGTGTTTATCCTGGATGAGGTGTCGATGATTGATATCCAGTTGATGAATTCCTTTCTATGGGCCCTGCCCGCTACAGCGACTTTGGTATTAGTAGGCGATGCCGATCAATTGCCGAGCGTCGGTCCCGGCAATGTATTACGGGATTTAATTGACTCTGGAATAATTCCCGTGACGATTCTGGAGACTATTTTCCGGCAGGAAGCGCAAAGTTGGATTGTACGTAACGCGCATCGCGTCAATAGTGGCCTGCCTTTTGAATTTCCTGAACATGGAGGGCAACCCGATTTTTTCTTCATCGAATCCGATACGCCCGAGGATGTGATCGCAAAGATGTTGGAGTTGGTTTCCTCGCGTATTCCCAGAAAGTTCCATTTTGACCCGGTGACGGAGGTTCAAGTGTTGACTCCCATGCGGCGGAATCAATTGGGGAGTGAAAACCTCAACACGATCCTCCAGCAAACGTTAAACCCCGGAGGGATTGTCATCAAGCGGTATGGTCGCGAATATCGGGAAGGGGATCGTGTGCTTCAGATTCGTAACAACTATGATAAGGATGTATTTAATGGTGATATCGGGCTGATAGATGGAGTGGATTTGGAGGCTCAGGAAGTGATTGTGAATTACGATGGTCGCCGTGTGGTTTATACAGCCGAGGATTTGGACGAATTAGATCTGGCCTACGCTTGTTCAGTGCATAAATCACAGGGGAGTGAATATCCTGCTGTGGTTTTGTTAATGACCACCCAGCATTATAAGCTTTTGCAGAGGAACATCTTATATACTGCGATGACGCGCGGACGAAAATTGGTATGCCTCATTGGATCGAAAAAAGCAGTTCATATGGCTATTCGGAACAACCACGTTTCATTTAGGAGAACGGCTTTGAAGGACAGGTTAAAAGGGCGATTGTAGGGTACAAAAAAGCAGGCAAGATTCAATGAATCTGCCTGCTTTCTGGTATCCTGCGATATTACCGGCGTGGGCCGCGGCGACCACTACTGCCGCGTGAGCGGGCTTCGCTGACGACGATTTTACGTCCGCCGATATCCTTGCCATTCATACCATTCATGGCCCCTTGTGCGGCTTCGACACTGCTCATGGTGATAAAAGCGAATGTCTTGGTTTCGCCGTTACGGGGCGGAACCATGCGAACTTCGCGGACATCTCCATATTTGCTGAACTGCTTTTGGAGTTCTTCCCCCGCGATGTCTTCCGTGAGATTACCGATATAGAGATCGGGTGATCGCACCGGGCGGTTTCCACCTCCATTAGATCCACTGCCACGGCGAACATTCAGTTTCATTCCGGCAAGTACACCTGCCAAAAAAATCGCCAAACCCGCAGCAGATACACTGATCCACGACCACAAACCCATTGTACATTCTTTCATTACTTATCTTTCTTTTCCTAAATTCCGGGGGGTTACGTCGAGAGGTACGACGTCCTGGACCGGTTACTTCATCTCGATGAACCCTTCCAGTTTCCGGATGCGCGTTGGATGGCGCAGTTTCCGGAGAGCTTTTGCTTCAATCTGGCGGATTCGTTCACGAGTGACGTTGAACTGCTTACCTACCTCTTCGAGGGTGCGCGAATATCCATCCGCCAGGCCGAATCGCAGGTTCAGTACCTGCTGTTCACGCTCAGTCAGTGTGCCAAGGACGTCTTTCAGGCGATCCTTTAGCAAACTGTAAGCGGTCATTTCGGACGGATTTTCAGCGCCCTTGTCCTCGATAAAATCTCCAAAATGTGCGTCATCACCATCGCCCACAGGACTTTGGAGTGAAATCGGTTGCTGAGCCATTTTGTAAACGGCACGAACCCGGTCCACGGGGAGGCTCATCTCTTCAGCCACTTCCTCCGGGGTGGGCTCGCGCCCCAGCTCTTGCACGAGTTTCTTTTGAACGCGCATCAATTTATTGATGGTCTCAATCATATGCACGGGAATGCGGATGGTTCGTGCCTGATCTGCGATGGCGCGAGTAGCGGCTTGACGAATCCACCATGTGGCATACGTGCTGAACTTGTAACCGCGGCGATATTCGAACTTTTCAACGGCCTTCATCAGGCCAGTATTCCCTTCCTGAATCAAGTCAAGGAAAGAGAGCCCGCGGTTCATATATTTTTTGACGATACTGATTACCAAACGCAGATTGGCCTCGACCATTTCGGTGCGGGCGATCATGCCCTTGCGCATGGCATCCTTGAGTTGTTTGTATTTTGCAACAAATTCGGTGGAATCAAGTCCCAGTACGTCTTCGAGCTTGCGCAGTTTGCGTTGTTCAGCGGCTAGTGCGTCTGCTTGTTTAGGAGATTTTCTGGCTTTTGAATGGATGTCGATTTGAGTCAGACAACCCAGAATCTCCTTGTATTCGTCTTCCGCTTTGGCGGCAAGGGTCTCGATGATCTTCTGCTTGAAATAGAGACTTTCGAAGAGTTCGGAAAGTCGCTTGCGAATCTTCTCTAATTCTTTTTTAGCATTCGCTTTCTGTGCAACCGTAGTTTTGCTTTTCCGGTAAAGAGCCGATGTTTCCAGCAGTTTGTCTCGATTTTTCAGGATTTCCCGTTTTAGACGTGGTAGCGCCTTGAGATAGGCGTCACGACTGTCGACAAATTTATCCTCAATTACCCGGTCAAATCGATCACGCCCGGTTTCAAGGCGTTCGGCGGTATTCAAATACATGTCTGCCGCGACGCCAAGCTCATCAAAGAGTTGTCGCACCGTTACTTCTGAAGTTTCAATGCGCTTGCAGATCTCGACTTCTTGTTCACGAGTGAGCAGGGGAACTTGTCCCATCTGGTGCAAATACATGCGGATAGGATCGTCAAAAATATCCAACCGCTCGGCACGCGCCACCGATGTGGTCTGTTTGGCCGGTTCCTTCCGAAATTTTTCGGCATCGGAAGCTTCGATGATCTCGATATCCATGCTGCGGAGGAGTTCAAGATAACCTTCCAATTCCTCAGGGTTGATCACGGAATTGGGGATCATTTCATTGACGTCATCAAACGTCAGATAACCTTGTTCCTCAGCCAGTTTGACGAGATCTTTAATTCGTTGGCTGCGTTCTTCCCAGCTTAAGCTCCCGGATGCCGCAGCGCCAGACTCATCGCTACTCGCATCGGCATCGGCCTTGGTTTCAATCTCCGGGGAGTCTTCCAAAAGTGCCCCGCTAGGCGACCCCTCCGTGATTTTCGGGATGGAGATAGCCTTGAGTTTCCCCTTTTTTGCCGTAGCGGGCGGTGGGATGGGGGTATCCCTAGTGACAGCCGGGCTGGCCGGATTGATAACCTGAAGCTTTTCTTTGGCCTTTTTTGAGGGAATTATTTTGGGTTGGGGAACGATTTTCTTGGGCTTTTTTGCCTTACTCACTACTTTTGTCGCCTGCTTAGATGCGGATACTTTATTCTTCGCCATAGTTTTCCTCGATAACAGTCAGACTTCAAAATTCCCAAAAAAAGGCAGAACACAACGTCGAACGGTCAAATATGTCACAAGTTATTATGGCTGACAATAGAAAACAATGCGCGCGTTTTGATTTGACTTTTCAGGCCTATGTCGGCAAAACTGAGAATTATTGGTTACAGAGTTGATTTACATTATTGGGAGGCAATTTATGAAGTCATGGAAATTGTTGATTTGGGGCATAATGCTGGTTCCACTTATGGTGGGGACAAAGAGTGTTGCGCAGGAACAGGATTTGGGCTCCCCAAATGATGGGCCGTGGTTGTTTTCGACAAGAGCCGGCGGGGAATTCTCTGATAATCGGGATGGCGTAAAGAACGGTAAAGAGTCCAATTTGGATCTCTTCATCGAACCTCGTGCTGACTACCGTTTTCGTGATGGAGACCGGACCGTCCTTGATTTAGCAGCTCTTCCGATGGTGAAATGGCACAGCAATCCCCGTGATAACAGCCAGGGGGCCGGGCAGAATGACACGGAACTTTTCGGGACTGCCATGGCGGAATTGTCGCATCAACTCACTCCGCGTTTGTTGCTCAGCATCGGCGATGCGATTACCTATAATGATGATCCGGAAGTCAATAATGGGGGTGGGAATGTACGTGCCAGTAATAATCACATTTGGAATGACGCCCATGCTAATGTTGAATATGCATTGACCGAACAGTTGGCTGGTGATGTGGGCGGAAACTATTCGCTCAAACGTTATTCTGATTCCGCTGTGGCCGCAAATGAAGACGAAGATATTTTTGAAGGGCACGCCGATTTGAAATACAAGATGGGGGCTGGTTATAAGCTCATCGGGAACGTGGGAGCTTCGAAGTTCGAAAACAACTCGGTGAATGTGGGAGATCGTGGTTCATCCGTTTTGGCGGTTGGGGGCGGGGTTGAGAAAACCTTTAATCCGGATTTGATTGGCAAAGTGATGGCTGGCTATCAGCATGGGGAATACGAGAACAAATCTCTGAAGTCGATAGACACTCCAAATGGTTCTGTGGAGTTGACTATGCGTGCGGCATCTGAAACCCGTTTTCGCGTGGGGGGGAGCTACGGGTTGTATGCCCCCTATGTCCAGCCCTATTCAATTCAAACGTTGACGGCTATCAATGCCGGGGTTGATCACGATGTCCTCAGCAAGCGCCTGACTGTCAGTTTGAATGGGCAGTATGGTAACGGGCACTACAAAGCGGAAGGCGTCAATAAAGGCGGCGATGACACGATGGTTATGGTGGGGGTGCGTGCTGATTACCGCGTCAATCGCAATTGGTCCCTGGAGGGTGGCTACTCCCTGGAAAACTGGGACTCGGATGTTCGCGAGTCTTTTACGCGCAACCTTGTTGATTTCGGCGTCAAGGTTCAATTGTAAGGATTATATATACCTGCGATAATATCCATTCGTGGGTTTTTAATGACGAGGGTTTACTGGTGAGGCTCAATGGGGCCTCACCAGTTTTTTCGGAGAGATACAGACAATGGCTGAAAATAATCAGGAATCCGCTCATTTCATGGATTATTGGCGGATGATAAAATCTCGTATCGAGGTCGTCATTGCGGTTTTTCTGATTGTTGTGACAGCGGGTATTATCATTACTTTGACCCTGCCTAAGACCTATATGGCGTCCACCCGTATCAAGGTGAAACAGGACACCCCGAGTGTGACACCCTTCTATACCACCTCTCAACAGCAGCAGATGATGACAGTGTATGACATGTATTTCCTGCGTACTGAATTCGAGGTGATTCAATCTCGCCCAATCCTTTATGCCGTGATTCGGAATTGTCGTTTGCAGGAAGATTTCGGGCGGATCTATTCCGATGATGGATCCCCATTGTCTTTGGCAGAAACCTACCGGATACTTGTTGATGGAATGAAGGTACAGCAGTATCGGGATACGAATTTGATCGAGGTGCGTATATTTAGAAGCAGCCGCCGCAGTACCAAGGATACGGCTCGGCGCGATGCGGCCCGTATCGCGAATGAAATTGCATCGGTATACCGTGACTCTCGCATGAAACAGACGAGGGAAGTTGCCGAGCAGGGCGTGGTGGCCTTGAGTGAGGCATCAAAAGCCCAGCAACGTAAGGTCGAGATTGCTGAAGGGCGCCTTGAAGAGATCCGAAAAGATCTCAAAATCAATGTTTTTTCCCCTAATCAGACCGGCAATTCAGTTGCCAGTTTGGAAAACGCCAAGTTGGAACGTTTGGAATTGAATCGGATTGTAGCCCGTAAAGAGATGCTCGATCACGAAACGCGATTGAAACAAATAGAGAATCTAAAAGGATCTGATCTGCTATATTCCTCGGCTTATGTCATTCAGGATCCTACTCTGACGACTTTGCGTCAGCAATTGACCGAGGCAGAAACGAACCTCAAACGTAAGCAGGAAATGTTTGGTGAGCGTCACCCAGATGTGGTTGGGGCGGCGTCGGTTGTCAATGACCTGAAACGGAAAATCGAAGACACACTCAAGGGCCAGTTACTTGGGCTTCAGACAAGTTATGAAATCGCCAAGCGTTCTTATGAGGCCGCAGATCAGGATCTGGCTGAGGCTAAGAAAAGCGACATCAGTGCCCATAGTGAACAGTATCTTCCTTTCGCCAAGCAGGAGAGCGAAGTTCAGCGACAGCGGCAAATGAGGGATACCCTGGAAACCCGGTTAGTTCAGGAGAGCATCGGTATCGAATTGCCACGTACGCCCGTCGAGGTCGTTGATCCCGCTGAGGTTCCTGCTGAAAATGAGCCGGTGAGTCCCAAGATGGTATTGAATGTGATCCTGAGCATTGTAATGGGTTTGGCTTGTGGCATCGGCCTCGTGTTTTTCGTCGAATATGTGGATACGTCGGTCAAGACAGTTGATGATATTGAAAAATATATAGGGACCACTATCATCGGCATTATTCCCCAAAAAGTGCGTCCGTTATCAGACGAAGGCGCAGAAAGTCCTCATGCCGAAGCCTATCGTGTTTTGCGAATGAACTTGGAACTTTCCAAAAAATTAGGTGGCGGGAATACGATGTGTGTGACGAGTGGCGGTGCGGGTGAAGGTAAATCGCTTACTCTGTTCAATCTCGCCTATATTTGTTCACAGGCTGGGAAAAAAGTGATCGTAATTGACTCAGATATGCGGCGGCCGACCCAGCATAAAATGTTTAAAGTATCGAATAAGACCGGACTTGCCGATGTCCTAATGGATAAAGTCAGTGTGGATGAAGCGATTGTGCCAAATGCAGTCGGGGCTGTAGATTTTATGCCGAGCGGAAAATTGCCGTCGGCAGCGCATGGAATTTTGAGCGCGCAACGATTGCGCGCCATTATCGATCTTCTTAAGACGCGTTACGACTATGTCTTTTTCGATTCTCCCCCGATTATGGGCGTGAGCGATGCCGCCATTCTGTGTAGCGAAGTGGACGGTGTATTGCTGGTGATTCAGCATCGCACTTACCCCCGAGCCGTTTCCCTCCGCGCTAAGACGATGGTGGATAACGCTGGTGGTAATCTTCTGGGGGTTGTCTTGAATAACTTAAATGTTACCCGGGATTATTATTATTATCACAATGCCTACTACAATTACTCTTATGGAACTCCTCGTGATCGGCGTCAGGAAAAACTTGATAAAGCTTTGGCGTCGCCCACTGCCAAGCCGAAAGGGAGTCAGGTGATGGACGCGTGATGGACAGCCTACAGAAGATTTTTGGTGTGATCGGATGGATGTTCGTGGCCATGACTTTATCTGGGTGTATTTCCAGGCCTAAGCCGGTGGCGGAGGTCAACCCCTATCGCCCTGTGTTGCTTCGCACCATATCCCCGCCGCCTCAGCGGCAGTCAGAAAATAAAAAAAATGCAGACCCTGTGGATGTTGTCTCTCCGCGGACTGTCGCGACCAATAAGGTGCTTGAAGCTGTGTTTGAGCAGACAGAGCGAGTCTTGCGCAAGGGAGACCGTATTCAGGTTACAATCTATGCTCCCCCTGAACCATTTACCTGCCCACATGTTGTGGATGAGGATGGTCGTATTAATATTCCCCTTATCGGGCCGATGGCGGTGGCGGGGAAATCCTGCGGAGCCGCTCAGCGCTCGATTGAAAAGGCCTATATTGATCAGCAGATTTATAAAAATGTAACGGTGATTATTGTCCCGCCTGAGGGGGAATATACCGTGTCCGGTGAGGTGATCCGTCCTGGTCCTTATCCCCTGGGCCGAGACCAGACCTTAATGCAGGCATTGTCTCGTGCCGGTCGTTACACCGAGTTTGCTGACCAGCGCCGGGTATTCCTCTTGAGGAATAACGAACGTGTGGAAATTAATCTGGACGATATCCGTGAAGGTAAACGGAAAGATATTGTCATTATTTCAGGTGACGTAGTTGAAGTCCCCCGGTCAAAATGGTGAGTTTTGATGGTTCTGAAAGACTTGACTGCGCGCAGGGTCTGGTAGATAATTCCCCAAGATTTAGCGGGTAATGTAGCAATTGAGTTAAAACGGAGGCTTAAGTATGAAGAAAATATTGGCTGGCATATTAGTGGCGGGAATGGCTTTGGTTCCAATTCTTGGGATGGCGGCAGGTACTCCGATACCTACCCCAGTCGAACGCGCGACAAAAGCTGAGGCGAAGGCTGAGGCGATTTATCAGCAGGCCAAGACTCTTTTAGTTAAAGTACAGCAGGAGGCGACTCTGACCGCTGCAAATGAAACAAAGGCTAAAGATGACTTAAAAACAGCCCTTGCCTCCGGGGATAAGGCGAAAATCAAGGCGGCTAAAGACGCGCTAGAGAAGGCGACCCTTGCAGCGGCTGAAGCAACTCGGAAGGCTCAGGAATTGAGTAAACAGGTTGAGCGTTTGAAGGTGATTGCCGATAAGGCCAAACTGGATGTCACTCAGGCAGGTTCGTCTGACCCCAAGGTGGCTGAAAAAGCGGCGCTTGAGGCCGAGGCCTTGGCTGCAAGGGCAAACCGAATTGAGGATACCATTCAGGAAATTATGAAACCGCGCCATCGGCTTGAGATTATCGGGGTCACGATCCCGACGACAACCACCAGCACCACACAGCCTTCTCCTACCCCTGTCGGAAAACGTGGCTAACGTGAGGTAAATGTTGGAATAGGAAAGCCCCTCCATGATGGACGGGGCTTTCTTTTTTGGGTGCTATGAAGGTTTACGACCGTATACGAGTGGATCAGTGGTTCCTTGCGACGATAGGCGTGTTGGTGCTTGGTCTCTCGTTTGCAGGCATTCTGCATGGAGTGCGAGCCGCTGTGGCGGCAAATTTATCGAGGAAATCCCAGTTTGGGGTGCCTGCATCTGATGTGGAGCAGGTACTGGATAGCTGTCGCCGTGCCTTTGTACTGTACCCGTGGAATTACTATTTCAGCATTTTTGCCGCAGAATTGGCCTATTATAAAGCCGGAGAGGTGAATGGGGAGCAGCAGGCTGAACGAATTCGTCAGGCTGAACTATGGTGTGAACGTGGCCTGATGCAAAATGGTTACAAAAGCCAGTTGCGCCGGTTGAAAACCCGTTTTTTATGGGAGCGCTCACCGTCTGAGGCTATTGCATATTGGGAGGTAAATACAAATTGGCAATATTGGGAACCATACAATCATGAAACCTTGGCCGAGTTATATGCAAAATACGGCGAATTCGAAAAAGCCACCCGGGAGCTTAAATTGATTGAAAACTTTCCCGCATATGCGGCAACACGGACCTTGATTGAAAATGAAAAGAAATTTTGGAATGAATAGAGAAGGAGTAATTGGAGTGGGGCGAATGACGGGGCTCGAACCCGCGACATTCAGAATCACAATCTGACGCTCTAACCAACTGAGCTACATTCGCCATGTCTTTTGCAGGGGCGAATCATCCACACCCAGGGCAGGGGAATCAAGCAAAATCAAAATGAAAATATTGGCGCTAGAGCTTTCAACTCAGACTGGTTCCCTGGCTGTCATGGACGGGAATGACGTGATTTGTGAAAAGGAGTGGCTTACCGAAGGCCGCGTTCTTCGCCCAATATTCCCG
>Ga0073936_10010939_pt1 | contig 11062 bp, 12 predicted proteins | sample AliMusrvi5mmetaG_FD_87041 | JGI IMG/M metagenome (GOLD analysis project Ga0073936, IMG submission 87041) | Freshwater lake bacterial and archeal communities from Alinen Mustajarvi, Finland, to study Microbial Dark Matter (Phase II) - Alinen... | ecosystem: Environmental > Aquatic > Freshwater >... | reverse complement strand
CATCACTTCTTCCCATGAAAAAATCGCTTTTGACCCTCCTCCTTGCGCTTTGCGTCTCCCCTCTCCTCTCCCTGGCCCAGCAAGCGGCCGCTCCGGTTGCTCGCCCGGATGTGGAGGAATTACTGACCATCATGCGCGTTGAAAAAACGATGCAGGACGCCATGGCGCAGGTGAAGAAGATCATGGCTCAAACCATCGCTGCCCAGCCTAAGCTCTCTGCCGAAGAGTCAACCAAAACCACGGCGATGCAGGAAAAGATCTTTGGGCTTATTGAGCAGGAAATGAGCTGGCAGAACATCAAGCCGGAGATGGTCCGCATTTATGGAGAATCCCTGACGCCGGAGGAGGTCAAGGGCATCACGGCTTTTTACAAGAGCCCCGCGGGCCAGGCGTTTCTCGATAAGCAGCCGGTCATCATGGAGAAGACCGTGGCGTGGCAGCAGAAAATGATGGCTGGCCTTATGCCCAAAATCCAGGCGGCGGTTCAATCCGAAGTGGGAGCATCCGCCCCCAAGGCCCCGGAAACGAAGTAATCCGCTACCGCGTAAACCTACACGATGCGCTCTTGTAGTGCTGGTGATAGGCTTCCGCCGGGTAAAACGGCCCGGCCTCGACGATCTCTGTCACAATCGGCGGCTTGCCGGGCGCGGCCTGCGCGGTTTTGGAGGCTTCCGCCGCCGCCTTCTGTTCCGGCGTGTGCGTAAAGAGGGCGGAGCGGTAGTTGTCGCCGATATCCGGCCCCTGCCCGCCTTTCTGGCGCGGATTGTGGATCTTCCAGAAGAGATCGAGCAATTGTGAATAACTCACGATTGCCGGATCAAACTCTACTTCAACGGCTTCCGCATGGCCGGTGGTGTGCGTGCAGACCTGTTCGTACGTCGGGTTTGGCAAATGGCCGCCCGTATACCCCGCCGTCGTTTTGAGGACGCCGCGCGTTTGATCGAAAGCGGATTGCACGCCCCAAAAACACCCGGCGGCGAACGTGGCCGTTTCCGTCTGCACGAGCCGCAGCGCCACCGAGTTCATACAATAACGCAGCCCGGTGGGGGGCGGGCCGTCCGGGAAAACGTGGCCCAAGTGGGAGCCGCACCGGGCACAGGAGACCTCGTCGCGGATCATCCCGTGGCGGGTATCTCGCGTGATGGTGATGCGGTCGGCCGCCATCGCCTGGGCGAAGCTGGGCCAGCCGGTGCCGGACTCGAATTTCTCCCCCGAGCTAAAGAGCGGGTTTCCACAGGCGGCACAGACAAACGTCCCGGTTTGGTGCGGGTTCAGGCAGGAGCCGAGCGATGGCCGCTCGGTCCCGCGTTCCCGCAGCACGGCATATTGTTCCGGCGTGAGAATTTTACGCCATTCGTCTTCGGAGAGATGGACTTTTTCGTTCATAGGAACCGCCTCCAGTTTTGCCCGAACCTGCGCGCCGTCGGACGGTGCCCCCAACCCAGCCCGAAAGGCCAGGATTCCCATCGCGGCAGCTAATAGTAAAATTTTCATGGAAAAGCAGATTACCGAAGCTTACAGAGAAACCGCACGAAAGCAAATCTCCTCTTCTATCCCCTCCCCCCTCTATAATCTATAGTCTCTCCCCCCCTTTAGCGCACCTGCACGGAAATCTCGCGCTTGGCCGGGGTGGCCTCCGTCTGGCTGCGGACAAAAGAGACGATCTCCTCCTGAAGCGCCTCGCAACTGCGGCTCCAGCTTTTGCGCGCGCGCAGTTGTTTGACGCACGGGGCGAGGCCCACGACATCCACATCCGTGGTTCCCGCTCCAAAGAGCGAGCGCAACTGCTCGCGCAGGCGGTTGAAGAAAGCCAGTTCATAACCGGCTCCGGCTTCCCGCGCCAACACGGCCAGGTCAAGCCGCTCGCCGGGCCTCCCAAGCACCAGATGGGCGCCGATTTCCGAGTAGCCGATCCCTTGCAAGACATCCCGGATGCGTTCAGTCAAGCGCGGCACGGCGATCACGTTCTCTCTATAGTAGGTGGACAACGACAGCGCGACGCTTTCCGTGACATACTCGGCCAGCCACCATTTGGAAAAGCCTGCCTTGAAAGCGGCCCGGGCCAGGGCTCGCCCAATCCACTCATGTTGAAACGCTACGGCCCGCCCATCGTCCAACTGCACCAGCGGCAATCCATCGGCAAGTGCGATCATTTGAAGAGCTCCGGTTGCAGGACGCTCGCTTTGGCGCGGCGCCCCATGTTTTGGATTTCGTCGAGAAATTCGCCGATGTCTTGGAACTGACGATAGACGGAGGCGTAACGGACGTAGGCCACCTGGTCCAGGCCATGCAATTTTTCCATCACCTTGGCCCCCACGACACTGGAAGCCGTCTCGCGACCGCTCTCGCTTTCCAGCTCGGCCTCGATCTCTTCCACGGCTTTTTCAATCACCTGGAGGGAGATGGGCCGTTTTTCGCAGGCTTTGATCATGCCGTTGACCAACTTGCGCCGGTCGAACGGCTCGCTGCGGCCATCCCTCTTAATCACGCGGATCAGCTCGTGCTCGATCTCTTCGTAGGTCGTAAACCGATGCTGGCAGCCGATACACTCGCGGCGTCGCCGAATCGACGCCCCATCTTTCGACGAGCGTGAATCAATGACCCGGTCTTCTTGGTTTCCGCACTTAGGACAGCGCATGGTAGTTCTTTGGGCAGCCAGTTCCATCTAAACACAACATCTTGTGGTGTCAAACTTTCCCCTATTTCGCACGGGAGCGTCCCATTGGCGGGGAGAAAAATACAATTCTCTGCGATAAACGCATTTTCGCGGCAGGCAGCGAATCAGTTTACGCGGGGAGAATGCGCCTGCGTTTTCACTTTATGCACATTTTCCTCCCATAGAAATTTATCCGGCCATGAATCCTGAGAACCTGGATGCGCCCCCTGGCGGCGCGGCGGGCAGCAGCCGCCCTGAGGGGAAAGCCATCACCATGGCGGTGATTGCCAAAGCCGCCGGAGTGTCGCAGGGAGCCATCTCCTCGCTCCTCAACGACCGCGACTACGGCATCCGCGTCAGCACCAAAACCCGCGAGCGCGTCTTCCGGGTCTGTCGCGAGATGGGGTATATCCCCAACGATCTGCGTGCCGTGGTGCGGATGTACCCGGAACAGGGAGAATGCGCCCTGCTCATTGCCCAGGATACCGGGCTGGAGAACCCCTTTGCCGGCAGCTTTACAAAAGCGCTCCTGGCGCAGATCCCCGCCCATCACCTTTCCATCGCCTGGTACGATCCGGCCCTCGATTATGCGGCGCAACCGTCCGCCCTCCCCGCTCCGGTGCGGACGGGCGTTGCCTCGCAATTCATCACCCTTGGAACGCCGAGTTCCTCCCTCTTTGCCGCCATTGTAGCCCGCGAAGCGCCGGGCATCCATGTCGGCCAGGATGCGGGTGTCGCGGGCTTCACCAGCATCGTGCCCGAATACGCCCGCGCCTCCCGCCAGGCCGTGGAGGCCCTGCTTTCGCTGGGGCATCAGCGGATCGCCATCCTCTCCGGCCCATTCGGCTCAACCGATCCCGTGGTCATCGAGCTCAACTACGGCGTCCGCGCCGCGTATGATGCGGCAAAAATCCCCATCGAAGCCCAGAACGTCATTTACGGCGATCCCACCTTTGAACACGGGGTCACATCCGCCGATCTCCTCCTGGACCGCCCGCAGAAGCCCACCGCCGTCTTCTGTTTTTCTCCGCTGCCGGCTGCCGGCATCCTGCACCGGGCGCAGGCGCGCGGCCTCAACGTGCCGGGGGATTTGAGCGTCATTGCCTTTGGCGAGGCGGACTTCTCTCCCCTGCTCCACCCGCCGCTTGCCACCGTCGCCCTCTCCGCCCAAGAGGCCGCCGCGCAAGCCCTCAAGGAGTTATCTGCGCGGATCAAAGCCCAAGACATCGCCTCCACCCGCCGGATCGGGATGGGCTGCGCGCTGGCGGAACGAAACTCCCTCGCACCATTAAAGGAGCATTGACAGCCCCTTGCGCGGTTCCGTAAAGTGCCTCCCTTACCAAACCCATGAAGGCCCCTCAGTTCTACACCACCCTGGCGCTCGGCACGCTGTGTCTCATATTGAGCATTACGTCCATCGTGCTTGGCAAAAACAACAACAACCTGCAACGTCAGGTTCAAATCCAGCAAGAGGAAATCAACCGTGGCAATCAGAGTCTGCAGATTCGCCAGAACCTCCTCAAGGATTTGGCCGAGATCTCGTTGAAAAACGAGAAAATCAAGCTGATCCTGTCGAATAACGGCTACACCGTAAACGTTGCCCCCGCCCCCACCCCCGCAAAATGAACGAATCCACTCCTGATTTCGAGTTTGAATCGTCCCAGTCGATGAGCGCGTTTTTGCCGCTCGCCTTGCTGGGCGTCAGCCTGGCCATCGTGCTGATTTTCCAGGTGTCCGTGCTGCTGCCCCAACGTACAATCTTGCAGCAGGCCCTCACCCAAAACGAGCAGGGCGTTGAACAATCCAAACAAGTGCAGGCCGGTTTGCAGCGCTTGGTCATGGATCTGGTGAACTCCTCCGCCGATGACAAGGATGCCCAGGCCATCATCGCCAAATATGGCATCCAAGTGACCGGAGGAGCTGCTCCCGCTCCCGCTCCTGCCGCGAGCCCCGCGTCCAAGTAGGCGTTTCCTCTCCATGGAAGCGCAGGCCCGGGCCGTAGTCCGTCGGCTCCACGATGCGGGATTTCTCGCATTGTACGCTGGCGGATGCGTCCGGGATACGCTCCTTGGGCTGGTTCCCAAAGACTTCGACATCGCCACCAGCGCGCCGCCTGACGAGGTGCAGCGGATCTTTCCGCGCACCATAGCAGTCGGCGCTCATTTTGGTGTCATCTGCGTGCTGGAAGGCGGCATACCCTTTGAGGTCGCCACCTTCCGCTCTGACGACGCCTATGTGGATGGGCGCCACCCCACCGGCGTCACCTATTCCACCCCGCAGCTCGACGCCGAGCGCCGCGACTTCACCATCAACGGAATGTTCTTTGACCCGCTGCAGGGCGAAGTCATCGACTACGTCCATGGGCGCGAAGACCTGCAAGCGGGAATCCTTCGTGCCATTGGCGACCCCGTCCAGCGTTTCCGCGAGGATCGTCTCCGCTTATTGCGGGCCGTCCGGTTCGCCGCCGCGTTTGGGTTTACCATAGACCCCGCCACCTGGGAGGCCTTGCGGGCCAACGCCTCGGAGATCCACGTCGTGAGCGCCGAGCGCATCCGCGAGGAGCTCGTGCGTATCTTCACCACCCCCAACCGAGTGCGCGGCTTCGACCTGCTCGATGCCAGCGGCCTGATGAAGGAAGTTCTCCCGGAAATCGAAGCCCTCAAAGGCTGCGAACAGCCGCCGCAGTTTCACCCGGAGGGCGATGTCTACGTCCACACCCGCCGGATGCTGGAGCTTCTTCCCGCCGAAACGAGTATCCCCCTCGTCTTCTCCGTCCTCTTCCACGACATCGGCAAACCGGCCACCTATTCGCGCGACCCGGCAGAAGACCGTATCCGCTTCAGTGGGCACGACAAAGTCGGCGCGGAAATGACGGTCCAAGTGATGGAGCGTCTGCGGTTTTCACGCGAAGCCATCGACGCCACGGTGGAGGCCGTCGCCAACCACATGGTCTTCAAGGATGTGCAATCCATGCGCGTTGCCCGGTTGAAGCGCTTCATGGCGCGGCCCCATTTTTCCGACGAACTGGAACTCCACCGCGTCGATTGCGCCAGCAGCCACGGCATGTTGGACAACTACGAATTTCTGTCCAAAAAACACGAGGAATTTGCCAGCGAACCGCTCATCCCACCCCCGCTTGTCAGCGGTCGGGATGTCATCGCGCTCGGCTGGAAGCCGGGCCCCAAAATCGGCGAAATCCTGGAAGCCGTCCAGACGCGACAGCTGGAAGGCGTTCTCCAAACCCGCGAACAAGCACTCGCCTGGGTGGCAGCCGAATATCCGGCTCCTACACAAACCTGAGCGCGCTCGTTTCCGGCGGCAGAAGCGAGTGTTTGCAAAGGAGCGTGCGGAACCGCTCGATGCCTTCTTTTTCCGCCGCGCCGAGGCCGAAGCGGATGTTTTCCGTGAGGTAACGCTTTGCAAACGTGGCGTGATGCTCCCGATGGCTCGCCACAATAGCGTCGATTTGCGCCTGCCCCCGGCGGGAGATCTCGCGGAAGGCCGCAGCCACCCGTTGCGGCTCCTTCACCTCGGGCCGGATCAGCCAGACGGCGAATACAAACGGGAGCCCCGTGCGCCGTAGCCAGGCTTCGCCAAAGTCGAGGATGTGGTAGTCTCCCTCGTGTTTTTCGCGAAACGCAATCGCCTGGTTGCCAATGATGACCCGGGCAGCCCCCTGTGGCGCGGGTTCAGGGACGTATTCCGGGATGCTCGCCCCCCATTCGGCGAAGAAGACTTTGCAGAGGTGGACGGAGGTGCGCGAAGCCGGGTCCAGCGCCACTTGCCGGACGGCCTCCAGCGCGCCTTGATACGCCAAAAGCACACTCCACACCGGGCCGCGCGACGCAATGGCCACGCCGTCCACCGCCACACACTCCGGCATGCGCAACGCCTCATACACAGGCACCAGCGCCACATCCAGCTCCCCGCGCTGCAACGCGGACGCCAGCGCCGAGGGGTGGTCCAAAATAACAGGCCCGTCATACGGCTCAATCAACGGCCGCGCGTTTAAATAGCGCACGCAACCAATGCGCAGCCCGCGCAGCGCGGCAAAAAAGTCGGAAGAGGCGTTCATACGGAGGCAAGGTTCGCGCAAAGAACGTAGAGGAAGCAAAGGAAATCTTAGCAATACCGCTCAACGTAGCGGTGAACCCAATCCACACACTCGCGTTTAAAGGCATCGGAACGCCCGGTCGTCAGAAACTCCAGGTGTGCGCCGAGATCCACCCCTTCCGCGCGGCGCTTCCAGTCGCCCGGAAGCGGCAGGCCGCCGTCCGCAAAACCGGCTTCGATCTCCCCGTGCAACGCGGGGTCCGTATGCCGCAGGAGGTTGCCAATGTCCATATAGCGGTCCCCGGCGTGGGCAAACTCCCAATCCAGCACCGCCGTGATTACACCGCCCTGCACCAGAATATTCGAGGGGTTGAAGTCGCCGTGGACGAGGCAGGCCTCCTCTCCGGGCCGCGCCTCGGCGTTCCACCGCGCCTCCATTGCGCGCAAGGCATCCACCGCTTTGCGACCGATCCATTGTGCCACGTCGGCCCGGTCCAGCGTCGCCTCCAGAAAACTCCGCCCGTTGCCGAAATCGAACGGTGTGACCGAGCGGTCGGCTTCGATCCACCCCGCCGAGGGGAATCGGACCGCGGCCAGGCGCGCCAACGCTTCGGCGGCGGAACGCGTCCCATCCGGGGCATCCGCCAAAATGGTTCCATCCAAAAACGAGTGAATCGACCAATCCGCTCCGCTCGCCAACACGGTGGGCACGGGGACGACTCCCTTTACCAAATCCAGAATGGCCGCCTCGTGCGCGGGATTGGTAGCCGGGTTGTGCAGACGCAGCACGCAGACCTCCCCGTCGGAGAGCGTCAATTTATAATTCGTATGGCTCTTGCCCAGCGGCAGCAGCGCGGCGGAAACAAGCCCCCTTCCCTGTAAATAGCCCACAATGAGCGCGGGATCGAACGAACGCCGGGGATGTCTGCGGTCTTCCGGCATCTTATGCCAATGCGGCGTTCACCGGCTCGTAATAACTATCGCGCTGAACCGGTTCCCTGCCCGCTTCCCGGATCACCCGTTCCAGCGCCGCCACCGTCTGCCCCTGCGGGGTCTGTGCCCCGGCCATGTGGAAAACTTTTTCCTCCTGGATCGTCCCGTGCAGATCGTCCACGCCAAAGTTGAGCGCCACCTGGGCCAGCGGCAGCCCCATGCTCACCCAATAGGCCGTGATGTGGTCGATGTTATCCAGGAAAATGCGCGCCACGGCAAGCGTGCGGAGCTGGTCGAGCCCGCCCGCGGGGCGAAGCTCAGAGAGTCCGGTTTTATCCGGCGAAAAAGCGAACGGCACAAACCCCGTAAACCCGCCTGTCTCGTCCTGCAATGCCCGCAACTGCCGCAAGTGGTCCACGCGCTGCGCCAGGGTCTCGATGTGGCCAAAAAGCATGGTGGAGGTGGATCGGCCCCCCATCTGGTGCCAGGTGCGGTGAACCTGCGCCCACTCCTGTGCGCTCTCCTTGCCCCGGCAGAGCTTGTCGCGCACCCCGGCGTCGAAAATCTCCGCGCCGCCGCCCGTCAGCGAGTCGAGCCCCGCTTCGCGCAGAATGCCCAGCGTTTCCGCCAGCGGCTTCTTAAAAACGCGCTCCGAAAGGTGCAGAATCTCGATGGCCGAGAAACACTTCAAATGCAGCTTGGGGTCCAGGCTCCGCAGGGCGCGCAGCAGCTCCAGATACCACTCTGCCTTCAACGTCGGGTGCAGCCCCCCCACCATGTGGATCTCCGTAATCCCCCGCCCCAGCGCCTCTCGGGTCAGCTCCACCATTTCCGCGATTTCCAGCTCAAAGGCGTGGGCGTCGCGCCGGTTCGCCCGGTAGGCGCAGAACTGGCACGAGAGCAGGCAGACGTTGGAGTAATTGAGATACCTGTTGAGGATATACGTCGCGCGGTTCCCGTTCTTGCGTTCCCGAACCACGTTCGCCATCGCCGCGAGCGCGTGCAAATCGCGGGTTTGGAACAGGGTGAGCGCCTCCCCTTCAGAAATCCGCTCCCCGGCGGTCACTTTATCATAAATGGGCAAGAGAGATTGGGAAAGAAGGGCGCGTTTCATCGGGTCTGCCCTTCAGGCTAGAGAACAAAGCGCGGGCGTGCAAGCAGCAGAGGAGTAAATCCACCGCTTGCAATCGGCTTTTTCTCACGGCAATATCGACCGCTTATGTCCGAGCCCGCCAACGTATCCAAGATTCTCATTCTCGACTTCGGTTCGCAGTACACGCAAGTCATCGCCCGGCGTATTCGGGAATGCCAGGTCTATTCCCAGATCCTCAAATTCAACACCCCTGCGGCGGAAATCGCCCAAATGGGGGCGCGCGGGATCATTCTCTCTGGCGGCCCGAGCAGCGTCTACTCCTCCAACGCCCCGCAGATCGACCCGGCGATATTTGAGCTGGGCCTCCCGGTGCTCGGCATCTGTTACGGCCTGCAATTGATGGGCTTCCACCTCGGCGGCAAAGTGGAACATTCGGACCGGCGCGAATACGGCCCGGGCGTTATCTGTCTGACGGACGAAACGGGCAAGCGCACAGAGGAAGCGGGACTCTTTGCCGATCTCCCCGACAGCCTCGACGTCTGGAACAGCCACGGCGACAAATTGACCAAGCTCCCCGCCGGGTTCCACGCCATCGGCCACACCCACAACTCCCCCTTTGCCGCCATCGAAAACCCGGTAAAACGCTTCTTCGGCCTGCAATTTCACCCCGAAGTGGCCCACACGCCCCGCGGCAAAGAGGTCCTGGATAACTTTGTCCACAAAATCTGCGGCTGCAAAATGGACTGGACGATGGGCTCCTTTATCGACCAGACGTGCGCCGAAATCCGCCAAAAAGTGGGCACCGACCACGTGGTGCTCGGCTTGAGCGGCGGGGTCGACTCCTCTGTCGCGGCCGCCCTGCTCCACAAGGCCATTGGGCCCCAGCTGACCTGCGTCTTCGTCAACAACGGCCTCTTACGCGCCCACGAGGCCGAGTCCGTCCAGCGGCTCTACGGCGAGAATTTCCAGATCAACCTCAAATACGTTGACGCCTCGGAGCAATTTCTCTCCAAGCTCGTCGGCGTGACCGACCCGGAGACGAAGCGTAAAATCATCGGCGGGGAATTCATCCGTGTTTTCGAGTCTGCCGTGCGCGAACTGACCACCTCGGGGCAGAATTTCAAATACCTGGCCCAGGGAACGCTCTACCCGGACGTCATCGAGAGCGTCTCCATCTCCGGCAACCCTGCCGCGCTGATTAAGAGCCACCACAACGTAGGCGGCCTCCCGCCCGACCTGAAATTCCAGTTGATCGAGCCGTTAAGGGAGCTTTTCAAAGACGAAGTGCGGCAAGTCGGGCTCCAGCTTGGCCTCCCCAAGGAAGTGGTCTACCGGCAGCCGTTCCCCGGCCCGGGCCTAGCCGTCCGCATCGTTGGCGAGATCACCCCGGAGCGCCTGCGCATCCTGCGCGACGCCGATGCCATCGTGGTCGATGAAATGAAAGCCAGCGATTGGTATTACCGCGTTTGGCAGTCCTTCGCCGTCCTGCTCCCCGTCCGTTCCGTGGGCGTGATGGGCGACGAGCGGACCTACGAGACCACCATCGCCCTGCGCATTGTCGAGAGCCAGGACGGCATGACGGCCGACTGGGTCCGGCTCCCCTACGAACTGCTGGGCAAAATCTCCTCCCGCATCATCAATGAGGTCAAAGGCGTCAACCGCGTCTGCTACGACATCTCCAGCAAGCCGCCCAGCACGATCGAGTGGGAATAGCCGCGTAGAGCGTTTGCCAAAAAGAATTTTCGGAAAGGGCTTTTGGCAGATGCTCTAACTTTGCTCGCCAGGGGGACGGCGAGTTGCTTGAATCGCTTGTTATGCCGAAGCCACGCCCTTCCCGTCAGCCGGAGGCCCCTCTCCCCGAAGTGGTCCGTTACCTCGAAGCCACGCTGGATCACCAGGCCGTGGCCGATTGGTCCAACGCGTTGAACGGCTTGCAGGTGGAAAACCGGGGGCGCATCCACCGGATCGGCGCGGCCGTGGACGCCTGCGAGGCGACGCTGCGCCAGGCAGCAGAACGCGGCGTCGATTTCCTGCTCGTCCACCACGGCCTCTTCTGGGGCGGGTTGCAGCCGGTGGCGGGCCCCGCTTATCGAAAACTCCGGCTTGCGCTCGACGCCGACATGGCCGTCTTCAGCTCCCACTTGCCGCTGGATGCGCATCCCCGCTTTGGCAACAATGCCCTTCTGGTCAAGGCGCTCGGTTTCAAGCGCCCGGAACCGTTCTTTTTTGAAAAAGGGCGCTTCCTCGGCCTCTAAGCCTCCCTTTCCCTGGACCGTGCCGCACTGGCAGCCCGGGTCGAGGCGGCGGTGGGCGGCCCCGTCAAGTTG
>Ga0073936_10010936_pt1 | contig 11064 bp, 12 predicted proteins | sample AliMusrvi5mmetaG_FD_87041 | JGI IMG/M metagenome (GOLD analysis project Ga0073936, IMG submission 87041) | Freshwater lake bacterial and archeal communities from Alinen Mustajarvi, Finland, to study Microbial Dark Matter (Phase II) - Alinen... | ecosystem: Environmental > Aquatic > Freshwater >... | reverse complement strand
GGTCAAACTGGCGGCGCCCACGGGGAAAGCGGCCGCCCGATTGCAGGAATCCTTGACGCAGTCCCTCGACCAGCTCACGTGCTCGGACGCAGTCAAAGCACAGCTCCAGGCCAAAGACCTGACGACCACTATTCATCGCCTCCTCGGTCCGATCCCCAATTCGGCCAGGTTCCGCCACGGCCCGGAGAACCCGCTGCCGGTGAACGTGCTGGTCGTGGATGAAGCCAGCATGGTGAGCCTCTCGCTCATGGCCCGGCTCTTGGCCGCACTCAAGAAGGAAGACGTCCGGCTCATACTGGTGGGGGACAAGGATCAATTGCCGCCGGTCGACCCGGGCAGCGTTCTGGGCGACCTCTGCCGGGCGGCCGCGATTAACCAGTTCAGCCCGGCTTTCCACCAGGCTTACCAGGAGTGCGGAGGCGAAAAGCTCCCCGGGGTCGAGGTGGCGCGAAACAGCGAACTAGCGGACACCGCAGTGCAACTACTGGTGAACCATCGTTCGGGCGAGGCAGTCGCCCTCCACACCCTCAGCACAGCGGTCAACGCCGGCGGTTCGGCGGAAGTTGTGGCTTTCGTGCCTAGTGCCGGCGCAGGCGGAACCCCGGTAGCCTGGCAGCCACTACCCCAGCGCCGGGATCTCAAGCAGGCGCTGCGCGAAGCCGTGTGTGCGTATTACCGGCCGGTGCTCCAGGCGGCCTCGCCGCAGGCGGCACTGCAGGCCCTGGGCAGATTCCGCATCCTCTGCGCCGTGCGGGAGGGCCCATACGGCGCGGTGGGCCTCAATCGCACCGTGGAAGAAATCCTGGCGGAGGAATTACCCGGCCTGACCGAACAAATGCGGTTCGGCAGCTACACCGGAAAGCCGTTGATGGTCACCGCCAACAACTATGTGCTCAAGCTCTTCAACGGCGATACCGGGGTGTTCTGGACCTGCGAAGGCGCACCTCAGGCGGTTCACTTTCCGGACGAATCCGGCACCATCCGAGCTATCGCACGCGAGAGGTTACCGGTGCACGAAACCGCCTACGCCATGACCGTCCACAAGAGCCAAGGCTCGGAATTCGAGCATGTTATCCTGGTGCTACCGGAAAAGCCGGGCCCCGTATTGACGCGGGAATTGCTGTACACGGGTTTGACGCGGGCCAGAAAATCGGTCCGGATCCTGGGTGATGAGTCGGTGGTGCGAGCCGCTGTCGAAACGCAGGCGCAAAGATTCTCGGGACTGACTGACGCGCTCTGTTCCGCAGCGCTCGTTGTGCGGCAGGTTGGGGCGCTCTGAAACCGGAGACCGCTTTGAAATGCATTCCCAGGGAGGATTAAAATGGTCGGGGCGGTGAGATTTGAACTCTCTTAGTCAAGCACGCAGAAAACCCAATAAACACAGGGCAATCAATAGAATCAATGGTATCAGGCACTTTGACGCTTTGACACGGTTGGACAGGTTTGGACACGAAACGACACTTTCCAGTTAGGAATTGTTAGGAACCGATCTCGGCTTCTGCAACTCGGCGTCCATGTATTTACTGCCCGCCCGCAAGCGTGCACGCTCAAGCGGCTTCAGCGCATTGAAAATCCCCTCCGAGGCTCCCAAGCTCAGGTGTGGGGCGATCCGCACCAGCTTGGCGGCCAGCGCCTTGGATAGCGCGGCCAGTTCCCGGGTGAACTTGGCGGTGTCCTGGATGAATACCACCCGATTGTCGGCAGGCATTGACTCCAGCCTGGTGTAGGCCGCCTTTCGCTTCCGGCCACGCCTCTTAGGCTCGCACGGATCGATCGTGCGCCTCTCAAGCCAGCCGCCGCCCCCCGCGAGCTTGTCACGTTGGAACCAGAAGCCGCGTCTCTGCGGTCGGGTCACTGGCCAGGGTATCGCCCCGGCCTTTGCCGAGTAGCGCACTTGGCGTTGCGAAAGCCCGGTGAGCTTTGCTATTTCAGCCGTTCCAATCTCGTTTTTGTCCATTGGGGAAATTATTGGGGAAATTACGCAGGCATGTCAACAGCCAATTTTAGACCGATGAAACCCGCATAAACATTGAGCGAAGCCGTCAACCGCCCACCAACCGCCCACCAATCGGTAACGTTCCCCCACTTACAGACACGCAACGCATGAAGCGACGCGTTTAACAGAAAGTGAATACGCAACTATGGACCAACAAATGACAAATGTGGACACCGCTCCACGCGCAGAGAAACACCCGCTGGTTGATGCTGAAGGATTGCTCAGGGCCATATTCCCACCTGAGTGCCGCCCATCACGGCGATGGCTTGACCGGCAAAAGAAAGCCCGTCGAATCCCGTTCATCAAGCTTGGTGGCCTGGTGTTCTACTCGCCTGAGAAAGTGCGGATGGCCTTGGAGCGTTAACCCACTATGAACACCCTCAACTTCCCACTACGAATCTCAATCGACCTGCTGTCCGAACTTCGACGCGAACACGACCGTCTCAAGTCCATAGTCGAAGATCCGTGTGTCCTGACGTGTCTGCGGTCGCGGGCCGCACGCCGGATGCAAATGCTCTGCTGGGAGATCGAGGAGTTCTCACGCCCAACGGCATTCAAGGAGACCGGCGACGCGGCCATGCCGACTGAGAAGCACTAGATCGACGTATGAGCAACCACCCCAAACGATTCACCGGAGTAACCCAAAGTGGTATTCAACTTGCCGCCCGCGCCTCCGCTCGCGGATGGACGCCAGCCCTTGAAGTGGGGCCAGCCAGATTCTTGCGGCTACTCCGCAACCACCGCCGCAAAGGAGCGGCACGAAATGAATTCCAATGACGCACCGCAACCCGACCAGCTTCCCCCGCACGACTCGGCAGCCGAGGCTGGCGCGCTGGCGTGCATCCTGACCGCCGATGATGACGCGGGGCGGTTGCTTGACCAGCTTGCCCCAGATGATTTCTATGACCGCCGACACCGGGAGGCATATTCAGCCATTTGCCATCTCAGGACCGATGGCAAGCCACTAAACAGTGTTTCCCTCGTCCAGTTGATTCGGGACAACCACCGGCTGGAAGATGCTGGCGGACTCGATTACTTGGCCGCCCTGCCAGACCAGACACCAAGCCCGGTCAACTTCCCGACCTACTTTGAGACCGTCAAGGAACGGGCGACCCGCCGCGCCTTGCTGCGAGATGCTGGCGAGCTTTCCCGGCTGGCATTTGATACGACTATCTCTAGGGCCGCGCTGGAAGATGCTTCCCGCCGCCTGCTTGAGGCACACAGCCGAAACAGTGCCGACCGCGAGGCCCTGACAATCCGCACGCCCGACGACTTGCTGGGGATGACGTTCGATGATAGCGACCGCATTCTAGGCGACCGGCTACTGGCTACGGGCCAGAGCCTTGTAATCGCTGGCGCCGGTGGCATTGGCAAGTCTCGCCTGCTCTTACAGGCCGCCGTCGCCACCATCGCCGGGAATCCATTCATCGGCCTTGAGACTCACAAGCCCGGTCTTCGCTGGCTTATTCTACAGGCTGAAAACTCCAACCGCCGACTTCATGGCGACTTGGCCGCGCTCCGCCAGTGGACCGGGCCGGAAGCATGGGCACACGTCAACGCGCAACTCTCCATTCACACCCTGGAATCAGATGCAGACGGCTTTATGAGCCTGGACAACCCCGCCGCGCAACGCCGGATTGCCGAAGCCATCTCCGCCACTTCGCCAGATGTTGTCTGCTTTGACTCGCTCTACAACTTCGCCATTGGTGACTTGAACAAAGATGAAGACATGAGCGCAACCTTGCTGGCCCTGTCGCGTCTCGCCAAGGCCGGTAATCCGAACCGCTCGCCGGTAGTGTTGCACCACGCCAGGACGGGCAAGGCCGGGGCAGCCGGTGCCACCGGTTACGACCGGGCCAGCTACGGGCGCAACTCTAAGGTGCTTCACTCATGGACTCGTGGCCAGTTGAACGTTGCCCCCGGTTCTGCCGAACCAGACGGGCCGATAGTCTTGACGTGCGGAAAGTGCAGCAACGGGAAAGAGTTCGATCCGCTCGCCGCCCGGTTGAATCCCGCCACCATGATCTATGAGGCCATTCCCGACTTTGATTTCCAGGCATGGCAGGCGGAAGTATCAGGCAAGGCAGACCATGAGCAGCTAATGACGCCCGAGCGCGTTCGGGAACTATGCACAGGAAGTATGAGCAAGTCCGTTCTCGCCAAGGCCATCGTTGACGATTGCGGTTGCAGCCGGGCAACGAGCTTTCGCCACATACTCAGAGCCGAAAAAGCCAAGAAAATCCACTGGAGCAAAACAAGTGAAACCTACTCGCCAAAGTGAATCTGTCTCACCCTTGTCTCACGTGAGACAACATGAGACTGCAATGAGACTGTCTCAGTCTCACTCACCCTATAGGGGTGAGACTGAGACAAAGTCTCTGGCCGGATGCCAGTCTCAGGGCAATGGGCATCTTGAATCCGTACCTGCCACCTGCCCAAAGTGCGGCTGCCCCGTGGCCGTCGAACTTGATCTTACCGGGCTTGACCCGGCCCTGGCTGAAGGACTTCGGAGGCTGGCGAGTCACAGTCTATGCCCCCGCTGCGCCGGGCCAGGGCACCAGAGGCCAGTACTCGAGCGCAGGGAAATTCGGACGCCTTACAGGGATGATTGACTCTAAAACATTCAATGGGAGATAGCCTCACACGTAGAAAACGCAATAAAATGAGCCTTTACTTTGAAAACGGAAACCCGGTGCCGACCGCCGAATTCGACTATGACGCCCTGGACGCGGCTCCGCCCGAACCCTCTTCGACACCGGCTGGAACTGAAACCCTCGAAGCGGTGTTGCGCATACTGGCAACCCCCGCCGCCATCCAGTATTTCGGACAGACCCACGCCAGGAAGGTTATCGCCCTCGGGTGGGTTGGATGCCCGCAGCGATACGAAGGTAAGTCGCTGGCCGAACTGGCCCGAGAGACCGGAGTCACTCCCCAGGCCATGAGCCGCTACAGCGCCCTCGCATCCCGCCTCTTCGGTCTCAGAAATCGCTCGCAGCGTGCCCACGGTGGCAGGTGGAAGCGTCGCGCCGGACAACCTGCACGTTGATGGTCGCCGCAGTTTCGTATGAGCAATCTATCGAAGAATCTTGAAACGGCTTACCGGGCAATCGCCAGTATGCCGAAGGACAAAACCGAATGTCGTTCCCAAATTGACGCACTCGCCAAGGAATGCCGCGCGCTTAGGTCTCGGCTCCCGAACGGGGCGTCAGTGGATTTGCGGCAATTCGATTGCAGCGACTTACTCGACAAATTGGCCGCGCTGCAAACCTATCACGATGCCCTACTCAAGGCAATTGACTCGCCGTCGAAACCTTCCACCTCCCAGTCCAAGCCCGCCAAGTTGACGCACGTCGAAGTGCTTGAGGCTGCGCGGCAATACCGTGCCAGCCTATCGGCATCCGACCAGCTTGACTAATTTCCGAAACCAAAAACCAATAACCCCCTGACTCTATGAGAATACCTGCATCAAAAGAAGTCCAAACCGAATTACGCCAACTGCAACGCGACTGCGGCAACATCACCGTCGTGCTGATCGTAAACTCAGTTGCGCCCGTCGCCGAGCCCCCCTCCACCGGCAATGCTTTTGCCGACCGCTCCTTGTGGCGCGACTATCACGTTGCGCTGTTGAAGCAGCTGGCAACTCATTCGATTGCTTACCCGTCCTGAACCAACTAACAAACCAAAACGAATATGGCAAAACGAAAAACAGTTATCGAAATCGAACCCGAGCCGATTGAATCAGATGAAATCGACGCACCCGAGATAGATGAACCCACCGCCGTTCCCGGCGCCCCGTTCGTCCTGCCGAAAGACTTCCGCGTCCCTGACACCACCACCGCCGCTCTAAGCGTGCCCGCCTTCGTCAAGAAGGGCTTCATGCCGTTCGACGCGCTGCCCCCGATCCCGGATGACAGAGACGTGACAATCCGGCTCCGCAGGTGCTTCGAGTTGTGCCGCGTGTGTCAACCGCTCCTGCATCACCCGCGCCTTGACCCGCAGTTGAGGAAACGCATCAAGGAAATTCAAAAGTTGACGTTCTCCCTGCAACAGACCGCAGACCCAATCGCGGATGTCTACCAGAAATCCGCTGAGAGCCGTCACATCCAAGTCCACAAAGGCGAAGCTCGCCGCGCTGCCGAGAATGCGATGATCCAAGCCGCTATCGACCATGCGTTCGATGGCATCCCGATTTCGCCGGAACGGGAAATCGCGCCAGCGCTGATCAGCTACGTGGTAACGGACGGGCTTGCGGTCGCCCAAAAGCTGCGGGCCGCGGTGGCTGGCTACCAAATCGAGTTGAACAACAACTTCGCGCTTTTGTCGCCAAATCTTCGCCACGATGAGCGAAAGGTTGCTCTGCACTCCAACCCAACGCCCGATGTCGTTGCGGGAATTGTTGCCGAGGAAAACCTCGTTGGACCAAAAGGCCCCACCGATCCCAGCCGCACATTCAAGATCCTTGCCGCTAAGAAGCGGGGCGAGTTGGGCGAATGGTGGCGGACCAAAATCCTACCTCTCGAAATCGAGTTGATTGATGGTGCGCTCAAGTTTACCAACGCGTGCCGAGAGGCTGCCATCGGCGCTGAGCAAGACCTTTGGGAGTCTGCCGAGATGACCCATGACGGCGCCGCACAGACGGCAGTGTCCCGCCGCTTTGACCTGGTGATTGCCGAGTTGCAGCACCACCGCAAACGGCTCGCCAACTGTAGCGGGGGGCCACTTGCCGCCGCGTGCGAAGGCTCTGTGCTTGGCAGTGTGTTTGGAGTCACGCTTCTATGATCTTCGACCCGGCCACTGGGCTAGGGGTGGGTTTACGCGAGGGCCTCGGCGAGGCTTATGAGCACCTTCTCGAACACCTTGGTCTGGTTCCCGCTGAGGAGCTGCTGGAGGGCGGCGCGGCCCTTGGGGCTGAGGGGGCGAAAGTCGAAGCCCTCCCATTGGCTCTCGGGGCTGGGTTTGAGGTGGAGGAGTGCGCCGGGCGAGGCGTAGTCGCGGATGTAGGCGGTGACGATCTCCTGCCGGGCGTGGTTGTCCGGGATGGCGGTGAGGACGGCATCCAGGGTTTCCCGGTCGCAGGTGATGGCGTTCTTGAGCAGCCGACAGACTTTGGAGCGGTTGAGCGACGCGGCGGCGGCGAATTCATTTTGTGGTTTCCCGGCGAGATACGCGGACAGCGCCCGGGAGAAGTTGTGCATGTTTGTCATATTTTCACTTTGTTTCTTTTGTTGTTTCTTTTGTTTCGTTGGTCCTTTCGTTCGGTTGCTAGTTTAACGACTCGCCATTCATATACTCCAGCGGGGCCGGAAAGGCAAGCGACACCTGAAGATTTCTCTTGCGCATCCGGCGAGGGGCGGCATAATCTCGCGTTGTGCAACTATACATTCGTATGGGGTGCCCTGGGTGCAACTAACAAAATGCAAAACATGAGTCTGGCGAGTAAGATGGAAACGGCGCGGCAGCGTCTGCCTTTGCGCCGGTTGATGGAAGATCGGCAGCGGGGTCCGGGGATTAACGGGAACTGGCGGGCGTTCAAGTGCCCCTACTGCGAGAAGAAGGGGGCGGGCCTGTTCGAGCGCGCCGGACGGGCGCGGTTCAAGTGCCACCACACGAGCTGCTCCTCCGGGACGGCGGGAGAGGGCAAGGCGTGGGATGAGGTGGGCTTCCTGGCCCATGAACTCGGGCTGAACCGCCGGGAGGCGTTCATCACCTACCTGAAGGAGACGAACCTGTGGGAGGAGCCTGATTTGAACAGCGAAGGCGCGAAGGCGCGAAGAGATTCGACCGAGGCCGATGAGTATTTGCCGGGGGACGAGGAAGCGGAGGCGGCGCTGGCCGAGGCTGATCTCTGTCCGCCCCCGGACGAGCCTCTGAATAATGGGGCCTCGTGTAACTCGGCCCTCCGAGATCAGGCCAAAGACAATTTGCCGCCAGAGGCCGTGGGAGGTTCTCACGAGCCGCCGTCCACACCTATAGACACAGGAATTACTTCTGTGGTCCCGTCAAGGGCGCCCCTTGGGGTCGTGGACGGTTGTGCGGCAGTTCCCGACGCGCCGCCGATTGCGGAATGCGTCAACGCCTCGCCCGCCGCCATTGTCGGCGTGCCCACGCCACCGCTGGGCGAGGCGTCCCCTTCACTTTCCCCCACTGAGGGGATGCCGGGAGCGACCAGCGCGGGGCCACTGGCCCAAGACGCGGCGCTCCCGGCGAATGGTTTACAGACGCCTGAAGTGGCTGAAGCTGAAGTCCGAAGTCCGAAAGAGCAGGAGCAAAAGCAAGAGCAAGAGCAAGAAAAGAAAGAGACGGAAGAGGGGGCGGAGGAGGAGGAGGTGCGGGTGGCGCGGGAGGATACTCGATTGCGACGTGATGCGTGATGCGTGATGCGTGATGCGTGATAGTTATTGACGGGGGTGTGCAAGATGTGCAAGATGCAATAGAGGGGCCGAAGCGCCTCTCGTTTTTTTTGGAGGTTTAACTTTTTTATGAAGTCTGTTCAAAGTCCGAAGTCCGAAGTCCGAAGTCCAAATCCTGAGCCCGCCGCGGTTGTGCCGCTGGCGGTAACGTCGCTTTCGCAACTGGAGCAACTAAGCAACGGGGCACCGGTAATCGTGGACGCGACGCTGCGGGGCCAGTTGGTGCGGTTTACGGGCCGGCGGCTGAAGCCCGTCGAGTCCAAAGAGGTGAGCCTGCTGCTGGAAGAGAGCCTGCCGCCAATGCTGCCGCCGGAGAAAGAGGGGGAGCCGGTGCGCTATGACTACCGTAATCCCCAGTTCCTGCGCCAGGTGGAGGAGAACCGGCGCAAGGCGCGGGCGCTGGCGCTGCACGCTTCATTCCCGTTATTCGCGGAGGCGCTGAAGGCCGAGGACGGGCCGGTGGACGCGGCGCGGATCGTGGCGATGGTGGAGGGCGCGGCGCTGGATGATGATGTGCTGGACCTGCTGTTTAAGGCGGTCATAGAGAGGGTGGTGGAGGCCGCCGCCTACGTGGGTTTTTCCTCCGGCAGCAGCTTCCCGAGAAACTCGTAAGGTATGAGTTCAAGAAGCTGTTGCCTGCGGACCTGGCCCTGCCCGCTCCGGGAGAGGAGTTCTTCGAGATGGAGGCGGCTAAAGCATTCCACTACCGCTGGTGCGACTGGCGGCACGAGAGCCCGATCCTGCGCGCGAAGATGGTGGCACACGAATTGATCAAGGGGATGCGCGATACCTACTTGCTGGAACAACGACAGGCCCAGGCCGAGGGGACGGAGGGGAAGGATGGGGAGAAGCGGGGGCCGGCGCCTTGGGATTCGATACGGGAGAAGTTTTTTAAGTGAGGGATTAACAGCGAAGACGCGAAGACGCGAAGGAAGTAACTGACCCAACAAGACTATGAGCGGCGAGAATAAGGGCACTCCGTTGATGACGGAGACGATTCAACTGGAGATTCAGGCTCCGCAAAAGACGGGGCTGCAAGGGCTGCTGGCCGACCTGGACCTGGTGCGAGCCAGGGTGGCGGAGGTCAACAAGGAGCTGAATGCGGTGGAGCGGAAGGGGTTGTCGCCGGACGTGCACAAGAGCCAAAAGGCGCTGGAGGCGGACATTAAGGGCATGAGGAGTGCCACCGCGCTGGGCAAACCGATGGACTTAACGGTGAAGGACGCGGCGGCGGCGTACGGGCATGACCTGAACAATCTGAGGGCTTACCTGCGCCAGCGCAAGTCGCTCATCGGGGATGATATGCGGTCGTGGGAGGCGGGGCGGTTCAGCTCGGAGAAGGCGATGGCGCGGCAGATCAAGTCCTACCACCAGCACCTGGTGAAGGAATACGAGCGCGACCAGGTCTCCCTGGCCAAACTGATGACGCCGCCGGTGCCGCCGGCAGCCGCACCCCCGCCGGCGGCCCCGGTGCGGGTCGCGGCGACGCCGGCGCCCCCGGCGGCGAAGTACCCGGAGGCGGCGCAGGCACTGACGGCAGCGCGGGCCGTGCAGGCATCCAAGCGTCCGAAGAGCGCACAGCAGGTAGCAGACTACATCAAGCAGGTCCACGGAACCGAAGTGATCCTGCACAAGCCCAGTGGCGGACGAGGCGAAGGAATCCGGTATCAAGAAATCTTCGCGAAGGAGGACATCAACCGGCGGATGACGCTACCAGAGGACTTCAAGAAGAAGACCATGGCCGAACTCGGGGAGATGTTCCCCAAGGCACCAGCAGCTCCGGCCCCCTCTGCGGTGAAGCCGCCCGTGCACCCTCCTGGACGCTGCCCGGACCGGTCAAGCGCCGGCACGAGGTCATCCCCGTGACGCTGTTCTCGGACTGGCACTTCGATGAGGTGGTGAAGGCGGAGGAGGTGCAATACCGGAACGAATACAACCGGGAGATCGCGGAGCGTCGGCTCAAGCGCTACGTCGAGGGGGTGTGCAAGGTGGCCACGTCCTACGTGCATGGCTTTCGCTACCCGGGGATCGTGGTGGGAATGCTGGGCGACATCTTCTCGGGCAACATCCACGAGGAGCTGCGGGCGACGAACGCGGATAAGATCATGGGCTCCATCCTGCATTGGCTGGACCCGATGGCGGCGGGGCTGGCGACGCTGGCGGAATGCTTCGGCCAGGTGTACGTGGTGAGCGTGGTCGGTAACCACGGGAGAAACACGATCAAGCCGATTGCCAAGGGGCGGGTGCGGGACAACTTCGATTGGCTGTTCGCCCGGCTGCTGGAGAAGGTGATGGCGCGGTCGCCGGCGGGCAAGCGGGTGCATTGGCTGATCGGGGAAGCGCAGAAGCAACCGTTCAGCTTGTATGATACGCGGTTCATTGCGAGCCATGGGGACGAGGCCCGCGGGGGATCGGGCATCGCGGGAATGCTGAGTCCACAATTGATCGCGGCGGCGCGGATGCGCAAGACGTATGACTTCGACATCTGGCTGCTGGGGCACTGGCATTACCTGAGCGCCTACCGGGGGATTCGCGTGAACGGTTCGGGGAAGGGCTGGGACGAATACGCCCAGGTGAGCAACTTCGATCTGCAAGCGCCGTGCCAGGATTTCTTCCTGGTGGCGCCGCACGCGGGCGTGATCGCGGGCTGGCCGATCT
>Ga0073936_10010935_pt1 | contig 11066 bp, 8 predicted proteins | sample AliMusrvi5mmetaG_FD_87041 | JGI IMG/M metagenome (GOLD analysis project Ga0073936, IMG submission 87041) | Freshwater lake bacterial and archeal communities from Alinen Mustajarvi, Finland, to study Microbial Dark Matter (Phase II) - Alinen... | ecosystem: Environmental > Aquatic > Freshwater >... | reverse complement strand
CGCTTCTTCGATCAACTGCGTGCCCATCATGATGTTGTCATAGAAGAAGCGCCCGGGGTTTTGTTGATTCGCGCCGATGCCGCCCACCACCGCCGCCAGGTGGATGATAATCTGCGGTTGGGCATCCGCCAGGCAACGACGGATATCGTCGCGCTGGCGCAGGTCATACTCGGCGATATCCGGGATGAACAGCTCGGTGGCGCTGTGGCGGCGCAGTTCTTGTTGTACATGCCAGCCGAGAAACCCGTTGCCGCCGGTCACACAGATGCGTTTGGTGGTTAAATCGATCATGCCATCACCATCTCTTCCCGTACCCGTACCATATCAGCTTCCACCATCATCCGCACTAATTCTTCGAAACTCACCTGCGGGTGCCAACCGAGTTTCGTGCGTGCTTTCGTCGGATCGCCCAGCAAACGATCCACTTCGGCGGGACGGTAGAATTGTGGGTCAACGACCACGTATTCCTCATAGTTCAATCCGACATGTTCGAAGGCAATCCGGCAGAAATCACGCACGGAATGCTCTTCCCCCATTGCCAGCACATAATCGTCCGGTTCTTCCTGCTGGAGCATCAGCCACATGCCACGGGCGGAATCGCCGGCAAAACCCCAGTCCCGTTTGGCTTCCAGATTGCCCAGGCGCAATTCTTTCGCCAGTCCTAATTTAATACGGGCCACGCAGTCGGTAATCTTTCGCGTCACAAAGCGCAAACCACGGCGCGGGGATTCATGGTTGAAGAGGATGCCATTGCTGGCATGCAGGTGGTAGGATTCGCGATAGTTGACGGTGATGAAATAGCCGTAGACTTTTGCCACCCCATAGGGGGAGCGCGGAGCGAATGGCGTCAGCTCGGTTTGCGGCATTTCACGCACCTTGCCGAACATTTCCGAGGTGGACGCCTGATAAAAACGGGTATCCGGTTTTACGCGACGAATGGCTTCCAGCAGGCGCGTTACCGCCAGCGCGTTGAATTGGGCGGTTAAAATGGGTTGTCCAAACGAGGTGGGCACAAATGACTGGGCGGCCAGGTTGTATACTTCATCCGGTGCCACCTGCTCAATTACATCGAGCAGGCTGTAATCGTCCAGTAAATCGCCATCTACCAGTTGAATCTGCGTTAACAGATGCGCGATCCGTCCGTAATTTTCCAATGACAAACGTCGCACCAGACCATAGACATCATAACCTTGCGCTAAGAGCAGTTCCGCGAGATACGATCCGTCCTGTCCGGTAATCCCTGTAACCAAAGCACGTTTTGCCATGCATGTTCCTCCTAACTGAGGACAGCTTACCGGCGATTCGTGCGCAGCGAGAGTCGAAAATCAGACACGTATACGGGTGAGCGAGAAAAAGGATGGTCTTTGCGGAGGAATGTGGACAAGGAAGGAGTGGGGATGGGGCAAGAAGCGTTCCGGTCATCGGACGGAGCGGTCGGATTAGACGGATGATTGAGAGTTATGGGAGCTATGGGAGTAATGAATGGTTTGGCAGAGAGTGGAATTTGTTGGATCGGTCGGACAAGTCTGCCACACTATAGCTGAACAGTACTTGTTTGACTTTCCGGCAGCTTCAACGGGATCAAATACGGGCCTTCCGGGATGATGGCGACGCGGGGATCGCCACACTCTTCAACGCGACGATAGATGGCTTGTTGGAGATCGGCAATGGGCTCGATGCCGGTAAGCGCGTGCTGTTGGAGGGATAAACCGGTGGCATAGAGACCGACACGGCCACGGCGGAGGGCTTTGACGAGCAATTCCGTCTGCCATTCGTCGATTGCCGCGCGCTCCTTGGCGAGAATATCCGTGACAAATGCATCCATGCCGAGGGTGAGAAAACGGCGCTGGGACGCGATAAAGTCAGGGGAACCGAGACCTTCCGAACACTCCGCCGCCAACAGGAGCATCCCGCCGGGAGTCAGCAGTTCCTGCGCGCTCACGATGCCTTTGATTGCCTGATAATAGGTTTTATCCAGCGGATAGCCCGCGGACGTCGTGATCACGGTGGGGAAGGTCTCCTGGACCGGCGCAATGGCGAAGCGATGGGTGAACTCGACCGCAGCCCGATGGCTCGCTTCGAGTTCGCCACAGGCGAGGTGGGAGACGCGCCGCTGCTCGTCGAGTACCACATTGACGGCAAAGACGGGCGCGAGCCGGCGCGCGATTTCGATTTGCTCCGCGTGCAACGGGTTGCCATCGAGCCGGCAGTTACGCGCATGAGGATGTTCGAGCAGAGTCGCGGCGTGGACGGTGGTGATGGTGTCGGCGTGGGCGATACCGGGCGTGATGACCTTGCGTCCACCGGAATACCCGGCCATGAAATGCGGTTCGACCAACCCGGTGACGATACGGACATCGGCGTCGACGAAGCGACGGTCGATTTTTACCGGCGTGCCGCGTTGCGTGGGGCCTAAATCAACATGGTCAGCGTCATTACGGGCGAAGTGGTTGACGACTTGCACAGTATCGAGCACCCAATCGTTGCCAATCAGTTCGCGCAATTCCTCAACTTCGTTCGGACGATGCAACCCCGTCGCTACCAGCACGGTAATCTGTTTCGCCGGTATCCCCGCCGCCAGCAGCGTGCGAATGAGCTCAGGCAGCAGTTGGCCATTCGGCACCGGGCGGGTGATATCGCAGACCAGAATGCAAGCGGTGGTTTGCCCGGCGGCGATCGCAGCCAGCGGAGCGGACGCTACCGGCGTGGCCAGTCCTTGCCGCAATGCGCCTGGCAGATCGTCGAGCACCGGCATCTCCGCTTTACGCAGGACGGTTATCTCCCAGTGGTCGGGTAGGACAAGCGATAGGCCGGCACGGCCATACTGTAAGGTGACGTTCATGCTATTTCACCCAGGGCGCCTGCTTGCTTTCCGGCGTATACTGATGCAATTCGATACGGTTGCCATCCGGGTCGCTCAACCAGGCTTGCCAGCTCTGGTCACCGCCAAAGCTGATCGGGCCTACCTCGACGCCACTGGCACGTAACTCGGCGACGGTCGTCTGAATGTCATCCACTTCCAGGCAGATATGTTGATACGATTGCCCGGCTATCGGCGCGTTGACCTCACCGCGAAACAACTCGATGAAGCAGCGCCCGCCGACATGCAGATAAATGCCGAAACGCTCGTTGTTCTCGTTAATGAAATCGAACGCCGGCGTCAAACCGAGTTTCTCATGGTAAAACGCAATTGACGCTTCCAGATCGTTCACGACGAAACAGACATGGGCCAGTCCGGTGATCATGGCAACTCCTTAGCGGGAAGATAAGATTACATTCGTTCAAGCTCTCACTATTTCCTGCCGGTTATGATGGAGTACGGCATGGTGGGCGTGATACCAAAGCGGCACTGCGGTGCCGCACTCCATAATTGGCGATATCGTTAGCTTGCGCCATATTTCGCCAGAATTTCGGCGGCGTGGTTTACTTCGTGGGGTTGGATGTCAGCGATGACAATGATCCCCTCCGCGCTGCCGAGTTGGTCCGCCAGCACATCGATGATATCGAGGCCGTAGGACGATTGATTGGCGAACAGTTGAATCAGTTTGCCGGCGTCGCGGATTTTGCGATAGACTTCCGGCCATAAATGCGTCTCCGGTGCGCCGGTTCCCGGTATCCACTGGATGCCTTTCAATTCGGGGATGGCGAGCAGCGAGTCGAGGTGCGGTAGTTGACCGATGCCGTCCAGGTGATAGAAGGGATGCGCCAGCTTCCGGCAGGTAGCGACCAACTCCGGCTTGACGAACTCATCGAACATATCCGGCCCGATCATGTAGCAGAAGTCGCATTGCAGCATATAATACGGCACTTCGGAGAAGATTGACGCCCACGCGGTGTAACCGGGATTGGTCGGGTACAGTATTTGCTCGAAATGGCGGAAATAGCGCCACCACAGGTCGTGGAGTTCCCAGGTGCGTGCCTTTACACTTTCCGGATCATCGATCAGATCGTAGAGCAGCGCTTCACTGGGACGGAAGGAGGAGAGCATATCCAGGTTGCCACCGATGTCCGTCATCCCGACTTGCACCATGCCGTTGAAGCGCGCGCGCGCGGCGCGCGTGATATCCTCCACGCGGCGCAGCCAGACATTTTCGGGGTCGAACGTCCAGCGCCAATCGCTCACCTCACGCGTTTCGCGCGGGTAGTACCAGGTGGTCACCGAGTCGAAGTCGTTTCGCAACTCCGCACCGAGGAACGCGGCGGCTACGCCGGGGCCGAAGTTCGGCCAGATACTCGGGAATCCGTCACCCAGGAAGCGCTGACAGGAGAGATCATACTCCCAGCGCTCCGCAATCGCCTCCGCCGGCACGGAGAGGTCATAAAATGAGGTGAAGTGCCGTGCCGGGAGCGCGGGTTCCGCCTGTCCCGGATCGGCATCACGGACGCTGATATTGAACAGCGGTCGCGACAACTTTCCCGCCCACCAGGCACGGTAGGTGTCTTTGATCGTCTGCCAGCGTTGGGCGGTAAAATGAATCGGCATGGATGTCTCCGTCTCTTTATCAGTCGCAGTAGTTGTTCGGGATTGTCTCGGATAACTTCTCAATGGAATTCTGGCGCGCGGCGGAAAATCCTTTTCTTTCGGATAGGTGCAGGAGAGGTATTCGCTGGTCGGGCAGATTGGACGGAGCAGACGGAGTTATGGTAGGGATGGGGGCTACGCGCCTTCCGGAGCCTTTGCGTAGACTTGTAGGGGTACGCTCCTCATTGCGTCCGCCGCCAGGCGAAGAGACCGCCGGCGAGGCTCCAGGTGCGGGTGAAGCCGGCGTGTTGGAGTTGACGCACGGCTTGCCAACTGCGGGAGCCGGTGGCGCAGTAGACGATGAGGTCCTGGGCGGAGTCGAGCGTGGCGAGCTCGCGCGCGAAGGTGGGGTAGGGGAGATGGCGCGCGCCGGCGATGCCGGGCAATTGCTCGACTTCCCAGGCTTCGCGGAGATCGATGAGGGTGAGATTGCCGACTGCGAGGCGCGCGTGCAGTTCGTCCGGGGTGATCTCCCATTCCGCGGCGGGGGGAGTCGGCAGTCCGCAGAAACCGTCGTAATCGATCAATTCGGTCAAGGTGGGGTGTTCGCCGCATAGCGGGCAGGCGGGATCGCGCGTGAGGTGCAGTTCATGCGTGCGCATGGCCAGCGCATCGAAGATGAGCAAGCGGCCAATGAGCGGATCGCCGATTTCCAGCAGCAGTTTTAAGGCTTCGGCGGCTTGCATGGCACCGATAATACCCGGCAGCACTCCCAGCACGCCGCCTTCCGCGCAGGTGGGCACGGTCGCGGGGGGAGGCGGGGTGGGGAAGAGGCAGCGATAACACGGACCGCGCTGTATATCAAAGACCGTTACCTGCCCTTCAAAGCGGTAAATACTGCCGAAGACTAACGGTTTGCGCAGCAGCGCGCAGGCATCGTTGAGCAGATAGCGGGTGGCGAAGTTGTCCGTACCATCGATTACCAGATCGTAGGGTTGCACGAGTTCACGTGCGTTGGCGGCGGTGATCCGCTGATCGATGGGGATGAGACGGACGTGCGGATTTAACCGCTGAAGGGTTTGTGCGGCGGAATCGACTTTGGGCTGCCCGATTGATTCGCTATGATGCAGGACCTGGCGCTGCAGATTAGTCACATCCACGACATCGGCATCGACCAATCCCAGGGTGCCGACGCCGGCAGCGGCCAAATACAGCGCTGCCGGTGAACCGAGCCCGCCCAGTCCCACCAGCAGCACCGAGGCGCGTTTCAACCGCTCCTGCCCACGTAATCCCACTTGCGGCAGCACCAGATGGCGGCTATAGCGATGTTCTTCTTCAGTGTTGAGCGGCATACAATAATAGTGCAAAATGCAAATTGCAAATTGTAAAATGCAAATTTATCCGCGCAACCATTCAGACCCGCTGGCGCGCGAGCGTCCTCGCGAGCACCGGGGGGATACTCGACCTGCTCGCGGGGACGCTCGAGCGCCAGCAGGGCCTGAACAGTTACTTTTCATTTTCAATTTACAATTTGCCTGTTACATTTCCTTTATTACGCCTGCGAGGCGATCAGTGCCTGGTCGAGGTCGGCGAGGATGTCTTCGATGGTTTCCAGGCCGATGGACAGGCGAATGAAATCGGCGGTGACGCCGGTGGATAGCTGCTCTTCCGGGCTCAATTGCTGGTGCGTGGTACTTGCCGGATGGATCACCAGCGACTTGGCATCACCGATGTTCGCCAGGTGGGAGAGCAGTTTCACCGCATCGATGAACTTCTTGCCTGCTTCCAGACCACCTTTGATGCCGAACCCGAGCAGACCGCCGAAGCCGTTGGGCGAGTATTTTTTCGTCAACTGATGTTGCGGATGATCCGGCAAGCCGGGATAGTTGACCCAGCTGACGGCGGGATGCGTTTTCAGGTATTGCGCAACCTTGAGCGCATTGTCGCAATGGCGCTGCATGCGCAGCGAGAGGGTCTCGACGCCTTGCAGGATCAGGAACGCGTTGAAGGGACTGAGCGCCGGACCGAGGTCGCGGAGCCCGGCAACGCGCGCGCGCAAGACAAAGCAGATGCTGCGGATGGGTTCCGGCAGATCTCGCCAGACCAAGCCGTGATAGCTGGCATCCGGAGTGGTAAAGCGGGGGAAGCGCCCGCTGTTCCAGTCAAATTTACCGGAATCGACGATGATGCCGCCCAGTGAGGTGCCGTGACCGCCGAGGAACTTCGTCAGCGAGTGGATCACGATATCGGCACCCCACTCGATCGGACGCACGAGATACGGTGACGCGGCGGTGTTGTCGACCACCAGCGGAAGGCCGGCTTCATGCGCGATGGCGGCTACCGCCTCAATATTCAACATGTTGTTTTTCGGATTGCCCAGCGTTTCCCCATAGATCAGTTTGGTGTTGGGACGGATCGCTTTGCGGAAGGACTCCGGATCGTCGGCATTGACGAACGTCGTCTCGATGCCGAGATCGGCCAGGGTGTAATGGAGCAGATTGTAGGTGCCGCCGTAGATACTGGACGCGGCGACGACGTGATCGCCGGCCTGCGCGATGGTGAGGATTGCCAGCGTTTCCGCCGCTTGCCCGGAAGCGGTCGCCAAGGCGGCCGCGCCGCCTTCCAACAACGCTATCCGCTCTTCCAATACCGCCCAGGTGGGATTCATCAGGCGGGTGTAAATGTTGCCGAACTCCTTGAGCGCAAAGAGATTGGCCGCGTGCTCGGTATCGCGAAATACATATGAGCTGGTCTGATAAATCGGTACCGCGCGCGCGCCGGTGGTCGGGTCGGGCTGCTGCCCGCCATGCAAGGCCAGGGTATCGAAACCAGGTTGTGTTGCCATGATCTTCTCCTTGTTATTTGCGAAAACGCTGTGATGCTACGCAGTTACTCATTCCTGGAACATCGGCGTGCTCAGATAGCGTTCGCCGGTGTCGGGCAGGATGACGACGATGAGTTTGCCGGCATTTTCCGGGCGACGAGCGATCTGCAGGGCGGCGAATACCGCGGCGCCGGAGGAGATGCCGACCAGCAAACCTTCTTCCCGCGCCAGCCGACGGCCGGTGGTGAAGGCTTCCTCGGCTTTCACGGTGACGATTTCGTCAATGATGCCGGTGTTCAGCACCGCGGGCACGAAGCCGGCACCGATGCCTTGAATTTTGTGTGGGCCGGCTTTTCCGCCGGACAGCACCGGAGATTCGGCGGGTTCCATCGCGATGGCTTTCACGTCCGGTTTGTGCTGTTTCAACACTTCAGCCACGCCGGTCAAGGTTCCGCCGGTGCCTACGCCACCGACGATGAAATCCACTCGTCCGGCGGTGTCCTGCCAGATCTCCTCCGCGGTCGTTTGGCGGTGGATTTCCGGGTTGGACGGATTCTCGAATTGCTGCGGGATATACGCGCCCGGCAGTTCGGCGGCTAATTCTTCCGCCTTACGGATTGCCCCGGTCATGCCTTCGGCACCCGGCGTCAATACCAGTTCAGCGCCATAGGCTTTCAACAGATTCCGGCGTTCGAGGCTCATCGTTTCCGGCATGGTGAGAATCAGTCGATAGCCGCGCGCGGCGGCGACCATGGCCAGACCGATGCCGGTGTTGCCGCTGGTTGGCTCGATGATCACCGTGTCGTTGGTGATGAGCCCTTTCGCTTCAGCATCCCGAATCATGGCGTAGCCGATGCGGTCTTTGACACTGCCACCCGGATTAAAGCTTTCGACTTTGGCGACCACCTCGGCCACCGCATCTGCCGTCACCCGGTTCAGACGTACGAGTGGCGTGCGACCGATCAATTCGGTAACGTTGCCGGCGATGTTGCCGGTTTCAAGCGTTGGCATGGTCATTCCTCCCCGCGTTTTCCTGATTCAATAAATTCCGACCGGAAATCTAATCTATAAAAATATTATCGGCTTTCACGGCCCCTGTCAAGAGGCTGGATTGCTATATTTTTAATCTGTTCTGGTCACCTGCGATGATATGGGTTTCCGCGTAGGGACGGCTGGGATGGCTGCAGTTCCTGGGAACGATGCTATAATGAAACATGAATAGCTTGGGGAACGTGGGTAACTCGGTTGTCTTGCATGATGCCGGCATGGCGGGGGAGGCGCGGTGGATGGCATTTACCGATCCTCTCCGCGTGTATACGACGAACTTGTTGCCGGAAGTATGCCCCCTGCTGCGAGCGATCGAGGCTGAAGTCGACGCGGGGTATTATGCCGCCGGCTTCATCAGCTATGAAGCTTCACCGGCATTCGATCCGGCCTTGGTGACGCGAATTTCCGGACCGTTGCCGTTGCTCTGGTTCGGCATTTATCGGGACTGGCAACCGAATGCTCCATGGTCGGATGATAATCTCGCATCATATGCTATCTCTCCGTGGAAGGCAGATACCGGGGAGGCGGATTACCGGGCGGCGATAACGCAGATCAAGGAGTTGATCGCACGCGGCGATACCTATCAAGTCAATTATACCCTTCGCTTGCAGGCTGAGTTCGCGGGAAACCCACGGGCGTTTTTTGCAGCGCTCTACCGAGCACAACGGTCGGAGTACTGCGCGTATGTAGATATTGGCCGGCATATCCTTTGTTCGGCGTCGCCGGAGTTATTTTTTCACCGGCGCGGACGGTTGCTGACTTGCCGTCCGATGAAAGGTACAGTTGGACGCGGGCTTTCGAGCGCTGACGATGACGCCCGCGCGGCCTGGCTGCATACGTCGGTCAAGAATCGCGCGGAGAACGTGATGATCGTGGATATGATTCGCAACGATCTCAGCCGCATCGCCGTTCCCGACAGCGTTGTTGTCAGGAGCCTTTTCGATGTGGAGCGCTATGAAACGCTGTGGCAACTGACTTCGACGGTCACCGCCGAGACCGATGCGTCGTTTAGCGAGGTGATGGCCGCGATGTTTCCCTGTGCTTCCATTACCGGCGCCCCGAAAATTCGCACCAGCGAGATTATCGCGGAATTGGAATCGTCACCACGGGGCATTTATACCGGGGCCATCGGCTATCTCGCTCCGAACGGGGATGCGCAATTCAATGTGGCGATTCGCACCGCACAGCTCGATACCGACACCGGACGGTTGGAGTATGGTACCGGCGGGGGCATCACCTGGGATTCCACCGCGGAGGAGGAATACGCGGAATGCCGGACAAAAGCGCTGGTGCTAACGCAGGCCCGCCCGGAATTCAGCCTGTTGGAAACACTGCGGTGGAAGCCGGACAGCGGTTATCAGTTTCTCGATTACCATCTCCGACGGCTGGAAGCTTCCGCGCGTTACTTCGGCTTTCACGCCGACATCGCGGCGATTGTGCGTGCGCTCGATAAGCAGACGCTTCGCTTTGGCGGGCAAAGTCAGCGCGTGCGGTTGCTGGTTGACCGCGAGGGAGCAATCACGCTGGAGTCCGTTCCGTTTTCCACACAGTTGCGGCGTTGGCACGTCGCAATGGCTTCCGTCCCCATCGATAACACCGATTGCGTCCTATATCACAAGACGACCGCACGCCGGCAATACGACACCGCTCGCGCCAATGCGCCAGGATATGACGATGTTCTGCTGTGGAACGATCGAGAGGAGATGACGGAATCGTGCCTGGCGAATATCGTCGTGCGCCGGGATGGGCGGTTGCTCACGCCGCCGGTTGCGTGCGGTTTGCTGGCCGGCACCTTTCGCGCGCATCTGCTGGATACCGGTCGCATCGAAGAAGCGGTGATAACGCCGGCAAGTCTGCGTGACGCTGAGGCGATTTTCCTTATCAATTCCGTGCGGGGGTGGATACCGGTCACGCTTCACACGGAATTGGCGGGAGGTCTGTGCTCCCAGGGGACGGAACGGTTACTTGATATGGTATAATACCGCGGTTGTTTAGCGGGAGGTCGAAATGGTTAAGATCGGCATCATTGGCGGTAGTGGGCTCGATAATCCGGATATTTTGAAAGACGTGCGGGAAGTGGAGGTGGAAACACCGTATGGCGCGACGTCATGCCCGTTGAAAGAGGGAACGATCGAAGGCGTGAGCGTGGTGTTGCTGGCGCGGCATGGACGGGAGCATACCATTCCGCCCACGCAGGTGAATTACCGCGCGAATATCGCCGCATTGAAAGCATGCGGCTGCACGCATATTCTCGCCACCACGGCGGTCGGTTCGCTGCGGGAGTATATCGGACGGGGGCAACTGGTGATTCTCGACCAGTTCATCGATTTCACGCGTCACCGGCCCATCACCTTTTATGACAGCTTTGCCCCGCACGTGCCGACGCATGCGCCGATGGCCGATCCCTTCTGCCCGCACTTGCGCCGCATTCTGATCGATACCGCCAACGAGTTGTGCCTGGATATTCATAAAACCGGCACGGTGATTACCATTGAAGGCCCGCGCTTTTCGACGCGCGCGGAATCGAAGATGTTCCGGCAATGGGGCGCCGACGTCATTAACATGTCGATCGCGCCGGAAGCGATCCTGGCCAACGAGGCGGGGATTCCCTACGCCGCCGTCGCGATGAGCACCGACTACGATTGCTGGAAGACGGATGAAGAGTCGGTGACCTGGGAAGCGGTGCTGCGGGTCTTTGCCTTGAATGCCGAGAAAGTGACGCGACTGCTGCGT
>Ga0073936_10010929_pt1 | contig 11070 bp, 4 predicted proteins | sample AliMusrvi5mmetaG_FD_87041 | JGI IMG/M metagenome (GOLD analysis project Ga0073936, IMG submission 87041) | Freshwater lake bacterial and archeal communities from Alinen Mustajarvi, Finland, to study Microbial Dark Matter (Phase II) - Alinen... | ecosystem: Environmental > Aquatic > Freshwater >... | reverse complement strand
GGCAGCACCGGCTCGCCCGCGCTCAGCCACCCGTTGTAGAACGCCTCGTCGAAGCGCGCCCCGTGTACCACCAGCAGGCTGCCGCCCCGCCGCACGAAATCGGCGATCTGCGCCGCCTGCGCCTCGGGCAGCGACGGCACGTCCGCCAGCACCGTCACCGCATAGCCGGTCAGCGAGCGCTTGAGTCCCAACGCGCTCACCGTGGTCAGCTCCGGCTCCATCAGGAAGCGCGGGTGCTCCGCCTCTCGCGTGTGGGTCTCTTGCAGCGCCTTGGCCGAGGGCATCAGCCCCAGCGCCACGTAGCCGCCGGGCCGGTCCAGCAGCCGCACCGCCCGCCCGTCGTCCGCCACCAGCACCTTGAGCGTCCGCATGATCTGGATCACGCGCTTCATGCTGTCGTCCGACGCCATCTCGTCGTCCGCCGCCACCCGCGCCTCCACCACTTGCGCGCCAGGCGTCTCAAAGCGGTGCAGGAACGAGACCACCCGCTCGGCTCCCGGCTCCATCTGCCCCACCGATCGGTCCAGTTTCTCCTTGCCGCCAACCAGCAGCGCCACATTCGCGGGCGTCACCGCCTCGCGTCCGGTGTTCGCCAGTGTCACGTCGATGCGCACGTCGCGGTCCGTGCCCACCACGGGACGCGAAAAGGCCACGTTCTTGACCGTCAGGTTGCGGATGCCCTGCGGCAGATCCAAGAACCGCACGAACACCCGAGGCATGGACGGAAGCCGCTCGAACGCCTCTTTGAGAAAGCCCCAGCTCTCCAGATCGCCGGTCTGCCAGCCGATCGACTGGCCATCGCCGATGAGAATGATCTGCTTGGTGATGTGCGACCCCTGCGCGAGCGAAGCCGCCGCCGCCGCCAGCGCGTCCGGCACGTGCAACACGCCGTGGACAGGGATCGCCTGCTCCAGCGCCGTCTGAACATACTTGCGGTCGGTGACCGGCGCAGGCACCAGCGGATCAGGCACGGCGCCCGCCACAATCACGCTGAAGGCCACTCCGCGCGGAGCCCCCTCGATCAGACGCGACGCCTCCTTCAGCGCACGGCTGAAATTGGTTTCGCCATCGACGGTCAGAGTCATGGAGGAAGACCCGTCGATCACGATCGCAATGTCGCGCGCCGTACCGCCTACAAACCGATTGAGGCTGAGCCGTTTTTCAAGCAGAATCGCCGCGGCGCTGAGCGCCAGGCAGAGAAGACAGGTCAGCCACGCCAGAAGCTGCCACTTGCGGTAACGGCCCAACGCGAAACTCATGCCGAAGAAGATGATGCCCAGCAGGCCCAGCGGCAGCACCAGCCACCAAGGGAACGACGACCCCGCCGGCACAAAGGGCCGCGCCATGGCCAACACCGCGCACCCCGCCAGCAGACAGCGCGCCGCCAGCAGCAGCATCTCCTCCATCAGCAGGCTGCGCCGACGGCTCATCAGGCTGTCCAGCAGAAACCGCATCGCGCCCCACTGCACTTCGCGGGCGTTCCGGCGGTTGAACAGGTGGATGATGACCGGGATCGCGATCCCAGCCAGCCCCAACAGCAAAAATGGATGCAGAAACAGCATTTAACGTCGCTTCATCAGGTACGCCGACAACGCCTCGTCGTAGGGCACGCGCGTGTTCATCCGCACATAGTCGATCTTCATCCGCCCGCAGGCGGCTTCGATGTCGCTGAGAAAACCGTTCATGCGCTCCAGGTAGGTCGCACGGATCGTTCGAGGATCGATCGGCAGCAGGTTCTCCACCTGCTCCAAGTCGCGGAACTTCGTGAACGAATCGAACGGAAAGGTCAGCTCCTCTTCCGCCACCACATGGAAAAGCAGCACCTCGTGGCGCCGGTAACGGAAATGGTGCAGCGCTTTGATCAGCGCCTCGGGATCGTCGTAGAGATCGCTCAGAATCACCACCAGCCCGCGCCGCGGAATGCGTTCGGCGATGTCGTGGAAAATGTCCGCGAGACCGGTCTCGCCGCCCGGCTCGGTTTTCTCCAAGGCCTCCAAAATGCTGCGTATCTGGCTGGCCCGCGCGCGCGCCGGCAGATAGGTGCGCAGCTTCGTGTCGAAGGTCACCAAGCCCGCCGCGTCCTGCTGGCCGACCAGCAGGTAGCCGAGAATCGCCGCGATGTGCTGCGCGTAGACGAACTTCGAACAGGGCTTTCCATTGCGCAACGCCGCCTGCTCGCCCGCGTAAGACATGGAGCCGGACGCATCCAGCAACAGCGTGGCGCGCAGGTTGGTCTCCTCGATGTACTGCTTGATGTAATAGCGGTCTTTGCGCGCCAGCACGCGCCAGTCGAGGTTGCGCAGGTCATCGCCCGGCGCATACTGCCGGTGCTCTGAAAATTCGACGGAGAAGCCTTTGAACGGACTCTTGTGCTTGCCGGAGACGAAACCCTCAACCACCCCGCGCGCGAGCAACTCGCAGCGCCCGAGTTTGGCTAGCGCCTCCGGCGGCAGAAACTGCATATAAGAGGGTGCGGACATGGGAAGAGGTCAGAGGTCAGTATTACCGTAGGGGCAGACCTGCGTGTCTGCCCTCCATGCCATACCGTTACACGTCGAGATTTTCGGAGGGGCGCAGCCGCTCCAACAGCATCGAGATGATCTTGTCGCTCTTGACGCCCGCCGCTTCGGCGTTGAAGGTGGTCAGCACGCGGTGGCGCAGCACCGGATGGGCCACCGCCGCCACGTCCGCCGTGGTGGCATGATACCGGCCGTACAGCACGGCGCGCGCCTTGGCCGCCGTGATGAGGCTGATGCCCGCGCGCGGCCCCGCGCCCCAGGCTACCATCTCGCGAACGAAATCCGGCGCCTCGGATTGGTTGGGACGGGTGGCACGCGTGAGATCGCGCGCAAAATCGATCACGTGGTCCGCCACCGGCACGCGGCGCACCAGCTCTTGCATCTTCACGACCTGCTCGGCGTTCAATACTTTTTCCACCGAATCGCTCTGCGGACCGGTCACCTGACGGATGATCACGCTCTCCTCGTCTTTGTGCGGGTAATCGACGATGATATTGAAGATGAAGCGGTCCAGTTGGGCCTCGGGCAGCGGATAGGTGCCTTCCTGCTCGATCGGGTTCTGGGTGGCGAGCACGAAGAAGGGCTCAGGCAGGCGGTAGTTCTCGCCGCCGACCGTTACGCAGTGCTCCTGCATAGCCTCAAGCAGCGCAGCCTGAGTCTTGGGTGGCGTGCGGTTGATTTCGTCCGCAAGCACCATGTTCGCGAAGATCGGCCCTTTGACAAAGCGGAATTCGCGGCGGCCCGTCGTGCGGTCCTCTTCCAAAACGTCCGTGCCTGTGATGTCGCTCGGCATCAGGTCCGGCGTGAATTGGACGCGTTTGAAGCTGAGATCCATCACGCGGCTGACCGTGCTGATCAGCAGGGTCTTTGCGACGCCCGGCACACCCACCAGCAACGCGTGGCCCCGGCTGAACACCGCGACCAACACCTCGTCAATGACGCTTGTCTGCCCGACAATCACCTGCCCGAGCTGGGCCTTCATGCGGTCACATAGTCCGTGCAATTCCTGAATTAGCGCGGCATCACCCTGCGTGGGCTCCCGAATGTCTGCCATATCCCCTGCCCCCCTAAAATATCCGCCTTAAATGACGGTGCAAATATCAATACCACAAGCGCATCTGGAACGCCATTCGAAAAGCGCCACAGTACACCTATTTTCCACTCGCGAATCGTCGTTCACTCCTCCAGGTAGAGAGCTGTATTGACTTATTGAACGCTTGATTACTTGAAGCGAGGCGGTTTCACAGACGCACGCAGCCCAGCCGAGCGCCCCTTGAATTATGCAATCCTGTCCACAATGCGAGTTACACTCAGCGTTGGGCGTTCATCCCTGCATCACTCTCCGTCCCGTATCTCCACCCCATACGAGCGCTTGAGCGGATAGGCCACGGGCTTGGCGTCCAGGCTCTTCCATGTGTTGGGCACAAGGTAGAAGCCACTCCCCGACGGTTCAACCTCCGGCTCCGCACGCACCGGCGTCAACGCGCCGCCGTGCGACACCGACACCGTCTTGAGCTGGAGCGCGCCCTTCTGGTCGAAATATTCGTAGTACAGGTTGAACGTGCCCGAGAAAAGCCCGGTCGTCTTCACCACCGTCAGCGTCGCCACCGCCGAGTTCGTTGCCGTATAGACGTAGTTGGACGTCACATCGTCGTAGACCGGTGCCTTGCCCGCGGGCAGCGAGACCGCGCCCGTCTTCGCGTCGAACCGCAGCGCCTCCTCCGGCAATTCGGAAGCCACAAACCCCACCACCGTCGTGTACGCGCCACTGGCGTAGGTGTTCGACACCGACGCCGCGGCCGCCGAGAACCACGCGTTCGAATAATATGCACGCAGGTCGGCCAGCGTGTTGTACCAGCCGCCAGACATCCCCAGCGACAGCGTGAAGCGGTCCTCGGTCTGCGCCGGGCTGGCGGCTGGCGCCTTGCCCGGATAGGCCCACGCCTGAATGAAGCTGTCGTCCGCGAGAGCGACGTTCCCCGTCGGTGCGGACGCGGCCTGCAGGATCTCCAGCACGCCGGAGAAAACGCCCTTCGCGCCGTAGAGCGGGAAGAGGAACGGCACGTAGGCCGCCTCGCCCGCCTCAGCTTCCGCAATGACGACCAGCGTCGACGCTCCGCTCAGCGCCGTGCCGTCCGCCAGTTTGCCCGCGAGCGCCACCGCCCCGCCGTCCTTCACCGTCAGCGCGAGCCAGCCGCTCCCCAGCGGCACATTGCCCGCCGCGCCAGGCGACTCCAGCTCCGCCTCCGGCGGCAGCGCGACCGTATAGTAGCCCTTGAAACGCGCCAGCGCGTTCGTCCCCGCCGCGTAATCCGACGCCGTTTTCGTTGCCGCCGGATTCCGCTGTCCGAGGATCTCCAATCCTGACGTGAACGTCCCTCCCGTCAGCGCGCCCGTCAGCCCGACCACATTCCGCGCCTTCAACGCGTCCTGTGCCAACGTCAGCGTCTCGCCCTTCGCCGTCTTCAGCGTCGCTAGAAACACGCCATTGCTCGCCGAGTCCCACGACGTGCCTGTGAAGCTCACCGTTCCAGACTGCGCCGTCACCTTCGCGGTGAACGCGCCCTGCGCGGTCACCGTGGCGTTCAGCAGACCTTTCACGACGCTATCGTTATCGCCCGTGCCGCCGTCCGAAGCAGCGCCCGTGAACGTCCCCTGCGCCCGCGCCGAAAGCGGCGACACCGTCAGCATGAACGCGTTGGTTCCCGTGACCTTGTTCACGTTTTTGGCCATGACCGTCACGACCTTGTTCGACACGGCGGCCGTCGGCACACCCTTAATCGTCCGTGTGGACACCTCGTAGGCCAGTCCCGCAGGCAAGCCCGTCACCGTCACAGTCGGAAGGCTTTCCGACCTCACATCGAGCGGCAACGCATAGTACACGCCCACCATCGCCTGCTGCGACCCCGGCGACACGACCGCTGGCGGCGGCACGTTGGTCGTGAAACCGAACCACGCGCTCACCGTCACATTGCTGCCGGGCATGGTCAGGCTCCGGGAGGCGGCCTGCGACCCGTCCTCCCAGCGCAGGAACGTGTTGCCCGCGCTGGGCCAGGCGGCCAGAGCCGCCTTCGCGCTCGGCGCGTACAACCCCTGGCCCGTCACCGCCCCTCCGCCCGAAGGAGTCAAGGCCGTCAGCCGCACCTTGACCGTCAGCGCCTGCGAGACGCTCGCAGCCTTGAAGTCGCAGTTGCCCGCCTGGCTCGCCGTGATGACCGTCGCGCCGGCACCAACAATTTGAATCACCCCGTTCGACACCGTCGCCACCGACTCGTTCGAACTCGAATACGCAACCGGCAGCCCCGAGGACGCCTTCGCCCCGGGCGAAATGTCAGCGTCGCCCAACCCCTTCACTGGCAACGCCGCGAACGTGATTGACTGGCTCAGCGGCACGTTGCTCACGCACACCGTCCAGTTCGCCTCCAACGAGGCCCCCCACCGGTCCATAGCGACAACCCGCACCTCGAACGCGCGGCTCGCCACGCCCGTCACCGTGGCCGAGTCCGTCTTGAAGGTGAACGTGCTCGCGATCGCGCCAGGCGCCCCAGTCCGCGTCTCCTGCTTCAACGCCCCATCCACATACCACGTCACATTCGACATACCGCGCGTGTCGGAGGTCGGATCTGTAACGTCGCTCGTTGTCACACTGAACGCCACCGATGTGCCCTCTCTGACTCGCACATCGACTGCGACCGGCGACCGCACCGACCACGTCGGAGCTTGATTGGCGAGCCATTTCGCGTAGAGCGTCTGATCGCTGAACCGCGCGACGGGCGTCGCGTTGGTGACCCGTGTGCCGCCACCGTCCGTCCCCGTCCACCAACCACCGAACGCATAGCCTTGTCGCGTGGGCACTGGCAGCGCGCCGTACTTCAGGGCGTTCGTCACGATTGCGGTCGTGGGGAAGACCGTTCCCGCACCAGGATTGAAGGCGACGCTATACGACTCGGGCAATTGGATGCCCGCCACTCCCGTATAGGGGTTCTTTGACGCGACCGCCAAGAGGAACCACGCCGTAGGCGCCGCGTGCAACCGATGGTAATAGACCCACGGGGAGCCGTCCGAAAGATCGATTCCCGTTCGCAGGTACTCCGCGTCCGTGGCAAACAGCCCGCCGGACGAATCGCGCGACGCCGCGAGGAAATCGACGACGGACCGCTGATCGTTCGTTCTTCCCAGCGCATTATACGTCTCTGCGGCAAAAGCCGACCCCTCCATCCATGCGCCGTTCGTATTTCCCTCAGAGAAAGCGAATCCCGCTCCGGCCCGCATGTGCGCCTCCGCGTACGTCACCGCCGCCGTGAACGCGCCACCGCTGTCGCCGAACGCAAGGAGCGGCCAAACCTGACAGTCCAGCGCATAGACGTCGGTGTTGACCGTTGTTCCGTCCTCCTTGGTCCCAGTCCAGAACCGCCGGTTCGCCGAGTCGTACATCGCCTCGATGAACTGCCGGGCGTGCTCCGCGCGGTTCGACCACACCGTGTCGCCGGGCGTCAGGCGGTGCAGCCACGAGAACGCCGCGTAAAGGTCGATTGCGTGCTCGGTGCTTTTATACGTCAGGTTCGTCGGGCTGGGCTCCCATCCCTCTGTGCCAGCGGTATAACCGCCCGGCCCCTCGTCCGACCGGCAGTGCGACTCGATCCACTCGCCCATGATGCGCGCGGCCGCCAAGTAGTTGGTGTTGCCGATCGCGGCATAGCCGTTCAGCAACGCCAGCATGGCCCACGCCTGGTTGCCCGCCGTGATGCCAACCTGGGTTCGGTCCTCCAGCCAACTGTTCGAAGCGGCGTTCATCCACCCTGAAATCCGCGCCGTGTTCGTCCGGCCGTTCGAGAACCACCCGGGCGCGGTCGACAGGTCGCCTGCCTGATAGGCACTGCGCAGACGGCCATCGGAGTAGTACCGGTCGTGCCGCAGCGCGTAGACGAACGCATCGTCGATCTTGGCCGCCCGGTTGGTGTCGCCGCACGCGAGGAAGGCGATCGCCGCAACCGCATTGTCGTACGTATAGGCCACGTTCCGCATCGTAGTGTCGAAGAGGTTTGTGCCCTGCAGCGTCTGGAAACTCAGCATGAAGTGGGGCTCCGAAAGCCGGGACTTGTCGAAGCGAACATCGTCGATGAAGAACGTGATGTCCTTACTGCTATTTTGCGCCGCGGACGCGGCCCAGCCGAAGCCGCCCAAAACCGCGGTCAAATTCGTGCCGGAAAGGCTGATCGTATACTCCTTCCACCCGGTTCCGAGCGTCACATACCCCGTCGAGGTCTTGCGCAGCGAATCGGGATACTTCGCCATCGCCTTCCCTGTTTCGTTGCTCCATCCAACACCGCCGACGAAGAATTCCACGCGCTCGCCGCCCACAAGACCTTTCACGCGGAAACGCAAACACGTCGCCCCCGCGAGTGAAACTCCCGCGTTCGAATAGGCTCCCCAATTCGCCCGAGGCGTCGTCTCACCCGACAGCAGGACACCGTTCATGAAATAGTAGCCGCCCCACATCCCCTCATGCGTCGGGCAATAGGCTTTGACACACGACGTCCCCGAGTACGCCAGATTGGTCCAGCTCACGTTCATCGCCGTATTCGCGCAGTCCCCCATCTGCCCCAGCACGGGAAAATGATTGCCCGCCGAATCGGCGTCCGAATAGACATAGTACGCGGTGTGGTATTGATCAAACCACTGCGCGAGCCAATTCGTCGTCGCCGCAACCGCTATAAGGTTCCGGTCCGACGGGTGCAATTCCACGGCCCACAGATTCTCCTGCAAAGAAGACAGCAACAATCCCAAGGCAAACAAGCTCCAACCGCAGTATCTCTTCATAGGCTTTGCCTCCCCTGCGGACCACAATTCGGGGTTCGCTAAGTTTTTTCGAGTTCGCGGATCGCAGGCAGCAGCTGTTCGTACACGGCGGCGTTGGCTGTCCGTGGCTCGCAGACTGCCGCCACCGGCGAGAAAAACTCCGTCATCTTGGCGAGCGGCACGCCGTCCGCATGGGCCGCAAGCATGGCGCCGCCCAGCGCCGCGGAATCCGCCACCGCGATGCTCTCAACCCGCGCCTGGAAAACGTCCGCCAGCGTCTGCCGGATGCCCGGGCTCCGGGACGCGCCGCCCGTCACGCGGATCGTGCCGAACCGGCCGATCCACAGCGCGTGGCTGCGCAGCGCCAGCGCCTGCGCCTCCACCGCCGCGCGGATGCGCACCTCGGGTGCGGCCGCTGCGAAGTCGAAGTTCGACCGCAGCCCCGGCGTCAGCACCGGCGGCGTGATCTCCGCCTCGAACCACGGCAGCGCCAGCCGCCCGTTGTTGCCGGGCGGAGTCAGCTCGAACGCAGTCGTGTCGAAGAAGGCCCACTCCGCACCGGCCTCGCGCCGCACGCGGTCGCGGGCGAGCGAGCCGTTCTTGAAGCAGGCCAGGCTCATGAACCCGCCCGCCGGATTGCCGAACACGTGGCCGCAGCCCTCGGGGTCGGTGCGGAACGCGTCAAGCGCAGCGAAGAAGGTGTCGCTCGTGCCTAGGCTCACCACCGCCACGGGGATGCCTGGCCTCAGCCCGTACTTCGCAAAATACGCGTGAAGTCCGCCGGCCACGCCGCTGCCGACTTCCGGCAATTTCTTTACCAGGCCGGACGCCGTGAACTCCGCGATCTCCGCATCCCACGCCATCGTGCGCAGGTTGAGCAGATTCATGCCCCCGCCGTCGCCGGAATCGATGGGCGCGTCCTTGCCGATCAGCACCGAACAGAGGAACGAACTCACCAAGTGGATGCGCGCAGTCTGTGCATACCGCTCCGGCTCGGCCTTCGCGAACTTGCGGATCTGCGGACCGGTGAAACGTTCGATCGCTGGCGAACCGGTGTCCGACTGCATCCGCGCGCCGAATTTCGCATCCAGCTCGCGGCACTCCGCCGACGTCGAGCTGTCCATCCAGATCGGGCTCGTGGATCGGGACAGCGCGGGCTTGAGCTGCTCCGCCAAAGGAACGGCGGGTTTGAGCCCTGCAAGAATTTCAGCGAAGCGGGCGTTGAGATACACCGACCCGTGCTGCTGGCCATCGCCGCCGATGGCCGCGATCTTCGACAGGTCGATGCCGGTCGCCTGCAAACGCGCCAACAGCAGGTCCAGCGCCGCCAGCCACATCAGTGGATCCGAATGCTTCACCAGCGGATCGGCATGCGGCAACACGCCGTCAGGACAGTTATATTGAGGCAAGTCGGCCTTGAAATTGACACCCGCGCTCGTCACGATCGTTCCTGCAGCCGGATCGATCACCAACCCCTTCATGCTCTGCGTGCTGCTGTCGATACCCAGATAATAAGCCATTCGAACACCTCATTGTTTTAGCGCCGCCACACCCGGCGACACACACCCGTGAATTTTGCGGTATCTTACCTGCTGTCCGCCGCTGCACACAACCAAAAAAGCAACCCCGCCGCGACACCGACTCCGTCCCGCTCATCTTCATGGGCCCCCTGCTACGGTGTCCCGCATTTGAGGCAAGCGCTTATTCTCGACTGAATGTCTCTCCCACTTTCGGTGTGCATGACTATGAGGCAACGCGGAAGCTGCATGCTCCCGTACATTCTGCTTGTCCCACCACCCCGCGTTGCTGTTATGATTAGAGAGTTGATACCTTCTGTTTTTCGCCTCAGTGCTACAGCCCCTCGGAGTCCGTATGAAACCGATTTTTCCGGAGCGGAGACTTCTCGCCACTCTTCTCGTTTTCGTTGCCGCTGCCTATGCTCTGGGCAGCACTCAAACGTGGAGCGGCGGTGGCACGAACAGCAACTGGACCACTCCGGCCAACTGGACAGGAGGCGTCGCACCCGTAACAAACGACAGCCTGGTCTTCGCCGGCAGCTCAGTGACCAACATCAACGATTTTTCTGCCGGTACGGTCTTTGGCAGCCTCGCGTTCAGCGCAGGCTCAGGCGCCTTCACTTTAGGCGGAAACAGTGTGGTTCTGGGAGGCAATGTCACCGACTCGGCAACCGTAGCGCAAAAAGTGAATCTGACATTGGATCTGGGCAGCGCGAGTCGGGTTTTCACGGTCGTCACAAACGGACAACTGATCGTCAGCCAGCCCATCTCAGGTGCGCCTGGCGTGGTGAAAGACGGACCGGGCACGCTGACGGTCAGCGCGACGAACGCCTACACGGGCGCAACCATTGTCAGCAACGGCACCATGCGGCTCGACCAGAGCGGAGCAGGCTCGCCGGTGTCGGGCATGCTCTACTGGCTCGACGCGTCGGACGGCGCGACCCTCACCGTGAACGCGTCGAACCGCGTCAGCCAGTGGAGCGACAAAAGCGGAAACAGCCAGCATTTCACGCAGGCCGCCGCCGCCCGGCAACCGCTGCTGGTCGCCAACGCGCTGAGCGGAAAACCGGTGTTGCGTTTCGACGGCGTGACGAACCGTCTCGTGCTCGGCAGCTCCACCTCGCCGCAAACCGTCTTCATCGTGAACAAGGTGACGACCGGCAGCAGCCTCCGGGGCATCTGGGGCCTCAACCAGGCGGACACCGGCATCCGCATGACTTCCGCCACGGCTTGGC
>Ga0073936_10010927_pt1 | contig 11073 bp, 12 predicted proteins | sample AliMusrvi5mmetaG_FD_87041 | JGI IMG/M metagenome (GOLD analysis project Ga0073936, IMG submission 87041) | Freshwater lake bacterial and archeal communities from Alinen Mustajarvi, Finland, to study Microbial Dark Matter (Phase II) - Alinen... | ecosystem: Environmental > Aquatic > Freshwater >... | reverse complement strand
GGGCGGGCGCGCTCACAAGCTTCTTCACGCTCACTCTCCTATCGCGAAGTCGTAGGTGCCGTACGCCGCGACCATGAACACGGCGTCGAAGCCTAGCAGGAACAAGAGCCGCGTACCCAGTACGCCGAAGCTGGCGCCGGTCGCGAAGATGGTCGTCGTGGCCGCCGTGGCCGCGATCAACAGCGGCACGATGAGCGGCAGGAAGATGATCGGCAGCAGCAGGTCGCGCGAGCGCGTGTTCATGCTGATCGTGGCGAGCAGCGTCCCCAGGGCACAGATGCCCACGTCGGCGAGCAGCAGGACGACGACGAAGAGGACGATGTCGGAGCCGTAGCCGCGGTGCACGAAGAACAGCGTGAAGACCGGGACGGCGACCACCTGGATGATGAGCAGGAAGATCAGGTTGCCCGCCGTCTTGGCGAAGAAGATCGTCACGCGGTCCACAGGGCACAGCAGCAGGCCGTCGAGGCAACGCTCGTCCTGCTCCTGGGCGAAGGAGCGGTTGAGGCCCAGGAGCATGGCGAAGATGAACGTCACCCAGAGCATGCCGCCGGTGAAGTAGGTGAGGTCCACGTCCTCCTTGACGCCGAAGGCGTAGTGGAAGATCACCATCGCCAGCAGCACGAAGAGGATCATGCTGATGATCATCTCGCGCGTGCGCAGCTCGCGGATGAGGTCCTTGCGCAGGATGGCCATGAACTGGCGCCAGCCGGTCACAGGACGCTCCCCTCCTGGACGTGCTCGCGATACACGGCGACGAAGGCGTCGGGGTCGACGCCGGCCGCGTGCTCGTAGGCGATGCGGCCGTTCTCGATGATCATCAGCTGGGAGCCCCACTCGAGACCCTTGGCGATGTTGTGCGTGACCATCACGAAGGTGTGCTCGTCGCGGATCTCGGCGAGCAGGCCGTCGAGGATGTCGACGGCGCGCGGGTCGAGGCCGGAGTGGGGCTCGTCCAGCAGCAGCACGCGCGGCCGGTGCAGGATGGCGCGCGCGATCGCGAGGCGCTGGCGCATGCCCTTGCTGTAGGTGCGCACGACGTCGTAGCGCCGGTGGCTGAGCTCCAGCCGGTCCAGCAGCTCGTCGATGCGCGCGTCGCGGTCCTCGACGCCGTACATGTCGCCGTAGAAGCGCAGGTTCTCCTGCGCCGTGAGGTCGAGGTAGAGCATCGGGTTGTGCGAGATCAGGCCGATCGTGCGGCGCACCGGCATGGCGTCCTCGCGCACGTCGTGGCCGGCCACGCAGACCTTGCCCGCCCCCGGCGTGAGCAGCGTGGCGAGCACGCGCAGCGTCGTCGTCTTGCCGGCGCCGTTGGGTCCGAAGATGCTCAGGAAGCCGCCGCGCTCGAGACCGAACGACAGACCCTTGAGCACCTCGCGGCGGCCGAACGTCTTGCGCAGGCCTGCGACCTCGATCTCGAGCGTCATGGGGCCTCCGTCAGGCAGACGCGCGGCCCAGGCCGCCGTCGGCGTCGCCTTCGGCGGCCACGACCTCGCGCGCCTCCTGCTCCTGGCGGCGGGCCTTGGGCCAGAGCGAGACGGCCGCGCCGACGCAGAGCAGGATCGAGCCGAGCCACACGAAGCGGATGAGCGGGAAGACGACCATGCGCAGGGCGATGGTCGAGGAGGTCTTGTCGAAGGGCGCGTCGGCGACCACGAACAGGTCCTGCTTCCAGCCGCCGAGGATGACGGCGCGGACGGCCGCGCCGGCCACGGGGTAGACGTCGGTGCGCGGCTCGAGCACGCCGGCCGGGACGCCGCCCCGCGACACGTCGAACGTGGCGATGGCGCGGGTGGACGACTGCGGGCCGGTGCCGTTGTGCATCCCCCTGTAGGTGAGCGTGTAGCCGCTGACGGACGCGGTGGTGCCGGGCTTGACCCTGACGATGGCGGACTGCTCGACCTTGTACACGTTGGAGCCGATGAGGCCGGCCACCACCAGCACCATGCCGAAGTGCACGAAGTACGCGGCGGTGCGCGAGCGGCTGCCGCTGAAGGCGCGGCCCAGGCCCGACCAGAGGCTCCCGTCCTTCCCGGCCGCCGTGCGCGCCGAGCGCAAGACGAACTGCACCACGGCGCCGGCGGCGAAGCCGCAGACGACCAGGCCGACCATGCCTCTCAGGCTGGAGCCGAAGCCGAGCGCCAGCCACAGCGGCACCGACGCGGCGGCGAAGACGGCCGGCAGGACGAGCAGCCGCAGCAAGGTCGCCCCCTCGGTCTTGCGCCAGGCGAGCAGCGGGCAGATCGCGATCAGCGCCAGCGTGACGACGCCGAGCGGCTGCGCGATGGCGTTGTACGTGGTCGGCCCGACGGTGCGGTTCATGGCCAGCGGCACGACCACGGTGCCGAAGGCGACGGCCACGGCGAACAACGTGAGCAGGAGGTCGGTGACGTAGTACATGAAGTCGCGCGAGAGCAGCGACTCGACCTCGTCGTGGCTCGCGAAGCGGCGCCAGCGCCAGGCCATGAGACCGACCGTGACCGCGGCGATGGCGACGAGGAAGCTGGTGAGGATCACGACGAGCAGCTGGTTCTTCTCGAAGGCGTGCACCGACTGGATGAGCCCGGTGCGCGTCGTCCACGTGGCGAGGATGGTGAAGAAGAACGTCGCCGCGGCGAGGCCGAGCGCCCAGTGCTTGAAGATGCCGCGCGTGCGATACAGCGTGAACGAGTGCAGCAGCGCGGTGGCGGCGAGCCAGGGCACGAGGGACGTGTTCTCGACAGGGTCCCAGCCCCAGTAGCCGCCGAAGCTCAGCACCACGTAGGCCCACCAGGCGCCGAGCCCGATGCCGAGCGAGAGCGCCAGCCAGCCGAACACGGCCCACTTCTGCGAGAGCTTGACCCAGGTCTTGCCGGCGTCGCCGAGCAGCAGCGCCGAGACGGCGAAGGCGAAGGGCACCGAAAGGCCCACGTAGCCGATGAACAGCGCCGGCGGATGCAGCACCATGGCGGGATGGAGGAGCAGAGGATTGAGGCCGAACGGCTGCGTGCCGGGCACGGCCTTCGCGAACGGGCTCGACGCCGCGTTGAAGACCATCAGCGCCGAGAACACGGCGCCGGTGGCGCAGAGCACCATCACGGCGCCGGCCACGAGGCGCTGCACCTTGCCCAGGTCCAGCAGCGCGATCACCACGGTCACGACCGCGATGAGCAGCAGCCAGAGGAGGAACGAGCCCTGCTGCCCCGCCCAGAAGCCGGCGATGCGGTAGAAGGTCGAGAGGCTCGCGTCGGAGTTCTCCGTCACGTAGCCGAAGCTGAAGTCCTTCTTGAGGAAGGCCTGCAGCAGCACGGCGCTCGAGACCACGGTGGTGAGGAAGAACGCGTAGACGGCGTAGTAGCCGTTGCGGATCAGGTCCTTGCGGTCCCAGCGCGTGCCGAGCGCCAAGAAGAGAACGCTCGCCAATGAGAAGACGAGCGCAAGGGTGAGCGAGAGTCTTCCGAGGACTAGCACAGACGCGGCCTCACTGCGTCGCCGTCGGCGGCGTGGTGGCCTGCGCCTTGTACTTGCTGGGGCACTTCGTCTGGAGCTGGTCGGCGGTGATCGTCTGGTCGCCGGAGGCGTACTTGCCCACGACCACGACGTCCACGCCGCTGTTGAACGTGTTCGGCATCTGACCGGCGTAGGTGACCTTCACCGTGCCCGGCTTGCCCGTGAGATCCTGGATCGTGAAGTGGACGCCGCTGGTGTCGCGCGTGATGGTGCCGTTCAGCACCTTGCCGCCGACCTTGACGTTCTTGCCGTTGTACTGGCCGACCGTCAGGTCGGAGACCTGACGGTAGTAGGCGCCCTGTCGCTGCACGAGGAAGATGACGCCGACGACGAAGACGACGACGATGAAGCCCGTGGCGACGAGCAGTCGGGTGCGAGATTTCTTGTTCAAGGAGATACCCCCGGCGGTTCATTCGAGCGGTGTCAGAGAGTGTAGCGCACGAACAGCCACTTCGCCATTTGCACTGTCGCCAAGATGATTAAGGCTTGTGAAGTCCGGCGCGAGGCCTCGCTGCCTGCCGCGCCCCTGGTGGGAAGCTGCCCTCCGCGCGCCCTTATTGCGAACTATTTGCAGGTGCGATAGCGTCGCGCCATGCATCACGCACGCGCGACGCTCAAAGAGCAAGGGTACCGCCTCACGCCGCAGCGGACGGCCGTCTGGGAGACGCTGCGCGGCGCCGGCCGCCACATGACCGCCGAGGAGGTCGCCGGCGCCACCCGGCGGAGCCTCCCCGGGATCGACACGTCGACGGTGTACCGCACGCTCGAGCTGCTGGTGAGCCTCGACCTGGTGACCGAGACCAAGCTGGGCTCGGCGCGCAGCTACTTCGAGGTCTCGCCCGATCCGGGCCATCATCACTTCGTCTGCGAGCGCTGCGGCGCCGTGGGCCACTTCGGGGACGAGCTCTTCGCGCCGCTGTACCGGGCACTCGAGGCGAGCGACGGATTCACGCCCACGCGCGCCCGCGCGACCGTGTTCGGCGTCTGCCGGCGGTGCCGGGACGGCGCCGGCGAGCCGGCGAGGCCGGCGAGGCCGGCGGCCGACGGTACGCCGGCGCCGAGGCTCGCAGACGACGAGGCGCCGGCACCCGGCCGGCCGTAGCGCGCGGTGCACATCCCCGACGGATACCTCGGGCCGGAGACGGTCGCCGCCGGCTGGGCCGCCTGCACGCCCGCCTGGTACTGGGCGAGCCGGCGGGCGCGGGACACGCTCAGCGAGCCCAAGGCGGTGCCGATGCTGGCGGCCAGCGCCGCCTTCAGCTTCCTGATCATGATGCTCAACGTCCCCGTGCTCGGAGGGACCACCGCCCACGCCGTGGGGGCCGTGCTGATCGCCGTGATCGCCGGGCCGGAGATCGCGATCCTCGCGGTGAGCGCCGCACTGGTGATCCAGGCGCTGCTGTTCGCCGACGGCGGCGTGCTCGCGCTGGGGGTCAACTGCTTCAACATGGCGGTCGTGATGCCGCTCGTCGGGTACGCCGTGTACCGCTTCGTGGCCGGTTCCTCCCCGCTGCTCTCGAAGCGGCGCCTGGTCGCCGCCGGCCTCGCCGCCTACGCCGGCATGATCGCCGCGGCGGCGATGGCCGGCCTCGAGCTCGGCTTGCAGCCGGCGCTGCACTCGGTGAACGGCGTCGCCCAGTACGCGCCCTACGGGCTCAAGGTCTCGCTCACGGCGATGCTGGCGTCGCACCTGCTCATCGCCGGGCCCGTCGAGGCCGCGTTCACGGTCGGGGTCTTCGCCTTCCTCGTGCGCACGAGTCCGGAACTGCTCAAGGCTTCCGCCGGCGAACGCCTGCGGGCGCGCTGGCTGTGGGCCGTCGTCGGCGTCCTCGTGCTCGCGGTGCCGCTGGGGCTGATCGCCACCGGCACGGCCTGGGGCGAGTGGAGCGCCGGCCAGATGAAGGAGAAGCTCGGCTACGTCCCCAGCGGGCTCGCCCAGTTCGGCGGCTGGTGGAAGGGCCTGCTGCCCGGCTATGCCCTCCCGGGCGGCAGCGGCGGGCTGCTCGCCGTGGCAGCGTACGTGCTCTCGGCACTCCTCGGCGTCGCGGCTCTGGGCGGCGCGGCCTGGCTCATCGTGCGCCTCGCGCGCCGCCGCCGGCCGTCCGGCTGACCGGCGCACAGCGCGTTTGCCGGGAGACGCGGCGCCGCGCCCACAGGCCCGGACGCCGCGCCCGCCGCGGCAGGAAAAGAGCGGCGGAGCGGCGTAGCTAGCAGCATGCCGATCGACAAGCGCCGCGAGAGCAGGGTCATCGCCGCCATCTTGGCGGACGTCGTGGAGGAGGCCGCCGGCGCCGGAGGCCTCCTCAAACCCGCGCTCGAACGGATCAACCACCTGTTCGCTCCCGCCGTCGCGGAGCCGTTCGCGCTGGCCGGCGCGTCGCGCGTGGACGGCGCCCTCGCGGACCCGGCTCAGGCGCCGCTCTGCATCAGCGTGCTGCGCGAGCTGATCGCGCCGACGCAGCTCCGCGTCGGCGTCGGCGTCGGCGTCGTGGAGGACCTGCGCGACGCCGCCCACGGCCGCGACGCCCGCTCCCTGGCGCGCAACGCGCTGCAGCTGGCGGCGCGAGACGGCGGCCTCAGCCGCTACCTCGGCACCGGCGAAGCCGGCGACGTCCTGCTCGGCGCCCTCTGCCGACTGGTCGACCCGCTGATATGGGCGCGCACGCTGAAGCAGTGGGAGGCCATCACCGCGTACCGCGAGCTCGGCCACCAGCGCGAGGTGGCTCTGCGCCTCGGCGTGACCCGGCAGAGCGTCGGCGACCGGCTCTCGGCCGGCCACCGCCGCGCGGTCGAAGAAGCCGACGCGGCGATCGCCACGTACCTCACCTACGCTGGCCGGCAGCGTCTCGCGCCCTGACGGCCCCGCACTCCGATGAGTCACGCCGGCGCCGGCGGGCGGCGCCCACCAGGGCTCAGACTCCGGCGGCCGGCTCCGGCGCAGCGCAGTCCCCGCCCTGGTCCAGCAGCTTCTCGACCGCGTGCGGCAGCGCCGGCGCGATCATCGCGTACTGCTCGCGGCACGCGCCCGGGCTGCCCGGCATGTTGATGATCAAGGTCCTGCCGCGGATGCCGCTCACGGCCCGCGAGATCATGGCGTGCGGCGTCTTGGCGAGGGAACCGGCGCGCATCGCCTCGGCGAAGCCCGGCGCCTGACGGTCGAACACCTCGAGCGTCGCCTCGGGGGTCACGTCGCGGCTGGTCATGCCGGTGCCGCCCGTGGTCAGGACGAGGCTGATCTTGGTCTCGTCGGCCCACCGCCGCAGGACCGCGGCGATCTGGTCGCGCTCGTCCGGCACGATGGCACGCTCGACGGAGGCGACCCCGAGGCCGCGCAGCGCCTCTTCCAGCGCGGCGCCGCTGGCGTCCTCGCGCTCGCCGCGCGAGCCCTTGTCGCTCACCGTGAGCACGGCGGCCACGATGAGGCTCGTCCTGATGAGGACCAGGCCGTTGCCCGGGAAGATCTCTCCGCCCTCCAGGACCCGGGCGAAGATGCCCTCCCGCGGCATGACGCAGTCGCCGGCCTGGCGGAAGATGGCGCAGCGGTCGTGGCACACCTTGCCGATCTGCGTGACCTCGAGCAGGCACTCGCCGGCGTACAGGCGCGCGCCCACGGGCAACTCGTAAAGCACGAGGCCCTCGGTGGTGATGTTCTCGCCGAACGCACCCGGCTCCACCGTGGGGCACGAGGGCTTCATCTTCTCGATGCTCTCGTTGGCGAGCAGGCTCACCTGGCGGTGCCAGGGGCCGGCGTGCGCGTCACCCTCGACCCCGTGCTCGACGATCAGGGTGATCGACTCCACGGGATCCTTGCGGACGCCCTTCTCGGCGGCCACGTTGACAGACACGATGCCGCCGTCGACGGTGTGCTGACTCACTGCTCGCCTCCGCTCCGCCCGGCGCCGGCCTCGCGGCGCCAGGTCCCGCTGCGCCCGCCGCTCTTCTCGAGCAGGCGGACGACGGTGATCTCCATGCCGCGGTCGGCGGCCTTGCACATGTCGTAGATCGTGAGCGCGCTGGTGGACGCGGCGACCATCGCCTCCATCTCCACGCCGGTGCGCCCGCGCAAACGGGCCTCGGCGACGACGCGCAGGCCGGGCAGATCGTGGTCCGCGTCGATGGTCACCGTGAGCGCCGTGAGATTGAGCTGGTGGCAAAGCGGGATGAGCTCGTGCGTACGCTTGGCGGCCATGATGCCGGCCAGACGGGCGGTGGCGATCACGTCGCCCTTGGGCACCGCCTGGTCCTCTATCAGCGCGAGCGTCTCCGGCGCCATGCGTACGTGGGCTTCGGCGCGCGCGAAGCGCTCCGTCTCCTGCTTGCCGCCGACGTCGACCATGCGCGCGCGCCCCTGGTCGTCGATGTGGCTGAGCGCGCTCACGGGGCGCACCGGTCACGCATCGGTCAGCCGCCGATCTCGGACATGGACCGGTCGTTGGCGAGGACCTCGCGGCAGCGATCGTAGCTCTTGCCCGAGACGGCCTCGAGGATCGCCGCGCGCAGCGCGACTGGCTCCGCGATCAGCGGCCGCACGGCGACTTCCTCTCCCGAGAAGAGGCAGGTGCGCAGGCGCCCGTCGCAGGTGAGGCGCAGGCGGTTGCAGCTCTCGCAGAAGTGCTCGCTCACGCCGGCGATGAAGCCGACGGTGCCGAGTGAGCCGGGCACGTGCCAGTACTCCGCCGGGCCGTGGCCGTAGGGGCCGTCGTGCGGCACGAGGTCGTAGCGCTCCTTGAGCCGGCCGAGGATCTCCGGGGCCGGCACCATGTGCCCCTGGTCGCCGAGCCGGCGGTCGAGAGGCATGAATTCGATGAAACGCACGTGGACCTCGCGCTCGCGCGTCAGAGCCACGAAGGCGTCGAGCTCGTCCTCGATACCCTCGAGCAGGAGCGCGTTGACCTTGACCGGTGCGAAGCCGGCGGCGAAGGCCGCGTCGATCCCGGCGAGCGCGGCGGCGAGCTCGCCGCCGCGCGACAGCCGCGCGTAGCGCGCCGCGTCGAGGCTGTCGAGGCTGATGTTGACGCGGCGCAAGCCCGCGCGGCGCAGTTCCGCCGCGTAGCGCGGCAGCAGGATGCCGTTGGTCGTGAGCGAGATGTCGCGGATGCCGCTGGTGCGCGCGAGCATGCCCACGAAATCGGCGCAGCCGAGGCGCGCCAGCGGCTCGCCGCCGGTGATGCGGACCTTGCTGATGCCACAGCCGGCGGCGACGCGCGCGAAGGCGGCCAGTTCCTCGTAGCTGAGGATGTCACCGTGCGAGCGGGCCGGCACGCCCTCCGGCGGCATGCAGTAGGTGCAGCGCAGGTTGCAGCGATCGGTGATCGAGAGGCGCAGGTAGTCGACCCTGCCCTGGGTCTTGCCGGGTTCGGTGCTCAAACGGCGGATTCCTCGGACGGCCGGCGCCAGTCTGCCGGACGATGTTGCTCGGGCCGCACCCAGTGTACAGCCGCCGTGCGAGGTGACATAGCCGACGGCCGGGCAAGCGCCCGGAGGCGGCGCGATCGCAGAGGGATCCCGCTCAGGCCATCGGCAGGACGTGGACGGCCGCGGCCGGCACGCCGACGTCGACCGCGGCGCCGAGCGTCAGGCCCAGGGCGTCGGCCGCGCGCGCCGGGATCAGGACGTCGAGCGCGTCGGGCGTCTCGACGCGGACGAGCACGAAGCCGCCCTGCAGCGACAGGCCCACGACGGTCCCCGGGAAGACGGCGACATCGTCGCGGCCGGCCGCAGCGGCCGGCGGTCGTGCCCTCCACAGGCGCACGTCCTCGGGCCGCACGACGAGGTCGGCCGGGCCGGGCGTGAGCGTGCGCGCGACGCGCAACGCAACGCCGCCCGGGAGCCGGACAAGGCGCGCGTCGCTCGCGTCGCGGACCCCGTGCAGGACGTTGCGCGCGCCGACGAAGCGCGCCACCGCCTCGTCGGCCGGCGCCATCAGGATCTCGCGCGGCGGCCCGGTCTGCAGCAGGCGGCCGCCGACGAGCACCGCGCAGGTGTCGGCCAGCGCTGAGGCCTCGGCGCGGTCGTGGGTCACGTGCAGGACGCTGAGGCCCTGCTCGCGACTCACGCGGCGGAGGAGCTCCTGCAAGCCCTCCCGCGCCTCCGCGTCGACCGCGCTCAGCGGCTCATCGAGGAGCAGCGCCCGCGGCCGGGCGGCGAGCGCGCGCGCGACGGCCACGCGCTGGCGCTCGCCGCCGGAGAGCGTCGCCGGCCTCCGCTTCAGCAGGGCCGTGGCGCCGACCGCGTCGGCGAGCCGCTCCACCTCGGCGGCGCGGGCGGCGCGCCCCGCGACCCCGGCGCGCCTCAGCCCGTAGGCCACGTTGCCGGCGACGGAGAGGTGCGGGAAGAGCAGGCCGTCCTGGAACACGAGCCCGACGTGGCGCTTCTCGGGCGTGAGCGCCGTCACGTCCACGCCGTCCACGCGGATCGTGCCGGCGACCACGCGGCGCACGCCGGCGACCGCCTCGAGCACCAGCGACTTGCCGGCGCCGCTCGGCCCAAGCAGCACGCCGTACTCGCCGTCCCGCAGTTCCAGGTCGACCGGGCCCACGCGGAATCCGCCGGCCTCGATCTCGATCGCGGTCAGCCCGATCATGCGGCGGGGCCGATCATGCGGCGGGGCCGATCATCCCCGGCGGGCCCGATCACGCCGCGTCCTTGCGCGAGCGGCGGCGCGGCAGCAGCAGCGTCCGCAGCCCCACGAAGACGACGAACGCCACGATCACGATCAGCACCGCGGGCGGCTGCGCCGCGCGGAGCCCGAAGCCCTCGAAGCGCTCGTAGGTCAGCACCGAGATCACCTTGGGGTTGTAGGCGAGGATCACGACCGCCCCGAACTCGCTGATGCCTCTCCCCCACATCAGCACCGCCCCGGCGAGCACGCCTCGCCAGGCTTGGGGAAAGGTGACGCGCACGAACGCGCCTCCCGGCGACGACCCGAGCGTACGCGCCACGTGCTCGTAGCGCGGATCGACCATGACGAACGCCTCGCGCGCGGTGTCCACGAGGAACGGCAGGCTGACGAAGAGCATCGCCAGCACGATCCCGGCGACCGTCTCCGTGAACGTGATGCCCAGCGGGGCGAGGACGCGGCCCACGACGCCGTCGCGGCCCCACACCGTGAGCAGCGCCACGCCGGCGGCAGTGTGAGGGAACACGATCGGCAGGTCGATCACGCCCTCGACGAGACGCTTGCCGGGGAACTCCTTGCGGGCGAGCACGTACGCGAGCGGGACGCCGACGACGAAGCCGATCACCGTGGCGATGACCGCCGCCGAGACCGTCAGCCAGAGCGAGCGGCGCACATCGTCCTGGCGCAGGGCCTCGCCGAGGAGTCCGGCGCCGGCGCCGACGATCATGCTCGCCGCCGGCAGCAGCACGAAGGCGAGCAGCAGAGCGCCGGCCACCGCGCACAGCGCCCAGAACAGCGACGGGCGGAAGCGGATCATCGCCGGCGGGACGAGCCTGCGGGGAGCCCGGGATCGACCGGGTGCCTGTAGTCCCTGAGGACGCTCACCCGGACCGCCCACACGCTCGTCTCACCCCCTCGGGTGCGGCGGCGGCGTTGTCGAGCGTGGGCGGCGTGAGCACCGGCTG
>Ga0073936_10010924_pt1 | contig 11075 bp, 9 predicted proteins | sample AliMusrvi5mmetaG_FD_87041 | JGI IMG/M metagenome (GOLD analysis project Ga0073936, IMG submission 87041) | Freshwater lake bacterial and archeal communities from Alinen Mustajarvi, Finland, to study Microbial Dark Matter (Phase II) - Alinen... | ecosystem: Environmental > Aquatic > Freshwater >... | reverse complement strand
TACTGTACCAAGTACTCTAGCTTTTGGAAGTTCTGCAAGCATTGGAAGTGCCTCTGTTGCAGCTAGAAGGGATCACAGTCATGGTATGCCTTCTATGCCAACACCTTCTCAGATAGGAAGTGTAGCTACTACTTTTACTATTAATGGAAATCAGTTAAGTGGTACATCATTAACTTTAACACCCTCAATGATAGGTTCCCCAAGTACTTCATTGACTATCAATGGTCAATTATTGACAGGAAATATAACATTAACGCCTTCAATGATAGGTAGTCCTAGTACTTCCCTTACAATTAATGGTAATACACTTACAAGTAATATTTCTATAACACCCAGTAATATAGGTGCAGTTGCAACTACCTTTACTATTAATGGAAATCAATTAAGTGGTACTGGTTTAACTTTAAATGCTAGTAGTGTTGGTGCAGTAGCAAGTAACATAACTATTAATGGTCAATCTTTAACAAATAATGTTACATTAAATGCAAGTAATGTTAATGCAGTACCAAATACCTTTAATTTAAATGGTAATGTTTTAAGTGGTACTGGTTTAACACTAACACCTAGTATAATAGGAAGCCCATCAACAAATCTTACAATCAATGGACATAATTTAGGAAATAACGTTATAATTAGTTCTAGTGATGTAGGTGCAGTTGCAACTACCTTTCAAATTAATGGAAATGTATTATTCGGATCATCATTGACATTAAATTCGGCTAGTGTTAATGCTGTACCTAATTCATTCACTTTAAATGGTAATGTTTTATCTGGTAGTACTCTTAATTTAACACCTAGTATGATAGGAAGTCCTAGCACTTCTCTTACAATTAATGGTAATACTTTAACAAGTAATATTTCTATAACACCCAGTAATATAGGTGCAGTTGCAACTACCTTTACTATTAATGGTAATCAATTAAGTGGTACTTCATTAACATTAAATGCGGCTAGTGTTAATGCTGTATCAACTTCTTTTACTATTAATGGTCAAAGTTTATCAGGTACTGGAATAACTACTTATGGATCATCTATACCCTCTAGTTTAAGTTTTGGTAACAGTGCTTCAGCAGGAAGTTCTACAAATGTAGCCAGGATAGATCATATCCATGCAATTCCATCTATACCCAATGCTAGTCAGGTAGGTGCAGTTGCAACTACTTTTACACTTAATGGAAATCAATTAAGTGGCACTGGTTTAACTTTAACACCCGCTATGATAGGTTCACCTAGTACTAACATTACTATTAATGGTCAATCATTAAATAGTAATGTTACTATTACTGATATCACAGGAAATGCAGGTACAGTTACAAATGCAACATTTACTACACATTTAACAGTAAATACTGGTAGTGTTTACTTAGAAGGAAGCAACCAAAATAATTCTGTATTAGTCATAGGTTCAGGCGCTAATGTAGTTTCCGGTGTTAATACAGGGGATCAAACTATAGCTGGTATAGGTGGTGTAGCAACATCATTCACTATTAATGGAAATCAATTAAGTGGTACTTCTCTAACATTGAATGCTAGTAATATTGGAGCATTAGCTACTACACTATCAATAAATGGTACAGTTGTAGGAAATAGTACTAATATTTCTATTAATGCAAGTAGTGTTGGTGCTGTAGCTACTACTTTCCAGATTAATGGTAACTCATTATCTGGTACTAGTTTAACATTAAATGCAAGTAGTATTGGTGCATTTGCAACTAATATATCAATTAATGGTGTGGTTGTAGCTGGTAGCACTGCAAGTAATTTAAACATTTCTGCTTCTGCAATGAGTGTTTATGGTGCTGCGGCTGCTACAACATTAACAACTGGTACAGATAATACTCAATATGCAACTGCTTATTCTTTAAATCAAGCAGGGGTAATATATGGCGCTAGCCCTATAGCAATTGGAACAGTTACCCCAAACATTGTTGTTTCTCTTAATAAAGAAGTTTATTTTACTGCTAGTGGAGCATTAACCTCTGCTCTGTGTAGTGGTACTATTGTAAGTAATTATGGAATGAGTCTTGCCAATTGTACTATGGTTTTACCAACTGCATCAAGCGGTTTATCTTTTGTAGCAGTACTTCCAACTGTAGTAGCATATTATGTTAGATTTCAAGCAGGCTTAAGTGATGCAATATACTTAAATGGTGTAGCAGGAGCAGTTAATGGTGCAGTAGGTGTTAATAGTGGATATTTAACTATGACTCAATGTACTTTTTTCTGTACTAAGAATAGTTCTGGTGGTTTCAGTTGGTGTGCTAACCCTATTTATGGTACCTGGGTAGTAATTTAAATATGATAATAGAATTATTTAAGGTATATTATGATACATTCATGGATGTATAATGCTCAACATTTTGGTAAGGCTTGGTCAACAACTTCTTCTGTTACCAGATCAGTATGTGGTGGTGCATGTGTAGGTACTGTTACTTCTGCTTTACTTTTTGGTGGTGCTACAGCGTCAGGAAATGGTTTAACCACTTCTGAAAAATGGAATGGCACTTCTTGGTCTACAACTACATCATTAATTAATTCAACTACATTTTTTACTAACAGTGTTGGTAGTGTAACAAGTGCATTAAGAATAGGAGGATGGATTTCAACTGGTAGTACTACTGATGTGGAATTATGGAATGGTTCAACCTGGGCTACAACTACTAAATTATCTGTAGGCACAGGTGGCGCAGGTTCATGTGGTACTACATCTAGTGCTTTGTATGTTGGTGGAACAATAGGTAGTGCTAGTTACCTTTCTACAACATATATTTGGACTGGTACAGCATGGTCAACAACAACTGCCATGTTGAATGTAATAATTGATACTTCTGCTTGTGGTACTACATTATCAGCATTATTGGCTGGCGGTAGTACCGCAAGTGGTAATTCGGTATCTAGTGTTTGGAAATGGAATGGATCATTATGGTCTACTTCTCCTTCTATGACTGTATCTTCAGTAGCTAATGCTAGCTGTTGTGGGTCAACTAGTAGTGCTTTAGAATTCGGTGGTGGTACTAATACTGAGATATGGAATGGTAATGCGTGGGCATCTACTTCTTCTATGGTAACAGTATTATGGAGTTTATGTGGGTGTGGTACTCCTGTAACTGCATTGTGCCCAACTGGTTCAACTAGTAATGGGTATACACCATATGCAAGTTCCCAAATATGGAAATAATAATATGATTAAATCATGGATGCAACCTATAGAAAAAAATATATTTTCTGCTGGTACAGTATGGTCAACTACTTCTAGTGTTATCCAAGGTGAGTGTGGTGCTTCTTGTATTGGTACTACATTGAGTGCTTTAATGATGGGTGGTATTAGTGGTTCAACTGGAAATAGTGTTAAAACTTGTGAAAAATGGGGTGGTTCTACATGGGCTACTACAACGTCATTAATTAATGGTTCAACTTATTTTAATAATTCTGTAGGTACGACTACTTCTGCATTGAGAGCAGGTGGTTTAAATAATATAGCTATATGTGAAAAATGGAATGGTTCTACTTGGACTAACACTAATTCTTTACCATCTAATGATGGTGGTTCAGGTATGGTAGGTACTACTTCTAATGCTCTACTTTGGGGTGGAGGTGGTAGTGTAGGTAGCCCTGTTACAAACCATAGTTGGTCATGGAATGGTTCATCATGGTCTACAACTACTACTATGATGACAGGTGTTATGTACACTGTAGCTAGTGGTACAACTACAAGTGCATTGTTGTTTGGTGGTTTAACATCTAGTTCTACTTCTTCTGCTACTTCTAATACATGGTTTTGGAATGGTAGCTGGTCTACTACTAATTCTATGGCTTTAGTTATGTATACTCATGAAGGGTGTGGGCTTACTTCTGCTTCATTAGTTTTTTACAATAGGGGTACAGAATTATGGAATGGTAATTCATGGGCTACTACTGGTGCTATGATAACATCATTAACCCAACTTTGTGGGTGTGGTACAGTGACTACTGCTATATGTGCATGTGGTTCAACTACTACTGGATATACACCTATAACTGTTTCAGAAATATGGAAATAATAGGAGAATTATAATGGCACTACCTTTATATAACCCTAATACAATTTTAGGTAATTCTTTTCAAAGAACTAAAAAAATAATTATAGATAATCCTCATGTTGGTATACCAGTTATAGAATTTCAAGAAGAAATAATATATATATTTCCTAATAGTTATACAGTTCAACCATTAGATAGCATATATGCTACTTATGATCCTACGGTAATTATTAATGTTATTAATCCGAAGGATGGTTCTTCTTTAGGTACTATGCCAATACAAATGGTATATGCTATTGTTTATTCATATTATTTACAATGTGCTGCATCCAGGGATGCAAATATTGCAGCAGCTACTAATATTACTATTAACCCCTCCGTAACTTCTACTGGTACAACACCACCAGATAGTGGTACAACACCACCAGATAGTGGTACAACACCACCAGATAGTGGTACAACACCAGATAGTGGTACAACACCACCAGATAGTGGTACAACACCAGATAGTGGTACAACACCAGATAGTGGTACAACACCACCAGATAGTGGTACAACACCACCACCTAATACTTCTGGTACAACACTACCAGATAGTGGTACAACACCACCAGATAGTGGTACAACACCACCACCTAATACTTCTGAGGGTAGTTCTACTGGTACATAATTTTAATTAGAAAGGAAAAATCATGTGTGACTGCTGCGGTTGCAATGAACCAGATGAGAATGGTAATTATAACAATTCTGATGATTTAGATTATGATGATGGGTGTAATTCACCTGTTATTTTCTGTAATATTCCAGGGCCTCAAGGAAATTTAGGCCCTCAAGGTACTCAGGGTAATCCAGGCCCACAAGGGACTCAAGGCCCACAAGGTATTCAAGGTATTCAAGGTATTCAAGGTCAACAAGGGCCAAAAGGAAGGGATGGTAGAGATGGTATAGAAAGTAAAATCTTTTATAAAAATTTTAAAATTCTCTGTATTGATACTTATGAACAATATATAGTTCATCTAGGATTATTTGAGAATTTTGGGGAAATAAAAATGAAAACAGATTCCCTTTTAATGGTTATCTGAAGGAGATATAAACATGGCTGAAGCCGCAAAAATATTAATGATGGAAGGGGATTCCCCTCCTACGCCACCAGTAGGTACAACATATCTTTATTGTAAGTCCGATCATAATTATTATAAAAAATCTAGTGATGGTGTAGAAGAAATTATAGGTGGTCTTAATGAGCAGCAAATAGATGTTTATATAACTACCTATATAAATAAAAATAATATAGTAGGTGGTGCAGGGCCAGCAGGCCCACAAGGTATTCAAGGGGAACCAGGGCCAATGGGCCCATTAGGGCCACAAGGTATTCAAGGTGTGCAAGGCCCAGCTGGGCCAGAAGGTGCAGCAAGTATTGTACCTGGGCCACAAGGATTAACTGGCCCTAAAGGTGATAATGGGGATATTGGACCTATGGGGCCTCAAGGCCCACAAGGTATTCAAGGCCCAGTTGGGCCTCAAGGCCCACAAGGTATTCAAGGACCATCGGGAAGTGGTAGTGACGGTAGTGGTGGTTCAGGTATACAAGGCCCACAAGGATTACCAGGGCCAATGGGACCTCAAGGATTACAAGGCCCACAAGGATTACAAGGCCCAATTGGAGAAAATGGGCCACAGGGTCCAAAAGGTGATGATAGCATTGTACCAGGCCCAACAGGGCCTATGGGCCCTGCAGGGCCACAGGGTATACAAGGTAATTCAGGGCCACAAGGTGAACAAGGACCTATGGGACCTATTGGTCTACAAGGTATTCAAGGTGATATTGGGCCACAAGGTACAGTAGGTGCAGCAAGTACAGTACCTGGGCCACAAGGACCAGCTGGGCCTGCAGGGCCAACTGGCCCACAAGGTATTCAAGGTGTTACTGGATCACAGGGTGAAGTAGGTGGAATTGGGCCAGTAGGCCCACAAGGGCCAACAGGATTAACTGGTAATGCAGGGCCTCAAGGACCTATAGGATTGCAAGGCCCAATTGGCCCAGCTGGGCCAACAGGCCCTCAAGGTCCTAATGGTAATACTGGGCATCAAGGGCCTGTTGGCCCTATGGGCCCACAAGGTATTCCTGGAATGACTTGGCTAGGAAATTGGAATTCTCTTACAATATATACACCATCTAATGCAGTATTTTATAATGGATCATCTTATATAGCAGTAACTGAAAATAATGGAATTATCCCTGGTACTACTAATGACTGGAATATTATATCACAACAAGGTATTCAGGGAATTCAAGGAACAACAGGAAGTCAAGGAATTAGAGGCCCAGCAGGGCCTGCAAGTACAGTACCTGGCCCAGCTGGGTCACCTGGTATTATTTGGACTAATACATGGAATTCTACTATTTCTTATGCACCTAATACAGCAGTATTTTATCAGGGATCATCTTATATAGCATATAACCAAGTGCCTATCGGTGTACCACCCACTAATACTACCTACTGGAATTTATTAGCACAACAAGGTTCAGTTGGGATAAATCTTAGCTGGAAAGGTACATTTGATATAACAGAATTATATAACCAGTATGATACTGTATTTTATAATGGTTCAACATATCTTTGTATTTCAACACCAGGTCAAGCAGGAATTACACCTATTGATACTACTTATTGGAATATAGTAGCTCAACAAGGACTTCAAGGACTTCAAGGTACTGCAGGTATAAATGGTAACAGTATTGTCTGGCGTGGTAATTGGAATAATATAACTGCTTACAAGGTATATGATTCAGTTATGTATAGTGGATCATCTTATATATGTATATTACCTAATCTAAATGCACAACCAACTGATACTAGTCATTGGAATTTATTAGCTGCTGGTGCTACAGGTATTCAGGGTGATACTGGCCCTGCAGGGCCAGCTGGCCCTACTGGGCCTGCAAGTACAATTCCTGGACCTGCTGGTTCACCTGGGTTAATATGGTGTGGTACTTGGGTAAGTAATGCTGCATATTCAGTTAGTGATGTAGTATTCTATAAGGGATCATCTTATGTTGCAATACAAGAAACACCTATTAATACACTTCCAACTAATATTACCTATTGGAATTTAATAGCCGAACAAGGTAGTATGGGTATAAGTATATCATGGCAAGGATTATATGAACCAAATACACCATATGTTTTAAATAATGCTGTATACTACAATGGGTCAGCATATATTTGTATTGTTCAAAGTGTCATAGGCCAACTTCCAACAAATACTTCTTATTGGAGTTTAATGGTAGAAGCTGGTGCTAATGGTACTAATGGAATAAGTATTGACTGGAAAGGCACATGGTCTAATAATACTATTTATAATGCTTATGATGCAGTATATTATAATGGTTCAGCATATATTTGTATTGTAAGTAGTGGTCAATTAGGCACACTTCCAACTAATACTATTTATTGGAATTTACTTGCTTTACAAGGTATTGCAGGCACTAATGGTTCTGGATTAAATTGGAAAGGTAATTGGAATAGTACTACTAATTATAGTATATATGATGCAGTATCTTATAATGGTTCATCATATATATGTATTTTAGCTAATACAGGCCAAGCACTTACTAATACTGCTTATTGGAATCTTTTAGCAGAAGCAGGTAATACTGGTAATACTGGTGCAACTGGAAGTACTGGGCCACAAGGACTAGTATGGATAGGTAATTGGAGTAATACAATAACTTATATAATTAATAATGCAGTATATTATAAGGGTTCCTCCTATATATGTATAAAAGGGAATCAAAATATTATTCCTGGAAGTGACAATGGAATATATTGGAATATATTGGCAACAGGTGGTTCAAATGGTATGATTTGGTGTGGAATATGGACTTCAACTACACAATATATTCCTACCGATGTAGTATATTATAATGGATCATCATATATATCAAATACAACAAATACTAATATTCAACCAGGTACTACTAATGATTGGTCATTAGTTGCTGAACAAGGTGCTACTGGCCCAGCTGGGCCAGCTGGAAGTAGTGGTTCCGGAAGTGGTGGGTCAGGTTCTGGTTTATCATTAGATCAAATAATTCCTTATATAATAGCTTTGGGAGACTAATATGGCTACAGTATTTCATGTTTACAATCTTAATTTATCTACTACCTTTCAGACTATTTATACTGTACCTTCATTAACTACTACTGTTGTTCTTTCACTTCAGATAGCTAATGTATCATCAACTCAGTCTGATTTAATATCATGTCAATGGTTAGATAGCAGTAATTCTAATAAAGTTACTAGAATATGTGGTAATAATACTTCTTTACCCACTGCTACTGCTATTGGAATTTTAACAGGAAAATTAGTATTAGAATCAGGAGATAGTATTCAATTGGTATCTGGTGTTGGTGCTGATATATCTGAGGCAACTATTTCTGTAATGGAAATGTCATAAAACTTTAGGCACTAGAATATCTAGTGCCAAAAAGTAAAAGGATTATGATTATGAGATCTATAGTTAAATATATAGGTATTCCTGAAACAAATCCTAACTTAATATGGTATTCTGATTTTCAAGGTGGAAATGGTGCTTTATCTGTTCAGAATCAAGTTAGCGGTCAATCAGTAAGTACTGGTAATTTCGCTTTATCAACATCTATTGTAAAATATGGTATATCTAGCCTATATTGTAATGATTCAACAGAAACAGCATATATGCAGATACCAAACATACATTTAAGTGGTTATGACTGGTGTATAACTGGGTGGTTTTATTGTGTTCAATATGGGGTTTTATTTTCTCATTGTCCTCCTGATACTGGTACAGGATTTTTAGTAGGTATTTATAAAACAACGAAAATTCTTCAATGTTATAATTCTGATACCGCATGGTCTGGGAATCCCCAAGTAGCTGCCCCTTCTTTAAATACATGGTTCCATGTAGCATACACTAAACAAGGAAGTACATATAGGCTATTTTTAAATGGTGTTCTTTCTGGAACGCCTACAAATGGGTCAACAAACCCTGCTGATACAGTAACTTATATTAATCTTGGTTATGGTAATTCAACAGTAGGTTCCCCAGTACTTTATTGTAATTCATTTGCTATTTATAGAGGAAATGCTACATACATAAATAATTTCACACCACCTGGTTTTAATATTGTAAATATTATACCAACACCCTATACCAAGAATAACTTTCACTATGTAGGGGATTAATTTATGAAAACAACAGTAAGTTACATGGGTACTGCAGAAAATAATTCATCTTTAATATGGTATTCTGATTTTCAGGGAAGTAATAATTCTAATATAGCTATAAATCAGGTTAATGGTTCTACTTATAATACAGGGAATTTTGTAATATCTAGTGCTATTGTAAAGTATGGTATATCTAGTCTTTATGTCAATGATTCAACTGGTTCTAATTATATGCAGATACCTAGTATAACTCTAAGTGGTTATGACTGGTGTATAGCTGGATGGTTTTATTATTTACAGTATGGTACATTGTTTTCTCATTGTTCATATAATTCTGCAAGTGGTTTTTTAGTAGGTGTTTATACTTCATTAAATAAACTTCAATGCTATAACTCCGATACAGCATGGAATGGTAACCCACAAATAGATCAACCACCTTTAAATACTTGGTTTCATATTGCATATACTAAACAAGCAAAAACATACAAATTATTTTTAAATGGTACCTCAGTTGGTACTTCACAAACTGGTACGTTAGCACCTATTGATCCAGTAACTTATATTGATATTGGTTATGGAAACTCATCACTAGGAAATCCAAAATTTTATTGTAACTCGTTAGCTATATACAAAGGTAATTCTATATATACAAGTAACTTTACACCGCCTGGGTTTGGACTAGCTGGTTTTATTCCAAATTTTTACTCAAATAATAATTCTAACTATATAGGATATTAAAACAGGAGATAGATATGACAGAAGGTGTTAAATTAGGTGGGGTAATAATAAAAAGGGTAACTGGTTTTAATGGTGCATATATAAAAGATAATAAAATAGGCCCTGGTGCAATATTAAAAATATCTAGAAGTGGTGATGTGATACCTCACATATTAGAAGTTATAAAACCTGCTAAACAACCACAAATGCCAGATATGCCATATAAATGGACAGAATCAGGTGTAGATATTTATATTGAAAATGCTAATGAGAATGAAGATGTAATTAAAAAACAGATAACAGAATTTTTTAATGTAATAGGTGTAGATAATCTCTCTTATGGAATTATATCTAATTTATGCGAAAATGGTTATGATACACCTTTTAAAATATTAAAAATGAAAGAAAATGATATGTCTGTGTTACCTGGACTAGGTAAAGTTATAGCTAAAAAATTATACATTAACATTCATAAATCACTTAATGTAACATTAGCTACTCTTATGAAAGCATCTAGTTGTTTTGGTAGAACTCTAGGATTTACACGATTGGATCAAATTTGTGATGAAATACCTGATGTACTAGAACTTAACCACAAGCAATTAAAGCATAAAATAACACAATTAAATGGATTCTCTGATAAAATATCAGACTTCTTTGTAGAGGGTTTAGATGATTTTAGAATTTTTTTAAAAAAATCTTTAGCTGCTGGTATTACTATAAAACAAGAAATAAAATCTATACCAATTTCGGATGAATTTAAAGGAATGGTAGTAGTATTTACTGGAATAAGAGATAAGGAAGTTGAGTCAGAAATAATAAATAAAGGTGGTAGTGTTGGTAATGGAATAAGTTCTAAAACTACTATTTTAGTAGTAAAAGATAAAAATAGTTCTTCATCTAAAACAATGAAAGCTAAAGAATTAAATATAAAGATTATGACTTTAGAAGAATTTAAAAATAAGTACAAAGAAAGATAGGGATATGTTATATTAATTCACCTATAATTAATAATAGATGTTTTATATAAAAGGAGGATAACCTATATAATATTCTAAAAGGTAGGTGAAATATGAATGCAATTGTAAGGTTTTGTGAAGTAATGGTAAATTATGGAAATATAGCATT
>Ga0073936_10010919_pt1 | contig 11078 bp, 9 predicted proteins | sample AliMusrvi5mmetaG_FD_87041 | JGI IMG/M metagenome (GOLD analysis project Ga0073936, IMG submission 87041) | Freshwater lake bacterial and archeal communities from Alinen Mustajarvi, Finland, to study Microbial Dark Matter (Phase II) - Alinen... | ecosystem: Environmental > Aquatic > Freshwater >... | reverse complement strand
TGCCGACCTGCTCCTGTACACGCATACTGACGGCGTTTGGGTTGTTAAGGATTTTTCCCCCTGCTCGCGTCTCATCCGCTCAACCTGGGGCGCCTGGATGGCTGCCCGTGAGCTGCGGGCGCTGGAGCACCTGCAGGGCATACCCGGCATTCCGGCGGATCCTTTTTCCCTTGATGCCAGCGCCTTCTGTTACCGCTTTGTGCCGGGAACAAATCTGAAATTTATCCGCCGGACAAACCCGCCCGGAGCTGACTTCTTTCTCAGTCTTGAGGATTCCGTCCGGCGCATGCATGAACGGGGAATTGTGCATCTCGACATCCGGTATATGCGCAATATTGTCGTGAGCGAAACAGGTGAGCCGCTGCTGCTTGATTTTCAGACCTGCCTGTTTCTTGACCGGATCCCGGGATTCCTGCATCAATTTCTCAAAAATATCGACCTGTCGGGCGTCTGTAAATGCTGGAAGCGGGTGAGCGGAAAAACCATTGATCCCGACCGCCTTGCATTTCTCGAAAAAATGGAAAAAAAACGCTCCCTGTGGATTTTCAAGGGCTATCCTCTGGGGACCCGCGCTGGACGGCGATAAAGCCTTATGATTTCAGAAGGGTGAGCAGCTCCGCAATCCTCTGCGGGGTAGGAATAGCGTACGGGCATTTCTCGACGCATGTGCCGCAGGCGAGGCATTTTTCAAGAGCCGGCAGCATCTGTTTTGCCAGCTGAAGCATATAGGCGACATCATCGCTCAGAGGCTTGCCCCATGTTTTCATGTGCAGCATATGCACAAACGGTATCATAATGCCGCTGGGGCAGGGCATGCAGTAAGAGCACCGCCGGCAAAACTCCCTGCCGAGCACCGCAACTTCATCCTCCAGGCAGCGCAGTTCTCCGGCGGAAAGCGGCTGCCGATTTTCAAAAACATTGAAATTTTGTTCAAGCTGCTCAATCGACATCATGCCGGGCGTCACAACGCCCGCTGGATAATTAAAGAAAAACCGCAAGGCAAGCGCTTTGCTTTCAATAACTCCTCCGGCAAGGGGCTTCATGACGGATGTCGCCACACCTAAAGAGGCGGCCGTTTGCAGCAGGCCGTCCAGCGGCTCCCGCTCGATGACATTAAACGGAAACATGGCCATCTCAAACTCACCTGTTTTTAGAGCTTCGAGAAGCATTTTAGGATTGTGGCTGGTAATGGCGATATGGCGGATGCGGCCCGCGGCCTTCTGCTCCTTGAGAAACTCAAGCGGCTCGCCCAGTATGCTCTCGAATTCGGGTGGCTGGTTTACGGCATGAAATCCGTAAAAATCAATTACCGGCAGCTGCAGCCGTTTAAAGCTTTGCTCAAAATCATTACGAAAAGCTTCAAACCCCGCCTTGTAACTTATTGAGCGCGAGGTTATCACGAACTTCTTTTCGCACCGGGACAGAACCCTGCCCAGTTTTTCCTCGCTGTCCTGATAGGCAGCGGCTGTATCAAAATAGTTTATGCCAAGCTCAAGCGCTTTTTGTATAATAACGTCCGAGACTTCCGGCGTGACTCGGGGCAGATACATGGCGCCAAATCCAAGTTCGGAAACCTCAATCCCTGTTTTGCCGAGCAGTATTGTTTTCATTGCAACTCCCTAACTGAATGCCGCAGCGCGGTTTGCAGTGCAAGAGTAATGTATACCCGGCTTTACTGTCAATATAATTCCCTGCAAACGAACCAGAACATGAGCAAACAATGCAAACTTGCTGGCTTAATGCCGGAACAGTTCGGAATCAGCAGAGCAGGGAATCGCCAGCCCCTGAAACGCCGCAGTGTGAACTGGCGGGAGAATGACGGCGCACAAAAAAAGGGTGGGCATTGTTGCCCACCCTTTCAGGTACACCATGATTTTCAGTCCAGCCATTTGCCGTTTCTGTAAAGGAATATTTCCTTCACCGGTGACTTTATCACGGCATTAAAAGGACCTTTTTTTGCATCTTCTTTCGTCTTGCCCTCATGTTGAAGCTTGACTTCCTTATACCCAAGAATACCGACATACACATTCTTCACGGGATCGGACACTTTCACTTCCGTGCTGAAGTTGTCGCTGTAGCCGTCATATTCAGCAATATAGCCCTGATCGGCTTTCTTGAGCTGCATCTTCCTGGCTGCAAAATCATTTTTCAGCTGCAGCCAGTCCCTGCAAAAGGATTCAAATTTCTTTTCAGCATTGGGCTGATCCGCTGCCTCAGCGGCTTGCGTTACAGCCGCCAGGCTAATAATAAGACTGACCCCTAAGAAAATCTGTGCAATTTTATTGGGCAACGTTAAACTCAACGCGACGGTTCATTGCACGGCCTTTTTTGGTCTTGTTGTCAGCTATCGGCTTTGACTCGCCAAAAGACTGCGTGGAAAGACGCTCTGCGGCAATGCCCTTGCCAACAAGATAATTCTTTACCGAAGCCGCACGTTTCGCGCCAAGCTTCATATTGTAGGCATCCGGGCCGATGGAATCGGTATGGCCCTCAATGGACACGCTCTTGCTGACGCATGCCGGCTTCTGAAGCTCAGATACCGCCTCATCAAGAACCGGATAGAACGCGGGCTTGATCACAGCCTTATCAAAATCAAACTGCACCGAGTTGATAACTATTTTGTCGCATTTGGGCTCTGCTGCAACCGGAGGAGGAACTGGCTTGGGATCTTCTTTGCAAACCAGATATCCAGTCACGCCGCCGATTAAAGCGCCGGCTACGCCGCCGATAATACCGCCGGGGGTCCTTTGGCTAGGACTGGCACCTTCATGCCAGTTATGGCCGACTATCAGCCCAGCAGTTGTGCCCACAGCAGCGCCTGCTGCCGCGCCAACGCATGCGCATTTTGCCCGTTTGCTCATACCTGCGCAACCGGTAAACAGAAACATCACTGCCACCATCATTACAATAGCTTTTGACTTCATCTTTCCTCCTTTTAAATAGGTTATGGGTTTTATTTTATCTTTTGTCATTACGACATTTATAACCCTTATTTTAAATTCATACCATACTATAAAAAATATTCAACACAATATTTTCGCAAAATATCGCTTTAACAAATAACCGCTTCTATTCCGCGCTTCTCATGGCTGAAATGCGTTTCGAAAATGAAGACAGGTAATATTTCTCTAAATACCCGCGAGAGTGCAAGGTCATCTGGCGGGTACGGGAAAAAAGCACATCAATGGCATCTCTGCCGGTGGCTGAAACTTTCAAATTTATGCTAATAGCCGTTGATCGCTCATCCTGCGGCGTCAAGAGAATCACCCCCTTGACCTCCGCCTGACTCCTAAACATGCCGGTGTCATCATGGGCGTACATCTGTATATCTCCGGAAGCAATATCTCGCTGCAGCCCGATTACTCCGCCATTCTTATCCGATATTGTCGGCCCATCGCCCTCCTGTGATACAACCTCTATCATTTTTTTCCAGGCAACATCATAGGGCACGGAAAAAGTCATGCTTTTGTCGACAGCAGGGGCATTCTTTGACGGATAAGTTGCGCAACCGGCGTTTATTAAAACGCAAAATATAAAAAATATAATCCCTGCAATTTTTGGATATATGCGTTTCATGTTGCGTGATTATGCACTTAGGGGTAAGCATCTGTCAAGTATTTTACAAAAGATATGATTAATATCTCGCATAAAAAAAATCTCCTGTTTAAGCCGCAAGTTTCGATACAGTATCTGATGGGAGGAAATAAAATAATGCCAGCAAAGGCTAGTGCTGTTTGGTGCAGCAGCATTGCAGGCATACGAACTGTTATTTCAAACTCGTTACGCTGGCAAACAGTACTACGTTGATCACCTCATTAAATACGATTTACAGACCGAATCAGGCAGGATTCTGCTGAAATCAGCCTGCTGAGACATGTAAATTCCAATTGACTTACACACTATTACGTATTACGATTTAATAATATTTTTATAAATTATGTTTTCATGCATGCCAAATTTATGTAGCGCCACAGCAGTACGTTTTTATACCGTAAATTTGAAACTGGCGGCAGCATGCAAAACACAGATTATTGTCAGCAGAGCCTAATAGAAGCTAAGGATTCCAAAAAACCCATGCAGGAAAACAAGCCAGCAGCCCCGCATGCACGGGGAAAGGCCATTATTCTTATCGTGGATGACAGCCCGACGATAAGAAAACTTGTTTCGATGACCCTCGAAAGCAGAGGGTATACCGTTGTTGTGGCCTGTGACGGAGTCGACGGACTTGCCAAGATGCAGGAAGGCATTCCCGACCTCATACTTTCCGATATCACCATGCCGCGGCTGGACGGATATCAATTTTGCAAAGTTGTCAAAAGCAATAAGGAAACAAAGCACATACCCGTCATAATGCTCTCCGGCAACGATGGCCTTTTTGATAAGGTGCGCGGCAGAATGGCCGGCTCTGCGAATTATATCACCAAGCCCTTTGAGCCCAATAACCTGGTAAAGGAAATTGAGAAATTCGTAAAAGCAACCCGCCCCGCGCAGGCTGCGCCTGCCTCTGTGCGACAACCCGCAACTGCGCAGGGGCCGGCTGTCGCGCAGACAAAAGGCGGCAGCCCCCTTAATAAGCCTGTTGATGCAGCAGCTGCCAAACAGCTCACGCAAAAACTTTCCGGCATTTATATACCTCCCGGAGCATCAGCAGGCGGCTTCCCGAAAGTTGCCATGCAGGCCCAGCCACCCGCTCCCTCAGTCGGAAGAGGGGGCCAACCGGCCCCCCCCAGACCTGAACCTCAGGCGCCTGCAGCCAAACGGCCATCACCCCAGCGCAATGATGAGCCGGAAATTAAGATTTTCTATCATAGCGATGGGCCGGCAACCCAGAGCTCAGCTGCAACTTCCGAAGCCGCACAGGGGCAGCAGTCCCACGAACACAGAAACGCCGTACAAAACGCGCCGGGTGCGCAGATGAATCAGGCCCCGGCCCAGAAAAAAAGCGTTCCCGGGCAGTTTGCAGACAACCGGCCTCAACAGCCGGCGGAATCCGCGCAAAAAAACGCCATGCCAACCGGTCCGGCTGCAGCCCAACCGCCGCGCCAGGCCGCTCAGCCGCAGGTGAAATTATTAAAAGCTACCTGCTCGGGATGCGGCACGGTGTATGCCAATATCAAGCCGGAACATGTGGGCAAATATGCGCGCTGCAAAAAATGCGGCACCCGTTTTTTGATTACTGTATAAGCTATAAGCTCAAATTGAATATTTCAACACACACTGAAAAAGTTGCCGTGTTTTTTTAGTTGCAAACCCTTTAGTTTAAAAATACATTAAATCAGCTTCATGCTGCATAGAGGGAACTATGGCCAATAGAGCCATCTTAATTGTAGATGACAATCCGCGCGAACTGGAGTTGATGCAGCTGCTTCTGAAAGCAAGAGGCTATACTGTTTTTACCGCCATTGATGGTGATGAAGCTATTGCCAAGGCGACGGAGCTGCACCCACACCTGATTCTGCTCGATATAATCCTACCGAAAAAAAACGGCTTTCAGGTGTGCCGGCAACTGAAAACATCGCCGGACACCAAGGATATAAAAATAATAATGATCACGCAAAAAAACCAGGAAAGCGACCGCTTCTGGGGGCTGCGGCAGGGAGCGGACGAATATCTTACAAAACCATTAAAAGATGAGTCGCTGCTGGCCTATATTGCAAAACATATTTAAGCTTTTGTCGGCAGATAAAAAAAATTTTTTGAGAGTAAAAAGCTGATGCAAAACGATTCGTCGGTTCGCCATATAGCTGTTACCTGTCCGCAGTGCGGCAAGCACTATAAAAAAGTGCCCTATGAAGCCATAAAAAAATACAGCTTTGCTTTTTGCAAGCGGTGTAATGTCAAATTTCACATAACAGCAGCCGAACTGGAAGAAGCCCTGCAGCAGGCACTATATGATTCGCAGCCGGACTCGCGGGCGGAGGATGCCCCGGACAGCCAAAACGCACCGGCCTTCACCGGTGCTGAACAGCCAGGCGGCAGGCCGTATGCTGCAGCCCCTGCCGGGCAGGAGCAACTCGGCGCTGTGCAGGTGCGGACACGGGCATCAGCGCAAGCAGCGCCGGATACTGCGCAGCAGCCTCTGCCCGAAGAACCCCGTGACACAGATGAGCCCCCGCCTGACACGGTCCATGCGCCGCAGGCCGCGGCCCAGGAGAGTGCCAGTCTCGATCAGGCTTTAGAGCAAAAGATCACTGATCTTGCCGCGACAATGGAGGAAACATTCAACCAGCCCCCGGCATTCAGTGCAAGCGATGTTACCGAAGGCGGCGCCGAAGAATTGCGTGAAGATGCGGCAGCCGCTGAACCGCCTTTCAGCATAAACTTCGAGGCCTCAGATGATGCAAGCGCTTTTGCGCCCCGGGAAACCGATAACCTCCAAATTGAAAGCTTACCGGATTTTACCACCCCTGCTGATAACGGCGTTGCCCCCCCTGATGAGCTTCAAACAGTTTCGCCGGCCATGGCCGGCGAAGATATCGTTGATCAAACTTTCATGGACAAATTTACGCTGCCGGCAACGGAAGAACAGCATGCTCCTGATGAATTCCCCGGGCAGCCCGCTACCCGGTATCCGGCAGGCTCAGCCGGTGAAGATCAATCCGCGGACGAAGAACTTTTCAGCAGTATCCTTAATATGGATCTGCGGGCCCCGGTAGAACAATCCGCGCAGGATGCCGGACAAGATGAATTCATCAGCCCGGAATTGACTTTCTCTGCCCCCGGGAAGGAAACCCTCCCCGAAGAATTTCAGAACGGCATTTTTATCGATACCGGGACACAGCAAGCCCTTGACCAGGACGCTGCCGTTATGTTTATTAAAGAAACAGCGCTCTTTGAAGAACTGCCGGCCGGGGTGAGCAGTGATGACCTGCCGGCTGCCGCTCCGGCGCAGGAATCTTTCGAAGAAGAACTTCTCGATGAATCACTCATCGAGGATGTGACCGAACCAATCATGGAAGAACCTTTTATTGAAGATATTCCTGATGAATCCCTTGTAGAGGAGCGCGCCAGGCAAAATGATTTTTATCCTGTTGCCGGCCGGGCCGGGGGGGTATCTTCAGCGCCATCAGATGCTTCCTTTTTTGATTCCCTGCAGGATGCGGATGGTAATCGGGACGTGTCGGCAATGCTCAAGCAGCTCGTGCTTCCTGCCGATGAGATTGAAGAAGGCATGGAGCAGTTTGTTCTTTTCACTCTGGGGGAGCAGACATTTGCCGCCCCCATTGCCAATGTATTTGAGCTCAGCCTGCCGCCCGAGCTGATCATTGTCCCGAATACGCCCCAATGGATTCTCGGGATTTCCAATATGCGTGGTGAAATTATTTCCGTGATAGACTTCAAGGGATTTTTGAATATCGAGCCCGACAGCTTGAATAAGCCCAGCCGCATGATCATTGTCCAGACCCGCGACAAGCAGATGGTTCTCGGACTCATGGTCGACAGCATCAGCGGCATAAAATATTTTTCCGTTGATACAATCCAGCCGCTCGAGCAGCAGGAGCCCGGGCTGTCGGATGCATTTTTTCTAGGGGCGTGTCTGCATGAGTCTCAAGTGGTTATCTTTCTTGATCTTGAACAGATACTGCAGTCGTCGAAAATGCGGCAGTTCCAATAAATGATCAACTCATAAATCTTTTTTTTCAAAGGAGTACAGGGATGAAATCGAAAAGCGGAAGTGAACGTGCCGAATCAAGCGGAAAGTCCCCTGGCACACCGTTTAAAAGCATCAAAAACAAGCTCTACATTTCATTCGGAATCCTGATTGTGCTTTTCCTTCTGGTAAGCGCGGGGGCCATCTGCATTCAGCTGTATGTTGATACCAGGGTAACAAATTTATTCGAAACGCAAATCCGTTTTTCCGATCTTGTCAAGTCATCTGAAACAGCGCTGCTTGAAGTGCAGGTTCTTGAGCGGGACTTTTTAGCATCCTACCGCGACCGCGGGGCTGATGCCGTCAAAGGCCTGGCCAGCAAAACGGAGCAACAGTTTCAGGCTATCCACCCAAGCCTCGCTGAAATTCAGCGGTTAAACGTTGGCCAGGAAAATATCGATATGGCCAAAAACTTTGACAAAGCAGTCAACGATTATCAAAAGGGGCTCAATTCCGCTATCGCCCTTATCGAAAAACGAATCGGCCCTGAAGGCATCGAGCAGCAGCTCCGCACGGCAGGCCAGGCGCTGGAGGACTTCTTCCGTGACCGCAGCATGAACGTTTCGGGCATTCAGCTTATGCGCATGTATGAGCAGCGCTATCTCCTGGGAGAAAAAAAGGCCGGAGAAATTCTAACCGAAGCGATTGCGCAGATTAAAAACCAGATGGAAGCCGCCCGGGTGCCCGAAGGAGACAGGGAGCGGCTTGGTGTTCTGTGTTCAGCCTATGCCGCAACCCTTGAAAAAACAAAGCAGTCCGATGCGCAGCTCCAGACAATAATTTCCGGGTACCGCGGCATTGATGAAAAAATCAGGCCCATGCTCGGGTTGTTTTACACCGCCAGCAGTCACGCTCAGGACATCGCCCTTGGCGAGATAAAAATGGTGGTTCAAATTATTACCGCCATAACTGTCGCCTTCATTTTACTGTTTCTCCTGATTGGTTTCGCAAGGGCCATACAGCTGTCCCGGGGCATTACCCGTCAGGTTCAGCACATGATGGATATTTTCGGCAAAATCGGCATCGGCGACTACAGCGCCCGGGCTGTGGTCACGGCCAATGACGAGCTGGGCACTATGGCCGCTTCGCTCAACAGCATGCTTGACAGTATTTTTGAACTTATTCAGACCCGCGAAGAGCGCAATACCATGCAGGCATCGCTCATGAAGCTGCTTGATGACGTGAGCGGCATCGCGGACGGCGATCTGTCCAAGGAAGCCGAGGTAACGCAGGATTTCACCGGAGCCATTGCAGACGCTTTCAATTTCGCCATTATGCAACTCCGGCAGATCGTGCACAGCGTTAAGGATTCGACCTTCCGGGTCAGCACCTCGGCAAGCGACATCTCATCAGCCGCTGAAAGGCTGGCGGCGGACAATGAAATAACGGCGCAGCGCATTTCCGAAGCCACGATAAAAATGAGTGAAATGGCCATTGCAGCACGGGGCGTGTCCGAAAACGCCGGCCAGTCGGCAGCCGTTTCCGATCAAGCCCTTGATGCGGCCAAACAGGGCGCGCAGGCCGTGCTGGACACCATCGATGGCATGAACCGGATTCGTGACAAGGTGCAGGAGACCGCAAAGCGCATCAAGCGACTGGGCGAAAGCTCGCAGGAAATCGGCGATATCGTTCAAATGATTAATGATATTGCCGACCGCACCAGTATTCTGGCCATGAACGCCTCGATTCAGGCTGCCATGTCAGGCGAGTCCGGACGGGGATTTGCCGTGGTTGCCGAAGAAGTCGAGCGCCTGGCTCAGCGCTCCGCCAAAGCCACCAAGCAGATTACCGAGCTGGTCAAGGCAATACAGTCGGAAACAACTGAAACAGTGGTTGCCATGGAGGAAACAACCATGGAAGTGGTTTCAGGCTCCGAGCTCGCCAATGATGCAGGACAGGCGCTCAATCAGATAGACACCATCTCCGGCAGCATGGCGGAAATCATCCGCTCGATTTCCCAATCAGCCCGGAAACAGGCGGAAAGCTCCGATGATGTCGCACAGCTCATGAATCAGATATCGGAAGCAACGCAAAAGGCAGCCGCCGGCGCCCGGCATGCGGCTCTTTCCATTACCAGTCTTGCCGGAATGGCCGATGAGCTGCGCGGATCGGTTAATGCGTTCAAGCTTCCCGATGATGAACAGCCACGCGCAAGCAATTGATAGCAGGGTAACTGTCAGGCCGCGTTTTTGACGGCCGCCCCCTCGCTGAACAAAAATCTAACGCTTTTTTAAGCGATGAATTTATGACATATAAGGTACAACAGGAAGTACTGGACGGATTCATAGTAGAAGCGCAAAGCTATCTGCCGTCTATCCGAGAAGGAATATTCGCCTATCAAAGCAGTCCCGACAACACCGCGCTGCTTGAGGAAGCTTACCGCCAGGCCCACATCATCAAAGGTGCGGCATCAATGGTGGGGCTGCCCGAGCTCTCCTATCTTGCGGGATTTGTCGAGCAGATACTGGAGGATATTCTTCAGGGGGCGATCAGCCTGAATATGCAGGCCCTTGCGGTTCTTGATAACGGCCTTTCCTGTATAGAGGCCTGTCTTGACCGGCTGGGAGAAAACCTTGAGGATTTACGGACCATCGTCAATGCCCTGTTCATAGCCTACCGGCGATTGAAGGGGCTGCCGCCCGAGCAGGACGGCGAGGCGGTTGCCGAGATCATGGAGGCCATCGCGGCCTATTATGCCAAGATGGAGGCCGACGCCCTTGAGGAAGATGCTTTTGCAGAGCAGCCCCAGGAAGAAGAGCTGGAGCTGGAGCCCGAGCAGGAGGAGCCGGAAAGCGCCGCCCCGCAGGAGGCATTCTTTCCGGATACGGCGGACATACCGGCCGAGCTTCTCGAAGTCTTTATGCTTGAGGCTGAAGACCATTTTAAAAACATTACCGCATCCCTTGATTCCCTGAATCAGAATCCCGAACAAAAAGATGTGGTGCAGAGCCTGCGCCGCAGCGTGCACACCCTGAAAGGCTCTGCCGGCGCAGTCGGCTTCCGGGTCGTCTCAACGCTTGCCCACCGGATGGAAGATCTGCTTGACCGGCTTTTTGAAGGCACACTGAATTTTGACCAGAATATTTTTGAACTGCTTGCCTCGTCCGCCAACACGCTTGAGGACCTTGCCGCCAACACGGCAAATACTGAGTTTGTACAGGGTCTCTACAACAAATACGCACGGCTCCTGCCCGCCGAAGAGCACAAGGCGCAGCCCAAAGAAAAAAAACCGGAAAAAAAGCCGCGTGCCCCGCGAGAGCCAGAGCAGCAGCTTGATGCCGCGCAGATACAGTCCGCGGCCGCGGCACAGGCGCACGGCAAAGCCGAAGACATGGTGCGCATCGGCATGGACCGCATTGATGAAATCATGCGGCTCATGGGAGAGCTTGTCATAAGCCGCAGCTCTATTGAGCAGTATATTGCGGAT
>Ga0073936_10010918_pt1 | contig 11078 bp, 10 predicted proteins | sample AliMusrvi5mmetaG_FD_87041 | JGI IMG/M metagenome (GOLD analysis project Ga0073936, IMG submission 87041) | Freshwater lake bacterial and archeal communities from Alinen Mustajarvi, Finland, to study Microbial Dark Matter (Phase II) - Alinen... | ecosystem: Environmental > Aquatic > Freshwater >... | reverse complement strand
GCCCGACACCGCACGCAAAAACGTGGTCTTGCCGGCGCCATTGGCACCGACCAGGGCCACGGTCTCGCCCTTGCGCACCTCCAGCGTGATGCCCTTGAGCGCCTTGATGCGGCCATAGCAACTCTCCAGCCCCTCCACCTTGAGCAGCACCGGTTGCACTGTTGCCGGGGCTTGCAAACTGCCCACGCTGCTGGCACCCAGGCCCACCGAGTCTGGGGCGAGGCTTGCGATGCGGTGAAACAGTTCGCGGAACTCGGCCCGGGCCTGGTCGCCAAACACCGGGTCGCTGTGGCTGCGAAAGGCCTGGTTGATTTCGGCCCAGTCCTGCGGCAGCAGCAGCTTGCGCGCCAGCGGCAGCACCTGTTTTTCTTCGGTCCTGATGTGGCCCTTGAGCCCATCGGTGTAGCGCTTGATGGCCACAGCCAGCTCGGCAACGGGCAGCTGCCCCTGGGCAGCGGCCGCCAGCTTGGCACGCAGTTGCGCCAGATTTTCCGGGCCTCGGGCGTGGTCGGCTTCCAGCGCGTCCAGCACCTCGGCGGCTTCGGTACTGCGCAGGCGCAGCAGCCGAAACAGGAAGTCGTCTTCCTTGGGGTGGTGCATGCGGTCCACAAACTGCGTGATGTAGTCGAGTGCGGCCTCAAAGAACGCGATCTCCAGGGACGCGCCGGCCTGCATGTCGGAGGCCACATGGTCCAAGGTGGTGGCCAGGCGCCACATATTGCTGTGTTCCTGGCTGATGGTGGTGAGTGCGTCCATGGGGTTTTTCGTTCAGGCGTGGGCGCCCAGATAGGCAGCGATCACATCAGGGTTGCGGCGCACTTCCGCGGCCGTGCCTTCGGCCAGCTTGCGTCCGTAGTCCAGCACCAGAATGCGGTCGGACAGGTTCATCACCATCTTCATATCGTGCTCCACCAGCACCACGGTCACGCCGGTGTCGGCCACCTTGCGGATCAGGGCATCCACCTCGATGGTTTCCTTGGGGTTCAGGCCGGCGGCCGGTTCGTCCAGAAACAGCAGGCGCGGTTTCATGGCCAGGGCGCGCGCAATCTCCAGGCGCTTCAAGGCACCGTAGGACATGCTGTCGGCACTGGCGCTCGCATAAGCCTCCAGACCGACAAAGCGCATCAGCTCCAGCGCCTCGGCGTGCAGATCGAGGTCGCGCGCCTTCAGCGCAGGCCAGCGCAGGGCGGCCTTGAACAGGTTGCGATCCAGGCGCAGATGGGCACCGACCATGACGTTCTCCACCGCGCTCATGTTCATGCAGATCTGCAGGTTCTGGAAGGTGCGCGCCACGCCGCGCTTGGCCAGCACATCGGGCGACTTGCCCTGGATGGGCTGGCCATCCAACAGGATGCTGCCGGCGGTGGGCGTGTAGATGCCAGTGATCAGATTGAACAGCGTGGTCTTGCCGGCACCGTTGGGCCCGATCACGGCATAAACGATGCCGGCGTCAATGCTAAACGACACGTTCTGCACGGCCTTGACGCCGCCAAACTGGATCGAGAGGTCTTGAACTTCAAGCAGCGCCATGTTCATTCCCCCTTGCCGAAACGCGCTGCCAGCGTGGGCACCAGCCCCTTGGGCATGAAGATCATGCTGAGCATCAGGATGGCGCCAAACACCACCGTCTCCCAGCCCTCAAAGGTGGCCAGCGCCTGCGGCAAGGCGGTAAGCAGCACGGCGCCCAGCACCGAGCCGTAAATGGAGCCCATGCCGCCGATCACGACCATGGTGACCAGCTCGATCGAATGGAAAAAGTCCGCCAGATTGGGCGTCACAAAACCCACGTACAGCGCCGTGACGCTGCCCATGATGCTTGCAAACATGGCAGACATGACAAACACCGTGAGCTTGTAGCGCAGCACGTTCACGCCCACCACCTTGGACGCCACCTCGGAGCCATGCAAGGCCCGCAGGGCGCGGCCAAAGGGTGAATCGATCAGGATGATGGAGGCCCAGATGCTGAAGCACAGCAGGCTGGCGACGATCCAGTACCAGGGCTTGTCACCGGAGATCTCGAAACTGCCAAAGACCATGGGCGGCACAGCCATGCCGTCGGGGCCACCGGTCAGGGCCGCTTCGTTGCGCACCACGATGTTGATGATGATGCCCAGGCCCAGCGTGGCCATGGCCAGGTAATGGCCCTTGAGGCGGAAGATCGGGCGCGCCAGCACGGCGGCCAGGGCACCGGCGGCAATCGCACCGGCCACCACGGCCAGCAGCGGATGCCAGCCGAAATGCGTGGGCAAGGCGGCGGAGGCGTAAGCGCCGATGCCAATAAAGCCGGCATGGCCCAGGCTGATCTGTCCGGCAAAGCCGATCAGCAGGTTCAGGCCCAAGACGATGACGGCATTGATGGCCATGCGAATCGCCAGGTCCACATAAAAGCTGTTGGGCAGCACCAGCGGCAAGAGCAGCAGAACGGCTGCGATCAGGGTCAGACCGCGGTAAGGATGTTTGCTCATGCGCTTAGACCCGGTCTGTGGCTTTGCCACCAAAGAGGCCGCTGGGCCGGAAGAACAGAATCAACAGGATCAGCACGAAGGGCATGGCGTCCTTGTACGAAGACGAGATGTAACCGGCGCCCATAGCCTCCAAAACACCGACCAGCAAACCGCCAACCACCGCCCCCAGACCACTGCCCAAGCCACCCAGCACCGCGCCGACAAAACCCTTGAGGCCGAGCATGATGCCGGCGTCATACGAGGTCAGCGTGATGGGCGTGATCAGAATGCCACCCAGGGCGCCCAGGGCCGCCGACATGGCAAAGCTCAGAAACAGCACGCCGTCGGTGTTGATGCCCACCAGCTCGGCCGCCACCCGATTGAAGGAAGTGGCCAGCATGGCCTTGCCCATCAGGGTGCGGGCGAAGAAGTACCACAGGCACAAGACCACCACGGCAGTGACGCCCAGCACCCACAGGCTTTGCGGCATGAGCGTGGCGCCCAGCACGTTGATGGGCTGTTCACCCGAGAAGGCCGGCAGGCTGAAGGTGCCCTTGCCCAGCCAGATTTGCACCAGACCGCGCAGCACCAGCGAGGCGCCTATGGTGATGATGATCAGCGTGACCGGCTCGGCGCCCTTGACGGGCTCGATGGCTACTTTTTCCATCACCAGGCCGACGATGGCCGGCAGCACGATGGCCAGCACCAAGGACAGCGGCAGGCCCAGTCCCGAGTGGGTGAAGTACACCGCCAGCATGCCGCCCAGCATGATGAACTCGCCCTGGGCGAAGTTGATCACATGGCTGGAGTTGTAGATCAGCGTGAAGCCCAGCGCGGCCAGGGCGTAGGTGGAACCCACCGTGATGCCAGAGAACAGGAACTGCAGGAATTCGGCCAGCATCAGGCGTTCACCCGATGGCCGTTGCGGCATTCAATTGTCTTTCGACCGTGGGGCACAGGAGTCTCCTTGTGTTTTTACCTGGCATGCGGCCTGCCCGGCTTTTGTCTCATTCTCTGGGTCCGAATTCTGACATTCAGAATCGATTACGTCAAATAAAAGATACACAAAAATTAACTTTACTGAAGTTTTTGTATCGTGTTAGGGTTTTTACCTAGATTTCAGCAGGTTTTTACGGCCGTCATTACCTGCGATTTTCGACCCTTCTCTTACGTGAGAGAACACCAGACGGACTCACACGCTGAAAGTGAAAAGAGCGCTGAAACCCGTCTTAAAGAGACACGGATTTATTAAAAATCGTATAAATTGTGAATCACTTAGCGCGAGGAACCCAGGCGCTTGGACAGGGCGGCGGTGGTTCGCTTGAGCTCGGTCAGCGCCAGGCTTTCGGGGCCCAGATCCGAGATGCCTTCCACGCCGACGATGGATACGGCCATGGAAATATGGTTCTTGAAATTGAACACCGGGGCGGCCAGCCCCAGGACGCGGCGGGAGTAGTCGCTGTCGCGCACAAAGGAGTAGCCCTGGGCACGGACCTCCTTCAACACGGCCTCCACCTGCTCAAGCGTCTTGAATTCCATGGAGCGCCCCAAATGCAACTCGCGTTCCAGGAGCGGGCGCACGACCTCCGTGGGCATCCAGGCCGCGAACAAGCGCCCAGTGGAGGTAGCCAGCAGACTGACCGTGTTACCGGTGACGACGTTGACGGTAATGGGGCGGTGCGGGCGCTCCCAGCGCACCATCACCGGACCAAACTCGCCCCACACCGACAGGGCGGTGGTTTCATTGGTCAGGTCGCGTAGCTCGGAAATGCTGCTGAGGCCCAGCTTGACGCGGTCCAAGCGGTCCACCGCAGCCAGGCCCAGGGGAATGGCCAGGGGCCCGAGGTCGTACTTGGAATTGTCGTTGTCCTGCTGCACCAGCCCGGAGCGCACCAGGCTCACCAGATAGCGGTGCGCCTTGGAGGCAGGCATGTCAGCCGCAGCGGCGATTTCCTTGAGCATCATGGCCGAGCCGGATTCCACCAGCACCTTCAGCACGTCGATGCCAATCTCCAGGGATTGCACGCCGTGGCTGCTCTTGGGTTCATCATCCATAGGTTCCCTTCAGGCGGCGCCCGGGGCGCCCGCATCCAAATCCATACCGAATTCAAAACGGCTAACCAGCGCACGCGACGCTTGTGGAGCGCTGCCACTGGAAAGCCGCACATGGGCGTCCAAGTGGCGCTCGGACAGCGGCAACAGCTTGCGGTACAAATCCCGGCACAGGTGGCGTGCGCTGCTGCCCGGCCAAGTGACGGGCAGCAGGCTTTCCGGCAACTGAGGGTCGCGCAACAGCAACCTGCGCACATCATGAATCAACAGGGTGCGCACCAGAAAGGCGTTCTCTTCCGATACATCCTCCGGACCGCAAGCCACCAGCGCATCGCGGATGGGCTGGTACTTTTGCAAAAAGCCTTGGTAGGACAAAGCCAGGTCGTCCAGGTTCCAGGCTTTTTGCACCATATCGATGTCAGTGGCGCACTGCAAAGTCCGGGAGTTGACAGCCACTAGAGGCATAAGGTGCGCAAGCACGGTGTCGAGGCCTTCCGACACCAGGCTGTCCATGACCTTTTCCAGATCCGCAGTCGGGTGGACAAAGCCGCCACTCGCGGTTTCGCCAAAACCGTGCCAAAACAGCGCTCTGCGCAACTGCTCACGCGATCGAATGTCCAACTCGCCAATGACCAGGATCAGGCGCCAACGCCGATCCCAACCCGGAATGTCGGCCGCATAAATTTGCCGGGAAGCTTCATCGAAACGGCTGCGCCCCGAGCGGGTGAGCATGTAATCGGTCTTGCGCCCCAGGGCCTCGGACTGCAGCCACTCCTCCTTGACCAGGCGGTAGACAGCGGTGCGCACCAGGCGCTCATTCACCCCCAGAGGCTGCAGCAACTGGATCATGCTGCCCAGCGATACCCTACCACCACGCGGCAGGATGGCATCCCCAAAAACCGTAGTGATCAAGGAGCCGGCCTGGATACGGCTCTTCTGCCGGAACCGCTCCAGTCGTACGTCAATCGCCTTTGAGACCGTGTCTTTCACCATATGAGAAGTGTAGTCGCCGTTCCAAAAGAATCCGGACAGGGATGCAAGCGACAGCTCAATGTACTCATCCCAGGCTGCAACAACGCTTGACGAGCGGCAAATCAAGTCTTAAATGATTTTCTGGTTCACCCGCTTGCTCAAGGCCTCGGCGCTTTCCTTGCGCTCGCTGTAGCGGTCCAACAGATAGTGCGCCACGTCGCGCGTCAGCAGGGTGAACTTCATCAGCTCCTCCATCACATCCACCACGCGGTCGTAATAGGCACCAGCCTTCATGCGCCCGGCCTCGTCAAACTCCAGAAACGCCTTGGCCACCGAGCTCTGGTTGGGGATGGTCAGCATGCGCATCCAGCGGCCCAGAATGCGCATCTGGTTGACGGCGTTAAACGACTGCGAACCGCCGCTGACCTCCATCACCGCCAGCGTCTTGCCCTGCGTCGGGCGCACCGCGCCGACAGACAGCGGAATCCAGTCGATCTGGCTTTTCAGAATGCCGGTCATGGCGCCATGGCGCTCGGGCGAGCACCAGACCATGCCCTCGGACCAGGCTGCCAGGTTGCGCAGTTCCTGCACCTTGGGATGGCTATCGGGCGCGCCGTCGGGCTGGGGTAAATCCTGCGGATCGAACACCTTCACTTCGGCACCCATGGCGGTGAGCAGACGCGCGGCTTCCAGAGTCAGCAGTTTGCTATAGGAGCGCTCGCGCAGCGAGCCGTACAGCATCAGGATGCGTGGGGCGTGGGTGGAGGGTGTGGCCTGCAGACGCGCGGGTTCGGGCAGACGGAAGCAGGCCGCGTCGAGGTTGCTGCTGGGCAGCGCGGCTGTTGAAACGTTATCCAACACGTTGGCCTTGTGCGTTGACCACGGCCTCGCCGTCTTCCTTGTTGAAGGCCGCGCGCTGCGGGCCGGGCAGGATGTCCAGCACCGCATCGCTGGGGCGGCAGAGTTTCGCGCCCAGGGGAGTGACCACCACCGGGCGGTTCATCAGGATGGGGTGCTGCACCACAAAGTCCAGCAGTGCATCGTCGCTCCACTTGGCATCGGCCAGGCCCAGCTCGGCATACGGCGTGCCCTTTTCGCGCAGCAGTTCGCGCGCGCCGATATGCATGGCGACCAGCAGTTGCTGCAGTTGGACCTTGGTGGGAGGTGTCTTTAGGTACTCGATGACCTCGGGCTCGGCGCCGCTGTTGCGGATCAGCGCCAAGGTGTTGCGCGAGGTGCCGCAGGCGGGGTTGTGGTAAATCGTGATCGTTGCTGTCATGTTCATGCTCTCTTGATGGCTTCTTGTACGGCCGCCCCGCGCTCATACCAACCCTTGCTGTGGTTGACGAGATACACCACCAAGAGCATCACCGGCACCTCGATCAGCACACCGACCACGGTAGCCAATGCGGCACCGGAGTGGAAGCCAAACAGGCTGATGGCGGCGGCCACGGCCAGCTCGAAGAAGTTGGAGGCGCCAATCAGCGCCGATGGACAGGCGATGTTGTGCTTCTCACCCACCGCGCGGTTCAGCCAATAAGCCAGCGCGGAGTTAAAAAACACCTGGATCAGAATCGGCACGGCCAAGAGGCCAATCACCAGCGGCTGCTTGAGTATGGCCTCGCCCTGGAAGGCAAACAGCAGCACCAGCGTCAGCAACAAGGCGGCAATCGACCAGGGGCCGATACGGGCCATGGTGGCCTCGAACGCGGCCGCGCCTTTTTTCAGCAGCGCCTTGCGCAAGAGCTGCGCCATGATCACCGGGATGACGATGTACAGCACCACCGAGGTCAGCAGCGTGTCCCATGGCACGGTGATGGCGGAGATGCCAAGCAGAAAGCCCACCAGTGGCGCAAAGGCAATCACCATGATGCTGTCGTTCAGCGCCACCTGTGACAAGGTGAACAGCGGGTCGCCACCGGTCAGTCGGCTCCAGACAAACACCATGGCCGTGCAGGGAGCAGCGGCCAGCAGAATCAGCCCGGCGATATAGCTGTCGAGCTGGTCAGGTGGCAGCAGAGGCGCGAACCAGTGGCGAATGAAGATCCATCCCAGGAAGGCCATGGAAAAAGGCTTGACCAGCCAGTTCACAAACAGCGTGACGCCTATGCCCTTGACATGCTTGCGCACCTCGCCCAAGGCGCCAAAGTCCACCTTTACAAGCATGGGGATGACCATCACCCAGATCAACAGGCCCACCGGCAGATTCACCCTGGCGTACTCCATGCCGCCAATAGCCTGGAACATAGCCGGAAAGAACTGGCCCAGGGCGATGCCGGCGCCTATGCACAGCAGCACCCAGACCGTGAGGTAGCGCTCGAACACGCTCATGGGGGCACCGGCGGCCTGCTTGGCCTTGACTTCACATTGAACAGACATGGCGACAAACTTTCAGGCGTTAGCCAGTTGACGGGCGCTGGTCTGCAACAAGGCCTGCTCCAGCTTGGCATCGGGCAGACTGCAAAACAATTCGAGGCGGCGCTTGATGGCGTGCAAGGTCTTTCGGAAGGCCTCCAGCTTTTCGGCATCGCTGCCCTCACCTTCCGACGGATCCGGATAGCTCCAATGCGCGGTGGCGGGATGACCGGGCCAGACCGGGCAGACCTCACCGGCGGCGTTGTCGCACACCGTGATGATCAGGTTCATCTGCGGCGCATCAACGCCGGCAAACACGTCCCAGCTTTTGCTGTGCAGCCCCTCGGTGGCAATGCCGACTTTTTCCAGCACCTGCAGGCCCAGTGGATTGGGCTGTTGGTTGGCACGCGGGCTGCTGCCTGCGGAATAGGCCTGGAAGCGGCCCTGGCCCATGCTGTTGAGCAAGGCCTCGGCCAGGATGCTGCGGGCCGAGTTATGGGTGCACAGGAACAGAACGTTCAGCGGTTTGGTTTCTTGGGTCATGGTGAGTGGGGTTAGCAAGGGGAGGATGGGTTGCACTGGGTGGACTGCTCGGCCATGCAGGCCTGGCCCTGGCGGCAGTTTTGGGTGAGGTAGGCGAGCACCGCGTTCATGCGGTCGAACTGCGCGCGGTAGATCAGGTTGCGCCCAATACGCTCCTGCGTGACCAGGTCGGCATGCAGCAATTCCTTGAGGTGAAAGGACAGCGTGTTGGCCGCCACCCCCAGGCTCTCGGACAGGGCGCCGGGTGTCAGGCCGGGTTCGCCAGCAACCACCAGGGAGCGAAAAACTTCCAGCCGGGACGACTGGGCCAGGGCCGCAAGGGCTTTGACAACGGCTATTGATTCCATACTTCAATGATACTAGAAATACAGGGCAAATCGAAGGTTTTCTCAACGTTTGCGTCGTGGGGCTATGCCGCAAGCGTGAGCCCAGCATTTGGCATTGCTGGGCACCTTTTCAGCGGCTTGTCCTAGCCCACCCAGCGCCTAGCGTTGTGCCAGAGCTGCATCCACGGGCTGTGGCCATTGGCGTCCAGATCGGTCCAGCTGGTCTGGATGTTGCGGAACACGCGCTCGGGGTGTGGCATCATGGCGGTGAAGCGGCCGTCCAACGTGGTCACGGCCGTCAGACCTGCCGGGCTGCCATTCGGGTTGAAAGGATAGGCCTCGGTGGCCGCGCCGCTGTGGTCGACAAAACGCATGGCGGCAATCGCCTTGGCCGCGTTGCCGCGGTACTTGAAGTTGGCATAGCCCTCGCCGTGCGCCACCGCAATCGGCAAGCGCGCACCATTCATGCCTTTGAGGAACAGGCTGGGCGAGTCCAGCACTTCGACCAGGGACAGGCGGGCCTCGAAGCGCTCACTCTGGTTGGTGGTAAAGCGCGGCCAGTCTTGCGCGCCGGGGATGATGTCGGCCAGTTCGGCAAACATCTGGCAGCCATTGCACACGCCCAGACCGAAGGTGTCACTGCGGCCGAAGAAGGCCTGGAACTGGTCGGACAGCGCGGCATTGAAGGTAATCGATCGGGCCCAGCCAATGCCTGCCCCCAGTGTGTCGCCGTAGCTGAAACCACCGCAGGCCACCACGCCCTGGAAGTCGGCTAATTTTGCGCGGCCGGTCTGCAAATCGGTCATGTGCACGTCAAAGGCGTCAAAGCCGGCCTCGGTAAAGGCGTAGGCCATTTCCACATGGGAATTGACGCCCTGCTCGCGCAGCACCGCCACTTTTGGACGGCTCTTCAGGATGGCAGGCGCGCTGGCCATCAGCGTCTTGAGGGAGTCCGGCAGATGCGTGTGCAGACCAGGGTCGCCCAGGGCACCGGCGGCGGCATGTTCGGCATCGGCACAGGCCGGATTGTCGCGCTGCTGGCAGAGCTTCCAGCTGACAGCGTCCCAGACCTGGTGCAGGTCGGAGAGCGGCGCGCTAAAGATCGATTTGGCATCGCGCCAGATTTGCAGCATGTCTTTACCGTTGTCCACTGGGCTGCTGGCCGGACGGGTCTTGCCGACAAAGTGGCTGAAGGCCGACAGACCATGTTCGCGCAGGGTCGCCATGACTTCGGAGCGCTCGCTTGAGCGCACCTGCAGCACGACACCAGGCTCTTCGTTAAACAGGGCCTTGAGCGTCAACTCTTCGCGCCGCGCACCCACCTGCCCTGCCCAGTTTTTGCTGTCGCCCACATCCATGCGGCTGTCCGTGATGCCGTCGCCCTCGGTGACCAACATGTCCACATTCAGCGTAACACCGACGCGTCCGGCAAAGGCCATCTCGGCCACCGTGGCCAGCAGGCCGCCATCGCCCTTGTCGTGGTAGGCCAGTACCTGGCCCTTGGAGCGCAGGGCGTTGACGGCATTGACCAGGTTCACCAGGTCTGTGGCGCTGTCCAGATCCGGCACGCTGTCGCCGCTCTGATTCAGTGTCTGCGCCAGGATGCTGGCGGCCATGCGGTTCTTGCCGCGGCCCAGGTCAACCAGCACCAGCGTCGTGTCCTCGGTGGCGTTTAGCTGGGGTGTCAGCGTGCCGCGCACATCGGCCAGAGTGGCAAACGCCGTAATGATCAGCGAAACGGGGGAAGTCACCTTTTGCTTGCCCGCTGCCGTGTCCCACTGGGTGCGCATGGACAGCGAATCCTTGCCCACGGGAATGGAGATGCCCAACGCCGGGCACAGTTCCAGGCCCACGGCCTTGACCGTGGCATAGAGCGCGGCGTCTTCACCTGGCTCGCCGCAAGCGGCCATCCAGTTGGCCGACAGCTTGACGCGGGAGAGTTCAATGGGAGCTGCCAGCAGGTTGGTAATGGCCTCGGCAATCGCCATGCGCCCGGACGCCGGAGCGTTGAGCGCGGCCAGCGGTGTGCGCTCGCCCATGGACATGGCCTCGCCGGCAAAGCCTTTGTAGTCAGCCAGGGTGACGGCGCAATCGGCTACCGGCACCTGCCAGGGGCCGACCATCTGGTCGCGGTGGGTGAAGCCACCAACCGAGCGGTCGCCTATGGTGATCAGGAAACGCTTGGACGCCACCGTGGGGTGCGCCAGCACGTCGATGACGGCCCGCTGCAAAGACACGCCGCTCAGGTCCAGCGGCTTGGCGATGCGGGCTATCGTTGTCACATCGCGCTGCATCTTGGGCGGCTTGCCCAAGAGCACATTCATGGGCATCTGGACGGGCGACTCCCGGCCTTCGTCTACCAAATTCAGTTCGCGCTCTTCGGTGG